>Ga0272441_10001217_pt1:17500-55052 | contig 55052 bp, 44 predicted proteins | sample SSMProp6N_FD_193582 | JGI IMG/M metagenome (GOLD analysis project Ga0272441, IMG submission 193582) | Marine sediment archaeal communities from Little Sippewissett salt marsh, Falmouth, MA, United States - SSM-Prop-6N | ecosystem: Environmental > Aquatic > Marine > Wetlands >...
TGCAGACTCCAATCCGAACTAAGAGCAGCTTTGCGGGATTGGCTTCACCTCGCGGTGTTGCAACCCTTTGTACTGCCCATTGTAGCACGTGTGTAGCCCTGGGCATAAAGGCCATGAGGACTTGACGTCATCCCCACCTTCCTCCCCGTTGACCGGGGCAGTATCTTTAGAGTCCCCAACTTAATGATGGTAACTAAAGATAGGGGTTGCGCTCGTTGCGGGACTTAACCCAACATCTCACGACACGAGCTGACGACAGCCATGCAGCACCTGTCTCCGGGCTCCCCGAAGGGCACTCTCTATTTTCATAGAGATTCCCGGGATGTCAAACCCAGGTAAGGTTCTTCGCGTTGCGTCGAATTAAACCACATGCTCCACCGCTTGTGCGGGCCCCCGTCAATTCCTTTGAGTTTTAACCTTGCGGTCGTACTCCCCAGGCGGAACACTTAATGCGTTAACTGCGGCACAGCAGGGGTCAATACCCGCTACACCTAGTGTTCAACGTTTACTGCGTGGACTACCAGGGTATCTAATCCTGTTTGCTCCCCACGCCTTCGCGCCTCAGCGTCAGTATTGGTCCAGGAAGTCGCCTTCGCCACCGGTGTTCCTCCTGATATCTACGCATTTCACCGCTACACCAGGAATTCCACTTCCCTCTCCCATACTCAAGTCTCCCAGTTTCAAGTGCACTTCCGGGGTTGAGCCCCGGGCTTTCACACCTGACATAGAAGACCGCCTACGCGCTCTTTACGCCCAATGATTCCGAATAACGCTTGCACCCCCCGTATTACCGCGGCTGCTGGCACGGAGTTAGCCGGTGCTTCCTTCAGTGGTACCGTCAGCGCACCGCACTATTTGTGCGGCACGGGTTCTTCCCACTTGACAGAGCTTTACGACCCGAAAGCCTTCATCACTCACGCGGCGTTGCTGCGTCAGGGTTTCCCCCATTGCGCAAAATTCCTCACTGCTGCCTCCCGTAGGAGTCTGGACCGTGTGTCAGTTCCAGTGTGGCTGATCATCCTCTCAGACCAGCTAACCATCGTTGCCTTGGTAGGCCATTACCCTACCAACAAGCTAATGGTACGCGGGCTCGTCTCCGAACAGTAGCTTACATGTAGAGGCCACCTTTGATCCAAAAAAACCGAGGCTTAATGGATATTATCCGGTATTAGCATCGCTTTCGCAATGTTATCCCCAATTCAGAGATAGATTACCCACGCGTTACTCACCCGTACGCCACTTTACTAGCTCCAGCAAGCTGAAGCGTTCTCGTGCGACTTGCATGTGTTAAGCACGCCGCCAGCGTTCATTCTGAGCCAGGATCAAACTCTCCAGTTAAAATATACTGTCACCGACACCGTAATGCCGGTAACAAATTGACTGTTACCCGACTCGGGTTTTCCGTCACTATTTAGTTTTCAAAGATCAAGTCGTCGCCTTCGAGAAGCGACTGTTTCAGTCTTAGGGAAAGTTTGCTTTATAAATTTTTTCTAAACCGATGTCAAGCAAAAACTTAATGCAGGGGGCGTTTTCGCAAGATAATTTTTTCTTTCCGGTCCCCTCTTGAAGGGTGCGCGGAAACTACACCCTAACCCATAGCCTGTCAACAATAAAAATATGTATAATTAAAAAAAAATCAAGTGCGTATTCTCAACCGGTGTGTCGCTGTCGTAAAGCCGGCCGCCGGCTTTAGGCTGGCCCGAGAACACCGGACATCTGCTAACCCTTGCCTTCAGTTTGGACGGACCTTAAGTCTGCAGTAACGCTTCTTGCCGGACCTGAGAACCAGCATTTGGTGTTCATCCAAGTCCCTGTCGGTAATCGCCCGATCAAAGACATCGATTCGATCGGCGTTCAGGTAGGCGCCGCCCTGCTCGATCAGGCGGCGTGCCGCAGCGCCTGAGGCGGCCAAGCCGACACGTTGAAAAAGTTTAAACGCCGGAATGCCGTCGCGAAGCTCTCGTGCGTCGACGTATGCATCGGCTTCCTGCGTCGTGACGGCAGTCCTCTCATTGCCCCCTACATCCGATATCGGAAAATTATCAGCGTGAATCCGGCTGCTGGGCAAAATCGTCCCCGGCACTTCACGCACACCGAAATTGGTGATACTTTTGCGGTAAGCTTGAGCAGCCTCTTCAGGGCCATGAGCCAGGGCCGTGGTTTCAAACGCCAAAACGGTTTTGGCGTTGTTCAAGTCGGCGCCATCCAGACGAGCCGCTTCGTGGACTTCCGCCATGGGCAAAAACGTAAAAAGGGACAGAAATCGTTGCACATCCCGGTCATCGGTATTGATCCAGTACTGATAGTACTCGTAGGGCGATGTCCTGCCGGCATCAAGCCAGACAGCTCCGGCCGCGGTTTTTCCCATTTTGGCCCCGCCGCTGGTGGTGATGAGTGGAAAAGTGATACCGAAGGCCGTCTCCTGTCGGACCCGTCGAATCAATTCGATGCCGGCGACGATGTTGCCCCATTGGTCACTGCCGCCCATTTGAAGTTGACAGCCGCACCGGTCGAAGAGTTCCAGGAAATCATACGCCTGAAGCAGCATGTAGTTGAATTCGATGAAACTCAAGCCTTCATCCGAATCGAGACGCAAACGGTAACTTTCAGCCTTCAGCATCCGGTTAATGGAAAAGTGGCGCCCAATGTCCCGCAGAAAAGGAATGTATTCCAGTTTGGTAAGCCAGTCGGCATTGTTGAGCATCAACGCCTGATCGTCTGCAAAATCGATAAATCGCGCCAACTGACTCTTTATTCCGGCCGCGTTTTCAACCACCAATTCCGGGGTCAGCAACCGGCGCATCTCGGTCTTGCCGCTTGGATCACCCACAAGCCCTGTACCGCCGCCGATCAAGGCTATCGGACGGTGACCGTTTTGCTGCATGTGAGCCAACGACATAATCGGCACCAGACTGCCGATATGCAGACTTGATGCCGTCGGATCGAAGCCGATATAACAGGTGACCGTTCCGTTTGACAGTAAATCGATGAGTTCCGTTTCATGGGTCGTTTGTTCGATGAATCCGCGCTCGCGCAAGACGTCGAGGACATTTGGCAATTGTCGCTCCTTTAGTCAGAAAATTGATACTTGAAACTTGAAACTCAGAATTTGAAACTGGAAACTTGAAACTCGAAACTCGAAACCTGCAACCGGAGCCCTCGGTAGGCACTTCCACCCCTACTATAAGGTAACATCCTTTAACCGGCAAACGGGCTAACGGGCTCAACCGGCTAAACTGTATTGATGTCAGCGCCTCCGCCCGGAAAAACCGGTTTCGAAAGATGGCTGAACGATTGGCTCGGTCTTGCTATTTGTTGGCGTATTCCACTGCGCGGGTCTCTCGGATGACCATTACCTTTATTTGACCCGGAAATGTCAAGGATTCTTCGATTTTTTTAGCGATATCCCGGCAGAGCAAAGTTGAACTCTCATCGGATATCTTGTCACTTTCCACGATGACCCGCAGTTCTCGACCCGCCTGAATGGCATAGGTGTTGGCCACCCCCTTGAATGCGTTGGCAATGCCTTCGAGGTCTTCAAGACGCTTGATGTAGTTCTCGAGCATTTCCTTGCGCGCCCCGGGCCGCGCCCCCGATAAACCATCGGCAGCTTGCACCAGCACTGAATAAACCGAGTTGGGCGGCACGTCTTCATGGTGCGCAGAGATGGCATGCACCACCTTGGGTGATTCATTGTATTTTTTCGCCAGCTTGGAACCAATAATGGCGTGCGGACCTTCGACTTCATGGTCAATGGCTTTACCGATATCGTGCAGCAGACCCATGCGGCGCGCCAGTTTCTGGTTCAGACCCAATTCCACCGCCATGATTCCGCAGAGAAACCCCACCTCCACCGAATGCTGCAAGACATTCTGGGCATAGCTGGTGCGGTACTTCAAACGGCCGAGATATTTGACCAATTCATTGTGGATGCCATGGACACCCAAGTCGAAGGCTGCTTGTTCTCCAGCCTCTTTAATGGCCTGATCGACTTCCTGGCCGACTTTTTTGACCACGTCTTCTATACGGGCCGGGTGAATCCGCCCGTCTGAAATCAGCCGTGTCAGCGAGATACGCGCAATCTCTCTTCTGACCGGGTTGAACCCCGAAAGGATGACGGCCTCGGGCGTGTCGTCAATAATGAGATCGATGCCGGTGGCCGCCTCCAGGGCTCGTATGTTGCGTCCCTCCCTGCCGATAATACGCCCTTTCATTTCATCGTTGGGCAACTGGACCACCGAAACCGTTCGTTCGGCCACGAAATCGCCCGCATAGCGCTGAATGGCTGTGGCGATGATTTTCTTGGCCTTCTTATCGGCTTCCTCCCGGGTCTCGTTTTCAATCCGTTTAATCAGCTTGGCGCCTTCGTAGCGCGCCTCGTTTTCCATCGCCCGGATGAGCAGTTCCTTGGCTTGCTCGGCCGTCAGACCCGAAATTTTCTCGAGCTGCCGTTTTTGTTCTTCAATCAGTTCATGGAATTTTTTTTCATCCGTCTCGATGCGTTCGATGCGATGGGCGATGTCTTTTTCCGACCGCCCGATGTCATTTTCCCGTTTCTCGAGTTGTTCTGCTTTGCGGTCGATGTGTTCTTCTTTTTGAAGCAGCCTTTTTTCTCTGTTGCTCAGTTCAGCCCGGGTTTCCTTGGTTTCCGTATCGAAATCGCTTTTCATCTTGAAAAGCTTGTCTTTCACTTCCAGATCGGCTTCTTTGAGCAAGGTCTCCGAATGCCGGTGGGCCTCCTCGCGTATTTTTGCCGCCTCTCCCTCGGCATCTTTCATCTTGCGGGTCAGCATCCTGCCTTTGACATAAAAGGCAACCCCGAAACCCGCGCCAAAACAAAAAACGCCGATCAAAACGTAAAGTGCGTCCATGTATTTTCTCCTCGGAATTCATATCGAATGTCATTCAACGGCACCATTAAGTCGACAGCAACCATTCAACCAACGACCAACGACCAACGACGCATTTGCGTGTTTGATCGAATCGGCAAACGATGACCTTTAAACCACAAAATTAAATTGGGAAGAGGAGGAAAAAAGGGGTGTCGCTTCAGGAGCTAGAAAGATTCTCGCCTCCGGCAGTCCGTTTCGACTGACAGCCCTTCGGGGTAGCAACGCTTCTGCAAAGAGTCGCGATGGGTTTGACCCTAAAAGAGATGACGTCGAAGAAACCGGGTGAGGACCCCTGCCACTGTGCCGTGTTGGTAAGGTCTTTGAACCATTGGTTCAAAGTGGGCGCCATTTGGTTTCTTCAGGCTTTTCCGGTGCGACACCGGAATCTGCACACCGAAACCAGCGATAGCCCCCGGTGCATCGGTGTTGGGACAAAGAACATCTTCCAATCACGAACACGACAGGGGTCGACATCCAGATGGTGCGACTCACGTAAGGCGGAGTCGAGCCGGCGGGCTGGCAGGAAAACCTTTCTATCGAGCGCCACGAGAGGATCGTGGGAAGGCAAAAGATTTTTTAACGAATACGAATACTATGTACCTGTCTGCAGCCTGTAAGCCTCAGCTCTTTCAGGTTCGATAAAACAGCCATCGATTTTGCGGATCAATTCCGCCGAACGGTCCGATATTGTGTTGATGAAATTCGATCGATCTTTTTCCAGTTCCAAATACTCTTGGGCAATATTGAGCGCGGCAAGGATCATGATGGTCACATGATTCATTTTGGCAGATTTGTTGGGATAATAATCGGAAACCTTGGTTACTTCTCTAACCAGGAAATCGGCAACTTCTCTTGCCTGACTCAATTCCGATTGAGTTTTAAACGTGTACGGTTGCCCAAACAATTCTATGGTAACGTGTTGTTCCACTAAAACGTCACTGCCCTTTCCGCACCTTTGACCCGCCCGACCAGCGTTTACTGATCCGTGAGATCACCTAATCTGGCCAGCAGGTTGTCAATTTTTGACCGAATCAAGGTCTTTTCCTCTTGGTAGCGTTGCTCCACGTCAGCCTTACTTTGAAGCTCCTCCTCTAATTTATCAATTTTGTTTGTGAGTTCCAGATTTTTGGCCTCACATGACTTGTAAACCTCGATCACTCGCTCGACTTTACGCTCGATTTCATCAAACTGTTTTATGATCTGTTCGTTGTCCAATCTTTCACCTCAGCATTTTTATAATTTATAATCCATCATAAAAGAAAAAGTCAAGGTTAAATACGGTTGTGGCGCCGCATGAGTCCTTCGACGGCGGCCAAGTCGTCCCTGGAGTTGATCCCTCGAAACTCCTGAGCGTTTTCCGCGACCATCGCCCCCACCTTGCCGTTGTCACGATGGCAGACGGCAACGATATCGGTCAGGTAGAGCTCGCCTTGTGCATTGTTGCGGTCGATTTTTTTCAAGGCGCGGGTCAAAAAAGGTTTGGCCACACAATAGATTCCGGTGTTGACAATTCGGATTTTGCGCTGCTCCTCGGAGGCATCGGCTTCTTCAACGATGGCCACCACACGACCGGCGGCATCGATAACGATGCGGCCGTATCCGTACGGGTCTTCAACCGCAGTGGCCAGCACCGTGATATTGCGTCGGTGGGTGAGGTGGTCGGTGATCAAGTTCCGAATGGTGCTCTCGGTAACCAACGGGACGTCTCCGCAGAGAATCACTACGTGGCGGCATTCAACCGGAACATCGGGAAGAGCACTGGCCACGGCGTGTCCCGTACCGAGTTGCTGCTCTTGCAAGGTGTAGCGGACCCGTGCGCATTCGGTCACCACTTCTCGAACCTGCTCCGCCTGATGGCCGACGACCAGGATAACGTGTTCCCCGGCGACCTTGGCAGCGGTCTCCACGACGTAAAGAATCATCGGTCGTCCGCAGACCTCGTGTAGAACCTTGGCCTTGTGAGATTTCATCCGGGTGCCCAGACCAGCGGCCAAAATGACGATTGCAATATTTTCGTGGCGGAGTCGCATCGAATCCTTTCAAGAAAAGAAAGGGTAAACCCACAAAGCCGGTTTACCCTTTTGGAATGGCATCCTCATTCGGATAGCTTACAGTTCCAAATTTTGCTATCTCTTTCGCGATTCGGCCAGCCTGACCCGTTGCAAGGCTCTTTCGAGTGCAGCTCGCGCCCGGGTGAAATCGATGTCTTCTTTTTTGCGGTCTTCCACCATCCGTTTTTGAGCCCGCTCCAATGCCGCCATGGCCCGCTCGAGATCGATTTCGCGTCTTCGTTCGGCAGACTCGGCCAGAACGGTTACCTTGGTCGGCAGGGCTTCAGCAAACCCGCCACTGATGAAAACGGAGTGCTCGACACCGCTGGCATCCGTGTAACGGATGGTTCCGGTTTTCAGGGACGTCATGAATGGTGTGTGGCCACTAAGGACGCCGAATTCACCCAGCGTCCCCGGTGCCGCCACGATTTGGACGTCCTCGCTGACGACGATTTTTTCGGGGGTAACGACTTCCAGTTTAATTTTTTCAGCCATGCTATGCCCCCTTTGTTAAGCAGCCTCGTCCCTTTTCTTGGCATCTTCAACCACTTCCTCGATGCCGCCCTTCATGTAGAAAGACTGTTCGGGAATGTGGTCATATTTGCCTTCGCAGATCTCTTTGAAGCTGCGAACGGTGTCCTCGATCTTGACGTACTTGCCGGCCTTTCCGGTAAAGGCCTCGGCCACGTGAAACGGTTGCGACAGGAATCGCTGAATCTTACGCGCCCTCGCGACGGTGACCTTGTCTTCATCGGACAGCTCTTCGATGCCCAGAATGGCGATGATGTCCTGTAATTCTTTGTATTTCTGGAGGATCTGTTGCACCTGACGGGCTGTCCGGTAATGATCCTCTCCGATGTAGTTCGCATCCAGAATTCGGGAGGTCGAGTCGAGCGGATCGACGGCCGGATAGATCCCGAGTTCCGCGATCTGGCGTGACAAAACCACGGTTCCATCCAAGTGAGCAAAGGTCGTGGCGGGGGCCGGGTCGGTGAGGTCGTCCGCCGGCACATACACGCACTGCACGGCCGTGATGGATCCCTTGTCGGTGGAGGTGATGCGCTCCTGAAGTTCCCCCAGGTCGACTGCCAGGGTCGGCTGATAGCCGACCGCCGACGGCATGCGGCCAAGGAGGGCCGAAACCTCGGAACCGGCCTGGGTAAAGCGGAAAATGTTGTCGATGAAGATCAACACGTCCTGACCCTCTTCATCACGAAAGTATTCCGCGGCGGTCAAAGCCGAAAGGGCCACGCGGGCTCTCGCCCCTGGGGGCTCGGTCATCTGACCGTAAATCAGCGCCGCTTTGGGAAGAACGCCGGAGTCTTTCATTTCGTGATAAAGGTCATTGCCTTCACGGGTCCGTTCCCCAACGCCCGCAAAAACCGAAATACCGCCGTGCTGCATCGCGATGTTATGGACCATCTCCATCATGATAACGGTTTTGCCCACGCCTGCCCCGCCGAACATCCCCATCTTGCCGCCGCGGGGAAAAGGCACCAGCAGGTCGATCACCTTGACGCCGGTTTCCAGCACGCGCACGGTGACGTCCTGTTCGGTAAATTTGGGCGCCTCCCTGTGAATCGGCATCATCTTCTCCTGGCTGACAGGACCCAGCCCGTCCACCGGACGGCCGACGACGTTTAGAACGCGTCCCAGGCCGGCTTCGCCGACCGGCATCATGATCTGATTTCCCGTATTCTTTACCGGCATGCCGCGCACCAGACCGTCGGTAACGTCCATGGCGATGCAGCGCACGACGTTGTCGCCGAGATGCTGGGCGACCTCGACGACAAGGTTGTCCTCTCTCTCATCGATTGCCGGGTTCGTAATCGTCAATGCGGTGTAGATGAACGGCAGCTTGCCTTGCTCGAACTCCACGTCGACGACCGGTCCCATGACCTGCAGTAATTTACCAATGTTTTCTCCCATCGAAACGACCTCCTGTTAACGATATAGGCAAATTGGTGTTCTTATCCTTTGAGAGCCTCGGCGCCGCCGACGATGTCCATCAATTCCGCCGTAATCGCCGCCTGACGGGCCTTGTTGTAAACCAATGTCAAATTTTCGATCATGTCGTTGCACGCCTTGGTGGCATTGTCCATGGCCATCATGCGGGCTGCGTGTTCACTGGTCGAGGTTTCGAGCAACGCGCTGTAAATTTGGACGTAAATATTTCTCGGCAGCATTTCACCCAACAGATCCTCGGGCGACGGTTCGGCGATGTGTTCGGCCATGTATGGCGCACTTTCATCGCCGGCCGACTCCGCCAGCGCGATGGGCGGTATCGGCAGCAACTGCTTGGGCGTCGGAATCTGCTTAGCCATACTCAAGAATTCGGCGTAAATTATGTGCACCTCATCGTAAGAGCCGTCGAGGTAGAGATTTACGAGCTTACGGCCTGCAGTTGTTGCAACGTTGAACCCGAAAGTGGATCCGACGACGCCGATGTGCTGCTCGACCATGGTCTGTTTGCTGCTGCGACACCAGTCACGCCCTTTTTTGCCGAAAGCGGTGAATGAAAAATCGATTCCCCGACCGGCCCTGTCTTTCAGGAAAGTTTCGGCTTTGTGGATGAGATTGGAATTGAAACCGCCGCAGAGACCCCGATCGGAGGTGCACAAAAGAACGTGTACCTTTTTTATGTTCTCGCGCGGCACCAACAGCGGGTTGGCCTCCCCGCCGGCCCTTTCGGCCAGACTTCCCAAAACGTCGGCAAATTTGCCGGCGTAGGGACGAAATGCCTCCATCTTGGTTTGCGCGCCACGCAATCGCGAGGCGGCAACCATGTTCATCGCCTTTGTGATCTGTTTGGTCTTTTTTACCGCTTGGATTTTATTGAGGACATCTTTTAGTGTTGCCATCTGAATCCGCCTCTATAGCGTGCCGAGAATGGAAACTTGAAATTCGTAACTCGCGCAGAGCATCGATCTAATTTTTTTTACAAAACTGCAACAACAAGCTGGATCCAAGTTTCAAGTTTCCAGTTTCCAGTTTCTATTTGATCGTGTCCTTGAATTCCTCGTCGTAGGCTTTCAAGGCTTCGGTCATCTGGTTGGTCAGATCGTCGTCGAAGGCCTGTTTTTCTTTCAAGTCGGCAAAAACCTTCGGAAATCTTTCTTCCATGAAGGGATACAGGCCGGCTTCATACTTGGCCAGAACTTCCAGCGGATACTGGTCCAGAAAACCCCTTGTGCCGGCAAACAAGATGCTCACCTGTTTTTCCATGGGCAGCGGCTGGTACTGGGGCTGTTTGAGGATCGTCACCAACCGGGCGCCCCGGGTCAGCTGCTGTTGAGTGGCCTTGTCGAGGTCGCTGCCGAACGCGGCAAAGGCTTCGAGTTCACGGTACTGGGCCATGTCGAGCCGCAAGGTGCCGGCCACCTGTTTCATGGCCTTCACTTGGGCCGCACCGCCGACGCGTGAGACCGAGAGGCCGACGTTGATGGCCGGACGAACGCCGGCGAAGAACAAGCCGGGTTCCAGATAAATCTGCCCGTCGGTAATTGAAATCACGTTGGTCGGAATGTAAGCGGAAACGTCGCCGGCCTGGGTTTCGATGATGGGCAGCGCCGTCAGCGATCCGGCACCCAGTTCGTCGTTCAACTTGGCGGAACGCTCGAGCAGGCGTGAGTGATTGTAGAAAATATCGCCCGGGTAGGCCTCGCGTCCGGGCGGCCGTCTGAGCAGCAGGGAAACTTGGCGGTAAGCGGCCGCCTGTTTGGAAAGATCGTCGTAAATGATCAACGCATGCCGTTTGGTGTCACGGAAATATTCGCCCATCGCACAGCCGGCATAAGGGGCGACATACTGCAGGGTCGCCGGATCGCTGGCACAGGCGGCAATAATGGTGGTGTATTCCATGGCACCGTGTTTTTCAAGTACCGCGTGGACCTGAGCGACCGTGGATTTCTTCTGACCGCAGGCGACGTAAATACAGTAGACATCGGTATCTTTTTGGGCCAGAATCGCGTCGATCGCGCAAGCTGTTTTGCCGATCTGACGGTCACCGATGATCAACTCGCGCTGACCGCGCCCCACCGGGGTCATGGCATCAATGGCCTTCAAACCGGTATAACAGGGTTCGTGGACACTCTTTCTGGCAATAACACCCGGCGCAACCATCTCGACCCGGCGGAAATCTTTGGCATCGATAGGCCCCTTGCCGTCAAGAGGTTCGCCGACGGCCGAGACAACTCGTCCCAAAACGGCTTCACCGACCGGCACCTGGGCAATCTGGCCGGTGCGCTTGACCATGTCGCCTTCTTTGATGTGGATGTCCTCACCCATGATTGCAACACCCACGTTGTCTTCTTCAAGGTTGAGAACCAGCCCAAGAACATTGCCGGGAAATTCCACCAGTTCCAGGGCCATCACCTTGTCGAGACCGTAGACCCGGGCGATACCGTCACCTACCGACAGGACCACGCCGGTTTCGCTGAGTTCGACCTTCTTGTCATAATCGGTAATCTGCTCTTTGATAATCTGACTAATTTCTTCAGCTCTTAGTTCCATTAGGCACTCTCACCCCTTTTTAAAGATTCTCTCATATTGATCAGTTGTGACTTTATGCTTCCGTCCAAAACAAGGTCACCGATCCGGGTCACGATCCCCCCGATCAGACTCGGATCCTGTTCAACCTTCAAAACGATATCTTTACCCGTCCGTCTGGACAGGGCGTCACGAATCTTTTCAACGGTATCGGCGGAAAGTTCGGTTGCCGAAATCAGGCTGGCCTGCGCAACGCCTTTCAGCTCATCGGCCAGTTTCTGGTAAAACTGGTCGATCTGACCAATAAAACCGATCCGTCTCTTATCGAACAGCAGTGTCAGGAATGACGACATCACCTGGGAAAGGCCCAATCGTTCGATCACGGTCGTCAGAACTTTTCTGCGGGCTGCGGCATCGTAGAGGGGGTTGGACAGGGCTTGATCCAAGGTTTTGTCTTCAGCAATCAATCTCGCCACCGCCGTAAGTTCATCCCGGTAGCCGTCCGCTTGTCCGTCTTCTTTGCCGATAAGCAGCAGAGCCTTGGCATAACGCCGTGCGATCGCCAAATTTTTCATTATGCCACCACCTTCGATAGATAGTCATCCACCAATTGTTCCTGGTCTCCTTCCGATATTCTGTCCCTGACCATTTCTTCAGCCTTTGCCAGGGCCTTCTCGAGTACATCGTCTTGAAGCTCGTGTCGGGCTTTCTTGAACTCGTTTTCGATGTTTCGGCGCGCCTGTTCCTGAAGTTTGTCGGCCGCGGTTTCAGCCTCTTTGAGGATTCTGGCCTTGGCTTCCTCACCCTGCTGCACATATTGGGCAATGAGCTTTTCGGCTTCCTCGTCCAGTTTCTGGAACCTCTGATGGTATTTGGCCAACTCTGCTTCGGCGGCTGTTTTCTGGGCCTCAAGTTCACTGAGTTGGTCTTTGATGCCTTGAATCCGATCACCGAGTGCCTGTTTCACAGGTTTGCGCAGCAGAAAGATCAGTGCGACGGCCAAAACCACAAAGTTCATCACCTTATAAGTGTCCGTGGCCTGCCACCCTTTGGCGGGCGGCGCTGCGTGTTCGGTGCCGTGCTCACCGACGGCCGCATGTTCGGTGCCCTGTTCACCGCCGGTGGATGACAGCCCGCCGCCGACAAAGCAAAACAGCAGCAATGCGGCAGCCAGCACTGCTGCTGTTCGATGAGCGGCGAAAAGGCCTTTGCGACTGAAAACAGGAAATTTCATCAGAGCGCCCTCCCCAAAATTTTATGTCCGATCGCCTCGGCAAAACTATCGATTTCCTGCATCAAAGTGCCTCTTACCGCTTCGGCATCCTCGACGATCTTTGCCCTGACTTTGGCAAGTTCGGCCTGAGCGGTCTCGTTGATTTTGGCGATAATCTGCTTTTCTTCTTCGGTCGCCTCGGCCATCAGGGCTTCTTTTTTCTTCATCCCCTTGGCCCGCGCATCCCGGATGGCGGCCATGAAGGCGTCTTCTTTGTCCTTTACATCCTTCTGGCACGCCGTAATGCTTTCTTCGAGACCCGACACTTTTTGCTGTCGCTGTTTCAGAACGTTGCGGATCGGCTTGTAAAGAATCAGGTTCAAGATCCAGATCAGAAAGAGGAAATTGGCCATCTGCAGCAGAAAGGTCCAGTCGGGAACGACGGTAAGACCACCGCCGCCTTCCGCAGCAAAAACCGAGTCGATGGTTAGAAGGAGCAGCAGTGCCGCTGAGATCGGTAACGTGAGAGACAGCCTCTGTTTACATACAGCACACTTCATGGGAAATCCTCCATCACAGAAGCGAGATTTGGATGTAATTCGGTTTAAACATTGAAGAAATTGCGACAAACCATTTCGACTCGCGCGGTCTATACCATCCGCCACAAACGGTTGTCAAAGGTTTTTTAAAAAATTTTAATTGGCGATCGTCTTGGCGTCGGAGGCTGTTTTCTCTGGGAAGGGTTTGACCTTTTTCACGGGTTCGGCGCGAGGGGCCATCGTGCAGTGTCCGTTGAAAAGCCCGCCCTCTTCGATGGCGATCACAGGGGCCTGAATGTCGCCGGTAATCCGGCCGGGAGGATAGACTTCTATACGGTCGCTGGCATCGATGGTGCCGTTCAACTTTCCCATGACAATGGCCGTACCGACGGTGATTTCGGCATCGACAACGGCTTGCTCGCCGACGATCACCGTGCCGCCACTGCTGGTGATTTTACCCTTGATGGTTCCGTCGAGCCGGATGGTGCCTTGAAAAATCAGCACACCTTCCACACTGGCATCGGGCCCTAAAAACGTCGATATCGAATCCGCTTTGGGTCCTTTTTTTAACATGAGTCGATCTCCTCCTGAAGGTTATTTGGATGTGAATGTTTGCGTCCGCGCAATTCCAATCGAACGCGGATCGGATGGTAAACGGCTGAACACCAGCATCATTCCAGGGTAAAGCGCCGCATACTGACGTTGATGAGCAGTCCGATGGAAACCATCATCGTTGCAATCGAGGATCCGCCGTAACTGATAAACGGCAACGGGACCCCGACCACGGGCATCAGTCCCATGACCATTCCGATATTGACGAACACCTGCCAAAATATCATGGCCGAGATCCCCACCGCCAGAATATTTCCGAATGGATCCCGACAACTGTAGGCCACGTTCAACCCCCACACGATCAGCAGCAGAAAAACAAGAACCAGGATCGCACACCCGACAAATCCCCATTCCTCGGCAAAAACAGAAAAGATGAAGTCGGTGTGCTGTTCCGGCAGAAAGGAAAGCGCGTTTTGCGTGCCTTTCAAATACCCCTTGCCAACCAACATCCCGGACCCGATGGCAATCTTTGATTGTATGATGTGGTATCCCGCGCCCAAGGGGTCCCGGTCCGGGTTTAAAAATGTGAGGATGCGCTGTTTCTGATACTCCTTCAACACAAACCAGACCATGGGTACGGCGAGCAGGCCGGCAAACATCAACGACAACAGAGACCGTTTTTCAATCTTGACGAAAAGGGTCATGGAACCGGCGATAATGACCAGCAGCAAGGCGGTTCCCAGATCCGGCTGCTTGATGATCAATGCGGCGGGCACCAGCACCAGCACCGCGGGAATGAACAGGTCGCGCAGGGTAAATCCACGGGTGTTGGCATTTTTGGAATAGTATCGCGCCAGAACGATGATAATGGCGAGTTTGGCCATTTCCGACGGCTGCACGGAGACAGGGCCCAAAACCAGCCAGCGCTTGGAGCCGCCCGCATATTTGCCGAAGAGCAAAACCGCAACCAGCGCCGCCAGGCAAAATATATAGACCGCAAAGGCGTAACGATCCAGCAGCTTGTAGTTGAACAAGCAGGTGATGACCATCAAGACCAAGCCGCCGAAAAACCAGGTCATTTGTTTGAAGTAAAGCGTTTTTTCGAGTGTCATCGGGTCGGCGGTGACCACGCTGTAGAGTGTGGTCAGCCCGATTCCACCGAGCACGATGGCAAGGCCGAGCAGGCCCCAATCGAAGTATTGAACAAATTTACGGTCAAACATGGTCCACCATTTCAACTTCGGATTTCGGTCATTGTGATTTGGTAAGTTTCCGATCCAGAAATGTGCAATTTTCTGCAAGTTCAAGAAAATCGGTGGCATTGCGCGGAGGCGTACTCCTGTGCGCCGCACAAGCGATTCCGCCGATAGAGGCCGAAATTGCGGAAAAGGGCCATTTCTGGATGGAAACTAACTCAGTTAGCGCCGGCCGTTTTGTGCTCGGCCACTAGCGGCGAGCCCGGTCTAAGCCGCTCACGAAGCAGATAGGTCTTGATCATTTCCCGGGCGATCGGCGCACCGGCCCCGGATCCGTGTTCACCATGCTCGACGACGACCGCAATCGCTATTTTCGGTTCGTCGGACGGCGCAAAAGCGACAAACCATGCGTGGTCCTTCAGGTGGTCGGGCGTCGGCGGCGGATCCTCGGCCTCTTCTTCCTTGCGCCCGACGACTTGAGCCGTGCCAGTTTTACCACTGATCGGCAAATCGAAAAGACGCGCGCCCCTGGCCGTTCCCCTTTTACCGTTGACCACTTCCCGCAATCCCTTTTGCACGATAGCCAGGTTCCTGTCGCTCACGGGCAGCTGGCCGGCGACAACCGGGTCAACCGCTTTGACGATCCGACCGTCCGCCGATTCGACGTTCATCAAAATCTGCGGCTGGTATCTCTTTCCGCCATTGGCGATCGCAGCGGTCACGACCGCCATCTGCAGCGGTGTGACAAGATTGAAACCCTGTCCGATGGCGATTGACAGCGTCTCGCCCTCCTGCCACTCGACACCGGTGCGGCGCTTTTTCCAGGCCGCGGTCGGAATCAATCCTTTCGCCTCGTGAGCCAGATCGATGCCTGTCGGCAAGCCGAGACCGGCCGCTTTGGCATACCAGGCCAGCCGATCGACACCCACGGCCAATCCAACCTGATAAAAAAACACGTCGCAGGACTGCGTAATCGCCTGAACGACATTGACGCATCCGTGCCCACCTCTTTTCCAACATCGGTAATTACGGCCTCTGAAGCGGTAGGAACCGGGGCAGCAGAAGACGGTTTTCTCGTTGATGACCCCCTCTTCGAGACCGGCAAGGGCGGTCAAGATCTTGTAGGTCGAAGCCGGGGGATATTCACCCTGAACTGCGCGGTTGGTCAGCGGCTTGGTGGGATCGGAGATGAATTCCTGCCACTGTTCGTGCGACAAACCGCTGACGAAGGCATTCTGATCGAAGGTGGGGCTGCTGACAAGGGCAAGAATCTGGCCGCTCGACGGTTCGACGGCAACCGCCGCGCCGGTAACGCCTTCCAGAAGTTCTTCGGTCTTCTTCTGAAGATCCGAGTCGATGGTCAGAAAAATGTTGTAACCGGGCGTAGCGGGAACGGTGTCCAGGACCCTGACGACCTGGCCGGTGGCATTGACTTCGACTTGGCGGCCGCCGCTTTTGCCCCTCAGGTAATTATCGAAGACCTTTTCGATGCCGTTCTTACCGATCAAATCACCGCTCCTGAGGTCCGTATACCGGCCGCTGTTCAACTCGCGGGGACTGATCTCACCGAGATATCCCAGCAGATGAGAGGCGCTCTGATGGTTCAGGTAATGTCTGAGGGGTTTGACGTTGACATCGATGCCGGGCAAGTCGTAGCGGTGCACTTCGACCAGGGCCAGGTTATCCCGGCCGATATCCTGAATCAACGGAACGGGTTTGTAGGAAAGCGCGCCCTTCTGGATCTTGATTTGTTCGTTGAGTTCCTCGGCCGGTACCTTGATATAGGTCGACAATCGCGCAAGGGTCTCATCCACCGGCTTGGCATCCCTGGGAATGATGCTCAAGTCGTAGGAGGGCCGGTTGTCGACCAGCATTTTTCCATTACGGTCGAGTATAATTCCCCTGAAAGGCTCGATGCGCTGCAAACGGATGCTGTTGTTTTCCGAAAGACGCCGGTATTCTTGGCCCTTTATCACCTGTAGAAAAAAAAGACGCACGAAAAGAACGGTCATACAGGTGACCATTACCAGGATGACGCCGATGATGCGTTGCTTGTACCAATCGGTATCGGCGGTTTTTAGATACTTTTCCAAAGCATGGATTCCCTGAACAAAAATCCGGAAACGGTGGCAAAAAGTCTTTCGTAACGCGTCATCGGTCGGCGTCTTTCAGGTGCTTGCCTCAGGCTGCGGGACCGCATCCCGGTCACCTGACCGCCCTGCCGCCGACTGAATCTGATCTGCGAATCAGAAAAGTTCGTACCCAACGATCCCATATCCGGTGAACGTGCTCGAGTATCAGGATCAGAATCGGCCCGAAAATAAGGGCCCAGAGCAAGCGCGGAAAAATCTTACCCGCTGCGGTCGACGGCATCTGTCTGAGAGCGTCGACCCCTCCGAAAGCCAATATGAATATCACGTTTTCCAGCAGGATGCCGGCTACGATGATGAACGCCAGTCGGAAGCGCATCCCGACCTGCAGGATCCGTGAGAGCCAGCGCACGCCGACGTACAACCAGAAATAAGTGGTAATGAAGACCATGAACGGAGCACCGGAAAGATTGTCCATGATCACCCCGAGCATCAGGACAACCGGTAGACCTTCCCGTGCACTGCGCATCAAGCCGAGATAGATCACGAACATCGCCGTCAAGTCGAAGACGCTGTTTAGGACCGGCAGATCAGGCAGGATAACGGTCTGAAGCACGATTAGGAACAGGCTGATAATGATGTAAAAAACATAGGTCATTGCGGGTTCACAAGCTGGTCCTGCAACGGAGTGAGAAATACCAGCATTTCCTCGATTTTCTCGAAATCGACATATGGGGTCACGCTGACTTCCTGAAAGATGCCCGCAGCCCGTTTGACCACTCCCGAGACCTCACCGATGGGCATTCCCCTCGGGAAAACCCCGTCGAGTCCCGACGCGACAATCTTGTCGCCGATGTTGACCTCATCCTTGCGCAAGGCGTATTGAAATACGCAGCTGCTTGTGGATTCACCCTTGATGATGCCGCGGGCTCGGGTGCGCTGGACCATGGCATCCACAGCGCTGTTGCGGTCGGTGATCAACATCACCTTGGCATAAGCCGCCGAAACGTTGATCACCTGACCGGCGATTCCTTCGGGAATCCCAACCGGAAGCCCCTTGCGAACGCCGTCGTTGCTGCCTTTGTTGATGATGACAGCCCGGTACCAGGGCGACGGGTCCATGCCGATAACCTCGGCCGCCACGGACGGGCTCTCCAGTGATAACTTGAAATCGAGCAGCCGGCGGAGCCGAATGTTGGAAAGCTCCGTTTCGTGCCACTGGCTGTTGCGGGCATTCGCCTGCTGCAGCTCCTTTTTCAGTCGGGCGTTTTGTTGAGCCGTTGAAACGAGCATAAAGTAGGCCTGCCAGGTGTTGCGGGCCACCTTAATGGTGTTTGAAACGACGTCCTGAATCGGAGCGACCAAATAGAGCGCGACGCGCCCGATACCATAGGAAGGAACTCGGTTACTGGATATAAACAGGATCACGATGTTGGCGAAGACCAGGAAAAAGACGCCAACGATCACCAACATTCTTTTTGAAAACATGAACCTAGTTTATCAAGACACGTTTAAGTATTTCGAGGCTGTCGAGTGCTCTTCCGGCGCCGAGCGCGACCGTAGACAATGGATTTTCGGTAACCGTGATCGGAAGGCTGGTTTCCTCTCTGAGCAGTTTATCGAGGTTTTTAAGCAATGCGCCGCCGCCGGTCAAGACGATGCCGCGATCGACGATATCGGCGGACAGTTCCGGAGGGGTTTGTTCCAGCGCGATTTTGACCGTTTCAACGATCGCATCGATCTGCTCTGAAATAGCCACGCGAATCTCCTCCGAGTCGATCGAGAGGATTTTGGGGATACCGGAAGCCAGGTCGCGGCCTTTGACCTCTATGGTTTCGAGATCCTGGGGGTTGGGATAGGCATTGCCGATGGTGGTCTTGATGATCTCAGCGGTACGCTCGCCGATCAGAAGGTTGTACTTGCGCTTGATGTATTGAATGATCGCCTCGTCCATTTTGTCGCCCGCCACACGCATCGAGCGGCTGTACACGATACCGGCCAGCGAGATGACGGCCACTTCAGTCGTGCCACCGCCGATATCGACCACCATGTTGCAGGTCGGTTCGGTGATCGGCAGGTTCGCCCCGATGGCGGCAGCCATCGGCTCTTCGATGAGGAACACCTCCCGGGCACCGGCCGATTCGGCCGATTCCCTGACCGCCCTCTTCTCAACCTGAGTGATACCGGACGGCACGGCGATGATGATGCGCGGGCGTACAAAGGACCTGCGGTTGTGAACCTTTTGAATGAAGTGCCGCAGCATGGCTTCGGTCACTTCGAAATCGGCGATGACGCCGTCTCGCAGCGGTCGGATAGCCACGATGCTTCCGGGGGTCCGCCCCAGCATGTGCTTGGCCTCACCTCCGACGGCCAAGACCCGGTTTTTTGAGCGACCGTCCATACTGACGGCCACGACCGACGGTTCGTCTAAAACGATACCCTTCCCTTTGACGTACACCAGTGTGTTGGCGGTGCCCAAATCAATGGCCAGATCGTTCGAGAAAATACCTAAGATGCTGTCAAGAAAGAGATTCATACGACCTCAATGGGCACCCGCGGCTTGGGTGCGTTTATTTTTGACGTTATTATACAAAAATTTTCCATGCTTCGCTACCAAAATTATACTGTTTTTACAAGAAAAAATGTCAGGTTCGCAAAAACCCGGCCCCAAATGAGCCCTCTTTTCCCCCGAATTTTCACCAAAAAAGACTGCCATCCAAATGCAGTACGTTTGAATGGCAGTGCAAAGATAGCGAGCACCTTTTGTAATCGATCGCGGTTGACGGCAACACCACGACCGATCATCCGGTTTCCGTATGCGTCCTTAGGATATTCATCACGGCGTCATGCAGTTTGGGTCTGAAGGTTTTGATGCGCTCATTGGTGCGGTGGGGATGCACCCGGTTGGTCAACAAAACCACACCGATCGCTTGCTGCAGGTCCAACCAGAAAGAGGTTCCGGTAAATCCGAGGTGACCGACGGTGGCGGAGCTGAAGTACCGGCCGCTGCTCGATCCGGTTTTCGACGGTGTGTCGAATCCTAAGGGCCGCTCACCTTTGTTGCCGCGCCGTAAAAAAGATTGCACCACTTCGACCGGCAAAATCCCTTCCGGCGAATCTCCGCAGAATGCTTTCCAAAAGGCCGCAATCAGGATGTGGACCGCCCGGGCGCTGCCGAAAAGCCCGGCGTGGCCGGCAATGCCGCCCAGAGCGAAGGCATTCTCGTCATGCACGACACCCTCCAGAAGACACCGCCGCCAGGGACAGAGCTCTGTGGCGGCCACATCCGAGAATATGGTCGGTGCTGCATGATCGATAAAACAAAGCGGTGGCCCACCGGCGTTCAGGCCCAGCGGCGCATAGACCGCCTCGCCGACCAATCGGTCGAGCCGTTTGCCGGAAATCGTTTCCACCGCCTCGCCGAGAACCATGAAGCCCAGATCGCTGTAAAGTTCCGTTTGACCGATGCCATGAGCCAACGGCGTCCGGGCGATCTCCCTCAGCAGGGCGTGCCGCCGCATCTCGTGTGGAACCCGAACCAGCTCGGTGTAATACGGCCGGTAATCCGGCAGGCCCGCGGTATGGTTGAGAAGCTGCCGAACGGTTATGGCCGCTTTATCGGTCCCTTTGAAAACATCCAGCAGAGACGCCAGAGGTTGTCCAAGTGCCAGCCGGCCGTCTGCGACCAGCAGCATTACCGCCAGTGTCGTCGCCAAGGGTTTGGTCAGCGAGGCGAGATCGAAGACCGTTTCAGCGGTCACGGGTCTTTGAGTGAAACGATTGCCGACCCCACAGGCAAAAAGATCTTCAATCACCCCCTGCCGGGAGACAAGCAGTACGCCGCCGGGAAAGACTCCCTCCGCTGCGGCCTGTTGCATCAGGTTATGTAAACGGTCAAATTTCATTGAAGGAAAATGCCGCACGATGCAAAGAAATGCCAACCGGCGCTTCCGACAGTCGCCATTCTCAGTGAAAACAAGAACCCTAAAGATTCACCGAGAGCCGCTGCCCGGCGGCTAACCATCATTCCGTGGTGGCCGGGTGGTGGTATGTCAAGCGGCGTCGATCGGCATCGAGTGTGGCCTTGATGCCGATCGGAATCGTCAGGTTGCGTTTGCCGTGGCCGACGTCCAATCCGGTCAAAACCGGAAATCGCCTGTCGCTGAAATGATCTGCAAAGATTCTCGATAGTTCATAAGGCTGGCCGCAATCGTCGAAGGATCCGAATGCCAGGCCGGCAATCGTCTCAAGGCATCCGGCCAGACGCAGCTGGCTGAGCATCCGGTCCACCCGGTACGGGGCTTCGCCGCGATCTTCGAGCAGCAGCAGATGGCCCTGAGTGGGGGGCATGTAAGGCGTTCCGATCAAATGGCAGAGGGTCGTTAGATTTCCCGCCAAAACAGGCCCCGTGCCGGATCCCGGGCAAACTGTCTCGCCCTGCGGGGCGCTGATGTCGACCGTTGCGGGGCCGGCGATAGCCGACATCAGGGCGGCCAGCGACTGCTCATCCAAGCCCGGCAAACCGGCGACAACCGGTCCGTGAAAAGTGACCAATCCACAGCGGCTGTAGAGCGCCGCCAAAAGGGCGGTCACGTCGCTGTAGCCGACGACGACTTTAGGCTTTTCGCGGATACAGCCATAATCGATCAGCGGCAGGATTCGCATCGAGCCGTATCCGCCTCTGGCGCATAAGATGGCTTTTACGACCGGATCCGTGACCAGGTTCATAAACAGCTCCGCCCGCTGCGAGTCGGTCCCGGCCAGATAGCCGTTTTTAAGAAAGAGATTTTGGGGCACCAGGACCTTGAATCCGGCGGTTTCGAGCAAACCGACCCCCAGGTTGAACTGCTCGCTATCGAAAGGACTGGCAGGAGCCGCAATCCCGATGGTGTCACCCGGCCGCAGCCGCGGGGGGACGAGAGGCCTTTGAAGCGGCCTTTTCCCGCAAGAGTGTGTTTCACTTCTTGACATGATACCGATTAAATGTTAGCTGATCAGCCTTGCTTTAAGTCGGGGCGTGGCGCAGTCTGGTAGCGCACTTGAATGGGGTTCAAGGGGTCGGAGGTTCAAATCCTCTCGCCCCGACCAGTAATATCAAGCATTTACAACTTCCGCATTTTCCTCTGATTCAGAAAATCTGACATAATCTGACAGTGAGTAATTTTTCCCCTTGGCCGTTAGCCCGTTTAGCAGGTTAACGGCTTTTCTTTTGTGCTCCTGGGAATGGACATAACGTAACGTCATCGTAATATCTTTATGACCTAACAACTCCTGCACGTCCTTCAAACTCCCCCCAGCCATTGGCACCAGGCTTGCAAAAGTATGGCGCAGATTGTGGAACCTGAAATCATCTATTTCGGCATTGGTTAATGCAGTGCTAAAAGACGATTTAAGTCCCTGCATTGGCTCGCCATTGTACGAAAAAACATGGTTTGTATTGTATTGTATCGCCTTTACAGGCTTTTTATCAAGGCCGATTACGTTTGACCCCGCGGGGTTCTGCTCTGCTCGAATCTGTTTGAACGGCAGATCCAGGTCTTCGTTAATAGGAATCTGGCGTGCCTCGTTGGTCTTGGTTTTCTGCAGATATATAAATCCGTTGCGAATTTGTGACCATTTTAACGTCAGAATTTCCCCGGGTCGCATTCCGGTATTTAAGGCACAGTTAACAACCTTTTTTTAGATTTCAATAACGCCAAAGTGTCGAATAAGGTTGTTTATACAGCCGCTTCGAATGTAATCAATATGTTAAGCCATACCGGATAGTTGCGAATGACGACACGAAGAGTGATCAATTGCGCAGATGAGTGAATAGGTGTGTGGCGCTGCCGGATGACATCAGCTTGCTAAACTTTCCCTCCCGGTGGAGCTTCAGGAAGACGTCGACGACTTCCGGATCAAACTGCGTGCCCGCGCCCTGTTTGATGATCTCCAAAACCTGACCTTCTTCCATGCGTTTGCGGTAGGCGCGATCAGAAGATACGGCGTCGTAGACGTCGGCCACCGTGAGAATACGGCCCAGGATCGGGATTTCATCTTTGCACAGACCGTCCGGATATCCTTTCCCGTCGTAGCGCTCGTGATGGCAGCGGATGATCTGGCGCTCCCTCTCCCAGAATCCGAGTTGTTCGACGATATTGGCGCCGATGACCGGGTGTTCCTTGATCTTGGCAAACTCTTCATCCGTCAGCCGTCCCGGCTTCAGCAGGATGTCATCCCGGATGCCGATTTTTCCGATATCGTGCAGATGACCCGCAAACTTCAACGTGTCCAGCTCCTCGAGGGTACAGCCCATTGCTTTTCCGATTTCGATCGAAAAAGCGGTCACGCGGCTGGAGTGCTGCTGGGTGTATCGATCTCTGGCCTCGATGGCATTTACGAAAGCGTAGAGCGTGGCAAACAGGTTTTCGTAAATATTTTCGTAAAGTGCGAGGTTTTCGATGGCGTTGGCGGCATTTTGGGCCATGAAGGAAAGATAGTACAGGTCTTTTTCGGTGTAGGCGGCGGTATCATTTTCAAGAGCGGCCATCAGCACGCCGAAAACAGTTTGTCGAATCTTGAGCGGCACCATCATCAGTGACCGCAAATCCTGCGGAATGTTGCGGGATCCGTTGTTGTCTGAAACCAGCAGGGGAATTTCGTCGTCGGCCACCTCGCGGATCAGTTTCGATAGATCCGGCTGAACCGGCGCGTTCGGATCGCCGACAGCGCGGTCGTAACCGGTCCCGCTCTCGGCGGCTTCAGCCGCACCGCTCGGCGGCTTGCCGCAAACCGCGGCCGTGAAAAACGGTTTTGTTACGGAATCGTTGACAATGAAAAAACAGGCCCGGTCCGAGCGGGTTATTTCAACCGCCATGTCGACCAAGCGCTTGAAAACCTCGCTGCTGGACGAAATGACGGAGAAATCGCTTAATATCCGGTTGAGGATATGCATCTCCTCGACTTTGACCGTCAGCTCGCGGTTGAGTTTCTCCAGTCTCTCTTTGCTTTCGACTTCCTCTTTGAGAAGCAAATTTTCAACGAATAACCGGCGCTGGCTGAAAACTCGCCGAACGCACAATTCCATTTGGCTGAGGTTGACCGGTTTGACGAGAAAATCAACGACACCGTTTTTAAGCGTCTGAATGGTGTTGTCGAGCGATGGATAACCGGTCATAATGATGACCGGCAGTGTGTTGTCGGACTTGTGGATGTGCTCGGCCAGCGCCAACCCGTCCATTCCCGGCATGTTGATATCGGTAAAACAGCAGTCGACGGTTTGCTTTTCGAGGATATTGACGGCCGCCAGGCCGTTGCAGGCCGTCACCACCTGGTAGCCCCGGCGTTTGAAATACTCGCTGGCGACATCGAGGATGCTTTCCTCATCATCAACAAACAAAATGGTTTCTTGACCGGCCTGGTGCATAATACAGTCCACTGAATTTGCAGGATATTTTTTTGCGGCATACCTAATCGTGGATTGGCGCCGCGCAGTACCGCGAAAGGCGTCTAAGGTTTTATCGGCAGTTTTCAAAAGTTCTGTAGCCAAGAATTGGTCCCGACATGTCGCGCCTGTTTTTAAATTCCGCATCAGCGGGCCAACCGGACCATTTTTCCGGCAAACGTCTTGCCGTAAAAATTTTCCAGTTTAATGGAGCAAGCCGCCACATCCTTGATGCGGATGCCGGTTTTAACCTGCAGCCTGTCCAACAGATAAACCGTGTCTTCGGTCGCAATGTTTCCGGCGGCGCCCGCAACGAAAGGGCACCCTCCCATACCGCCCAGTGCGGTATCAAACCGTGTGACACCGCATTCCAGGGCCACCATCAGGTTAACCAGCCCGAGTCCGCGCGTGTCGTGCAGGTGGAGAATCAGAGGGGTTTCGCCCGCTGCAAGTTGCACTTCGGTGATCATACGACGGATGGAGAGCGGATCGGCCATGCCGGTGGTGTCGGCCAGTGCAAGCGCAGCGGCCCCTTGGTCGATAAACACCCGGGCCATGTCCACCACCCGCTGCGGCGGGATTGCACCGTCATACACACACCCGAATGCGCACTGGATACCGGCCCGCGCGTACATGCCGTGTTGTCGGGCCAGAGCCACCATCTCCTGTCCCCGCTGTAACGCTTCATCCAGCGGCATGCCGGTGTTCTTGCGGCTATGGGTGTCGCTGGCGGAAATGGATATTTCCACATGCCGCAGACCGGCACGGTGGGCCCGTTCCAGGCCCTCGCGGTTCAGCACCAACCCGGAAAGTTCAACATTCTCCCACACCGGAAGCGCCCGCAGCAGAGATTCGGCATCCGCCATTTGGGGTACACGCTGCGGATGGACAAAAGAGGTCACCTGAATCTGTTTCAAACCGGCCGCAACCAGGCCACTGATAATCTCGACCTTCAGGGGCGTGGGAATGATCTTGGATTCGAACTGAAAACCGTCCCGCGGCCCCACTTCGATCAAGGTGATCTGATCCGGGTAAGAATTCATCGCTGTAGGCTCCACCATCTCAGTCTCCATCACTCGATCCTTTTTCATCTATGACGAGGATGCCACTTATCATCGGACGATTTTTCGGCCGCCTTTTCGATTCTATCTCCTCAAGCCGAAATTACCAGAAAGCACTTGACGCCGCAAGGCGTTCTCCTTTAAAGGCTGATGGCTTGTAAGGTAACTGCAGACTATGGGCTTACTCATAAATAAGTTATCTCAACTGACCGGTTCCAGGTTCAGAGTTCACGGTTCAAAGGTTCTGGGGTTAAAAGTTATGAGCTATCGGTTTCGTTAACTTTATACGCCATTGTGTGGATTGGCCACTTTCACCCATCGGGTGAAGCATGGAAATCGACCTAAAAATAGAAACTTGAAACTCGAAACTCAGAACCCGTAACCCGTAACCAGCGGTGGCTTAAGGGCCATGAGTGTTTAACCCGAAAATAAGGATGTCATGCCCAATATTTTGCCGGATTTTTTCGATCGCCCGTTGACCATCTGCCTGTTGAGCTACCGTAGCAATCCGCACAGCGGCGGCCAGGGCGTTTACATCAGGAATCTGAGCCGCGCCCTGACGGATTTGGGACACCGTGTCGAGGTCGTCTCCGGGCCGCCGGAACCGCGGCTGGATGCCGACATCCCGGTACACCGCCTGCCCAGTCTGGACCTCTTTGATCCCGCAAATCCCTTCCGAACGCCCTCCCTAAAAGAACTTCGCCATCCGTTAAACCTCCTGGAGTGGCTGGGGGTCTCGACCATGGGGTTTCCGGAACCGTTCCTGTTCGGTCTTCGAGCCTGCCGCTTTCTGATGCCCCGCCTGCACCGTTACGATGTCGTCCACGACAACCAATGCCTTTCCTACGGAGTCTGGGCAATCGGGCAAAAGGCGCCGATCGTGGCCACTATTCACCACCCGATGAGTGTGGACCGCGACATCGCCGTTCGCAGCACCACCTCTGGCTGGCGCAAGCTGAAGTACTGGCGCTGGTTTTCATTTATCGGCATGCAAAAACGCGTGGCCCGAACCCTCTCGCACTTGATTACCGTGTCCAACCGCGCGCGGACGGACATCAGTCGTGGATTCGATATTCCTGCCGCTTGCTTCACAGTTGTCCCCAACGGGGTGCGCAGTGAAGATTTTCACCCGCTGCCGGAGGTTATCCGTGAAAAGGGTCGGATCATCGTCACCAACAGCTCCGACATTCCGCTGAAGGGGCTGCCCTTCCTGCTGCGGGCCGTTTCCGAGCTGGCGGTATCACGAGCGGTGCGCCTGGTGGTCGTCGGCGAGCTCAACCAGAACGGCACCGTCGCGAGGCTGATCGCAGACCTCGACCTCGGCAGCCGGATCACTTTCACCGGCCGGATCGACCCACCGGACTTTGTCAGGGAATACGCAAGGGCCAGCGTGGCGGTGGTTCCCTCGGTCTATGAAGGATTCGGCCTTCCAGCCGCCGAGGCGATGGCCTGCGGCGTGCCGGTGATCAGCACGACCGGCGGGGCCCTTCCCGAGGTAGTGGGCGATGCCGGCATCCTGGTTCCTCCCGGCAACACCCCGGCCCTGGTCAAAGCCCTCGCCTCCGTTCTGGACAATCCCGATACCGCCGGTGCTTTAGGTGCGGCCGGTTGCCGGCGGGTCAGACGGCTGTTCAACTGGCAAAGAGCGGCCCAAAAGACCGCCGCTGTATACCGAGAGGCGATTCGTGATAACGGTCGACTTTAACCGGCTCTCGATCCGCCCCGGCCATCGCATTCTCGACATCGGCTGCGGCACCGGTCGTCACACCTGCGCCGCCTATATGCAGCCACACATATTTACCGTCGGTGCCGATCTCAGTTTTTCGGCACTTGGTGAAGCAAAGGATCGGTTGATGCTGCACGATCGGCTGGGTAGACACGGCAACGGCCGGTGGGGCCTGTGCGCCACCGATACCACCCGCCTGCCGTTCTTAAATAATATCTTCGACCTGGTGATCTGCTCCGAGGTCCTGGAACATGTCCGCGACCACCGACGGGCCGTGACTGAAATCGCGAGGGTGTTGCATCCAGGACGTCCGCTTGTTGTTAGTGTGCCACGCTACTGGCCGGAAAAAATCTGCTGGTCGATCTCGAAGGCTTACCGGCTTGCGGAGGGCGGCCATGTTCGGATCTACAGCAAAGGCGAGCTGATCGACTTGCTGACAGCCGCCGGCCTGCGGCTAGGGGGGATTCATTGGGCCCACAGTCTGCACACGCCCTACTGGTGGTTGAAGTGTCTTGTGGGTCCGCAGCGAAAAGATCATCTGCTGGTCAATCTTTATCACCGTTTTTTGACTTGGGACATCATGCACCAGCCGCAGATCACGCGTTTCTTCGACAAGCTGCTCAACCCGCTGCTGGGCAAGAGCCTTGTTCTTTATTTTATGAAAGATTGATTTTTTTTTTCCTGTCACCTTTACGCCTCAAGACCCCCAGGGTCTCGGTCATGGAAAGCTCATCGAATCGGCTGTCGTCCATAGCCTGCCGATAGGCGGCGAAGGGTGCCTGTCCGCCCCGAGCAGGGTCTGTAAAGACATCGTGAAACAACAGATAACCGCCCGGGATCAAATGGTCGGACCAACTCAGGTAGTCGGCCCGAACTGTCTCTTCAGCATGCCCGCCGTCGATAAAAACGAGACTGAGCGGCGTGGCCCAGGCCCGGGCGGCAACGACCGAGGAACAAACCAGCGGGACGACGAACGCCTCGAGACCGGCCTTTGCGATCGTGCGGCGAAAAGTCGGCAGCGTATCGACGCTGCGGCTATGCGGATCCCACAGTTCGGGGTCGAAGTATTCTTCGCCGGGTTGCTGCTCCTCCGAACCGCGGTGATGATCGACAGAGAAGAGCGTGCTGCCGCTTTCCCGACAGGCCGCGCCGAGGTAGAGGGTCGACTTGCCGCAATAGCTGCCGATTTCAAGACACGGTCCACGACTGCCGGCCTCGAGGGCCAGTGTATAAAGCCGGCGGCCTTCTTCTTCGTCGAGAAAGCCCTTCACGTCCTTCAGTAAAGCGGAGTCGGGCAACACAATAAAGACCTCGTTCAGAAGGGAAGCGTCTTTGATTCAGAACTTGTCCGCGCAAAAGGCGCGATTCGCCTTTGAATCAAACCCTGTTTGAAGGCTTTACGGCAAATTGTCGTAGCTTCCGACCAGCACTTCCCGGGGCTTGGCACCGTCGGACGGCCCCACGACCCCTTCTTTCTCCATCATCTCGATGATCCGCGCCGCACGGTTGTAGCCGATACGAAGATGGCGCTGAACCATCGAGATAGAGGCCTGGCGGGTGCGGGTAACCAGGGCCACGGCCGCGTCGTATTTTTCGTCGGCCTCCGCGTTCTCGGCCTCGGCCGTTTCGGGACTGACGGTCTCGGTGACCTCTTCAACGTATTCCGGTTTTTTCTGGTCCTTGAGATAGTCGGTGATACGGGCCATTTCGGTTTCGGAAATGTAAGCGCCGTGTATGCGCTGGAGTTTTGCGGTGCCGGGCGGCATGAAGAGCATGTCGCCGTTTCCCAGCAGATTCTCAGCCCCGTTGGTGTCGATGATGGTCCGCGAATCGGTTTTGGAAGACACCTGAAAAGACAACCGGGTCGGGAAGTTGGCCTTTATGATGCCGGTCAGTACATCCACCGAGGGCCTCTGGGTCGCTAAAATCAGGTGAATGCCGGCGGCACGGGCCATCTGTGCCAGGCGGGTTAACGCCACCTCCACATCCCGCGAGGCAACCATCATCAGGTCGGCCAGTTCGTCGATAATGATAACGATGAACGGCAGGCTCTCCGGCACATCGTCATCCTTTGATTCGGCCTTTTCCGTATCTATTTTCCGATTGTACTGAACGATGTTGCGGGCTTTTTTTTCAGACAACAGCTCGTAGCGTCTTTCCATTTCGCGCACGGCCCAAAAAAGAGCGTTGGTGGCTTTTTTGACATCGGTGACAACGGGTGTGATCAGGTGCGGTATCCCGTCATAATTGGACAGTTCGATCCGTTTCGGATCGACCATGATCAGTTTGACCTCGTCGGGACCGGCCTTGTAGAGCAAACTGCAGATCATGGTGTTCAGGGCCACACTTTTGCCGGCACCTGTCGCACCGGCGATCAGCAGGTGAGGCATCCGATCGAGCTCGGCCACAAAGGGATTGCCGACGATGTCCTTGCCCAGGCAGAGGGTCAGTTTGGATTTTGACTTTTCAAACGCGCCGGAGACGACGATTTCCTTAAACCGCACCATTTCGCGCACGGCGTTGGGAACTTCGATCCCGATCACAGCCTTGCCCGGGATAGGCGCCACGATCCGAATACTGGCCGCCCGCAGCGCCAAGGCCAGGTCATCCGAGAGGGTGACAATCTTGTTGATCTTAATGCCCGAGGCCGGTTCATATTCGAAGGTTGTGATCACCGGCCCGGGAGACACCGCCACGACCTTGCCGCGCACACCGAAGTCCTCGAGTTTCTTCTCCAGCAGTTTCGACAGCATCCGCAGGTTTTCGTCATCGGCCGAAACCGACCGTTTTTCGGGTTCCTCCAGAAAGTTAGCCGAGGGGAGCTGAAAACCGGCACGCGGTCGCATGAATTCGAACACTTCCTGCTTTGGCTTCGGCACTGTTTTAATCGGCACCTTCGGTTCACTGATGATCTTTATCGGCGCTTCTTTTTTTTCTGCCTGCTGTCGAACGGCCTTCCGGCGTTTTTTCGCCTTTTGCCGTCTCTCCTTGTGCTTAAGATAAAATGTCTTCAGGGTATCGACCAGCGCGGCCGCGGTGCCCCGACAACTTGCGAAAAAGGCCAGCACGGAAAATCCGGTCGACATGATGAAACCGATCAGCCATATAAGTCCCAGGATGATGACGGCTCCGGTCCGATTGGAATAGCGGACGAGAAAAGACTTTAAAGGGATTCCGGCCAGCCCGCCGGCAGAAAAACTGTTGCCGAACAGCTCGTAATTGTGCTGCCGCAACGACAGCAGCGCGCCGGTCGTCAATACCAGCAGCAAACCGCCGACGACCGTGCTAAGAACCCTCTCGCGCGGATGACCGCCGAGAATATGGATGCTGGTCAGAAGCAGAAGAAGCGGAATCCAGAAGGCCCCAAGCCCGAAAACACCGATTAGAAGAGCCGCCAGATGTGCGCCGAACACGCCGAAGAGGTTGTGGATCTTTTTGGCCCCGCCGGCATTGAACAGCGATGGGTCCAGAGGGCTGAAGGACAACAGGCTCACCAGAGTGAAAACCAGCAGGAAAAATAGCAGAATGCCGATGATTTCTTTGCGCATGAATCGAATAATCCGTTAGCCGGTTAGCCCGTTTAGCCCGTTGGGCCGGTTGACCTGTTGTCCGGAGAACCGATTCAAACGGGCCTAACGGGCAAACGGGCTAAACCGATTCAAATTACCATTATGAAAGGCAGGATCACCGGCCGGCGGCCGATGGTAAAGTAGAAGTACTGTCGCAGGGCCGACTGCAACCGCGAGCGGATGACCTTGATGCGGTCGGGAACCTCCGGCCCAACATCTTCGATAATTTCTAGAATCACGCACTGTGCATCTTCTACGAGATGTCCGGTTTCGGTTTCGAACACAAATCCGCGCGAAACGATCTCCGGACCATAGACCACGATGCCCGTATCCTCATCGAAAGCCAGGTTGACCACAACCAGGCCTTCTTCCGAAAGGAGCCGCCGCTCTTTCAAAACGCTGCGGCCGACGTCGCCGACGCCCTTGCCGTCGATCAACACCCGCCCGGTCATCACCGAGTCTTTCACTCGTCCGCCGGCGGCGTCGAACTCGATGATCTGACCGTTCTCGGCCAGCAGCACCCTTTCGGGCGGGATCCCCATCTGCTGAGCCAGGCGGGAGTGTAGAAACAGATGACGGTACTCACCATGTATCGGCATGAAATATTTCGGCCGCGTCAGGTTGATCATCAGTTTGAGCTCTTCCTGGAAGGCGTGACCGGACACGTGGATCTCGGAAATCTTTTCGTAGATGACGTTGGCGCCCCTCTTGTAAAGCTTGTTGATGATGTGGCCGATCGCCTTTTCGTTGCCGGGAATGAATTTGGAAGAAAGAATGATGGTGTCTTCTTTTTTTGTTTTGATCAGTTTGTGGTTGCCGGCCGCCATGCGGGCCAGAGCGGACATGGGCTCCCCCTGGCTGCCGGTGGTGATAATGATCACCTCGTCATCGCGGTATCGGCCGATATCGTCGGTCTCGATTTCCGCTCCGCCCGGAATCTGAATGTACCCCATATTCCGGGCGATGTTGACGGCGACCTCGATACTGCGACCGTTAAAAACGATTTTTTTACCGCGTTCGACGGCAATGTTGACGATCTGTTGGATACGGTTGATGTTGGAAGCGAAAAGGGCAATAATGATGCGGCCCTTGCTCTCATCGACGATCCGGGCCAATTTTTCGCTGATGGCGCGCGCCGATATGGTATAGCCTTCTTTTTCGATGTTGGTCGAATCGGACAGCAGCGCCAGCACACCTTTTTCTCCGCACTGGGCGAACCGGCCGACGTCGGTTGCCAGACCGTTCCCGATGCTGTGGCTGATTTTGAAATCCCCGGTATGCACGATCAAGCCGTACGGTGTCCGGATGGCGATACCGACGCCGTCCACCACGCTGTGACCGACTTGGATAAATTCGAGGACGAAGGGCCCCAGTTTCAGCTGCTCGCCCGGATGAATTTCGTGCAAACCGCTTGGCGCCACGACGTCGAATTCTTCGAGTTTGTGTTTAACGACTCCCAGCGTGAAGGGTGTGCCAAAGACCGGGGCGTTGACCTCTTTCAGCAGAAACGGCAAGGCCCCGATGTGGTCTTCGTGGGCGTGGGTCAGGACAATACCGGATATCAGCGAGCGGTTTTTTTTCACGTAGTCCATATCCGGGACGACATAATCGACCCCCAGCATGTAATCTTCCGGAAACATCAGGCCCGCATCCACAATGAACAGCGTTGTGCCGTACTCGAAAATCATCATGTTGAGGCCGATCTCTCCAAGACCGCCCAGAGGAATGATTTTTAGGTGCACGCCGGGTCCCCTTCCATCTGTGAAAAATGCTGGCAGAGCAGGTTCCACAGTTTTTCCATCAATTCGTCTTTGGTGTTTCTGCTGTATCCGGATGTCTCGACCGGCGGCAGGATATCGAGCGTCACCCGACACGGTTTGATGATGCGGCGGTTTTTGGGCATGATTGACCAGGTTCCGTGAAGGACAACCGGCACGATCGGCGCACCCGCGTCGACCGTCAGCACGAATGGGCCTTTCTTAAATGGCTTGATGGTACCGTCCAGGCTGCGGGTGCCTTCCGGAAAAATCAGAACCGATGTCCCCTTCTTGATCGTGGCGGCGGCTTTTGCCAAACTTTCAAATGCGGATTCGCGATTCAAACGATCGATGCTGATATACCCGCAGCCGCGCATGGCCCGCCCGAAAACGGGAATTCTAAAAAGCTCGGCCTTGGCCAACCACCGGAATTGCACCGGCAGGTGCGCCAGCAGCACGGGGATGTCGAAGTTGCTCTGGTGGTTTGCCATATAGATGGCGGAGCGTCCGGTGTCGATGTTCGACGTACCGTTCACCGTTACGTCGATGCCGCTGACAAACAGGATGGACCGAGCCCACAACCGGCCGACCAGGTGCGGCAAATTGCCGGTCTTGCTGAAGAAGGCCAAGACAATGGTGGCCGTTGCCAGAACCAGCGTCGATAAAATGGTGAAACTGTATATAATAATGTTTCGAAACATTGGCTGCCGAGCGGAATGTCATACCAGTCGCTGCTGTCAGGTCTGGATGTTGAGTTCATCGTAAATGTGGTCAAGCACTTGTATTACCCAGTTTCGCTGCGGCCGAGTGGCGTAAGCGATGCAGCTGCAGCGCACCCGCTGCCGGGTGCGCACCAGCAACTCGCAGGCCATCGATCGTTCCTGCAGTTCAACGGCGAAATAAAAAGGCTGGCAATCGCCATGGGACGACTGCGTATCGGATAAGTGCTTCTGTTCGAGCTGAATCCAGTAAACACCACCCATGTCCGGCGGACCGAAACGCTCGTCAAGAAAGGATTTGAGTTTTTCGTAATCGGTCGGCCGCAGCTCATCTATGACGTACTGTTTCATAACTGTAAGATTTAGCACAGAAAACAGATGTAAGCAAGGCGATTGTTGCGTACCGCTCACTGGCTTCGATTGACGATGGAGCGCGAGTCGGTTAAAATTTATTTTTAACTTGACCTCCAGAAATTGCCCAACGCTACGGTCTGCGTGCCGATCCTTCGGCTTTTTTTTTGCCGAAATCAGCCGAAGGCTGCAACCGGCTTTGAATGTAAATCAATTACCGCATCGGGAAAAATGAATATGACACTGGACGCATGCAGCCGCTGGGTAGCACTGGCCTCCGTTTTGACGATGATGTCCGCAAATCCGCCGTATGTCGAGGCGCAGCCGGAACCTTTCGCGGCAAGACAATTGATTGCGGCCACCGTAATACCGGGAAACTCAGCCGCGGGCGGCGGCCGTACAACAGCGGAACCGGACAGCGACCGTCATTTTCAACTCGCTGACACGGCAACCGTACCACCTGCCTATTCCGCCGCAACACTCGGCAAGACTGGTACGGGTGATTCAGTTCCGGCCGCCGAAACCCGTTGGCAGTGGTCACTAAATGCCGGATACCGCCAGGATGATCTAAAGTGGAGTTTCGCACTGCCCGGCATCGACCCCCGATCGGAACTGACCTGGAGCGACATAGAGAGTTTCCAGCTTGAGTTCGGCTTGCAAAGGCGATTCTTCCATAACTTCCGTTTGAAGGGCACCTTCGCCTATGCCTTCATTTTTAACGGCCAAAACCAGGATTCCGATTATGATGGAAACAATCGCACCCTGGAGTTCTCCCGTTCTAACAACGCCACCGACGACGGCGATCTCTGGGATATCTCTCTTGGTCTGGCGTATGACATCCGTCTTTTCAGCGACCGGTTCCTTCTATCGCCCCTGCTTGGTTACGCATTCAACGACCAAAACCTGCAAATATCAGATGGGGTTCAAACGCTGCCGCCCCTGGGCCCTTTTCAAGGCTTGGACAGCAGCTACGATGCCACCTGGTACGGTCCCTGGATCGGCATGGAACTTCAGTACAACAGCTATGGGAGCAGCGCCCCGTCTCCCGGGTATGAGGCATATTTCGGCTTCGAATACCACCTGGCGGATTTCGAGGCCAAAGCCGATTGGAACCTTAGACCGGACCTGGCACACCCGAAGAGTTTCGACCAGGACGCAGACGGCAGCGGCTGGGTCTTGACCGGAGCTATCAACTATCTGTTCAACTCTCGCTGGGGCGTGAATCTGACCGGAAAATACCAACGCTGGGAAACCGATACCGGGACGCACCGCTTTTTTTTCAGTGACGGATCGACCTTTGCAACACGCCTGAATGAGGTTATCTGGAAGTCGTTTGCCGTAACCCTGGGCGTCACCTGCCGCTTCTAGTGTGAAAATAGAAACTTGAAACTTGAAACTCAGAACCCGCAACTCGTAACCCGCAACCTGAAACCCGTAAACCCGTGGTAGCGTCTCCGCCCGGATGAGCGGTTTCGAAAGACGGCTGAAACGACCCGTTTGTGGTAGGCTGTCCGTCAACCATCGAACGGCAACAGGTTTCCGTTGCGATCGAATTCCATCGGCCCCCAGGCGGACTCCTGCTGTAAGTGTGGGTTGAGGTGGACCTCCTCTGCCAGGGCTGCCGAAACCTGCAACATCTCGAGATGCTTGGTGTCCCTGATACGCACGAGGCGCGCAGCTGCCGGACTGGCGAGTCCTGCCGTCGCCGCGCAGATCGCAATCGCTTCACGGTCGTTTTCAACCGTGAGGGGAATGGCGGCCTTTTCAGGAGATATGGCCGCCACGGAGTTCTTGTACGTTTTTTCCATGTCCAGCGCATCGACCAGCCGTCTGGTGGTGACGTCCGCCAAACCGATACCGTTGCCGTTGCCGTCTGATCCGGGACTCAGGTCGCGCACGAAAATACGTTTGACGTGCGGGGTGGTGAAAAAATCGCCGACGAGATCACGATGCCTGCCGGTCACATTCGAATCCATCCCGATTCCGCTGATGTCTTTCCCGAATCGGTCCACCACGAGGATGTCGATATCGTCGAAGGGGATGCGGCCCATCATGTCCGCCGCTATTTTCAGCAATTTCTTTTCACCCGTCAGGATATCCGCCGGCATCAGGGCCTTGACCTGAGACAGGTCGCCGCAGCCATCTTCCAGCAGAGCCAGACCAAACAAGACGGGGCATCGACCGAGGACCAAACGGGCGGCATCCTCGATAATACCGAAGCCGTGGCGAACCGCCTGCCGATGAAACTCGGTCGCGCCGTCGGCCTTTCCCAGCCCGATCGTCAGCATCTTGCACAGGCCGCTCTCGATGTCGGCCCGGAATTTGGTGTGCTGTTTCACCCGGTTGATAACGACGATGTGATCAGCGGCCAGCGCCTGCCGGGAGAAAAAGATTCGGGTGCCGTTGACCAGACGATCGATACACTCGACCGCCATGTCCGGAACAACCGGTACACCCAGTGCGGCCTGGCTGATACCCAGCTGTTGGAGCACGACGCGTTGGCCTTCCGCGGACGCTCCGCCATGACTGCCCATGGCCGGCACGATGAAAGGCTCGAGCTGCTTTTCGCGCAGGTATTCGATACAACCGCCGACCACCACGTCGATAGCGTTGATACCCCGGCTGCCGACCGCAACGGCCACGGTTTCACCCGGCCGGGTCAAGCCTTCTATGGCCAGTGAGGCCAGAGCGGACCGAACGGCTTGCGGCACGTCGCCGAGGGCTGCCCGTTGAAGCGCCTGCCGTACCCGAGCCACTTCGGGATATGCTGTAGGTGTCGCCTTCGTCATGATGGTTCGGCCTAAAGATGCGGTGTCATTGGTTTAAGGGTCACGGTAAGAAATAATTCCACACGATTGCGCCGGATTATGGTTTGTCTACAAGGCACATCCACCTGCACATATCGGGATACGTGTGGGTGGATGTAACGCAGTAGACGGGCCATAAGACAAGCAAGAGGTGGAATTATTTTTTGCCGGGGCCCTAAAAGAAAGGTCGGGGGATGCGGGGTTACCGGCAGGTGCTGTCGCCTCTGCAAGGCAAGCCGATGGGTGGGGCGCTCCGGAATCCTGCCAGAATTCGGAACCGGAGCGCGTTCTGAAAATTTTAAGTCTCTTCTACCGTGATGGCACTCTCTTCGCATACTTCAACACAGCTTTCACAGCCGAGACATTCTTCAGCATTCACGGGAACGGATTTACCGTCCTGCATCTCAAATACCTCGACAGGGCAAACGTCTACGCACTCTTCACATCCTACACATTTTTCTTCGTCAACTGTGGGCGTAAAGGCCATAATCGATTTCTCCTTTCTTGAGATTTTGAAAGAAGGTGACCGAATCACCTGTTGTTTCCAATCACGAGGGACGTCATTATACCAATTAAAAAGCCGCGTCAAGCTTTGATATACTTTTTGAGGCAACAAAATACAAAAAAATATGAATATAATTATACTGTTTTATTTCAAATAATTACAAAAATCCGGAAGGAGAACCAAAGCTTATCGCTCGATCGAGACAACAACCGTATTTTTCAGCCTGGTGTCCAAAACTGCCTCGGTACCCGGCTCACCGGATGGGGAAAAAGACCCTTGCAGGAGCGTACCGGGCAACTGTCCGGGAAAAAGGTATACCCTCAGTGTCACACCGCCCGCAGGGCCCTCGACAGTTGGAACCGGCGGCCAGGTCAAATTGTCGGCCGCTTCGGCGGCCGGTTCGGTATACAAAAGATCAGTCAAGCGTTCCAGCAGCCCCCGCCGCCAGTTATCCAAGATCTCCGACTGACCGCTGCTCACGTGCATGCCGGCTGCCTCGAAAACCTTGACGGCCCCAGGTCCCGATTCGATGATAACCTCCGTAGCCGATCGACTGGTCGTAACGAAAATGCCCGATGCCTCCGGGCCACGTTGCACGGCATCGGCCGCCGCC
>Ga0272441_10001218_pt1 | contig 55044 bp, 48 predicted proteins | sample SSMProp6N_FD_193582 | JGI IMG/M metagenome (GOLD analysis project Ga0272441, IMG submission 193582) | Marine sediment archaeal communities from Little Sippewissett salt marsh, Falmouth, MA, United States - SSM-Prop-6N | ecosystem: Environmental > Aquatic > Marine > Wetlands > Sediment ...
AGGCGACCGTCTCGGTCACCGTCGGCTGCGTTGTGGATGAGATCGTCATTACAGTCGAGGACACGTCGGCCGTCGAAGGAGAAGCGGTGGTGTTCAGGCTGCAGTGGGTGTCAGGCGATCTGCCCTCAACAATCCTGTTCCGAGTACAGACGGGATCGACCGCGATCTGTGGGGAGGACTACCAGGCGACGCTTGCGTCGCTGAGGTTCGACGAGGCGCACCGAACCCGGACCGTGCCTGTGACGACGATCGTTGACGCGGTGTGCGAGACCGCCGAGATGTTCCCGGCAGAGGTCCTCTCGGAGGCGGGTGTCCCGATCGCGACGGCTTGGGGGACCATCCTCGACGGGGGCTGCGTCCCCTCCGCAGACGGCAAAGCGGCCGCCAGTGTCGTGATCTCGGAGATCGCATGGTCGGGCACTGGCGCCTCGTCCGAAGACGAGTGGATCGAGCTGGTGAATGTCAGCCAGGAGGACATCGATCTCACAGGGTGGAGACTCCGTTGGCGACCGCTTGCTCCCGGCGATGCTTCCGAGCTCCCGTGGACAGTCATCGAGCTCGCCGGAGTCCTGTCGCCGACCGTGGAGGTGGAACCATTATCGATTCAGAAGAACCTTTCGGACGACTTCTCCTACCTCGTCCTCTCCCCGTCTGCTCCAGGCGCCGATGGCTTCTTCCTCATTGAGCGGCGTACGGACGCGACGGTCTTTGATGTGACCGCCGGCGTGGTCTACGACCTCACCGGGGAAGAGTCCATGGACCTGCCGGACGAGGGGGCAGTGGTCCAACTCGTCGACAGCAACGGACAGATCGTCGACACAGCGAACGCGGGGGTAATCTCCGGCTGGGCCGCAGGCAACGGGGAGACGTGCGCCAGCATGGAACGCATCGACCCGCTGGGGCCGGATCGCTCTGACAACTGGAGCACGAGCGTCGGTGTCCCATTCTGCGGCAAGGATGCCGGGGGCAACGCGCTCGCCGCAACCGCGGGTTGCCGGAACAGCGGCTCCCTGGAGCAAATCCTGGGCAGCGTCGACTTCCGCATCGTTCGCGACGGCCCTGGCGTCGATTTCTCGGTGGCCCTCGCGGGGAACGTGGTCCTGGGGGGATCCTGCGGAGCGGCTGCCCGAGCCAAGGTGAAGGACGGCATGATCGGGAGGTTCTCCCTCGTCTCGCCCGCGGAGTGCGCGGTTCGATCCGACGGCTGGGTCGATGTCGACCTCTCCGCCCTGGCGCCGGGTCGCTATCTCTATCGCTTCGGTTGCGCGGCGGCACGGTGGGTGATCGCTGCGGTGGAGCTGATCGACTAGCCGCTGAGCTGGCCGCCGCTTGAACGCGACGACGCAGCCTTGCCCCCCCGGCCCGCCTCGCAAGCGCGAAACGGGCCGGGGGGTGCCGCGCTTCGCGGAGAGCGTGCTACACGCAGCCGTGGACGCAGCTGCCCTTCCCACGCGCACCGTCCACCACCGCGCAGCGTCCACCACAACGTATAGGGGACAGCGCCAATTCTCTTCTGGCGCTTCTCGTTGGCACGCCGCCCGTTGGGCTGTCGCGTCAGGCAGAAGCTAGCGAACTCAGAAGCCACGCGGAGCCTCGCGCAGCATAGCGCACGAGGATGCTTCCTGCGTCAACACGCTGGTTGAGGACTCCGGCTCCGATGACGGAACTGTCGATCATCCGGTGAACGTGCTTGACCGGCACACGGCGCTCGCAGATGCGAACGCCGCCTTCCTCTCGATGTTCTCCAACCCTGCTGCCGTCCTCTTGCCGTTCGGCATGGGAGCATCCGGGAGATGAAGCCTCGCAGGATCTGATGCGTCGGAATCGGCGGACTCACATGTTCTATCTTCGAAGGCATTGGAGAGCGTATGAGTCGGTCTCAAGCGTCCGATCCGCAAGCCCCGCGCTCTTGCAGTAGATGAGGAAGGCGTCCGGCGGAAACCGCTTCTTCATGCTCCGAAAAACGATCTCCGCGACATCCCTCAGGAGGAAGCACGAACAGCGCTTCTCTTAACAGCCCTTCCAGAAGGAACGCGCACGTTGACGCCACGTTCCCGCTGAAATAGCAGGGAGACGTGGCTTCAACGGTCCATCACAGGCTGTCCCGCAACTCCACGATTTCTACAGCGGTTGACGTGACTTCCATGTTGGCTATACTGGTGATGGGTAGGAGAGGACTGCGAGAAGGGCAAAACGTCCGCGAGGGCGTGACGCAAAGCCACGGGCCTCCCTGGAGGTCGCCAAGCTGCCGCAGATAGCGAGGCAACCCGGTGTGCTTCGGATGCCTTCAGGAGTGCGCTGCGTCGCCTCACAGCTTCAGCAAGGAGGCGCAATGCGGCGAGGGACAACGTGGCGAGTGGTCATACCGTGGGTCGGGCTGGCCATACTCATGACCGTGGGCTTCTCGGGCTTGTCAAGTGTCGACGAGACAACCTTCACCTGGGGCTATGCTCCCAATGTCTACGGATCGCCGGAGTGGGCCCCATGGTGGCAGGACGCAATGGACAACATCGCTGGGGGATCGTTCACCCAAGGCACCGGCGGCAGTTACCCCGGGACGCACTTGTTCCTCCCCGTGGACGAGACGGTCTACTCGTTCGCGGATCTCGGGACAAGAATCCATTGGATCTACCAGATCCCCGACGCCACGCTGGTTGAAGTCAGTGGCCTATTTGAGGTGAAGTGGGTCGTCGACTGGGAAGGGGAGGACTGGACGACCGACGCGAGCGGCGCGTGGATCCTGGATGACCCCGGTGAGGGCTGGAGCGCACCGCGATCCTGGGAGGAGTACAACGGAGATGTCTTCGGGTCCGTGGCCTTCGCGTGGTGGGGTGCGTATGGCTACACGTCCGACACCCCCGAGGCGCGTGCCCAACTGGAAGCGGACCTACAGACGTACTGGGACGCGCAGACGCACGCGACCGGTCTGGTGCGCTGGCGAAGCGATCCCTCCTCTCCTTGGACCGTAGAGCAAATTCGGCTGATCCTGATGCCGCAGTCGCTCTACGAGCGACTCACGCAGGAGCCGCAGTACGTCATCGGCGGCGATTCCCCCTACGGGTTCCTCGACCGCGGTCTGGCTGACGTAGCCGGCGCCGGGGGTGCTGCGGGCGACATCGAGCCCTCGGCGGCGTACACGGTTGGAGAGACAATCACCGGCTGTATTCTCGTCACCGATCCGTCGGGCAACCCGGTCAACCACACGTACTTCCCGCTCACGTTCTACAAGGTGACCGTCGGCGGGGAATTCGAGACCCGCGAGGCGTTGTTCGCCAGGACTCTGAGTTGCTGGGGACACCCCGGGGAGTTCTGCTTCGAGATCGGGACCGATGAATTGGAGCCGGGATACTACGACATCCGCCTCGGGCTGCCCGGCGGCGACGTGCAGTGGATCCGGATCGAACTTGTCGCAGGGGAGTAGCTGAGTAGCGGGCGCCAGTACAGGCGTTCGTCGCCGTCGACGAGGGGCGTCGTGCAACGCCCCTCGTCTCATGTACCGGAGGACGATGCCGGCCGCCGCGAAGCGCGGCGCGATTCGTCGACAGGTCCTTCGCGGCCAAGAAGCAGCGCCGTACTTCGGCACGGAAGCCGCACAGAAATTCCGTATCCTCCCCCGGACCTGGAGTACGGACAGCGACGGGCTCCGTGAACTCAAGGGGAGCGCTCGACGCAGCTGACAGCCCGTGCCCTCGGCGGATTGGTTTCACGGTTCCCCATATCCGATGCATCACTTCCTCATCGCCGTCGTCTACGCTGATGGTCGTACGAGGGCAAATCCAAGAACGACGCGAGCACAGCGAAACGGCCTCCGAAGAGGCCGCTTCGCCTTTGTGACCCCGATCACTGGCGGCACCGGTCGGGCAAGCTGGAATGCCCCCCACGGGCCGACAAAGAGCAACGGCCAGGCTCATTCACCTCACTGCAGGACACAAGTCGGCCCGAAAGAAGCTCCTCGATGGCTTCGGCGGGGCTGGCGAACAGGGAACACCTACGCTTCTCGTGACCCGGAGCCTGCCCCATGCGAGGATCGTCGCGCTCCTCGACGCCTGAAGCCGGGGGGATGAACTCGAGCCGCTCTTGGTGCCACGCACCACGTGGTTCCTCACCGATGAGAAACATCTCCTCGGTGTGGCGAACCTTCGCCATCGCCTCACGCCCGAGCTGCGCCGGTTCGGCCGCTAGGTCGGGTGCTCCGTACCTCCCTCCGAACGGGGCAAAGGAGACGCGGCGGTGTTGCTCGAGGGGGGGGGCAAGGCACACGCGCGGAACTGCAGGATGAAGCAACTTCCGTTGATCTGCGCCCCCGACAGCTTCGCATCGCCCGGGTGATCAGGAAGTGATGAGGGAGTCTGGAGAACGTCGCCTTCTACGCACCCGCGGGGCGCAGCATCTGCCGCCACTGAACCCCCTCCGCTGACGGCTGCTACTGCGAACGCCACCGCGCGCCGTCGCTCCACACCCCCGCCCCCATGGTGCCTTCCCCGCGTATCCGTTACTCTCCGGGGTTCGCAGTGAGCCTGGTAGTACATCGAGGAGGTCCGGTTGGCGAGTTTCTTGGCGAGGCGGATGCTCGGCGTGCTACCGGTCTTCTTCTTCGTCTGCCTGATCAGCTTCGGTATCATCGCACTGCTGCCCGGCGACTTCTACACGCCCGCCCTTCTGGGCCGACTGCTGGCAGGGGAGACCCTCTCCGAGGCCACCGCAGCGATCAGCGCGATTCGAGTGGAGGCGGGGATGGACAAGCCCTGGATTGTGCAGTTCTGGGTCTGGTTCACGGGAGTCATTACGGAGGGTGATTTCGGTGTCTCCTGGCGGTTCATCTTCCGCGCCGAGAACGGTCTCGGGTGGACGCTTGTCATCGCGGGATCCTCCATGGTCTGGGCATGGATCCTCGGCATCCCTATCGGCATCCTTTCCGGGCTGAAGAGGAACTCCTGGCTCGATCATCTGCTGTCCGTCATGACCTACACCGGGTTTTCCATGCCCCCCTATGTCTGGGGCACCCTCTTCTTCGTGTTCATGGCAACCTACATCAACAAGAACGTCATCGGGCCTGGTATCTGGGGCCTGGTGGGCTACGAGCTGATCGGGAAACCGCTCACGTGGTACAAGGTAGGAAGCCACATCCTCCATCTGCTCCCGGCGTGGATCATCGTCGGGTCACCGTTGTTCGCAACGGTCGCACGCCATACACGGATCAGCGTCTCGGAAACGCTCTCTGCGCAGTACATCACAGTCGCCAGGAGCAAGGGGCTGCGCGAGCGTCGCGTCGTGCTTCGACATGCTCTCCGCAACGCTCTGAATCCTTTGATCAGCATTTTCGGCCTGATGCTTCCTGGCATGGTGACGTCCATGATCCTTCTGGCACCAGTCCTCGGCTACAGGTCGTTTGGGCAGTTCCTGCTCCGTGCGACGCAATACCAGCAGCAGCACCAGCTGATCGCGGCCCTGCTGATCTACGCAAGCTTCCTGATTGTCGGCAATGTTGTCGCTGACATCCTTCTGGCGGTCAATGATCCGCGCATCCGATACACATAGGCGGGCTGCCGATGGCGGCGAGCGACTCGGCATTCGCCTCAGCCAGCGCCCGCGCAACGGATGTTCCCAGTAGTTCGGTAGCCGTAGAATGGCGGTACGGATGGATGTCACCACGCGCTCTGCCACCGAGGCTGACCTGAACTTCGCTCGACAGACACACCACGCAGCGTATCGTGATGTGGTCATCCGCCAGTGGGGCCAGTGGGATGAGGAGATGCAGGACCGGTTCTTCGACAAGGACTGGGGAGACGCCCACTTCGATGTCATCTTGGCCGATGGAACTGCCTGCGGGTATCTGTCCGTTGAGGATCGCGTGGACGCCGTTCACGTTGTGGAACTCGTGTTGTGCCCCGAGTATCAGGGCCGGGGCATCGGAACGATCGTTCTGCGGTCCGTGATTGCACGGGCCGTCAAGCGGGTAAGACATGTGCGGATCCGGACGTGCCTCGAGAACCACCGTGCTCAGTCGTTCTACAGACGACTGGGGTTCCGCGAGATCGGCAGGGACGAAACACATGTACTCATGGAGCGAGGCGACAGCAGCCGGAGTTCCGGGGACACAGTACTCAATTCGTGACGAGGCAGGTTAGGAGTTGCGTACTGTGTCCCAGGAATGCGGGTTAGGAGTTGCGTACTGTGTCCCCGGAATCCGCGTGATCCAGGGGTCTACATCCAGCCGCAGGCATGAGACGCTGGAGCAGATCCGGGCGGGATTGACGGGGGAGACGCCGGCTCGCTGGACTGGATGCTGCCCTCCTGGGGCGCTACCGTTGCCGCAGCTCACACCCGCAGGAGATCTCATGACCTACACGCTCAGGCAGTATGACTCGCCCTCCGACTACTGGCGCGCTCGTGAGTTCTTCCGTGCGCTCCGTATCTCCAGCACCCGACCGAGTGGCCATTGGCACGTCGGCGCGTTCGACTTCTGGCGGTGGCACTGGCTGGAGAATGTCGCGGAGAGGCCGCCAACCGAGCTCAGGTACTGGGAGACGGCCGAAGGGGAAATCGAGGCCGTGCTGGTCCAGGGCGATCCGGGCGTGTGCCATCCGATGGCTGATCCCAGGACAGCGACCGAGCCTCTGTACCATGCGATGCTCGATGTCGCGGAACGTGACTTCACAACGGTTCTGCAAGATGGTCGGCGTGTGACGTTCGCATGGGCAGATGTGATGGACGACTGCCTCAACCGCGTGCTTGAGGCACGCGGCTACGAGCTTCACGAAGGCGGGCACACGATCGAATACCACGGCTGGCATGCTCTGTCCACCGCGCCGAGGGCCAAGCCCGCTCCAGCGGGCTACGTGATTCGGTCGATGGGAGACGGGGATGAGCTGCCGGCGCGGAGCTTGGCTTCCTGGCGCTCGTACCATCCTGGAGAGCCGGATGAGGGCGCAGATCCGACCGGAGGCTGGTACCGGAACATCCAACGAGCTCCGCTGTATCGACGGGATCTCGATGTGGTCGCGATTGCGGAAGACGCCGACATTGCGGCCTTCGCCACCTGCTACTTCGATGACGTCTCGCGGACCGGCGTGTTCGTGCTCATCAGTGCCGTGCCGCCGCACCAAGAGAGGGGTTTGGAGGAAGCCGTCCTGTCCGAGACCCTTCGCCGCCTGCACACGATGGGCGCCATCGGGGCGTATCTCTCCTGGTACGAGTCCGATCCGGGCACGCTCTACGAATCCGTTGGATTCGCCGATCAGGAAGTCAGCAGGGCTTGGAGGAGATTCACCTAGATCGCAGGCAGCGCTCAGGAGAGGCGGCTTCCCTGCTGAGCGCGGCGAGCGCCGAGTCAAGACCTGTCTGACCTCTCCTCGCGCACACGGCCCGAGCCTGTGGACACGGCCAGGCATGCGAAGAGATGGCTCGACCAGACCGGCTCGGGACGCGGCAAGGACCTGGGGCCGCTTCATCGTGAGCGTTCGCTGCATTCATTCTTGACTGAATACACAGAACGGGATATGCTCCGCACCTTGTGCTCGATACGGGAGATGGGATGGACAAGATCACGACAGGACGGAGACGGTTCATCGAGGAGATGGGCGACCTGATCGACGAGCACGGCCTTCCGCGCATGGCGGGCCGTGTCGTCGGCGCGTTGCTCACCTGCTCCCCGCCGCACATGTCGCTGGATGAGCTGGCGGACGCGTTGCAGGCGAGCAAGGGAGCGATCAGCATGTCGACGCAGCTTCTGTTGCGGCTGGGAATCATCGATCGGATCAGCCTTGCCGGACATCGGAGGCACTACTACCAGATCCGTCCCAGGATGGGAGAGAGTCTCTTCTTCGACCGAGCCGACGAGATTGAGAGGCATCTCGCCGTGATCCGCAGGGGGATCGAGCAGATGAAAGGCGGCCCCATCGAGGCCGTACGAAGACTGGTCGAGATTCAGGTGTTCTTCGAGTTCGTGCTCGAGGAGCTTTCCGGTATCTCAACCCGCTGGGCAGAGCGATGCGAGCAGCTGCTTCGCCACAAGCTGGACGAGCAGAGCTGAAAGAGCGACGGAAAGGATCCCGTGATGAGGAAGCGAACTGCGGTGCTGTGGCTGGTGGGGCTCCTGTGCTTCGGCTGGGCCGTGTCCCTCTCAGCGCAAGACGTCCCGCCTCCGACACGTGTCTTGGTAATCGACGAGACGAAGACGTTCGCCTCAACGATGCGCGTGGCTGGCCTGGTTGGCGCCTTGAGGGGGCTGCCGCTGCTTGACGTGGAGTTTCGACTCGTCGACGTCGCTTCGAGCTGGGACGATCCGCTCGCCGGACAGCAGCCCGCAGAGGAGAGCTCGCCCTACGATGTCCTCTTGATTGTTCCACGTGGCATCGATGACGGATCGGCGCCGTGGATCTGGGTTGTGACCGACTGGATCGGCTCTTTGACGCCGCAGGTGCGGGCAGGAGTTGAGGCGATCGCGCAGATCGTCGATTTGGTCTTCGCTGGGATTGGCGAGGCGACGGACGTCTCCGAGGACCTCTGGCCCTATCTGCTGTGGGTTGCGTATTCGCCGAAGGGATGGACTCGATGAACCGACTGATCCGATTCGCGGTCGATCATCCGATCTGGACGATCGCAGCGACCATGGTGTTGGCGCTAGCGCTAGCGTTTCCGATGCAGTACATCACGCAGGAAACGGACTTCACCGAGTTCCTCGACGATGACGACCCGATCATCGTCCTGATGGACGAAGCCGAGGAGCGGTACGGCGCGACTATGGGCATGATGGTGATGCTCTCCAACCCGAACGGCGTCTTCAACGAGGTGACACTCGGGAAGCTGGAGCGGATGACCGAGGAGATCGAGGCGATCCCCGGGGTCAAGAGCGTCACGACACCGCTCAACTCCCAGACCCTCGTCGGGACTGAGACCGCGATCAGCGTCCAGAAGGTCGCACCAGGCGGCGAAGCACCGAAGACGCCCGAGGACATCGAAGCCTTCCGCACGCGCCTCATGGCCGACGAGAACCTTGTTGGCGGCGTCGTCAGTGAGAGCGGGACGGGCGCATTGGTCAACATCGAGTTGGAGGTCGGAGCGGACGAATACGCGATCACGCCGGACATCGCGGCGATCGTCGACGCCAATCGTGGCGACGGGGACACGCTGTACATCTACGGTGACGCCTACTTCGATGCGGTCATGGCGGAGGAGATGACCTCGGACATCGCGCTTCTCTTCCCGCTCGCGATCCTGCTGATGGTGGTCCTCCTGTTTGCCAGTTTCGTGACGATCCGCGGGATTCTCCTCCCGATCGCGATCGTGCTTCTCTCGGTCATCGTGGCGATGGGAGCAATGGCGCTGCTCGGTTTCCCGATGACGACCATGTCGTTCATCGCACCGATCCTTCTGCTGGCGATCGGGATTGCCGACGCCATCCACGTGCTCAACCGCTACAATGAAGAGATCGCCAAGGGTCTTCCGAAGCGCGATGCGATCCTCAACACGATGCGGGAGATGAAGGGCCCGGTCGTGATGACGTCGCTGACCACTGCGACCGGTTTCCTGTCGCTCCTGACAGCGTTCTTCCTTCCCCAGCGGCAGTTCGGCGTTGTCACGGCGATCGGCGTGCTTGCGGCGATGGTCTTCTCCCTCGTGCTGATTCCCGCCATCCTGGCGCTGCTCAAGAAACCGCGGGTCCGAGACCTGAGCAAGGGGCTCCGCCCATTGACCCGCGTGCTCCTTGGCTTCGAGAAGGTGATCATCGGACACCGAAAGATCGTCCTACTCATCTCGCTCGTCATCTTCGGCGTGATGCTCGCCGGCATCCCGCGGCTGCACGTCGAGACCTCGAATGAGGAGTTCCTCGGCAAGGATCACGAGGCGGTTCAGGTGCTCAATTTCGCATCGGATGCCTTCTCCGGCGACATGAGCATCATGGTCGAGTTCGACACGAACCGAGCTGACGGCCTCAAGGACCCGGCGGTGTTGGGCGCGATGCTCGACCTCGAGGCGTTCCTCCTCGACAACGGAGTGAACAAGACGTTCTCGCTGACGACACTCGTTCGGCAGATGAACGAGAGGTTCAACGCAGACGATCCAGCGTTCTACGTCATCCCTGAGCAGCAGGACATGATCGCGCAGCTTCTCCTTCTCTACACGTTCCGTGGTGGGACGCTCGGCGACATGGCGATCGGCAACTTCAGCGCGGGGACCGTCACCGGGTTGTACAAGATGGACTCCTCGGGCAACGTGTCACGGCTTGCCGGCTTGGTCCAGGGGTACATCGAGGAGCACTTCCCCGAGGATGGCGGATTGCGCGTCCGTATGGTCGGCGGCACGACGCTGATGGATCGGATCTTCACACAGATGACCCGAAGTCAGCTCATCGGCCTGGGCACGACAGTCGTCGCCGTCGCGATCCTGGTGATGCTGCTGATGGGATCAGTCGTCGCGGGTCTGATCGCGGCGATCCCTCTCGTCCTCACGGTGACATTCAGCATGGGGATCATGGCATACACCGGGCAGCCGCTTGACATCATGACATTGATGGTCTCAGTCGTCGCGGTCGGCATCGGCGTCGACTACTCGATTCACTTCATCTCCCGCTTCCGGACGGAGTACCGGAAGGACCGCGATGCCGAGCGATCGCTTCAGGCAACCATCCAGACAACAGGCCGTGGGATCACCTACAACGCGCTTACCGTGGCGCTCGGGTTCTTCATCCTGATCTTCGCCTCGTTCAAGGGGATTCGAACCTTCGGATGGCAGATCGCCCTGACCATGGGGATCAGCGCCTTGTCGGCGATATCCATCATCCCAGCGGTTCTCGTCGAGTGGAAGCCGAAGTTCCTGTCGCGCGCCCCATGGAAGCGTGACTAACCAAGGAGAACGGAACCAACAGATCCGGGTAGATGACTCGGAGGAGGAAGAGGTATGTGCAAGAACGCAACGAAATGGACGCTGGCCGCAGCGATGGTGCTCGTCTTCGCGATCACCGCAACGGCACTGACCGCCGACGAGATCCTCGACCAGATGGAGGCGGAATCCGACAAGCTCGCCGAAGGAAGCATGGTCGCCACGGTTCGGTTCGACAACACGTATCGTGACGGAACCACCTCTGGAAACCTGTTCGGCATGCTCTCGAAGCCAAGATTCACGCTGATGTACTTCATCGAGCCCAGCGACGTCGCCGGGACGATCTTCCTCACGTACGAGGACGAAAACGGCGATGACAAGCTTCATCTCTACCTCCCACTCCTCGGAGTCCCGAAGGAACTCGTGTCGGACGAGGAACGAGGAGGAAGCTTCGCCGGCAGTTCGATGTCCTACGCTGACTTCGGCGAGGGGGCCGACCGCGACGATGCCGTGGCCAGCCTGATCGGCGAAGAAGAGCTCGTGATCGATGGAGAGACCCGCACGGCGTACGTCATCGAATCGGTCGCCAAGCCGGACGTCGACACCGACACACCGCGCACGCTCCTCTGGGTCGATACCGAGGCCCTGGTGATGCTCAAGATGGAGGCGTACAACGACCTCGGAAATCTCTCCATGACGCTCGAAGTAGTCTCTCTGACGCAGTTCGAGGGGATGCTGACGGCCGACGAGATGCTGAGCACGGACGTGCTCGAGGGCAGCTCGACCCTGATCACCGTGATTGACCGGCATCGTCCCGACGCCACGATCCCCGATCAAGTGTTCTCCCCGGACAGCCTAATGACCTTCGATCCAGTCGCCTGGGGCTTCTAGGCGGAGGCATCGGACCTGCGGAGGGGACATCGTCTTGTGGGCGCTGCCCCCTTCGCCTTCGTTCGCGCCTCGTGCTGCACGCATCGCGCAATGGCCGCGGCCCTCTTGCCAACGCACCCAGCTGCGACAAGAGCGAGGGAACCGGGCAACCGCATCCGCGTCAGTAGCTGACGTCTACTCCTCGGGTTTCGAGAGCGCGGATCACGTGCCAGGCTTCGGAGCCTTCCCCAAGATCAAGCCGTGGATTGCCCTCAAGTCGCACGCTCTTGAGTCGCGGAAGTGCCTCCAGGGAGCTGACGTCACGGATCTCGTTGCCATGCAGGGAGAGCTGTGTCAGCTGCGTCAACTCGGCAACGACACTCAGATCGCAGATCTGGTTCCCGTAGAGGGATAGCCAGCCGAGTTGCGTCAGCCCGGCCAGCGGACGAAGGTCACTGATCCGGTTGCCGCCGAGGGACAGCTGACGCAGCTGCACCAGCCCCGCAAGGGGACCCAAATCGTCGACCCGATTCCCGTAGAGGAACAGCTCTCGCAGCTGCGTCAATCCGACCAGAGGGCCGATGTCCGTGATCCGGTTCCCGCCAAGACACAGGTAGGTCAGCCCCGTCAGACCGGCCAACGGGCTGAGGTCATGGATCTGATTGCCGCCGAGGGATAGGTACGTCAGCTGCGTCAGTCTCGCTAGGGGCCCAAGATCGTCGATCCGATTTCCGCCGAGGAACAGCTGGCGCAACCGGGTCAGCTCGGCCAGCGGATCGAGGTCGCGGATCTGGTTGCCATGAAGGAACAGCTCCGTCAGCTGCGTCAGCCCGGCAAGAGGGTCGAGGTCGGTGAGCTGATTGTAGGTGAGGTCCAGCCGTTGCAGATGGACGCAGACCTCAATCCCCTTGAGGGAAGAGATTCCCTGTGCCACGGCCTCCAATTGCGTAATCCCCGCAACCAGAGACACAACAAGCTCCCCTCTAGCAACACCCAACGTCCGCGCGACCGCCGCCGCCAAGCGGCTGTCCTCGAACACGGCGACCCGATCCGGCTTCGCCCGCGCACACGAGCTGCTGAGAACACCGAGGCAGAACGCCCCGACAACCAGGATGACGGCCGTTGATCGGCGCAAGACGCCTCCTCCTCGTTCCCACACAGACCGGCCTCGCTTCGCAGCGCGGCTCGGCATGCTGCCGGATGATCTTACGACGGGAAGCCTGATGCCTCCGCAAGACCCTCACGGCTTCCGCATCGCGTCCCTGGCGCACGGCCTCACCGCACACGCAGGGCTACGTGGTGCGGTCGCTCCTTCGCCGCCAGCGGCTCGGGCACTTCCCAGTTGACTCGATCCGCCACCCTCCTCCAGTCTCGTCCTACGCTGCCAGGACCGGGAGGCGCTATGGATCTACACTCGGCCCAGATCCACCTCGTTTTCGGGTGGATTCGGATTGGCTTCGGGATCGTCTTCGGAGCGCTTCTCGGTTCGCGATTCCACGAAGACCGATGGTGGAACGGCTACATGAGCTTCAAGCGGCGCCTCTACAGGCTCGCGCACGTGGCGATCTTCGCTCTCGCGATGATCAATCTTCTGTTCCACTTCACGGTTCGCGGCCTGCAGGCCCCTTCCATCGCGACGCCCATCGCCTCCATCGGATTCCTCGTCGGCGCTTCGATGATGCCGGTCTGCTGCATCACTGTCGCGCGCGCGCCGAAGCTACGGATGCTCTTCGCCCTTCCGATCTCGAGCCTGTTGCTGGCAAGCGCCCTCACGGCGTGGGAGGCGATCGTGCGATGAAGGTCGCCCTCATCGCGATGAGCGGCGTGCGAGCACACAACGAGGAGCTGACGAAGCTTGGCCTGACACTCCGCGGCTTCGTCGAGAGGAATGAGACCATCGCCTCCTTGCCCAGTCTCGGGCTTGTCACGCTGGCCGGGATGACGCCCGACGGCTTCGACCTCGACTACGTCGAAATCGCTGGCATTCGAGAGCAGAAGGCGCTGCCCAAAGGCTACGATCTTGTGGCCACTAGCACGTTCTCCGCACAGGTCGCGGAAGCGTACGAGCTGGCGGACAGGTACAAGCACAGGAACGTCCCCGTCGTGATGGGCGGATTGCACGTCTCTGCCGAGCCGGAGGAGGCACTAGCGCACTGCACCAGCGTCGTCATCGGTGAGGGCGAGGCTCTATGCCAAGCGTCTTGGCGGACTTGACAGAAGGAGCGCTCAAACGCTACTACATCCAGTCTCCCCTCGGCGCTTTTGATCTGGCCGAGGCGCCGGTTCCCCGCTTCGATCTGCTGGATCCGGAGCGCTACAACCGACTGACGGTCCAGACATCTCGGGGTTGCCCGCATCGATGCGAGTTCTGCGCGAGTTCGCGACTCATCTCCCCACGCTACAAGGTGAAGCCGGTCGAGAAGGTGCTCGAGGAGATTCGAGCGATCAAGGGCATTTGGGATCGGCCGTGCATCGAATTCGCGGACGACAACAGCATCGTGGACCCCGATCACTCGCGGGCATTGCTTGAAGCTCTGGTCGACGCGAGGATCCGATGGTTCACCGAGACGGATGTCTCCATCGCTGGGAACGACCACCTGTTGGGACTCGCGCGCGATACCGGATGCAAGATGCTGCTCATCGGATTCGAGAGCCCCCACGCGGCGAGCCTTGAGGGGATCGAGCTCAACGCCAACTGGAAGATGCGGCAATTGGAGCAGTACGCATCAGCGATCCAGCACGTACAGTCTTATGGGATCCGCGTCGTCGGGTGTTTCGTCCTCGGATTGGACGGAGACACGCCGGACGCGTTCAGACAGGTCCTCGACTTCGCTCGCGATTCGCGGCTGTACGACGTGCAGATCACGTTCCTCACCCCGTTCCCGGGGACATCGCTGTACACCAGGCCAAAAGACGAAGGGCGTATCCTGCAGGAGGGCGCGTGGGAGCTGTGCACGCTGTTCGACATCAATCACAGCCCGAAGCACATGTCCGTGGAGGAGCTGCAGTCAGGATTCCTGTGGCTGGGGGAGATCCTCTACTCGGAGGAGGAAACCCGCGCGCGCCAAGGCAGGTCCAAGGATGCCCTCCGGGAGTCCTCAAACTTCGGCAAGCGCACGCTCGGGCGGTAGCTCCTCCAGAGAGACGCTCCGCGCAGTCCGCGGGCACCCGGAGCCGCTCGAGCGACGTGGAGCCAGTAGGAGGTTCAATGTGACGGCCCAGCGCGCGAAGTACTACAGGGCGATCTTCCTCGCGGCCACCCTCTATGACGTTGTCCTGGGACTCCTGTTCGTCTTCTTCTACCGACACGCGTTCCAGTGGCTGGGCGCCCAACTGCCGTACTCCGGGGCGTTCATCACCCTGCTCGGCGCTTCTGCCTTCGTCATCGGCATCGCGTACTTCTTGGTCCTCCTCCGGGACCTGCAGCGCAATCGAGATCTGATTGTCATCGGTACCCTTCACAAGGCAGCGTACTCTGGCGTTTCGTTCTACCATCTGGCATCCGGGGATATCCCCCACATTCTCTTCGCCGCCATGTTTGGCATCATCGATGTAGCGTTCCTCGTCCTATTCCCCGAATGCCTCTTCACCCTGAGGCGGAGCCGTTCGAGGCGGTGAGCGGAGCCGGACGACGTCCTACGCCCGCGGCGCCACAGCCGCGCACAGCGCCATGCGGCTGGCGTTCGACCTCGGACGGATTACCATCACCGCCCGAATCGTGCCGCGAACAGCGCGGCACGACACACCCGGCGCGACAGAGAACGGAGGCAATCATGGCGAAGGCAACGGCACGGCACATCTTGGTCGACAGTGAAGAGCAGTGTGAGGAGCTGATCCGACAGCTCGACAACGGCGCAGACTTCGAGCGTCTCGCAGCCGAGCACTCGAACTGCCCTTCGGGGCAGTCCGGAGGCGATCTCGGAGAGTTCTCTCCCGGTCAGATGGTTCCCGAGTTCGACCGCGTGGTGTTCAACGAGGCCGTCGGTGAGATCCACGGCCCGATCGCCACGCAATTCGGCTACCACATCATCGAGATCCTCAGCCGCAGCGGGGACTAGCGCGAGGCATCCTCAGCGCCGAGCCAGATGCTCTTCGGACGGCGAGGATCGATCCCGCTAGCGCGCGCAGCAGCCGGGAGAAGCGCGCGCCGCCAACCCGGCAGGCCGCAGTGGCGCTACGATTGGTCCGTCGACTACAGTAGCCCCGGATCCTGATCCAGCTGCTATCGCTGGGCGCACGACGAGCAAAGGATGTGAAGCGATGTACCGACGTCTCCTAACGGCTGTGGCCCTCTTCGTGTTCCTCGCCGCTCTCGCGGCCGCTTCGACGATCCAGCGGGAGCTGAGCGTGGAAGCCTCGACAGGGCCCCAGGGCCCCAACCTCGCCACGCGGCTCGGCGTCCGCGTGTTCCCGGACGGGGACAGCAGACCGTCGCTGACCACCGGCGCAACGCTTTCCCCGTACGACGGACTTGAACGGGTGGACTTCTGGGCCAAACTGCCTGATGGCAGGGACCTGTCGGGCAACGTGCGGCTGATCCTGTGGCCGAGAGCGGCGGAGCCGCAACGGCTAATCGATGACTTCTACTGCACAGGATCGTTCGCGTGGCACCTGGGGGCATTCTCCTTCCGCGCCTCCGCTGATCTCTCGGGAGATCAGCGGCTGGGCGGCTTCACATCCTGGAGCACGATCCGGGCTGAGGCAAGCTGGAGGGAAGGTGTCTACAGCGCCAAGCTGTCCGCGCCCGTCTTCGCGGCCTCCGACACGCGGCTTGTCTGGAACGGCATCGTCGACGTTCTAGCCGAGTTGCTGGTGTACCCGCGGTTCGTCGACGCCCTCGAACTGGACACGGTTCTTCTCCCCACCGGGGAGAGGCGTTCGGGAATCCGTGCCGGGGGATTCGCCGTGGAGCTGTCGCGCGACCGGACATTGACCCTGGGATGTAGCGCACGATTCGCCGACGCACAGCTCACGCGCCGTGACGCAGAGATCACGCTGGACGCCTCGTCCGCTCACTGCACGCTCGATCTCCAGCAAGCGTGGCAGCGTGGCGTGCAAACGTGGCTGACGACCGTAGCAGGTGTGGTATCAGCGTCACGGAGCGTGATCGACGAGGACGGACTCGCGCTGGATCTCGATGTCGGCGGATACGCCAGGCTCCTGTCGGGAAGCGATAGCGACGCAGAGAACAGCGCCATGGGCATCTCGATCGGAGCCGCGCTGGACGTGGACAGCAAGCTGTCCATCGAGTGGATCCTGCCGTTTCACGGCTCCGTCAGGTACGCGTCGCAGACGCTGCGGAACGTACGCTACATCGACGATTGCTGGAGCGTCATCTCGCTCGGGTGGGTAACCCCGGAGACGGAGGACAGGCCCCGTTGCAGTGTGTCCTCGAAAGCCTTCCTGGGGAGGAGTGCGGACAAGGGCACGTGGCTGCCTCGCATCGAGTGGCAGAGACGCTACCAGTGGGGCACGTCACCGCGCAAGGAGCTGGCATTCAGCGCCACCGTGCTGGCCGACCACACCGACGAGTTCCGCGCCAGCTTCTCGATCGAGGGGTTCTAAACGGGGCCATACCCTCGTCGCAGGGAGTGAGTGCCGCTGTCAAGCGCGCCGGCAGCCCAACCCCGCGCCCCTGGTGCACCTCCAGGGGCAATCGCGCCGGGGTCAATCCTGCAGAGGAAGGCGGGAAGCCAAGAGAAGACTGCATCTCCGGAGCGTGACGCCGATCGCAACTCCGACATCGAGACCGATGCCAAGTACGATTCGGAATACGATGCACTTCCCGCGGACATGGTCTTCGGGCGATCCCTTCGCTTCGCGCTCAGGCGCGCGGCACGGATTGTCGAACCGCGGTCCGCAGATGCCTCCATGCGTCCCGGTGCGGTTGACTGCGCGATTGCGAAGCGATACAGTTTGCGTTCGCAAGAGCCATAGAGAGGTGCGCAACTTGAAGGAATACGAGATCGTCTACATCATCCGACCGGATCTCGCGGACGAGCAGAGAAGCGAGAAGGCGCAACGCATCCACGCGATGATCGAAGAGGCTGGCGGAGAGCTCGGCGAGGTCGAGGATTGGGGAATGCGGGTCCTCGCCTACGAGATCAACCACTTCACGGAAGGCCACTACGGTCTAGCGACGTTCAAGCTGGCCGCGGGCGAGATCAAGCCGTTCCGTGATCGCCTCAACATCGACGAGGAGATTCTGCGCTACCAGGTCGTCAACCGATCGGCGTAGGAGTCGGCCATGGCAAGCCTCAACAGGATCATCCTCATCGGGAACCTCACGGCGGATCCCGAACTGCAGTACACGCCAAGCGGAACTGCACGGGCGCGTTTCCGCCTCGCAGTGAACCGTCAGTACAAAGACCGCGAGGGTAAGCTCCAGGAGGAGACAACGTTTGTCAACATCGTCGCCTGGGGCTCGCAGGCCGAGAACTGCGCGCAGTTTCTCCATAGGGGGCGTCCTGCTGCAGTCGACGGTCGCCTGCGCATCTACAGCTTCGAAACCGATGGGGGCGAGAAGAAGTACATGACCGAGGTCGTCGCGTCGAATGTGCAGTTCCTCGGGGATAGGCCCGCGCGCAACGAGAGCGAGCCGGGAACAGAGCCCGTTGAGGCCCCTGAGGAAACAGCTGAGGCTGAGGCTGCATCATCCAGCCGCGAGGAGGAGGTACCGTTCTAGGCCATGGCAACGCATCATAGCCGTCAAGATCGTCAGGATCGTCAGGATCGTCGTCAGGGCAGGCACCATCGGCGACGCGTATGTCGCGTGTGTGAGAGGGGCATGGAGCTGGACTACAAGCGTCCCGACGAGCTCAAGCAGTTCATGAACCGTCTTGGGAAGATCCTACCGAGGCGAGCGACACGCCTCTGTGCGAAGCATCAGCGCCACTTGGCGCGGGAGATCAATCGCGCGCGCAAGCTCGCGTTGCTTCCGTACACCACGGGGCCCACCTTGATGCCGATGCACACTGGCGGGAGGAGACGGCGCTAGGGCGGCGTCCTCCGAGGCGGCACCGTGTCGGCAACCTTCTGATCGTGCATCCCGAGTCCGCATCATCGAGTCATCGAGCGTGCCGCGCTCAACGATGAGCGATACGGCTGCGATCATCATGCACGGGGCATCAGGAACGAGCCCCGGGGAACGGATTGTCAACACCGCACGACATGCCGCGATCCGCGATCTGGTGGAGGGGCTTCGCGCCGCTGGTGCCGATCGCATCCTGCTCATCAGCAACGACCCGCAAGTGCAAGAAGAACTCCCGCGCCACGGCGTCGAGCGGTTTACGCCCGTGCATCGGTCGCCGTTCGACGCGGGCCAGGCGCTGCAGGACGCCGTCCGCGAGCATCGCCTGCGTGGTTTCGTCTATTTCGGAAGCGGGACCGGGAGCCTTCTACACGTCGACCAACTGCGAGATCTGGTCGCGTTCGCCGCGCAGGAGCCCCGCGCTGCACTTCTGAACAACCCGTTCTCCGTCGACTTCGCCGCCGTCTCTGGGGCACAGCATCTCCCCGACGGAGCTCTCCCACCGTCGGACAACGCGCTGGGCTTCGCCCTCGCGAAAGCCGGGTTCACGTGCCGCGCGCTGCCACGGACCCTGGACACCCAGTTCGACATCGACACCCCCACGGACGCCTGCCTCCTGGCCGCGACGGGCCGCGGCGGGCAACACCTGCGAGCGGGCCTTCGCGAACTCCGGCTGCCCACGGAGTCTGTCACCGCGGTGCTCCATCGGCTGGTTGATCGCACCGCCCACGTGTACCTGCTGGGGCGTGTGAACCCGCGGACCTGGTCGTGGTTTGAGTCGCAGGTCGCGTGCCGAACCAGCGGCACGATCGAGGGCCGCGGGATGCGCGGCTACCCCACGGGCCGCGGCACCTTGCTCGGAGGACTCCTCGACGCGACATCGCCCACAGCGTTCTTCGATCGGCTCGGCCAGCTGTGCAGCGCGGCGTTGATCGACAGCCGCCCGCTGCTATCGAACGACGGGCTGCTGCCGCCGGCGGCCGATCGGTTCAGCAGCGATCTGCTGCAGGCCGAACAGGTGGCCGATCTCCGGTGGGCCGCGTTCACCGCATCCGCCGCGGCGGCGTCCGTGCCCGTCCTGGTCGGCGGGCACAACCTCGTGAGCGGAGGACTGTACCTGCTGGGCGAGATGTGCTGGCACGACACGGAGCTTCCTCGTAGACTTCCGGTTGAAGATCTCAATCCAGGCGAGGAGAGCAATGAGCGGCCCTACCCAAGGCGATTCGCTGGCGAAGATCGATCCCCAGGTAGCCGAGATCATCGGGAGCGAGGAGCGCCGCCAACGTGAGAAGATCATCCTCATCCCATCGGAAAGCCTGACACCTCTCCCCGTCCGCGAGGCGTTGGCGTCGGTGTTCACAAGCATCTACGCTGAGGGGTACCCACGAGCGGCGATGCGCAACGAATCCCCGGCACGTCTTGCGGATCTCCATGCTCAACTCGCGTCGCATCGACGATACGCGGACTGGCGATTCTACAAAGGAACGGAGATGGCGGACGTCATTGAGTCGCTGGCTTGCCGGCGGGCAGCGCAATGCTTCGCCACCGATTGTCACCCCGCGGAAACCATCCACGCCAACGTGCAGCCGCTATCGGGCGCCGCCGCCAACCTCGCGGTGTACGACGCGTTTGTGAGTCCAGGCGAGACGGTCATGGGGCTCGATCTGCGGGAAGGAGGCCACCTCACCCACGGCTCCGAGTTCCATCAGAGCGGGAAGCGCTACCATATCGTCTCCTATGGGAGCGATCCGTCAACGGGTCGCCTCGACTACGATCGGATTCGCGATCTTGCCACGACGCACCGCCCGAGGATGATCATCGGTGGGTTCACCTCGTTCCCGTGGCAGCCCGACTGGGAGGCGCTCCGATCGATCGCCGATGAGGTGGGAGCGATCCTCCTCGCGGATATCGCCCACGTCGCCGGGATGGTCATCGGCGGCGTGTACCCGAATCCGATCGACTACGCGGATGTCGTCGCGTTCACCACTCACAAGACGCTGTGCGGTCCGCGCGGCGCGATCCTCCTAACCACCGACCCGGAGATCGCAGACCGCATCGATACCGCCGTGTTTCCCGGCGAGCAAGGCGGCCCCCACGTGAACAAGTTCGCCGCCATTGCGGTCGCGCTCAAGCTCGCGATGTCCGAGGAGTTCCTTGCGCTGCAGCGACGCATCGTGGAGAACGCCACGCATCTCTCCGCAGCGCTGCAATCTCACGGCCTCACCGTCGCCTACGGCGGCACCGACACCCACCTCCTGGTGGTCGATCTGCGAACGCTGGAGACGGACACCGGCTTCGCGGTCATGGGCGAGATTGCGGCGCGGATCCTCGATCTCGCGGGGATCGTGTGCAACAAGAACACCATCCCCGGCGATCACAGCGCCGCCGACGCCCGCGGCATTCGGCTGGGGACACCGTGGGCCACGCAGCGTGGCATGGGCACCGAGGAGATGGAGATCCTCGCAGGCATCATCGCCAGGCTCCTCAAGTCGATCCACCCGTTCGAGTACGTCGGCCTCACGGGATCGTTGTCTCGCGGCAAGCTTCCAGCGGCGGTGCTGCGCTCCGCACAGGATGAAGTGCGCGACCTGCTGCGACGGTGCGATCCAGCGCTCCCGGCTCCACGTCCGGATGCGAGCGAGCAGTACGCCAGCGGTGCCTCGATTCTGCGAGTGCGCGCCGGACGAAGCACCGCCCTCCTGCAGGAGGCATCGAGCGCTGATATCGAGAGCCTTTCGGTGGGTGATCACACCCGAGCGCCGCTGTTCGACGAGGACGGGCAGCTGATCGCCGAGCCTGTCGTCGGCCGACTCGGAGACGAAGACTACCTTCTCCTGCTGCGACGCGAGCAGGCGGCCGCCGGCCGAGAGTGGCTGCGTGGACTGGCGGACGGCTACATCGTGTTCGACCGCGAGGACGTCTTCCGCAAGGTCCAGGGGCCGGCCGTGATCGAGGAACTGGACGTCGACATGGTTCCCGAGACCGGGCGTCCGTGGCTCGCTCTGGCTGTCCCGCCGGCGCGCCACGAGCTGTCGATCACCTCCGTCTACCGCAGTGGACCAGACGCCTTCGACCTAGACAAACCGTACTTCGTAGGACAGGATCGCCTCAGCGAGCCGTCGTCGGACTCCGCCCGCGAGCCGTTCGCTTGGAACGGCCCCTCAGCCGACCCGCAACGCACCCCCCTTCACGATGATCACGTGCAGCGGGGCGCCCATATGGTCGAGTTCGCCGGCTGGCAGATGCCCGCGTGGTACAGCTCTGCGCTCGAGGAACACAACGCCGTTCGTCGTGCCGCTGGGCTGTTCGACCTCGGCCACATGGGCGTGTTCTCGGTCGGCGGACCACACGCCGCCGCGTTTCTCAACGCGGTGACTTCCAACTACGCCGACTGGCTTGCACCAGGCGAATCCCACTACGCGTACCTGCTGGACCCGGGCGGAGAGGTGCTCGACGACATCTGGGTCTACCGCCGCGCAGCGGACCGATTTCTGCTCGTCGTCAACGCCGTCAACGAGGAGAAGGACTGGGCGTGGCTTCGAGGGGTGAACGAGCGGCGCTACACTATCGACACCGCTCATCCCACGCGCCGCGCGAGCCGGCCGGTGACCCTACGCAATCTCAAAGCACAGCGCGGTGTGATGGACATCGCGATTCAAGGCCCGGCAAGCCAACGGATCCTGGAGCAGCTTCTCGACCCTGGGGGACAAGCTCGCATCGCCGCACTGCGGCGCACGCACTTCTGCGAACACGATGTCGACGGCCGGCAGCTGCTGATTGCACGAACCGGGTACACCGGCGAGCCGGTGGGCTACGAGATCTATGGCCGGAGCGAGGACGCGCAATGGCTATGGGGCAGGCTGCTCGAGGCGGGTGAGCCCATGGGCCTGCGGCCCTGCGGCCTCGCCGCGCGGGACTCCACACGCACCGAGGCTGGATTCCCGCTCTACGGGCACGAGCTCGCCGGCCCACACGCAATCAACCCGTTCGAGGCCGGCTTCGCCTCGTACGTGAAGCTGCACAAGCCGTTCTTCATCGGACGCCGCCACGCGGTCACCGCCTATCGAGATCGCAGCCGAGAGGTGCTTCGGTTCGCCGTGTCCGAGCACGGCGCGCGGCCGGTGCACGTGGGCGCGGCGCTTGTCGACCGCCGAGGCGATGTCCTCGGGCGGGTGACAAGCTGCGTCAGCCTCGGCGAGACGCAGATCGGGATGGCCCTGGTCGAGAGGGTCGGCATCGAGGAGGGAACGCCCATCACGGTTCTCGTGCCGCCCCGTCGCGACGAGGCAGCGAAAGCTTCCGCCGATCTAGCCTACGGGGATCGCGTCGCCGTCCCCGTGTCTGCGGTGGTGCTACCGAGGTTCCCAGCGCCTGGCATGAGCCCCGCCCTGGCGTAGCGCCGACGCTCCGCCAGGGCGGCCGTGCGCCCGACACTGCGGCGACGGCTACGCGCGGCACTCTCCATCGTGTTCGTCGCAGGGGCAGGTCCCCGGCGCCTCGACCTCGATCGTCGCGTGCTGCACTCCCATCCGCCGCAGGTTCGCACGGATCGCAGCGCGCAACGCCGCCGCCTCCCCAAGCGACACAGTCCCCTGGGGCACGATGTGGGTGGTCAGCACGTGATGCTCGCCGTCCTGCGACCACACATGGGTGTGATGCACATCACAGATGCCGGGGATGGCGCGGATCCGTCGTTCGATGTCGTCGACTCGGATCTCCACCGGCACGGCTTGCAGCAGAATCGAGAGCACACGCCGTAGATGGCGGATGACGTTCCACAGCACATACACCGTGATCAGGACCGATAGCACCGGATCGAGGATCGGCACATCCCAGAACATCATGATCACGCTGGCGGCGAGCACCGCGGCCCATCCCAGGACATCTTCGAGGAAGTGCCACGTGACGATGCGCTCGTTCAGCGTTGTCCCGCCGCGCATCCGCAGTGCTGCCACGCCATTGACCGCCAAACCGAGCAGCGCCAGCGCGAGCATGCCGGGAGCGCTTGTCGACTCCGGAGAGAGGATCCGCGGGATCGACTCCGCGAGCACGATCACCGCGCCAGCGACGAGAACCACTGCGGCAGCGAGCGCACTGAGGAGCGTGAATCGGCGGTAGCCGTACGTGAACAGCTCGTCCCCTCGGCGACGGGACACGCGCGTCAGGTGCCACGCCAGTCCGAGGGAGATCGTATCCCCGAGATCGTGCAGTGCGTCCGACAGGACAGCCATGCTGTTCGTCAGCAGCCCCCCGACGATCTCGACGACCGTGAAGGCGAGGTTGAGCGCCAACGCGACGCCGATTCGCTCAGTCGGCGTGTGCTGATGACCGTGCCCCTCCGCCATGACACGATTGTAGCGCAGCACGCTGACCCCGCGAGGCGGCGCGACGCACCGGCGTCAAGCCCGCCGCGCCGTCGATGCGATGCCCTAGATCGCCGGGATCGTCTTCTCGATTCTGTTCTCCGCAGCGTCTTCGCCGCCGGGCCACTTGTAGACGAAGCTCAGTTCCTCCAGTGTCAGCGCCTCACCCGTGGGGAGCTCGATCATGATGTACTGGACGTCGGCGCCGCTGCTGTCAAACAGCACGGGGACCGGCATGTCCGGGTGCCATTCGAGCACCCGGCCGGCGCCGGTGACCCGCAGCCTGGGAACGGTCGCAGGCTTCTTCGCGCCATCTGCGCCGGCCCACCACACCCGAATCCACTCCGGCACACCTTGTGTCGACCAATCGAGATAGATCCCCCAGATCTTCAGCGGGTGCTCCTGCTTGAGATCGATAGCCACCGTGACCACCCCCGGCAGGTCTGCGGGTAGAGCCCAACGGACAAGGTGCCCGTCCGGTAGCCTGGAGGTACCTTGGATCCGAGGATGCGAGCACCAGGTCTCGATCCCTCCCTCCAACTGAAGCCGACGAGCGTAGTCGGCCAGCTCCCGGACCAAGGGGGCCTGAGCGGTCACGCGCCATGTCCCGGGGAGCGTGCTGTCCGGATCCGGCGAGGCAGGCACCGTGACGTACGAGATCGACCGTCCGTAGATCGGCGTGCCGTCCGGCGAGAGGTCGATCCCGAACCCGACGATGCGCTTGCTTCCCGCGAAATCATCGTCACCGAGAGGCGTGACGGACAGCAGATCATCGACGTCGCGCGTATTGCGAACCTCATGATCCGCGCCGGCATTGCCTTCGATGAATTCCACAGCAACCCGCTGGATGTCGCCGGATGACGTGCGATACACCGTCATCGTGTCGACCATCATGCTGTGGCACGTGCCGTTGCAGTCCTTCCAGTCCGGCTGGCCGTCGGCGCCGATCTCGCACTTCTGGATCTTGACGTACGCCCCAGGAACCGGGGCGTTGACCCCCGGTCGGAAGTCGTCGTAGTCGAGCTCCCACCAGTCGATCCATCGCCCTCTCCCGCCAGCGATCTCCTCTTCGACTCGATAGAAGGTGTGGAGAGCGTTCGTGTTCGGGCACTGCCACGCAAGGTGCCACGAGGTGTTGCGCAATCCCCCCGAGTAGGGGATGCCCGCTTCACGATGCCAGTAAGAGATCGTCTCCGAGCACCACGCCTGACGATCGCACTGCCCGAACAGGTCGATCGTCCACGCCATGTTGTGCGCCGTGACAGCGCTGTTCGCGCCGAGGCACATCTGGTAGTAAGGCTTGCCTCCCTCCGTGGGCTTACTGCTGGGTAGGCAACTCGCGATCGTGCCCAGCGTCGAGGTCGCAATCGCGTTGATCGTCGCCCCCGAAGGAAGCCAATCCCCTGTGTCCGTGAAGCAGCTACATCCTGGCCCATCGTCATTCCAGCAACCTGCGGGGGCGTTCACCGGCGCTAGCGTCGGCGTCGTCGTGACGGGAACCGTGTGAGAGCCAACCATCATGACGGCAACGACGGTCAGGCCTGCCAGAGTGGCGATTCCGCGGCGTACGGTTTGCATTCCGCACCTCCTGTCGCGCGCGGAGCTGACGCAGCGCGCGGCGTTCGCACCACCCTAGGGGGGAAGCTTCCGCTTTCCCTCCGCCGCACTCGGTCTAGCCTCCGATTTCCGAGGTGCAGTGCGGGCAACGGACCGCCTGCAGCGGGATCGCCGTCTTGCAGAACGGGCAGTCCTTCGTCGTCGGTGCCGGCGCCTCTTCCGGCTTCTGCATGCGGTTGTACGCGCGCACCAGGAGGAACACGACCAGCGCGATCAGGAGGAAGTTGACGAGGCTGTTGACAAACGCACCGTAGTAGATCGCTGCGGCGCCCGCCTCGCGGGCAGCGGCTGCCGACGCGTACGTCTGCCCCGACAGGTTGACGTAGAGATTGGCGAAATCAACGTTCCCCGCAGCTTTGCCCACGACGGGCATGACGATGTCATTGATGAACGACCCGACGAGCGTGGCGAACGCAACGCCCATGACGAAAGCCACGGCCAACTGGACGAGGTTCCCCTTCTCAATGAACTCCCGGAACGCCTTGAACATACCCCACCTCCGACAGCAAATAGGTGACATCACCATAGCAGCAACTGAACGCCCAGTGAAGCCGGGACTGAGGCGTGGCAGGGCGCATCGCCCTGAACCGCCTCGAACACGCCAGAGATCGAATCTCTTGAGAGACTGGTCCGATGGAGCCATACCACGTTGACGGACGCGATCGGTTCGGATCTTGCCAGAGGCGGAGTAGACTCGAGGAAGCTCGTCGGCGGTTTCCGGCGGGCAGTCTGGATCCCGTGCTGGGAGACACTCGGGAGCAATGGTCGCCCGGAGTGAGATCAGGTTCCGGCGGCAGGCAGCAAACGCAGCGCGTACGAGAAAGGAGCACGACCATGGCGGAACCCTTCATCGGCGAGATCCGGATGTTCGGCCTCCCCTTCGCGCCTCAAGGCTGGGCCGACGCGGACGGACAGTTGCTGTCGATCGCTGAGAACAGCGCGTTGTTCTCGCTGTACGGCACGACCTATGGGGGCGACGGGCGGACCACGTTCGGGCTTCCCGACCTGCGGGGCCGCGTCCCCATCCACACCGGACAGGGACCCGGACTCCCAACGTTTTCGCAAGGGGACTCCGGCGGCAGCTCATCGGTGGCGCTGCAGCCCAATCAGCTTGCACGTCACACGCATCCGGCAAAGGTCCATGCGAGGGCGGAGGGCGCGGATCAGTCGGTTCCGGCGGACCACTTCTGGGCACAGCCCGAGCGTGGGCGCATCTACAGCGCCGAATCGAACGTGACGATGCACGAGTCCGCAGTCGAGGTCCTGGAGAACCGCGGCGGTGAACCTCACGCGAACATGCAGCCCTACCTTGCAGTAAGGTTCTGCGTTGCGCTGACCGGGCTCTATCCGCAGAGGCCGTAGCCGGCAGGCCGGTAGCGAGCAAGGTTCGCGCCCGCGTCAGGCGCAGGCATGCGCTCCTGTGGCCCGGCCTTCTGGAGGCATTCCTTGAGTGGGCTTCCGCGGAGAGACGGAAGATCCCCACGGGATGCACCGGCCGGATTGGAGCGGCGCAGGGTGCCGCCGCGCCGCTCCAACGGTGTTGCCACTATTCGTCGAGGATCGGCTCGCAGATGTCGACGACGTGCTTCTTCTCCGGGTGCTTGTCGGGATCGTTGAGGTACAGCTCGTAGCACATCCGGTCGGTGTCGGAGTTCAGGCCTTTCGCCGGCATCCACTCGCTCACGAGCTTTTCCCACGCGTCCCCGTACTCCGAAACGTCAATCTCCACGTGAGCGACGGCAAACCTCCCTCCGGGAATCGTCATCGCGTTCACGTTGCCATCGACTGGCGTTCCCTCGGGAACGGTGACGCACGCATCCGAGCGAAGCTCAGCAACATCGACCTTCTGCGGATCGTCGTGGTAGACGGCGAGAACCTGCGTCTTGGGGAACTGGATCAAGCCCTTCTGCCCCGCCCACTGGAAGACCCTCTCGATCGCCTTGCCGATTCCTGGATACGGACCCACGTGACGGACGCACACCACGTTCCACGCGGGCATCTCCTTGATCTCGGCTTCGAACTTCATGTCCTCCTCCTTTCGCATGCCCCAGCCTAGCGACGATGTTATCCCGCGTCTCCACGGATCCTGCAAACGGGTTGACCGATCTTGCGCTTCGGCGACAGCGGGAGCGGGCGCAGAGGAGAAGAGGGGCGCCCGCCGCCGGGCGCCCCCATGCCACCTAAGTGCCTTACGCGCTTCCGCCTACGCCTCCGGCGCGATCAGCTCCACGCGGATCCACTCGTGATCCATGAACGGCAGACCCAGCCGGATGTCGTAGTACCCGGGAGCCAGATCCCACGTCGAGAAGCTGAAGCAGAAGCACAGCTCCTCGTCACACGACAGCAGCCGCGCGTCCAATGCCTCGCGAACGTCGAACTCCTCGCCGATTTCCACCGCGTACAGCGTCATCGTGATGTTCGGTACCTCGACGCATGTCCCGAAGCAGTCCACCACCGAGCAGCACCCGGCAATCGGCTCCCCCACTTCGTACACCGTCGACACCGGCAGTTCACCGATCAGCGGTGGATCCTCAAGACCTCCGCCGCCGCCCGCGGCCTGCTCCCAGCCTCGGCCGAGGAACCGCATCGTGTTCAGCGGTGGCACCACGTCAAGCCTCTGGTGCACGATGATGAGGAACGAGCAGGTTGACGTGTTGCCTACGCCGTCAGTGGCCACATAGGTCACCAGCGTGATCCCCAGCGGGAACCTCTCGCCTGGAAGATGTGTCGAGGTGAACGACGCAACCCCGCTCAGATCGTCCGTCGCCGTCGGCTCCGTCCACCACACCTGCGCATCCGGCGCTCCTGGCGCTGCATCCACCTCGATGTCTCCGGGACAGCCGTGGATCGTCGGCGGCGTCGTGTCCGAGATGTACTCAATCGTCAGCTCGACGTAGGCAAGGCTGTACTGCCCCACGACTGCTGGTGTGAGCGTGTTTGTCCCACCGGCGTTCCACGACGGGATGCCGCCTGGGTAGAACGAGGTGACATACTCATGCGGGTAGCAGGTCCCGCACGCACAGCCCGGAGGGCCCGGATCCGATCCCGATGCGACTGTCGCGCCGTTGAGATCCCACGTGTAGGAGACTGAGCTATCACACTTGTGGCCGAAGGTCTCTATCGTGAGCCTCTGGACAGTCGAACCCGCAGGAAGTGGATCACTGAACGACACTGGGTGGATCGGTGCATACCCACCATAGGTTGTGCTATAGTCGATCTCACCGCACACAGGGCAGTGCCCCATGTGCCAGGCATCCAGTCGAATCGTCATCATGTCTGCGGTTGCCACCATGCCCATCACGATGAGCCCCACCAGAGTCGCGAGAAGAATCATCATCCGCCGCATCCGTGCCTCCTCACTCGCATCCTTGCTCCTGTGCCGCACAGCGTCCCAGCGTATGCCCGAACCCATCACCTCCGCGGCGGCAATGCGTGTTGCCCTGGTGTCATGCTGTGGATGTCACGTGAGAAGAGCACCTTCGCAAACCACCGCCACCGGATCCTTCGGCAACCCGGCGATCGGCAGGCGACCCGTGGCTTTGCGGCCCGCCCTTGCAGGCGGTGTGCCCTTTCGAGACCTTCAGATACACAAAGCGTAGAGCGTCCTCGGTGACATATCAAGGGGATGCAGCGCAATTCAAGGGGATGCAGCGCAATCTGTCACACTACACGGGAGAAGCTGTCACCTGACAGCTCGATCCTCCCATCGCGACACCGCATGCGGAGCATGCGGTGTCACCCGCTACGACGCTTCGCTGAGGATCAAGCCGAGGTCGTGGTACTCCAGACGCTGCCGGAAGCCAAACCGCTCCGCCGCCTCGCGAACCCCAGTCATCCATCTTGGAACGAACAGCTGCACGCGGCGCCCGGGGTTCGCCTTGGCCAGCGCGTGAAGCGCCGTCCCGACGATGTACGGTGCGAGCTGCGCGTGCTCGGGATCGAGGCGAATCCAGAGGCTGCACGTCCCCTTCTTGCGGCGACAGAGCCGGTATCCGTAACGAGCGATGACCACACCGTTCCCGGTCAGCCTCACGATGCGGTCGATCTCCTTCTTCCCCTCGGCGAAGGTCATGACAGGGCCAAGGAGCCGCGCGGGGAGGGGGCGGCGGTATCGTCCTTCCTCGATGGGGGCGAAGCGCCGCACGTCATCCGGGGTGATCTGCGCGTCCAACGCGAAACGTGTCCTCCATTGCGAGCGGCGAAGCCTCAGCTCGGAGTAGCCGCCTGGAAGCGTGGGGACGTCCTCCGGCCGCTGCAGCATCTGGTCGTACTCGGCAGTGCTGCTGTAGTGAGTGAATCCTAGGCTGCTGTACAGCGAATACGCGGGAACGTTACGGTCGATGACACTGAGGATCACGCGGTCTGCGTCCCGCTTACGGAGGTAGCTCAGAACCCTTTCCAGCAGGCGGCGCGCGAGGCCACGACGGCGGAACTCGGGGAGGACCCCGACCACGCCCACACCCCAATTGCGCGTTGAGCCCATTCGCTGCACGAGAACGGCCGCAGCGAGTCGGTCCTCCTCCTCCCAGAGGAACCCGCGTAGTAGATCACGAAGTGGCGGCGACAGCACCTGCAGGATGCGGATCAAAGGCCACATGCGCTTCAGCCCGCGGACCGTTTGCGCGATGTCCTCCGCTTCGTCCGTCTGTATGCTCCATTCCGGGTTCTCCGGGTATTGGAACGTCTCCACCAGCATATCGCCCATCGGCAGCAGATCGCCTGGAAAGCGGATCGGTCGCATCGGCATCGCTGGAACCTCCTGATTGGGCCTTTGCCGTAGGTAGCATCACCGCAGCGTACGGTTCAACCGACGAAACCCATCGTCCCTCCTCGTGTAGGATGTACGCACATGCATGATCGCAGACTGAGGAGGGTGATGTGAATCGTACTTCGCGCCGACGTCTTTGCCTTTGGTGGATCCTGATTCCCCTGTTGTGCAACGTGCTCGCTGGCTGTTCGAGCATCCCGGGAACCCAGGCTCCCGATCCCGACGTGGCCGCATCGAGCGTGGAGCGCGACCTCGCTCCGGAGGTACCCGCCGCGGATCTCGCGGCACTCGTGGACGGGGGTGTGGCTTTCGCCTTCGATCTCTATCACGCTCTGCGCGGGAGCGGCGACAACGTGTTCCTTTCGCCCCTAAGCGTGTCCTATGCACTGGCCATGACATCCGCCGGGGCGCGCACGAGGACGCTCGATCAGATGGAAGAAGTACTGCGCTTTCCGCTCGATCAGGCTGCGCTTCACCCGGCGTTCAACGCGCTCGATCTTGAGCTTGCGACTCGTGCCGAGCTGCCGGAGGACGATGCGGGAGACGGCTTCGCCCTCATCCTGGTGAACTCCACTTGGGCGCAGAAAGACTACCCGTTCCTGCAGCCATTCCTCGACACGCTGGGCGAGAACTACGGTGCGGGGGTACGGCTCGTCGACTACCGTGCCGATCCGGAGACGGCTCGTGTGGCGATCAACGGCTGGGTGAGCGATCAGACAGAGGGCAAGATCGAGGAGCTGCTGCCGGAGGGCATGGTGACCGCTGATGATCGCCTGACCCTGGTCAACGCGGTCTACTTCCTTGCACCGTGGGCGTTTCCTTTCGACGAGCGATTGACCGTCGACGCACCGTTCCACCTCATGGACGGGAGCACAGTCGACGTACCGACCATGCAGCAGACCGAGTCATTCGCGTATGCGCAAGGGGACGGATACCAGGCGATAGAACTGCCGTACAACGGAAATCAGCTGGCCATGACCATCATCCTCCCGGCGCCGGGTAGATTCGAGGAAATCGAGGCCTCACTGTCCCCGTGGTTTCTCGCGAATCTCGTCGCCGCGTTCCGACCACAGCTCATCCATCTCGCCCTGCCCCGCTTCTCGTTCGAGTGGGAGGAAGAGCTCTCGGAGACGCTCTCTGCCATGGGCATGACGGATGCGTTCACCCCCGCCGCAGCGGACTTCTCAGGGATGGATGGCACACGCGAACTGGTCATCGGTTACGTCATGCACAAGGCGTTCGTCTCGGTGCACGAGGAGGGCACGGAGGCGGCCGCCGCCACCGCAGTCGGGATGCGAATGACGGCGGCACCGGGAACGCCGATCGACCTGCGCGTGAACCGCGCGTTCGTCTTCCTCCTGCGCGATCTTGAGACTGGGGCATTGCTTTTCCTCGGCCGGGTGATGGATCCGGCCTAGCGACGGGCGGGGGTAGATCCTCGCGGGTCGTCCGGGGCCGCCCCGCGGCAATGGGAGCCCCTCCTGTATAGGATCTGTGGTTCGGCTGGGGTTTCGGCTAAAATGCGACGGCCAAGGAGAATCCCGGCGATGATGGAGGACCGCATGGAGCAGAGCACGACCGCCGCATCCCGGATTCCCCATATTAGAGCCGAGTGGCATACGGCGTTCATCCAGAACTTCCGCGACGGGATCTTCACCCTCGATGCTGAGGGCCGGATCAACTTCGTCAACCGCGTTGTCCTCGAGCGATCCGGTCGTCCCTTGGGGTGGTGGATCGGACGGCATCCCAGGGACGTCGTCCCACCCGAGAACGCGGAGATGGAAGAGGCACGGGTCGCCGCCGCACTACGAGGAGAGATCCCGGCTCCCTACGAGGTCGCGTACGAAACCGCGGACGGCAAGGTTCTCTGGATCGAGCTGGACTACGTCGCCATTGCGGAAGAGACCGACATCGTGGGCTGCATCGGGATCTCACGCAACGTGACGGCCCGCAAACAGGCGGAGAGAGCTCTGCTACAGGCGAAGGAGGACCTCGAGACGCGCGTCGCCCAACGTACACGGTCCATCAGCGAAGAGATCGCGAGGCGCCGTAGGATCACGGAGCAGCTCGCAGCATCTGAGGAGAAGTATCGCGCGCTGTTCGAGCACGCTTTGGACGGCATCGCCATCACCAAGGACGGACGGATCGAGAGCGCGAACCGCGCCCTGATCGACATGCTCGGGTTCGACAACGCCAAGGATGTTATCGGTAGCCACATTTTTGACCACGCTGCCCCCGGGTCTAGAGCGCTCATCGAGGCGCGGATGGCGGCCCGGCGCCGTGGCGAGCAGCCGCCCGTCCGCTTTGATCTGCAGGTGAAGCACCACAGCGGAAGCATCCGCAGCTTCGAGGCCTCATCGACGAGTTTGCTCATTGGAGAGCAGAAGCGAATGCTCGTTACATTCCGCGACGTCACGGGCCGGAGGCGAGCGGAGTCTTTGCTCAAGAGGCTTCTTGCTGGACAGCGTCGCGCAGTGGACGTGGTGTCGCACGAGGCACGCAATCCGCTGACCGCCATTGGGGGCTACGTCAAGCTCCTTCAGAACGGGGCCTACGGAGCGCTCACACAACAGCAGCTGGAGGTTCTGGACAAGATCCAACGCAACACCGACCGCCTGGCAACGCTCGTGACCCAGTTCATGGAGCCCGGCAGGATCCGGGCCAGAACGCTCGAGGAACGCAAGACGCGGGTGCCGCTCGCCCCGCTCCTATCGCTGGTCATGGAGGAGTCTCATGCGCTGGCCAGCGAGAAGGACCTCGACATCGTCCAGGAGACGCCCGCCGACCTCTACCTGCACGGGGATCCCGACGAATTGCGCGAGGTGTTCAGCATCCTCACGTTCAACGCCGTGAAGTACTCCTCGCGCGGCCGAATCATCCTTCGTGCCCTTCCGTCCGAAGGCAGCGTCCTGATCCATGTGCACGACGAAGGATGCGGAATCCCGGAAGAGGACCTCGAACGGGTGTTCGAGTACGCCTACCGCTCCGCGGGGAGTGCGGACAATGCCCCAGGAGGCACGGGACGAGGCCTGTCCATGGCCAAGGAAATCATCGAGGATCACGGTGGCGAGATCCTCGTCACGAGCCAGGTGGGGGTCGGCAGTACGTTCACCGTCCGCCTGCCCGCCGCTCCACAGCCCACAGCCGCCAGGTCCCCCACAGCAGCCGCCAACGCCTGACAGCGAGCGCGACATCGCCTTCCACCAGCGCTGGCAACCACTGCCGGAGCATTCCGACGACAGCCCGTCACACGGGCACGAGCGGCCTCGTCACGCCCTCACAAACGCGGAGATCAGTAGTACATCGAGAACTGGAAGTAGGGGATGAGATACAGCAACCCGAAGTCGATGACGAGAAAACGATCGCCTTCCGAGATCGGAATCGGATACGAGAAGCCGAACTCCACGTAGGGGATGATGAGCGCGATCGTCCCCCAACCCCAGTAGCTGTTGAACGCCTCCGGCTCCCACGGATCGCCGGTGAAGTAGCGGAAGCTCCACCCCAACCCAAGATTGAAGCCACTCACGCGATCGAGGTTGCCTTCGTCGTCGTAACGGATGCTCCCAATCGTCGGGAAGCCCAGTCCCAACACGTGCTCCAAAGCCCCCGGCGGAAGCTCGGCGTCCGCCGGCGGCGCCACTACGGCTTGAGGCGCCACTGTGGGCTCGGGCGCCGGCTCCGGCGCCACCGTCTGCGCTGAGTCCGTTTGCACGTCCCCCGTCTGCGCCACCACCACGGCTCCCAGCATCACCACGCACAGCAGTGCCCCCGCAACCGCACTCCATCGCCAAACCGCCCATGTGGCCATCGACACCCTCCCTTGATGTGAACCGCCTCACATCGTAATGCAAGGGCCACCGTGGGCCAACCCATGGGCGGAGAGTCGATCGAGCTACTCAAGATCCACACGCTCCGTGCGGACGGCCTCCACCGAACAGCCGCACGGATGCTCACCCCACGCGCGGGCGCGGATCTCGGCCACGCGTTCCGCCGCCTCGGCAGCCGTCACGCAGTGCAGATCGAACGCCGCGAAGCAGCCGCCCGGATCCAGGTCGTTGAACGAGTATGGAGGCCACACATCGTCGACCTGCAGACACGGGTCCCCCACCGCGACATCGCCTGTATTGCAGACCAAGACTGCCACATCGAGATCCTCCCCCGCATGTGCCGGAGGATCGACGTGAACGTCCACATCAATCGACAGCACCCCTCTGGTGGCAACAGGTACAGTGGCATAGGCCGAACTGGAACGGACAGGTTCACCACGCGAATCCACTCCATCGACCCAGATCTCATGCGTAATCGCATCGCGCGGGACAAGACCGTCGCACACATCATCGAGGGTGAGCGCATGCCGGATCCCTGGGAGCACACGCCGCTCGCCCGGGGACAGGGTACCCACATACCTCCGCCCAACAAGCGAGCTGAACAACCACACATCGTGCACGTGGAGAGTTCCGCTGTTGGTGATCTCCACACGATAGACCAGATCGTCTCCCATCCGCCCAATCGCAGGAGGAAGAACATCCAGGTTGGCACGTAATGCCGCCTCTCCGCCGGCGACGACAACAGTCACCGAGGCCACAGCGCTCATCTCGCCGCACAGATCCGATACAACCAGGGAGAAGCTATACTCCTCGGGGCCATCCGGCGAACTCATCCCATCGACAGCAAACTCCGTCTCTGCTGCGTCGCCATCGCTCAGCGCGACGCTGGGGCCGTCGGTCTGCCACCAGCGGAATCCTACGACGCAATCCTGCGGGTCTGGATCGAAGGATCCGGACCCATCAAGGTGTACGGTCATCTCGCCGTCTCCTGAGGTGTATGCCACTGCCGTCGCCACGGGAGCGTGGTTCGAGTCCAATACAGTGACCTCGACGGAGGATGGAGCGCTGGCTTCTCCTACGGTATCCACAACCACCAGTGCGAACCGGTACACGGAGCGTGAGCAGGGCGGTTGCTCGGGAGCTTCGAAGCAGGCATTCGCGGTATCCGCATGAAGAAGCTCCACCGATGGCCCGGCGGTCTGCTCCCAACGGAAGCCGGCGATCGCGTCGCCGGGATCGGGATCGCTTCCGCGACCGGCGAGGACGACCGTCCCGCCCTCCTCCACTGCTAGATCCTCCCCTGCATCCGCCGCTGGCGGGTGGTTGGAGCAAGTCACCAGGATCGAGACCTGCTCGGCCTCGCTGGTGAGGAGACCATCGGATACCGAGAACAGGAAGGTATCGGTGTAGCTTCCCCCTTCTCTCGGAAGGTAGTGGACGACACCACGCGACATGAAGCTTTGGCCACGCTCGAATCTCCCGTGGCTCGGATCCGAGCAGATGAACCGAAGCACGTCACCGTCGGGGTCCGCCGCACTCAGCGCGAACACAAGGGCTGTGCGATCGTCCGTCTCAAGGCTCATCGCGGAAGCTATCGGGGGTTGGTTCCGCAACACGACCCTGACGGTGACCATCAACGGCGCTGCGTCTCCTTCCTCCTGCGCCACGGAGATCAGCAACTCGTCGAGGATGGCCCCGCTCTCCTGAGCGAGCCCGCGCACCAGATCAGCAGGATGCAGCCGCAGATACAGGCTGTACGACGGGAGGTCCGCGTCCAGAGCGAGCACGGACCGCAGTCCGATGGCACCGTAGGACCTGACGGATGCACTGACCAGGCGGAAGCGCAGCGGGCTGCCGTTGGGGTCGTGATAGCTCCCAAGAAGGACTCCTCCGGGGCTGGAAGCCCAATCGGATACGGCCCCACAGGCGCCATCCTGCTCAAGGAGAAGAAGCAGCGGGCCCTCGGGAGGACTGTCGATGCAGTGGACGACGACGTCGGCAGTTGCGCACGCCCCCATGCCGTCGCAAGCGACGTATGTGAACGCGTCGTCCCCGATGTACCCCGGCTCAGCGAAGTACGTGACGTGCGTTCCTCGGTTGTCGACGCGTCCGTGCGCGCCCGCGGATGCCGATGCCACGTGCAGTTCCCCTGAGACTCCCGTAGCCACCTCGTCATTGGACAGGAGATGAATGTCGAACGGCTGCGCGGAACGTATCTCCACCTCGTCGTCCCGGACGAGGGGAGAACAGGAGACAGGTATAGGGACCACAACCGTTGCCGCGAGCCCCCACCTATCCACAACCGTCGCCGTCACCGTGTACGCCCCCCGCGGTTCATCGCAGTCCGGTATGTACTGGAGATGGATGTTGCTGCCGCCTCTCAGCCGCTGCCATCCCCCAACCACCTGCATGGCGGGACTTACCGCGCCCCCGTTCGAGCAAGAAGAAATGAGAAGCGTGTCGCCGGATTCCCCATCATCGACATGCAGGATGACGTCATACACGCCCCGAGAAGCACGAGTCAGGACGTGCGAGATCTCGGGTGACTCATGACCGAACAGCATCGCGCTCTCCGGGATCTCGACGCAGCCGTCAACGCGATGACCACATCGGTCTTCCACGAGGACCGAGATCCAAAGCGGGCCGCGATCGAGGAACGCCTGTGCAAGAACCTCAGTCAATCGAAGGCTTGCCGTCACCTCGACGCGGTCCGCCCGGCGTGTCACCCGGGGTGAAACGGGCTCCACGCCTTCTATCGGCAGGAGATCGCCATCCACCACGAAGACGGCAACCTGTACCACATCATCGGCACCATCCGCGTCCACGATGCTGAAGCTGAGCCGCCCCGCTCCCTGTGCGTCGAAATACAGCGTGCCTGGAAGCTCGCAGAAACGAGGTGCAGCGTTGTCGCTGCCACCGCAGGCGCTTCCCGAACAGCAGCAGGCAAGAACCGGCTCGAACGCTATGGCAGAACTTGATACGGAAAGGCCGAGCGGCCCAAGTCCCAGTGCGACGGAAAGCTCGGCGGAGCCGAGAGCTAGCTGCCCGGTGACTCGTTGAAGCCCGGTGCAGCTCGCTGAGTCCGGAACGCCAGGGAGAAGCTGCGGATCCGCGGCCTCGGCCAGCAAGACGTGTGCAGTCCGCACAAGCCCCGGCGCTTCGTAGGCGTCGGGGAGCGCGACTCGGCACTCGTCCGCGGCCGCCAGCTCAACGGAGACACAGCCAAGGAGTACGGTATCCATGAACTCCGGGCAGCGTGCGTCGCCATCTCGGCAGATGCAGCGGTGCAGCACACTAATCCTCTGCTGCATTGAGATCTGCAGCGACACCGAGGCACCGATCCTGGCGAACGCGACGCCCCGGATGGAGATCGAGGGAAGCGCAAGGGACACGCCCTGTCGCGTCTCGCCCACAAGAACCTCGACAAGGTCGGAGTCGCCGGGTCGGCAGCCGGTGGACGCTCCCGCGACGCTGTGAAGGAGGATCATCGCAAGGATCGCAAATTGGCGAGCCCGTCCAATCATCGTCCGCCCCCGTTCCAGCGAACCCACAGGAATGGGTCCAGCCCCGTGTGAATCGCGAGGAGCTCATCACACCCACTCGCATCAAGATCCGCAGCGGCGAGCGGTCCAAGAGGCTCCGACAGCCAGATCCGCTGGTTGGACTCCGCTGTGACGTCCAAGACGAGAAGAACTCCCGCTCCGCCGAGGGAGCTGATCGCTGCATCCGGCAGTCCGTCGGCATTGAAGTCCCCTATAGCCAGCCCATCGACCGCGCGCGGCAGCAGTCCCGGGGGAAGATCCGGAAGCGCCAGGCGTCGGATATGGGAAACCGCATCTACCGTCACCAGTGCCCAGCTCTCTGGGCTCAATGTGGGGGGATCACCAGTGGTGTCGACAGCGAATCGGGCGGCAAGGAGCATGATCTCCCCAAAACCATCTCCGTCGATGTCGGCGGCCGCGGCGATCATCGGTAGCTCCGCCAGGCGGAGCATCGGTTCGGACACGTGAACGCCAGCACGCGTGATCTCAAGAAGGACGATCTCCGCCCATTGCCCCGTCAGGACAACCGCCACCTCGCTGCGACCGTCGCCGTCGAAGTCGACGCAGACCGGGAGGCTTGCGTGCGCACCGAGCGGGTAGGTCGCCGGCGGTCCCTCATCCCACTGCACCCATAGGCCATCGGGAAGCAGGCCGACAAGCTCGCCATGTCCATCGCCATCAAGGTCACCCGAACGCAGCAGAGGAAGAGACGTTTCCGGAGCTGGAGTGGTTCGTAGCAACTCGCCATCAGAGGAGAGGGCGCACAGGAGAGTGGGGGCATCCTCGACTCCACCGCCGCGCTCTTGGCATTCGGCGCCCAGGAGCAGGTGAATCTCCCCGTCGGCGATGGCAGCCCCAAGAGCACTCGTCCCGTCAGGAAGAGGAAACGTGGCCGACAGGAGCCCTCCCGTTCCATCGTTTCGAAACAGCTCCACGCAGCGATCTCCACCGGTGAGCACATCGATATCCCCGTCCTCACTGGCATCTCCCATGACAAGCAGCTGGCCACCGGGAACCGAGGGCGTAGACACGCCCCTGGCGGACCCGCCATTCATCCACACCCGAAGGTCGTGCGCACCGCACAGCACCAGATCCGCCCGCCCACTGGAGTTGAGATCTACGAGCCGGATCGTCGCAGGATCCCCGCGCAGAGCGAAACGCCCAGCCTCTTCGCCCCAGCCTCCCGGCGCTGTCCTCAAGAGGAGAACCAATTCCTGCGTGCCCGGCATCCAGACAAGGTGGTCCTGGAGCGCGTCTCCGTCGAGTGAGCCGACTGCCAATGCCATGGGGCCTTCCCCCGTGGTGTGACGGTCGAGCACCGTGAGCTCGCCGCTGCGCTCGTGCACAGCAACAAGCCCGGTCTTTGTCAGCAAGGCCAGATCCGCTCGGACATCTCCATCGAAGTCGGTGAGCACGGCATCTCGGACGCGCTCCCCCAAGTAGGAAAAGCGGTAGGCGGCGGATAGCTCCCAGTGCTCATCAACCGAGTACGCCAACACCGCGTCCGCACCATCCAGCAGCACCAGTTCCGGGGCTGCGTCGCCGAGAACATCGCCGAAGGCGCACGGCCACCCGCGCTCGGGGATCTCGATTCCCCTCAGGACCGCCACGCCACCGTCGGAGACCGCGTAAACATGCAGACACGTAGAGAAGGCCCCATCCTCCCACTGACTTGAGGAACCGAGCACGACATCGCAGTCGGCGTCCGCTTCCGCTGCGTGCTGCCACAGGTGCACGAGCGGCGCCGCTGCGTCGAGACAGAAGGAGCGGATGAGCGCGCCGCATTGGTTCTCGAAGCCACAGAGGACCGCCCGCTCCCCGGCGTTGCGGACGCGCCACGTGCCACTCACGAGCAGGTCAAGATCGTCATCCCCATCGAGATCAAGCAGCAACCCCGCCGTTGCGTCCACTCCCCCTGCGGGTACTTGGACAGCTCCACCTGGATCGTCGCGCATCGCGCTTCCGTACAGTGCCCACGCCTCTCGGGGGAACCCACCGCGTCCATCGCCGTAGAGCGTGATGACCCGATCCTCGTGTGAGAGAACGAGATCCGGCCAGCCGTCGCGATCAACATCCCCGGCGTCGAGCAAAGCGGTGGGCGCCCAGGGGGCCCAGTTCGGCGCGTAGCTGAACGACTGCCAAAGGGTGACACCGCCGGCGGCGGGGATCTCACTGGAGGGAACCGCTTCGTCAACGAGTCCTCGCGCGCTCATCAGCAGTGCCGCCAGCACTGTAGCCTGCCATACCTTCATAGGGCCTCCTTCGCCAGCTACTCACCGACACAGCATAATACTATCTTATTATGAAGTCAAATAGCATCAAGCACGGTAGTATTGCGCGCCGCTCACCTCTATGCATCGACCACCCACAACCTGCGCGGCTCTCGTCTCGGTTTGAACCTCCCGATGCTGTTGATTCGCCGCTCCGCACGTGCCTTCGCATTCGAGCAAGCTCCTCTCCAGAGACAACCAGACTCGTCGTGTGGCGCCAGCACGGCTGCGTACCGTTGACGGCATCGGCGTTGCCACCTACAATGCTGTCTCTGAGAGGAGTTCGCTATGCCTGAGCAGGTTCTCCGCGAGATGCGCGCACACATGGAGCAGAGCATCGAGGTGCTCAAGTCGAATCTCAGCAAGGTGCAGTCGGGGCGGGCCCAGCCGGCAATGGTCGAGGACGTGATTGTCGACTACTACGGCACCCATACCCCGCTTCGCCAGTTGGCGACGATCGTCGCTCCCGATCCCAATTTGCTGGTCGTGCAGCCGTACGACAAGTCACAGATGGAGGCGTTCGAGAAGGCGATTCTTGCCGCTGACTTGGGCCTTAACCCGGCCAACGACGGCAAGGTGATCCGCATCAAGATCCCCCGCCTGTCGGAGGAGCGGCGTCAGGAGCTGACGAAGATCATCAAGGCCCGCGGCGAGGACGCGAAGGTCGCTTTGCGAAACGTCCGACGTGATGCCAACGACAAGCTCGATCGAATGAAGGACGACGGCGACGTCTCCGAGGACGACCACCACCGCTATCGGACGAAGACCGACGACGCGGTGCACGAGTTCTCCAAGACCGTCGATGGGCTGATCGAGCAGAAGAGCCAACAGCTCCTGACGATCTAGTTCTGGGAAGACCGGCTGCCGTGGGAACACACGACGATCATGCGCTCGCCTTGCTGATGAGTCTCGGCGTCCACGTGATCGCCGCGGTGTGCGTCGCCATCGCGTCGCTTGTCGCCCTGCTCGGATCGTGGCAGGCCGCGGCCGGTGTTGCCGCAGGCCTTGCTCTCCACCTGCTCAACGTGCTACTCCTGGTTGAGGCTGGGCGATCGCTGCTCGGCTTGGGTTCACGGCGGGCGGGCCGCACGGCGGCGTTCGCTTCCAGTGTCGGCCGCATCCTGATGCTCGGCATCGGGCTCGCGTTCCTCGGCCGTCTCGGTCAATTGGCCCTGCTCGCTGGGTGTGGTACGCTTCTGTTCACCCAGTTGGCGCTGCACTGCGGCGCCGTGTGTCAAAGGAGGTCCGTCGAGTGCTCGGGGAGATCTTCGCCCAGCTCAGCGAAACGCTGACTCGGCTTGGAGAGAAGCCCATCGCGCAGCTCGGTCTCGGCGGGCTGACGATCCGCTTCGACTACATGACGATCATCATGTCGTGGGTCGTGATGATCTTGCTCGTCTGCGTTGCGCTCCTCCTGCGTCGAGGGTTGCGCCAGGACGTGGAGGATCGCCCGAGCCGGGTACAGGCAGCGCTGGACGCCCTGCTCGATCTACTACGCGGACAGCTCACCTCCAGTTTCTCGTCCGAGCGGCTGGCTCGCGAGCTGTTCCCGTTCATCTCGACGCTATTCCTGTTCGTGCTGCTATCCAATTGGCTGTCGGTGGTGCCGTATCTGGAATCGCCGACCCGGGACCTCAATGTGACCTTCAGTCTTGCGCTGCTCGTGTTCGCGATGTCACACATCCTCGCGTTCCGTGCCAAGGGCGCTCGAGGATTCTTTCACGGGTTCCTCGAACCGTACCCGTTCATGCTTCCGCTCAATATCGTGGGGGAGATCTCCAAACCCTTATCCCACGCGTTTCGTCTGTTCGGCAACGTGTTCGCGGGCACGATCCTCGTCACGGTGGTGATGGCCAAGTTCGCTCCGGTCGTCGTCCCCGTGGCGCTCAATGCGTTCTACGGATTGTTCATGGGAGCGATCCAGGCGTTCGTGTTTGCCATTCTTGCCGTCGCGTACATCAACGTGGCGGTGGAGAGCTAGGTCAGGTAAGGAGGGAAGATGCTGCAGGAAGCTTCGACGGCCGTCGCGGGGATCACCGGGGCGGATATCGCGGTGGCTGCCAAGTACATCGCCGCCGGCCTGTGCATGGGGATCGGCGCCATCGGCCCGGCTATCGGTGAGGGCATCGCCGCCGCGCACGCGCTAGACGGCATGGCGCGTCAGCCGGAGATGCAGGGAGCGTTGCTGAGGACAATGGTCCTTGGACAGGCCATCACGGAGTCCACCGGGATCTACTCCCTGCTCGTCGCCATCGTGCTGCTGTTCGTGGTGTAGGGGCCGCGCGTGTCGTTCGAGTGGGGCAAGATCGTCAAGAGCATCAACTGGACGCTCGTCTTCAACCTCATCAACTTCGGGATTCTCTTGCTTGTGTTGCGCTGGCTCCTGTTCAAGCCTGCGCTCGCGTACCTCGATCGCCGACGCCAGCTGATCACGTCACGGATGGAGCGGGCCCGCACGAGCGAGGAGGAAGCCGCTCGCCTCGTAGAGCAGCGTAGGGCCGCGTTGCGCACGGCACAGGAGCAGTCACGACGCATGATCGAGGACGCCACGGCACGCGGCGAGGAGATGGTCGCGACGTCGAAGGAAGAGGCTCGCCGCGAGGCCGAACGGATCGTGGAGGCCGCCCGAAGGCAGACCGAACAGGAACGAAACGAGATGATCGCCGACCTCCGCCACGAGTACGCACAGATCGCTGTGCTCGGAGCGGCCCGCGTTCTTGAGCGCGAGATCAATGTCACAGACCACCAGAGATTCCTCGATGAACTGCTGGCTGGCCTGGACGAGGAGACGCTGAGGACGTCGTGATCTCACGCGACATCGCCCGGAGGTATGCAGACGCGCTGCACAGCTTGGCTTCGGAGGCAGGCCGTGTAGAGGAGGTGTCCGCGCAGTTCGTCGAGGTTCTGGACGAACTGACCGCCGTAGCCAATGCCCGCCAATTCCTCATCCATCCGCTGGTTTCACGAGAGCGGAAGATGAGGTTCCTCGACACGGCGTTTCCCGCTCTCGACGGCAACGTGCGTGGCCTGCTCGGGGTAGTCGTGGACCACGGGCGCGAGGACCACCTCTGGCTGATCGCCGAGGAGCTTGAGGCGATCCGCGTTGCCCAGGCGGGAGTCACCCGCGTGAACGTGGAGACGGCCACAGATCTAGACGACACAGCACGCGAGCGGCTCCGTGTACGGCTCGGGGAGGCGCTCGGGCGCCCCGTGGAACTGATGGAGAAGGTGAATCCCGTGCTCCTCGGTGGAGCACGGATCGAGGTCGAGGGGCGTCTCGTGGACGGCACCGTCCGCGGCCGCATCGATCGGCTGATCGAGCGGCTGGAGGGCTAGCAGGAGGGTTTTCTTGGCAGCCAAACGCAAGGACGAGATCAGCGCGATCCTGAAGGAGCAGATCCGCGGCTTCGAGCACGACCTGCAGATGAGGGAAGTTGGCGTCGTCGTTGAGGTCGGCGACGGCATCGCCCGCGTCTTCGGGCTCGGTCAGGCGCTTGCCTCGGAGATCGTGGCGTTCCCCAACGAGGTCTACGGGCTCGTGCTCAATCTTGAGGAGGAGAGCGTCGGGATCGCCCTGTTCGGAGAGAGCGAGCGGGTTCAAGAAGGCGACGAGGTTCGGCGAACCGGCCGGGTCCTGGAGACCGCGGTCGGCGAAGCGCTCCTCGGACGGGTGGTCGATCCGCTCGGACGCCCCAAGGATGGGCTGGGCGAGATCGCGGGCACCGAGCAGCGCATGGCTGAGCTCAAGGCCCCCGGAGTGGTGATGCGCCAACCGGTGAACACCCCGCTGCAGACCGGGCTGAAGTCAATCGACGCACTCACCCCGATCGGCCGTGGGCAGCGCGAACTGATCATCGGCGACCGCCGGACAGGGAAGACGGCGATCGCCCTCGACACGATCATCAACCAGAAGGGCGAGAACGTCGTTTGCATCTATGTAGCCATCGCCCAGAAGACCTCCACCACGGCGCGTGTCGTCGACACCCTCGAGCGCCACGGTGCGATGGATTACACGATCGTCGTTGTCGCCGAGGCCAACGAGCCGACCCCGATGCAGTATCTCGCACCCTACGCCGGATGCGCCATGGCCGAGTTCTTCACCTACCAGGGCCGCGACGCATTCATCGTCTATGACGACCTGTCGAAGCACGCCGTCGCCTACAGGGAGATGTCGCTCCTGCTGCGGCGGCCGCCGGGCCGCGAGGCGTACCCCGGGGACATCTTCTACACCCATTCGCGTCTCCTGGAACGGGCGGTTCGCCTGGCCGACGCCCACGGTGGCGGGTCGCTGACCGCGTTCCCCATCATCGAGACCAAGGCCAACGACATCACCGCCTACATCCCGACGAACGTGATCTCCATCACCGATGGCCAGATCTACCTCGAGCCCGATCTGTTCAATCAGGGCTTCCGGCCGGCGATCAATGTCGGCAAGTCGGTGTCCCGCGTCGGTGGCGCGGCGCAGATCCGCGCGATGAGCCAGATCGCCGGCCAGCTGCGACTTGAGCTGTCGCAGTACCGCGAGCTGGAGGCGTTCGCCGAGTTCTCCGCCGACCTCGATGAGGAGTCGAAGGCACAGCTCGCGCGGGGCGACCGGTTGATGGAGATCCTCAAGCAGGACCAGTACTCGCCAATCCCCGTGGAGGATCAGGTCATGGCGCTGTATGTCGGCGTGAGGAACCATCTCGCCACCGTCCCTGTGGACGAGGTCAAACGGTTCGAGATGGACTGGCTGCGGTTCCTCCACGACGAGCACCCGGGGATCCTCGACGAGCTGCGGGAGTCACACGAGATCACCGAAGCGCTGCAGCAACGGATCGAAGACGCGGTCGTCGCATTCAAGGAACGGTTCGGAGGCTAGCGTCGTGGCACAGAACGTACGCGCCATCCTTCACCGCATCGAGAACATCGAGGATATTCGCCAGATCACGCGAGCGATGAACGCCATCGCCATGACCAAGGTCACCCGGCTCAAGCGCCGGCTCGCCGACACCGCACCGATGCTCCACGACCTGCGCGAGTTCGTTGGGGTCCTCGCCGCCCATCCGAGGATCCAGGAGGATCCTCATCCGTTGATGCGGGACAACGGCTCGCCGCGCAATGCGGTCCTCGTGCTCAACGCCGACCGTGGTCTGTGCGGGCGGTTCCGTGGCGAGGTCAACCGCCGTGGCGAGGAGCTTCTTGACGAGGCGGGTTCAGACGCCCAGCTCCTTGTTGGCGGCGAGAAGGGCAGGGCGCACTTCGCCCGTAGGGGAACGACGATCCTCAAGGACTACGCGCGGATGTACGATCAGCCGACCATGACGATCGCCCGGGGGATCGCCAGGGACCTCATCGACTACTACCTCGAAGCGAGCATCGGCCGCTGCGTCGCGGTGGTGATGCGCTTCCGTTCTGATCTCAACCAGAAACTCGAGGCCGTGCCGTTGTTGCCGATCGGGATCGAGCCCCAAGGCGGCGAAGCGCTGCTCGAGCCTAACGTCGTCGAGCTGCTCGATGTAGCGCTTCCCATCTACCTGCAGGGCGTGCTGTTCGAGGCGCTGCTGCACACGCGTGCCAGCGAGGAGGCAATTCGCCGGCAGGCGATGAGAGACGCCACCGACAACGCCGACGACCTCCTCGACAACCTCCGACGCTCGTACTACAAGGCTCGACAGCAGGGGATCACGCGGGAGATCGCGGACATCATGGGAGGGGCGGAGGCCCTGCGCGAACGATAAGGAGCGACAAGCATGTCAGACGCCACAGCCATAGGGCGGATCATCGAGATCAAAGGACCCGTGATCGACGCCCGCTTCGAGAAAGGGCAGCTCCCCCGGGTCAACGACGCGCTGCGCATCACGCGCGTAGACGGATCGGAGCTTGTGTGCGAGGTCGCGCAGCATCTTGGCGATGACGCCATCCGCGCGATCGCCATGGACTCCACCGACGGCCTCGCGCGTGGCACCGAGGTGCACAGCGTCGGCGGCCCGATCACCGTCCCCGTAGGACCGGAAACACTGGGCCGACTGCTCAACATCATCGGCGAGCCGATCGACGAGCTCCCACCGCCCGACACCGAGAAGCGCTACTCCATCCACCGCGGCGCCCCATCACTGCTCGATCAGGAGACCGAACGGGTGGTGTTCGAGACGGGCATCAAGGTCGTCGATCTCATCGCCCCGTTTCCCAAGGGCGGAAAGATAGGTCTGTTCGGTGGGGCCGGCGTCGGCAAGACCGTCCTCGTGCAGGAACTGATCCGCTCCATCGCACACGAGCACGCGGGCTACTCGGTGTTCGCCGGGGTCGGGGAGCGGACCCGCGAGGGGAACGACCTCTACCTCGAGATGAAGGAGTCAGGCGTGCTCGCCAGCACAGCGCTCGTCTACGGCCAGATGAACGAGCCCCCGGGCGCCCGGTTCCGCGTCGGTCTCACAGGCGTCACCGTCGCCGAGTACTTCCGTGACGAAGAGGGGAAGGACGTCCTGCTGTTCATCGACAACATCTTCCGCTTCGCCCAGGCGGGCAGCGAGGTGTCGGCGCTTCTCGGGAGGATGCCGTCTGAAGTCGGCTACCAGCCGACACTGGCCACCGAGATGGGCGAGCTCCAGGAGCGTATCACGTCAACGAAGAAGGGCTCGATCACGTCGGTGCAGGCGATCTACGTGCCCGCGGACGATCTGACGGACCCTGCTCCGGCAACGGTATTCTCCCATCTCGACGCAGCGATCACCCTGTCACGGGATATCGTAGAGAAGGGGATCTACCCCGCCGTCGACCCGCTGGACTCCAACTCGACAATGCTTGATCCCACAGTGATTTCGCACGAACACTACCGCGTTGCCCAGAGAGCTCTGGAGATCTTGCAGCGATACGAAGACCTGCGCGACATCATCGCCATCATGGGGATGGACGAGCTCTCTGACGAGGACAAGCTCACCGTACGGCGGGCGCGCAAGATCCAGCGGTTCATGAGCCAGCCGTTCCACGTCGCCGAGGATTTCACCGGGCGACCCGGTGCCTACGTCAAACTGGAGGAGACCATCCAGGGCTTTGCCAAGATCATCGACGGCGAGCTGGACGAGATCTCGGAGCAGATGTTCTACATGGCCGGCAGCATCGACGAGGTCCTCGATCGCGCCCGCGGGACGGGCCAGGCCGACGGCGAAGCATCATGATGAGCATCTGACCCCGTGTGCCCATGAAGCGACGACGGTGGCCGTGGGTTGTGGGGCTCGGGGTGGGGATCCCCGTGCTGCTGATCGGCGGCTTCCTTGCGTGGATGGCGTGGCAGGGGCGCTCCAGTGAGTCGCCACTGGATGCTGCCGTGGTGAGGGACCTCCCGGAAGGGTGGTTGGAATCGTCGCCCACTGATGTCGCGGGGGGAAGCGCCGCCACAGCGTCCATGGCACAGACGCCATCATCCACCGTGGCGGCGGGGGACGCGCCGATCGACACGAACCCACTCGACGATCTGCCGCTCGAAGGCGTGCTCGCGTTCTCCGGGGACGGGCGGACGTTCGGCGGCGAGCGCTACGAGTTGCACGCGACTGAAGACGGCCGTGTCGTGCTGAAGTCTTCGGGTGCCTTCGAGTTCAAGATCGTGGTGGCAACGGTGCGCGTGCCGTTCGAGCAACACCTCGAACTCGACGAGGCGCTCCGCCCGCGCACCTACCGGCTGCGCATCGATGGTGTCGCAGGGTTCGGAGCGCGCCAGGTGGAGGCAACACTGACGGGCTCCACGCTGAGGACGACCAGCGGGAACGATATGCAGGAGATATCGGTGGACGCGAATCGCGCCCTCGTCATGGGCACATTCAGCACATACGCGGTTGTGCCCCTGCTGATGGCAGCTCGCGGTGACGAGCTGCCACGGGAGTTCGAGCTCCTCGTCTTCGGTGGACCGCCGGGCAGCGGCGACGCAGAGGCTCCACAGCTGATGGCCGTGGCCGCGCGCGAGCTGCGGACGCTGCGCACACCGTCGCTCACGCTGCAGGTCGATGCCTACCGGATCACGGGAGGCTACGGCGAAAGCCTCCTGCTGGCCCGCGGATCGGAGTTCCTCGGCCTGATTGCAGGTGACGACGACGAGCAGCTTCTGATCTACCGAGCCGACTTCTTCCCGAACGGCTTTGAGCTGGTTCCATGACGAGGTGCGCCCCCTCGTAGAAACAGGGGCTGACGCCTGCCCTGCATGAGCTTGCTTGCCCGCCCAGCCTAGCAGCGATACCCTTCCGGCGGCTCGGCGTGCCACCGAGTCGCTCAAGAAGGAGGCAAGGCAATGACTCTGGTGATCGTCCACACGAACTAGGCTGCCTCTGTCGTTGGTTCGCGCTATGGTGTCCGCGTGCATCCCGTTCCTGTTCCTGCTGTCCCGCAGAGGCAGCCCCATCCACCCTATGCAATGACCGATGAAAGCGAGGACCCATGACTGCAGGCATACGTGACTACGAACCCGATCGTGACTTCATCCGAGTGCGCGACTTCCTGAACCAGACCTACGCAGCCTTCCCGCTTCCCTACAACTGGGGGCTGGACCGGTGGAACTACGCTCGATACTTCGTTGCACCGATGCTTGGCTCCTACGGAACCGATCGAGGGACCCCGGAGGGGAGCTTGGAGGCGATCCGTTTGTGGGAGGAGATGGTGCGGATCTGGGAGGATGACGCGGGCAGGATCGTCGGCGTCACCTGCATCGAGCATCCCAACCCGACGCACTCCGGGTATGGGGAGATCTTCGTCCAGCGGCATCCGGACCACCCCGATCTGCTAGGCGAGATGATTGCCGTGGGAGAAGACCTCTACGTGCACCCGGAGAAGAGTCGCGTGTACACCTGGGCGTTCGACGGAGACGAGGATCTGATCGCGACGCTCGAGACCCGAGGTTTCGAGCGACGAGACGAGCCGGTGTCGCGTTTCCTCGATTGCGAGCTTCGCGGGTTCGAGCAGAAGAGCCTTCCCGCACAGTACACGTTGCAGTCGATGGCCGAGGAGAACGACGTCGAGAAGCGCCGCGAAATCTTCGGCCGCAGTTTCGACCACGAGAACCCCAAGGAGTGGCCCTCGGCGTTCGCGTATCGCGAGCTGCAGAAGGCGCCGGACTACCGGAAGGAGCACGATCTGGTCATCGTCGCTCCCGACGGAGCGTACGCCGCGTGCTGCATCGTGTGGCTCGATACGGTGAATCGGATCGGCCACCTGGAGCCGCTCGGAACCCACCCCGACCATCGCCGCAAGGGCCTCGCCGAAGGGATTGTGCGTGAGGGGATCCGCCGCCTGAAGGCGAAGGGAGCCACCCGCATGCCGATGACCGGCGGGTTCGAGCCGTTCTACCGCGCGTTCGGCTTCGTGGAACGAGGGACCATGCATCCCTGGATCAAGGAGCTGTAGCTCCGTGGCTTCATGGGGGAGGAGCGCACCCGGGACACACCGATGACCGCGGGGGAAACCAGGAACCAGGGGAATGGGTACTGCGTCCCCGGAACTCGCGATGACCGCGGGGACATGACCCGATTCCCGCCTCCCCCCGGAATCGGGATCGTGTCCCGGGAGCCCGCCCACCACGAAACTCACGAAAGGCAACTCTTTCGCGGAGCACGCTTCGTGCTCTTCGTGGCCTTCGTGGTTGAGGCTCTCCTCGAGAGGCTTCCTTCGCACCCTTCGTGGTTCGCGGGGAATCTCGTGATGCGTCCCCCGTATCTTCCCGCGCCCTTCGCGATTCGCGGCCCCCTTGGAACGTATCGAGCCGCTCGCAAACCCTGCTTCATCGGGTCAGGTTTTGCGATCACACACCCCAGGAAGCTCGCGTGTGCGATGGCGGGGTCTGACCCCGAAGCTGCCGCTACGACGGATCCAGGACGCGACCAAGGAACAGCACGGTGCTGGTGGCCTTGTCGCGGATGGCGAACAGGAATGGCCGATCGAAGGCAACCGAAATCGGCTCCCGAGGCATCATCCCCGTGCCCACAGCAATCACCGCCGTGGCCGCCGCCGCCTCCGTGCCCTCCTCATCCACGGCGACGAACGCCTTGTGGATGACATCGCTGATCGCGATCTCCTCCTTCCCGTCCATCCCCGAGAAGTCCGCGACGTTGGCATCGAACGCATCTGGCATCCCCATCGCCTGCAGCGTCTCGCCAAGCTTGAACGAATCCTCGAACGTGAACTTCGGCAGCGTCAAATCCATGTGCGTCCATGACAGCGCGGCGACGATGTCCCCGAAACGCTCTACGGTGAGAGACGCCTCGAACGCCTCGAACCACCCCGGATCCGGCAGGATCAGCACCATCGACATATCGCAGCCCCGGTAGTCGAGTTGCACCGCCTGATAGCCTTCGCCAACCGCGTAGTCCTGATACATCCGCTCGTGCATCATGGGAACGGTGACCTCAGTGCAGTCCACCAGATGGAAAACCCCATCGCTTGTGAGTCGCGCCTCGAACGGCGTCGCCCATTTGCCGAGGAAGTAGATGGCGTTGGTCAGCACCAGCACCGTCTCCGTGGTGATGGTTCCCGGTGTCAGCAGGTTCTGGATCTTCTCCTGTGTCTGCTGCGCCACCCAGTCGTTGATCGTCAGACGCGACGCCTCCGGAGCCCCACCGAAGTCCAGCAGATGCAGCCCTGCGCCGTAGTTCGCCGCCAGAACGTCGAGGAAGCCCTGGAGGAACGTGTAGTCGAGCTGCCCCCACAGCGCATTAGCGATGTTCAGCTGGAAGCCGCCGTCCTCGTCTGTTGTCTGCGCCTGCAGCGACAGATCCAGTGCGTTGAACGCCGCATGGAGATCCTCCTGCGACAGGAAGCCAAGGACCTCGGCCATCTGCGCTTCCGTCGACCCTCGCGCCCCAGCATAGGTCATCGCCAGCGCCGCGGAGATGCTGTACGGCGAGAAGAACAGATTCCCCTCCTCGCGCCGGATCGCCTGATACAGATCAAACGCAAACCCCGTGTTCGCCGCGACCATCGCCGCAAGCGTCCCCCCCGAGACCTCTGGCGCCAGGTCGCGCTCCATCGCCGATTCCGCAACCTGGTAGCCTTGAACATCGGCCCCCGCCGCCGGAACCCCAGCGGCAAGAACGAGCACACACACCGCAGCCCGAAGAACATGACTCACCCGCACTCTACCTCTCTTCTCGCCATACATAGATGCCTCCCTGGGCAGCACCGCCAATCAGCTATCGCAGGCCGAAGCCCCATCATCCCCACTATCTACCCCGGAAACATCACGGCGTGCCGCGCACGGCGTGCCGGCTCCGACTCAGCGCTCTTGGGGAGTCTGCACGCCGGCGATGGCAGCTGCTCACGATTCCTCGCAGCAGAGTACCACACCACTCGCCCCCTGTGAACCGTGACACAGCAGCCTCGGTGCGGGCGGAGCCTGCCTGGTCACCCCGGTCGAGGCGCGATGTCGTCGCTGCGTTGACGACGCCCGCTCCTGCTCTCGATCAGCGCGCGGGGAGCCTGTCTCCGTCTACGGCGCGCGGATGTCGATGACAAAACCGCCGTCGACGATCTGCTGGCACTCGAGCGGGAAGACGGTGTACGGCCAGATCAGAAGCCGATAGTACCCCTGGTACGGGAAGTACGCAGTGCTGACAACGATCTCGTAGTAGCCCGACTCCTCGGTCTGCACGTAGGCCACGTTCTCGATGTACAGGTAGAATGCCTCGACACTGGTGTCGGTCCGCTCAATGTCCTCATCATCGTACTTCTGGAACAGGGCAAGGATGCGGTGCCCCTTCACGACCCGATCCTCAGTAGCCAGGTTGAACCGCACAACCACTACATCGGACTCCGCGAGGAATTGCTCCCCGGGAAGCGCCGGATCAGCCCAGTGATACGTTGCCATCGCGTAACCAGGGAACGGGCACTCCGCTGTTCTCTCGTGGGCGGGATGGAATACCGTCCCCCAGCCCTCTGTCGATAGGATGGTGAGCCGATCCTCGCAGTCCGCGACAGTCGCCCACGGAATCGCGACAAGACACGCCAGCACCAGGAAGGCCCCGCTTCGCTTCGCCACCGTCACGTTCATCACGCCTCCTGTCCGCTCGCGGTCGCATCAAGGATCGACGCGTCCTATCCATGGTACCCCCTGCCACAGCTGCCAACGACAGCTTCTCGTCGGATGGCCCCATCGCCGCCCGCTGCTCTTCCGATATGCCGCCTGCGCCGAGGCGTGCTCCCGTGAGCGAGGGAAAGGCAGAGGGCCCGAAGGAGCCGCTGAACCCCTTATGGACCCGCTTGCTCAGTCCCGACGGTCCTCGGGCTCAGCGGCGGACACCATGAAGATCACGTGCCCGGCGATGAAGTGGCCGTCCTCCATCACGGCAATGGGGAGCAGAATGTGACTCGCCTGGATGGGGCCGATGCCCATGCCGATGAACAGCAAACCGTTGCCCGGCAGTGGATAGCGTGCGTGTTCCCCGGGCCGAATCAACCAGTCTCCGTTGCTCAGATCGTACGAGTAGCATCCCGTCTCCACATCGAAGGCCATCGTGTCGAACAACAGCACGTCAGGTGTTCCGTCTTCAAGCAGATACGCATACGTCACCGTGACCGCAAGCCCCCCGTCGACGGGAAGAGGTTCCTCTGGAGGGGGTGGAAGCAGATCCCGAAGGCATTCCACGATCACCTCATCCCGAGTGGGGTAGTACATGCACATCTCGATCACGTCATTGCCCGTGTCGTCTGTTGCCATCTTCCCCGTCGCGACAGGGCCAATGAGCCATAGCAGGAAGGTGTTCACATCGAACCCACCGAACGGTGGCCTGCCATTGTACGCCTGGTGTAGCGCAATGAACAGGTCCTCGATACGGTACGCGTCCATGATCTGCCGGATGCAGTAGGCGCCAATCCCGGGGAACGCGTCCCTGAGGAGGAACTCGACGATTTCCTCGGGAGTCCATGGCTCGTTGGTCTGAACGACGATCATCGCCGTCTCGGCGTCGACCTCAATCCAGGCCTCAATCTCCCCGTCTTCGACGTCATCACGGCCAATGACCTCGTGGATCCACCCCTCGGGGCCGGCAAAGGCGAGATCCACCACAACGCCCGTGGGTTCCGCCACGGAGTCGAATAGCGTACCGATCTCCCCCACATCCTCGATCTCCGACTCGCAATCCACGCAGGATGTGCTGACGAACGCATCCAACCAGAACTTGCCCACGCTTCGGGTGTGGGCGTCGAACAGGAAGCCGGTCTCGCCGTTGCCAACCTGCACCGCGAGGTCCGCAAAACCGTTGAAACCTGTAACCTCGATGGCAATCGGTCCCCACGGCGCGGGCAGGGTCTTGTGGAAGATGAACGGGGTGATCACGGAGTAGTACTCCGTCTTGCCGATGAATGGATCTGGGTCCCATGGGTTGGGATCACAGCTGATCGCCATGCATGTGACGCTTGTCAATGCCAGGCTGAGCGCGAGCATGGCGGGGACGATGCGTCTCATCTTCGCCTCCTTGCAGTGCCCTGTGTAGGAGCCCCCTACACGTTTCCCAGAGCGTTTCGCGTGAACTGCCGTGTAGTCGCCGCTCTACTCCCGAGCCCGCGGGAGAACCCTCACGCTTCGGCCCGCGAGCGGCCGGAGCCATCTGAGACACGACGGGCAGCCCGGACAGTGCCGGGCTACCCGTCTCCAGTACCAAGCCTTGTCTCAGCTCTGGTTCCGGTATCCAGACACGGACGAGTAGCCGCGGAGACCGCCGGCTACTGCGCGTCCATCTGGTACGTCGACTGGATTCCGTTGTTGAAGAAGAACGCCGGCCGACCGAAGAGGTCGTACCCACTCCAGCCGCCGCCAGGCATGACCACGGCAATGGTGGCATTGGCATTGTCCTGTCCGAAGAGGTCGAAGGACAGCGCCCCTGTGCCCGTGGCGTCCGCGGTTCGTGTCCCGCCACCGTAGTTGGTGTAGACCTTACCCTCGTCGTTGACGCCCCAACCCCAGATGTTGGAGTTGTGCATCTCCGCCACGCCGTCCGTGTTAATGCCGTAGTAGATGTAGCCTTCGGGGGCAAGCTCGCCGGCTTTCCACACCTGCCACTCCTTCTCGATCCACTGCCCGCGCAGGCAGTACGCCGAGTAGGGGTTCGTCGCTTCGCTGGCGACGTACATCGAGCCGACGACCTTCATGTTCATCGTCGTATCGGTATCGATGCCCCAGGCATGGGCGTAGAAGTAGCCGGTGGTGTGGTGCGACGTGTTCGCCCCGAGGATGTCGAACTCCTGCTGGTCGTACAGGTTGAGATCCGCGCCTCCAGGATTCGCCGCTGCATTGACGTACGTGCTCAACGCACCGAAGCTGCCATCGTACGAGTCGTACGTGCCACCGAAGCCGCCCCAGCCCTCAAACGTGTTCTGCTGTCCAATCGCTCCGGGATGCCATGTGGAGTGATCGAAGCCCGTCGCCTGTATGCGCAGATACCCACCGCCGGGGACGTCAAAATCGGCGTCCACGATGTGCCCTGCGAACGCCGAAACCACGAGCAACACTGCCATCGCCAATCCAACTGCTGCAACCTTCATTCCTACCTCCTCAAGTACACTAATTCGGAGACTTCCACAACCCACCTTGTGTGCGCGCGCGATCACCTCCCGTGACGGCCAGGCCATCCCAGCTATCGACCCGAGACCGCGTTGAATGCAAGACACCCATGGGCCTGCTGGGAAGCAGGCCGTGTTCGCCGTTCAGCCACCGCGCTCCGCCGTGCAGGGATCCTGCGGTTGAGGACGTCATGGATCTCCTGTCTGCGGGGGCTGTGTGTCCTTTCCACACCACGGCAGTGGACGACAATGGCAGCAGGAGGCGGCAGACGTACTGGCCTAGCGCTTCTCCGCGGGAACGGGGTGGCATTGACATAAGGGCGTGTGCCCCTCTTCTTCTCTTTGCCCGTGGTGGGCGATCACCGTCGGGGGTGTCCAGTCCACGCAGGAGACGGCGGCGCCGCCTCCGATCAACGCTTCCG
>Ga0272441_10001219_pt1 | contig 55029 bp, 50 predicted proteins | sample SSMProp6N_FD_193582 | JGI IMG/M metagenome (GOLD analysis project Ga0272441, IMG submission 193582) | Marine sediment archaeal communities from Little Sippewissett salt marsh, Falmouth, MA, United States - SSM-Prop-6N | ecosystem: Environmental > Aquatic > Marine > Wetlands > Sediment ...
GCCTGATTGGCGGATACCGTGAAAGCCGTAGCGAGGCGACAAGCCGAGCCGGCTGAAACGGCGCCGCCATTCTACTTCGCCAAATACTTACGTATTTGGCTTCGTAGGAATTGATACCTTCAACAATCATAACCCCTTACCGATACAAGAGTTATCGGCATTACCCCAATAACACCTTGACAAACATGACTATATAGTGTATAATTTAGTCAGTCCCTAGACCGTATTTATCAAAATTCAAGGAGTGAATATGTATATACTACAGCGTCAATTGAAGAATATCAAAGATATGATCACACCGCAAAAAGCCGTTATTGTTTATGGTCCGAGGAGGTGCGGGAAAACAACATTGTTAAGGAAAATGCTTGAGGGTGTAAAGGAAGAGTATGTATTTGTTAACGGGGAAGATATAACTGTACAGGATTATTTGAGTAGCCAGTCCATCGAAAAACTGAAAGGATTTGTCGGAAAAAAGAGATTACTTGTTATCGATGAAGCTCAAAAAGTCAAGAATATCGGATTAAATATAAAGCTGATACTTGACCATATACCAGGTGTAAAACTTGTAGCAAGCGGTTCTTCGTCTTTTGATCTGGCACAACAACTCGGCGAGCCGCTTACCGGTAGAAAATACACATTGCGTATGTTTCCGCTAGCTCAATTGGAACTCAGCGCTGTTCAGACAAGAGCGGAAATAGACGCTCTTTTAGAATCGCGTTTGATATACGGCTCCTATCCGGAAGTTGTATTATTTGATGATAACTCTAAACGAACGATGTATTTGCGGGAAATAGTAGGCTCTTATCTTTATAAAGATATACTAGAGCTTGAAGGAGTGCGACATTCGGACAAACTCGTGAAATTGCTCCAACTCCTGGCTTTTCAAATAGGCAAAGAGGTTTCGTATAATGAACTTGGCGGGCAATTAGGCATGAGCAAAAACACTGTCGAAAGATATCTGGATCTTCTGGAAAAAGCATTTGTAGTCTTCCAACTAAAAGGCTTTAGCCGTAATCTTCGAAAAGAAGTATCGAAAAATCCCAGGTACTTTTTTTACGACACAGGCATTAGAAACGCCTTGATAAACAATTTCAACCCCTTGCAAATGCGGGACGATATCGGCATGCTCTGGGAGAATTATATAATTACGGAAAAGATCAAAAAGCAGGAATATCTGAATATGCCGGCAAATAATTATTTTTGGCGGACATACGACCGCAAGGAGATCGACTTGATTGAAGAGCGCGGAGGTAGGTTATATGGATATGAAATAAAATGGGCCGCCATGAAACAGAAAGCACCTAAAGAATGGCTTAAGGCATATAAAAAATCAGAATATCACGTAGTAACCAAAGAGAATTATCTGGAGTTCATCGAATGAAGACCAAAACTGGCGGATGCCGTGAAAGCCGTAGCGAGGCGACAAGCCGAGCCGGCTGAAACGGCGCCGCCAGCTTTTAAATGGAGTACTTGATAGATAGGGATGGAAGGTACCTTCCGTCTGAAAAATCAATCGGCGCTCTTGTAATAATTGGTTCATGAGTTCCTTCGTACACTTCGCCGTTATAGCGAAACACGCCATAGTAGAGAGGGTTCTTGAGTATATACTGGTACTGTGTAGCGCTGAGTGGCTTACCTTTCCTACCTGTCATGTCAACCGAGTTTATCTTATCACGCAGTTCATGGAGTGAGTACTTACCCGTAGAATATAGGGCGAAAGATTTCGTTATGAAAGGAGCTTTGCCCTCATCTACCACGATATTACGCTCCCGGCGTAGCCAATAGGTGCCCACTGAGGCCATATGCCTTTACTTAGCTTCAGGCGTATGCCTTGCTTGATATTCTCCGACAGCGCGTCTATGTAGTACTTGTTCTGCCCGAAGGCTATCGAGAGTATGAACTTATATACAGGGCCGTCAGGAACCTGCGAAAGGTCCTGGGGCCGTACATAAGGATAGATTGAACAAGGAGGATGCCATGTTCTGCTCAAAGATAAGAAGGTCGCTGTATGAGTTCGCTTTGGGCGGGCTGGACGAATGCGCGAGAGAGAAAATAAGGGCACATATAGGCGTCTGTCCGGCCTGCGATAGAGAGTATAAAGAGCTGGCCGCCATACTCAAGGCTGCCGAGGATAAGGCCATACCTCAGCTCTCCGCTGAGGCCTGGAAGGAGTTCAGGGGAGACCTCGAGGCCGAAATATTCGGCGGAGCCGAGGAAATAAGGATACGCCCTGGCCGCAGCCTCTGGACGATCAGAAAGCCGGTATTGGCCCTCGCCGCCAAGCTACACAAATGATATAATAATAGTATTATCATTTGCATGCCCCTTGACTTAGCCAGAGATTGTAGATATAATACTGGCACCGTGAGCTATGAGTCTCTATGTATAAAGAGCAATTTGCGGGACATTCAAATCAAAAAACAGTTTATTAAAAGATTTTCTGCCAAATTTTGTTACCTTATTCATAGCCAGGCGTTAAGAGCTGCTAGATGATCAAAAAATTATTTTGTAAAAAATCGCTGAATCTTATACGGGAATATATCATAGCCGAATTCAAACAAAAATACAAAGGTATGTTGTTAGGATTTTGCTGGATTATTCTGCATCCGATCTTGTTGTTCATCATTTTATATACAGTCTTTTCTCATTATATGAAATTTCAAATAGAGCATTATCCGTTCTATCTATTATTCGGTATAATTTTCTGGACGTTTTTCGAGAAATCTACGGCCAGATGTGTACCAATCATCGAATACCAGGGAGATCTGATAAAGAAGGCCTATTTTCCTCATGAAATAATGATCATCAGCGTAATGCTGATCAATTTTATAGCGTTTGTTATAGAATCTATACTTTTGTTTACTGTGATGTACATAAAAGGAATCCACGTTTCTTTTATGGCCATGCTGTTTTTAGCGGGAGTAGTCGCTCTGGTAATCTTTATAATACTCGGAATGTCATTTTTGTTATCCGCGCTCTATGTTGTTTTCCGCGACATAAACAATATCTGGGGCGTTCTCCTAAGACTAGGTTTTTTTGTTATGCCTATAATATATCCTGTTTCCGCAATACCAAAAAAGTTTGCCTGGATCTATTCATTCAATCCTTTCGCTCAATTGCTGAATGCCGGGAGGGACGCTCTGTTGTGCGGGCAAAGGCCAAATGGCATTATTTTTGCAGGCAGTCTAGCATTTAGCGTAGTTATACTATGGATGGGCATTGCCGTGTTCAGGAGATCAAAGCCGAGATTCGCGGAAAGGGTATGAACGTTAGTTTATTAACCAAGAGGATCGCGATGCCAGCGATAGAAGTCGATAATATAAGTAAAAGATTCAGGAAGCGCCACAGAAGAAGAGGAGAAACCATAGCTTTAGAGGGCATTAATTTTTCTGTAGAGGAAGGGGATTTTATAGGAATAGCCGGTGAAAACGGTGCGGGCAAGACAACTTTGTTAAAATTGATCTCTAAGATCTTAGTTCCCAGCGAAGGGGAAATAATCGTAAATAGTGAGAAATTGCTCTTTGCGGATATCACGATCGCGCTACAAGAATATTTAACAGTAGCAGAGAACATCTTTTTTTTAGGCGCGATATGGGGCATGGACAGGCAGGAGATCAAAAGCAAGCTAAGGGAGATCATAGAATTTGCGGAACTAGGGGAGTTTTCCGATACAAAAGCAAGTCACATTTCTTATGGCATGAGGACACGATTAGTATTTTCAGTAGCGATGACTGTCGACGCCGATATTATCCTATTAGATGAAATACTGATAGTGGGGGATATGCGTTTTCGCCAAAAATGCTACAAGGTCTTGGAGGAATTCAAAAGAGAGAAGAAGACAGTGATTATAGCCACCTACTCCTTGAATGCCGTAGAAAAACTATGCGATAAAACCCTTGTTTTAAACAAAGGCAGGCAGGTAATTTTTGACGATACGGACAAGGTTGTCAGAGTTATAAGAGAGACCAAGAATATCGAATCGATATATTTCTGAACAGATATAAATCATGATAAGCATAATAGTCTCTGTATACAACGATAAAGACGGTATTGAGTCGTGTATAAGATCGATAATGGGGCAGTCCTTTGCCGATTTCGAATTGATCATCGTAGATGATGCCTCTGATATAGCAATAGGGGATTGCGTCCGAGATTATACGCAAGCCGACAGCAGGATAAAATATTTAAGAAACAGAATTAATAGGGGCCAGGCATTCTCAAGGAATAAGGCAGCCATTAATGCGTTAGGAAGCATTCTAGTCTTTACGGATTCTGACTGTACACCTGACAAAGATTGGCTTGCCAAAATAATCGAGCCCATAGCGAACAGAAGAGCGGATGTTGTAAAAGGCACCACAGATCCTCAGGAGGATTCGGGCGTTTGGGCAAAGCTGGAATGGGTGTGGACAGAGCAATATAAGGGTTTTGATCCCAAAAACTCAGCAATAAGAAGATCAGTATTTGAAAACCTTGGCGGGTTTGATAACAATTTTTCACCAATGGAGGATGTAGAATTCGACATCCGTTTAGAGAAAGCATGTTTCTGCATATATTACACCGATGCAAGGGTTAAGCATAGATATTGCAATAGCCTCATCAGGAATTTTAGGAAGATGTGGATTCAAGGAGAGGTCTTTTATCGTTGCCTATTAAGATCCAGAAAATCATTCAATTTCCGGGAGTATTTATTTAGATTAAGATACGCGTTTTTTAGGCACCCTTTCGTTTACTTTAAAGATAAAAGACTCAAACTCAGATTGAAGCTCTTAGATCCGTTTTATAGGATGTGTTTTAATTTTATATTGCCAACCAGGGCGTTTTATTTTTATTTGATGGCCAAAATAAAAAGAGTCATACGGAATGCATTGCATTATCTGATATTAAGATATCCAAGGACATTCTTAGTTTTTAGAAAGATGTTTATAAGAAAGACGCATCAAGGTTCTTGCTATAAGCTTGCTGTCCTGACGCTTTTTGTTACTAACAAGTGCAATCTAAGTTGTAAGTATTGTTTTTTAAAGGATTCTTCCCTTGTAAAACAGGTAGAATTGGAATTTTCAGAAATAAAAAAGACACTGAGCGGATTCCGTTATCCTTTAGAAGAAATAGTTATTACCGGTGGGGAACCTTTCTTAAATAAAGATCTTGAAAGGCTGTGCACGTTTATCGATAGAAACGAGATCGCAAAGACAATATCAATTCCAACAAACGGGTCGCAGCCGGACATTGTATACAACATTACCAAGAGGATCATTAAGGACAACGCGATAAATATCAAAATACTTGTATCTATAGACGGGCCGGAAGATGTGCATGATAGTTTGAGGAACAAGAAGGGATCTTTCGATAGCGCCATCCAAACGCTTTCTATGTTAAAAGAACTTTGTGATGCGTCACCAAATTTTGACCTCAATGCCCTTACGGTAATTTCAAAGGATAATATCGCAGATATAAAAGGGCTGATAAAATTGTTGATCCGATATGATATAAAGCATGTTTTTAACCTGATCAGGGGTTCTCATATCAGCACTTTTCATATAGACGAGAAAATGTCAAGTGACTTGGAGGCCTACGAGGCCCGGGATAATATGCCGAGCATTAAAGAACTACAGAGGGCATACTTAAGCATCTACAGATCAAATAAAAAAGCAAAATTCAAATTTTTGCACCCGGCCCAAACCCCGATATTTAGCTATTTATTGAATGTACTGGAATATAAGAAGCGGCTTATCCCTTGTTTTTGCGGCTATCGGACAGGGGTTCTGTACTCTAGTGGAGATCTGGCTCTCTGTGAAATGACAAAACCTATAGGTAATATCAGAGAAACAAACTATGTCTTTAATGAACTCTGGGATACAGAAAAGGCAGATTTATTCAGGCAAAAAATGAAGAAATGCGCGTGTACTCACGAATGCGCTCTTTTCGATTCATTATCCGGTTAATCGGCGCTTTATGGAACAGGGCAAAGATGTTTAGAAAAAAAAGAGTATATATAACAACTATCGGATGCCCAAGGAGACTTCTTGATGCTTCAAGGTTGATCAGATATTTTGAAGTAAACAAGTGCATAGTTGTGGAAAGACCTCAAAAGGCCGATCATATCATCTTTATTTCATGTTCGTGCAGAAAGAGCAAAGAAGATAATAGTTTTCAATTAATCGAGGATTTTAAAAAGCACAAAGGCAAGCTTATTGTGGCCGGATGCCTGCCGGCCATTGCGCCGACAAAATTCAAAGATAGATTTAAAGGCGATTTTATTACCACCAGAAGGTTGCCCGACATAGATAACTATTTCAAGGATTTTAGGATCAAATTCTCAGATATTCCGGATACCGCGATCTTTATCGATTATTCTGCGCCGGTTAATTTATTATCCCGGTACCTGAGAAATATCTTAGAGTGTTTAAAAACATTTATTAAGAGATGCCTGAAATTCGCCAAATACAGAACAGTTGGCTCAGTGGAACATACAGTAAAAAAGGATAAAAGGACTACCGCGAAAGAAAAATCGGTATTAGTCCATATGCGGATAGGCTGGGGATGTTCCTGGAATTGCACCTATTGCTCTATCCGTAAGTCTATAGGAAAATTCAGAAGCAAACCCCTCAATCTTTGCTTGAAAGAATACAAGACATTGTTGGACAAGGGCTATAGAAATTTTAATATAGACGCCGCTGACACGGGCGCATATGGCCTGGACATAAAAAGCTCTTTCCCCGAGCTGCTTAATGAGATGTCTTTTTTAGATAAAGATATTGATGTAAATTGGACATTGATGGATATCCATCCAATATGGGCGATAAAATATAAAAATGAGATACAGAAAAGAATAGAAGAAAAAAAGATCACACATATAGTGTTCGCGATCCAATCGGGCAGCGACAGGATATTGGATCTGATGGATCGGCATGTTACCAGCAGGGACATGGAGACCGTCCTGTCAGAATTTAAAAATGCGGATCCTGCGTTCGGGCTTACTACTCAAATAATAATAGGCTTCCCATCCGAAACAGATGAAGAATTTATGGCGACTCTGGATTGTATCAAAAGAGTGGGCTTTGATCATGTGGTAATTTTTGAATACTATGGCGGAGAAGGCACGCCCGCGTCTAGGTTAGACGGTCAAGTGGATCACAAGATAATACAGGACAGGGTTGGGGCAGCCATAGACTTCTTAAAGAAAGAGAATATAACGTATGAGTATGATCCGCCTTTTGAGATACCAATAAACAAGATCGATCTATGAAAGCAGATTCTATGAAGAAGAACAAGGTCTATACAAAGATATTAACAAAGTGTGCGCTATTTGTGTGGAACCAGATTTTCTGTTTTCTGTTTACCCAGGGTATATCCACACAGCACATAAAAAGGATATTCAAGATAAGCAACAGGATTAATAATGTTAAGTCAGCATCCAGGAACCTCGCGCTATTATCTCAGGAAGATAAAGACTCTTCACTGTTCTGCGTCACTGATAAGAGCGCAAAGCACCTGAAGCTATTATTCAGGATCATACGTTCATTAGAGCTGAAGAGAGTCCGCATCGTTTATTACAACGCCAATAAATTTTCTTATTCTTTTGATTTCCTAACATCAACTCAAATAGTAGAACCTATCTATATGTTTTTGCAGGCGTTGCAAAATAACGGAGTCGAAGTAGTTTATCGCGATGATGAGAAGAACATAATTGATATTTTTAAGGATTTGAGCCCCTCAAGATACTGGCCAACACCTGCGACAAAGGATTCCAACAGAACGGCAAATATCAGAGAGTTTAATGAAGGCAGGGTTGCCTTAACAAGCTTTCCTACCAGTATCTATGTAGAATTGACCAGAAATTGTAACTGCGCCTGCACCATGTGCACAGGCAGGCCAGATCGAAGTGGTCCGGACCTGGATATGGAGCTGGACCTTTTTAAAAAGACTGCGGATACCCTTTTTCCTTATGCAGATTACGTTGGTTTAAACGGTTTCGGAGAGAGCACGATCTCGAAGAACTTTGAAAAGTCCGTTGATTATGCGCTGCGTTTTGACTGCCCCCTTTATATAGTCACAAATCTTACAATCAAAAACGATTATTTATGGGAGAAGTTGGTGAAGGAGGACTTTCAAATAGGGGTGTCGTTTGATGGAGCGACAGAAAAGACGTTCGAGCTTATAAGAAAAGGCGCAAATTTTAATACGGTGGTTAACAATCTCGATTTTCTTGTCAAATGCGTTAATAAGCATCAAAAAAATTTCGGGAATATCTATCTCTTGGTCTGTGTCCAGGGATATAACATAGAAGAGCTTCCGCAGATAATAGCGCTTGCCGGTAAGATAGGTATAAAAAAAGTAATGTTTTCACCGTCTATTCTTCCTGAAAAAGACCCAAACAACTTGCTCTACTATCAGGATACGATTTACGGCAAAGTGAAAGAGAGCTTGGGAAGCGCTAAAAAATTCAATATGGAAATATCTATTTTAGCCAGCTTGGGGAATGAGTCATTGGACCGGGAGTTGGGACTTAAACCATTTAATCGATGCACGCATCCCTGGAGCTATGTGCATATTACCTATGATGGACAGGTTACTCCCTGCAACCATCTTTCCCCCAATCCGATAGGCTTCGGCAACTTAAGGGAAAAAGAATTTGCAGGGATCTGGAACAATACGGCATATCAATTATTCAGAAGAAGCATCAACACCCCGCATATGCATCATTGGTGCGATTGGTGCCATAAGAAGAGGTTCTCTTTTTAGAAAATTATGAAGATAGGATTCGTAAAGATCAATAAGCATATTCATAATGTAAACTCGCAGATTGTCCTGCCGCCAATAGGCCCAGCTTATATAGCGGGGCTATTAGAGAGAGAAGGGTATGAAGTGGACCTGCTAGATGTATGCTATTCTACAAAGCAGGAGATAGAGGATTTTCTGAAAACGGATTTCGATATAATAGGTTTTTCCCTTAATAGCTATGAACTAAGAGAAGCTCTTTCTTTTTTGGGGAGGACTAAGGTGTATAATAAAGATGCATCGATAATATTCGGCGGACCATATGTGAATATTTCTAAAAAGGATATCTTAAGATTTGGGAATGTAGACTTCGCCATATACGGCGAAGGGGAATATTCCATGTTGGAACTCGTAAGATTGATCGAAAGATCGAAAGATCCTGCTGCCGGAGAACTGAAGAGGATCAAGGGGCTGATTTTCCGAGATGGCGAAGAGGTCGTTGTAAATGAGCGCAGAGAGCCCATAGAGGATCTGGACTCGATGCCTTTGCCTAGCTACCACTTGGTAGATATGAAGAGATATAGCTTTTACCCGCTCGTTACCTCCAGAGGCTGTCCTTATGATTGTTGTTTTTGTTCTAACACCACACAGGATAAGAGATGGAGGCCTCGGAGCCCTGAGAAGGTCGTCAAAGAGATCGAATCTTTCCTCGCAGGCCATGATAATATGCCTATCTTTGTCTGCGATGATAACTTTAATCTTGATCCGAAGAGAGTAGAGGATATCTGCAGGCGTATAATAGATAACAGATTGAACATAAGATGGACAGTAGCCGGCATAAGGGCGGGAAAAGTCGATCTTGAAGGCTTTAGACTTATGAAAGAGGCAGGCTGCGCCTGTATTACATTCGGGGTCGAATCGGCAGACCCCGCGATCCTGAGAAATATAGGCAAGGACGAGAAGATCGAAGAAATAGAGAGATCTATACGATTATGCAAGGAGATAGGTTTTGAGTGGATAACCACACAGATCATGATCGGTAATCCGGGCGACACAGACGAGACAATAAAAAGATCTATGGATTTTATTGATAAGTTAGATCTGTGGCCATCAGCGAATTTTTGTTTAGCCTTGCCATACCCCGGAACAAGATTGTGGAATTATGTAGAAAGAGAGGGGAGATGGCTGGATAAGGATTATTTTAATTATTGTTTCTTTTCATCGAAGCCGGTCTTTGAGACCCCGGAGTTTAGCGCTGAAAAAAGAATGACTGCCTTAAGACGCATGAAAGTGAAGAGGCGTTTAGAAAAATGGCGTAGCCGCATTAAGAAGAGTGCGCAACATACTAAAATGCAGACAAAAGTGCGGACGAAGACACGATTGTCCAAGGCCTTACTTTTTATGACACATCCGCTAAAAACATGGAGGATCTATAAAGAGACATATAGCTATTACAATGACTTGGTGAGCAGAGAAGAGGTCCCAGAAATCAGAAAACATGTTGAGGAGTTAAAGAGATCAGGATGCCCTTGTCATATTAAGGAAGGGAATAAATACTATATGGGTAAGATCGTCATAGGAATGCTCTATTTCATAGGATCACGACCCTCTTTTAAAAGGCGCATTAGAAAGTCATGACAGGCATGAGAAAGATCACAGCGGTAAATTATTATCCTCTCCAATATAGCGCCCTCAGGGGAGGCGGAGTCAGGTTCTATTATATCTATAAGCACTTAAGCGCTTTTTATGATATCGTCCTTTTGGCTTTTACAGGCTCAAAATCCGGTGAAGAGAAGGTAACAGATAGATTCCGAATTATAGATATCAGATACGGTAAATTATTTTTTTGGATAATGCGGGTCCTGAGAAGACTGACATTTGTACCTGATAATTTTGGAGTCTTGACAGATCTTTTTTATTCTTTAAACCTGGACAGTAACCATGAAAAGACAGTTAAAGAAGCTGTAGAAAAAGCCGACGTTCTTATCATTGAGCACCCGTACCTTGTGGAGGTTTTAACAAAGTTCAGAAAAAAGCAAATATTGGTTTATGACGCCCACAATGTGGAGTATTCGTATCAAAAGATGATAATGTCTAAGACATTCTTTGGTAATCTGTTCTCCAATTATGTACGACGATTGGAGAACGCGGTCTGTAAAAAATCAGATCTCATATTTGCTGTTTCACGGGAAGACAAAGAAGAGCTGGCAAATTTATATGGGGTCTCAAGAGAGAAGATCCGCGTAATTCCAAATGGCGCAGATGTTGATAAGATCAAGCCTATTTCAATCATGGATAGAGAACAATCTAAAAATAAGCTAAATATGGGGTCAAAGGCCACCATTCTTTTTGTAGGGGCTATCCACGACCCCAACATGACAGCATTGGAATATATAGCGTTCAAGCTGGCCCCGACAATGGAAAATTATTCGTTTCTGATAGTAGGAGATATCGCGGAAGTCTTTTTAAAGAAATATGGGAAAGGAGTGAAGGATCGAGCTAAAAATATCGTCTTTTACGGATTACTGTCTAATCAGGACAAGGAAGATGTCTTTAAGGCTTCCGATATAGCCATAAACCCGATGTTTACCGGCTCAGGCACAAACATCAAAATGTTGGAGTATATGGCAGCTGGCATACCCGTTGTGAGTACCCCTGTCGGCGCTAGGGGGCTTCAGCTAGAGGATAAGCAACACGCCCTTATCTGCGATACGGACGATTTCAAAACCGCGATCGAGAGGCTTTTTGCGGATGAGGGCATTCGTAATAATTTGGCATCAAATGCCAGAAGGTTGGTCGAGGAGAAGTACGACTGGAAGAAGATCGCAGCAGAGATGGACACCGCGATAAGCGGCGCTAATGGCCATGATTAAGGAGACGCAGAGACATAGGATCACGATGCTCAATTATTTTCCGCTCTCAGAATGGGCCGTAGGGGGCTGTTACCGGACATCCCATTTTTGTGACCTTCTGAGCAGTGAGTATGATGTGACTCTATTGTCCCTGGAATGCCGGTCTCCCCATGTTGAGGCTGAAGTTAATCATCCGCATGGTTTTCGCGAATTAAGATTTTCTAAAATAAGCTCGAGGCTTATTTATGACTTTTTAGGACTACTCAACAGGGCTTTTTTAAAGACAAAGGGCTGTGGGCCGGTTGTCGCTAATTTTCTGGCTCGTTTCAACAAACGCCTGCTGCGCGAATTGAAGATATCATCCGAGGGGTCAAAAGTCCTGATATCGGAATTTCCATATCTCTTTTCTATTTTGCTGCAGTACCGCAGGAAAGGACAGGTTCTTATCTATGACGCCCATAACGTAGAATATGAATATCAGAAGGGTATAATGAGCGACCGCCTTCTGGACAGGTTCTTTTTACGGTTCATCAAGGCAATGGAGCGCAAAAGCTGTGAGCGGGCAGACATGATCCTAGCAGTTTCCGAAAGAGACCAGGAGATAATGGCATCTACGTATGGCGTGCTGAGGGAAAAGATAAAGGTTATCCCTCATGGTGTGAACACAGGAGAGATAGATGTTCCGACAGATGATGAAAGAAGGACGGCCAAGGCGGCCTTAGGCCTGGGCAGCGCGAAGACCTTTCTGTTTATAGGGGGCAACCACCCTCCGAATGTCGAGGCCCTGGAGTTTATAGCCTTTAATCTGGCAAAGGAATTCAAAGACGCCATCTTTTTAGTCGTGGGCGATGTCTACAGAGAATTTTCGCGTAAGTTCAAAAGATCAATAATGGACATTGATAATATCAGGCCCTATGGACTGGTTTCAGATAGCCTTAAGGTGGATATACTAAAGGCGTCAGATATAGCGCTAAATCCCATCTTCTCCGGTTCTGGCACCAATGTAAAGATGCTCGAGTATATGGCAGCGGGAATACCTTTGGTTACTACCGGGTTCGGGGCGCGGGGGCTTGATGTAAAAGATAAGAAACATGTCCTAATTTCAGAACCGGGTGATTTTGTGTCGAATATTAAACTGCTTTTCGAAGATAGCGATATGTATAATAAGCTCAGGACAAGCGCCAGGAAGTTAGTCGAAGAAAGATACGATTGGAATGTCATAAGCGAGCGTTTACTCCAACTTTTAAGAGAACATACAAAATGAAGATATTGATAATAAAATTAGGATCGATCGGAGACGTATTGCGCACTACGCCTATACTCAGAGCGCTTGATGGCAATATTACCTGGGTAATGAGAGAGAGATCAGCGCCATTATTTAAGAATAATAAGTTTGTGCATAGGGTGATTCGGATTGAGGATCTTGAGGATGTGGATAATCGGAATTTTGACATGGTATTGAGCCTGGATGAAGATCATGAGGCATGCGAGTTAGCCAGTCGGGTTAAATGCGGAAAACTCATAGGCGTCTTTATGGACAGAGGAAAGATAGCATATACAGAATCTTCATCCGGATGGTTTAACATGAGCGCAATAAGTCGACTGGGCATATGCGAGGCCGATCGCTTGAAAAAGGCAAATAGAAAGTCGTATCAAGAGATCCTGTTTGAGATGATAGGAATGGCGTTTAACGGCGAGGAATATGTCTTTGATCCCCCTTTTATAAAATCTCCGACTGAGACGATAGGGTTAGAGGCCAGGGTAGGGGAGAAATGGCCCACTAAGAGATGGGGTGGATTTATCCGACTGGCAGAGGACCTGTTAAAAAAAGGTCACCCTGTCAAATTTTTAAAACAAGAAAAGTCTATCGTGGAATATGCAGCAGAAATAAACAGCTGCGGGCTACTGATAACAGGTGACACCCTGGCCATGCATCTTGGGATAGCCCTTAAAAAAGATACCATCGCGTTATTTGGCCCCACAAGCCCAGCCGAAATATTCGATTACGGGAGGATGAGGAAGATAGCCGCTTCTATGGATTGCGCCTGTTGCTATAAATCCAAATGTTATAAAAAACCAACCTGTATGGAATTGATAAGTCCACAGCAGGTATTTAATGAGATAAAAATGGACAATTTGCCATTATCCTTAGATCATCTTAAGATATCTATAGAGGCTGGACATGCCCCATACTAAACAGAGGCTGGAAAGCTTATTTCTTTCCTTCACATTTCTATGTAACCTTAAATGCGATATGTGTGACATTTGGCAGCTTAAAGAGCGAGGCCCGTCCCTCGGTACTATAGAGAAGATATTGAAAGAGGCTAAGAAATTAGGGGCGCATAAGCTATATTTATCAGGTGGTGAGCCTTTTATGAGAGACGATGCGCTTGAAGCTATAGAATGCGCCCATCGCCTCGGGTATGTCACCAACTTTGTTACAAATGGCAGTTTGTTGAATAAAATGTTGGTCAAGAAATTGTCTAAGTTGAGGGTAAATGTAACAGTATCGCTGGAAGGCTCAAAAGAGTGCCATGATTCTATGCGCGGACGGGGTACTTACGAAATGGCTATAAGCGCTATCAAGATGCTCAGGGAAAGGCATTTTTTAATCTGTTTAAGCATGGTTATTACCAGGCAAAGCTACCATTACATGAAAGACCTGGTAGACACAGCAAAGGCCCTGGACGTCTTCTCTATAGGATACCAGCCATTCTCGAGGCGCAACACTTGGCTGAGAAAAGAAATGTGGGACAAATATATTGTACCCGAGAATGAGATAAGTGGTTTAATAAATATGATAAATGAGACCGTCTATTATGCGCGCCAGAAGAGAGTAATATTGCAGTCAGTTCATTTGCTACACATGATGCCCGAATATTTTAGGCTGAGGGAGAAGATCCATCCACTGAATGGTTGTAGTATTCCCTTTAAGTCCTTAGCTGTCAATATTGATGGTTTGTCAGTAATCCCTTGCGTTTTCCATTTGGATTACATAGTCGGCGATATGGATCACTCAAGTCTAGCGGAAATATGGAACGGAGAGGAATTTGCTAAAAGTAGAAGCATGGCCAGGCAGAAGCTGTGCAGGGGGTGCCTTAGCGGTTGTTCAGATCTGGAAGCCTATAGGATGGACGGCGGCAATAAAGATTCACCTTTGAAGTATCTGTCAAAACGGTACAAAATACTAATACTAAGACTAAGACAGCGCGGACTCAAGTGGTTATGGGAAGAGGCGTACTTTAGATTAAGAAAGCTGGTTAGAAGATGGGCGGCACTATAGAGATATCGGTAATTATACCTACCTTTAATCGTAAGGAGTTACTGAAGAGGTGTTTAGAATCTATCCTGGGTCAGGAATTTGATACCGATAAATACGAAATAATCGTAATAGATGACGGCAGCGCTGATGGAACGCGTGAATTACTAAAGAAGTTATCCTTGAGCAATAAGAAAATGGTCTACTCCAGGCAGGATAGGGGCGGGCCGGCATCTGCCAGAAACCGCGGCATCGCGAAGGCCCGGGGAGATATAATAGGGTTTATTGACGATGATGCTGTCGCGGATAGGCGATGGCTGGTCGAGGCGTTCAAGTTCTTTGATGAAGATAAGGGTAAGAAGATAGGCGGCGTAGAGGGCAGGGTGGTAACCTGCAGGCCGGAGATGGCGCCGCTCTCCGGCAGGACCGACAACCCCCGCGGCAGCCTCTATAGAACATGCAATATGTTTTACAGAAAAGGCATATTGCTTGATGTCGGAGGGTTCGACAAGGATTTTTTAGATGCCTTCAGGGAAGACAGCGATCTTGCATTCGCAGTGCTGAAGAGGGGATACGATATCGTGTATGCCCCAAAGTCCGCTGTGTCTCACTACACAGTCATTACAGAGCTAACGCACCCTATCCAGCAGGCTAAGAAGTACTACTATGACGCCCTGCTATATAAAAAACATCCAAGGCTCTATCGTCAGCTCATAGACCAATATCAAATGTCCGGCTTCAAGTTCACCGGACTGAGACAGCGTTTCTATAAACTTTATGTTGCGTCATCTATATTTATGTTCGCCTCTCTGCTATTCGATCATGAAATAATAACCAGGTACCTATTTTTATCAACACTTATGATCTATTTTGCCATCTTGGCAGGTTATTTAAGGCTCCAGAGATTAAAAGAGATGAGCTTTACTGATATTCTAATAGGTATTCCTACAGCGTTAGTTATTCCATACTTCTATTTATACTATCTGGTCAAGGGGATGATCCGATTCAAGAAGATCATTATCTGATGAGGGCTATATGAGAGTCGCAATAATCCATGATTGGTTAGTCGCTATGCGCGGCGGCGAAAGGGTACTGGAGGCAATATGTGAATTATACCCCCAGGCGGACCTATATACCCTTATCCATATTGAGGAGAGCGTCTCACCGGCAATAAACAGGATGAAGATCAAGACTTCTTTTGTCCAGAACCTGCCCTTCGCCAGAAAACACTTTAGAGTGTATTTGCCGTTCTTTCCCTTAGCTATCGAAAAGATCGACCTGCGGGGCTACGACGTTGTTATAAGCAGCAGCCATTGTGTGGCAAAAGGCGTTATTACCTCGCCCGGCACCTATCACATCTGTTATTGTCATACTCCGATGAGGTACGCCTGGGCGATGTATGATGAATACTGCGCCAGGGAGAATATGAATCGGCTGTCCCGTAAACTTTTTTCCTCCATACTCAGTCGTTTAAGATCATGGGATTTAGCTACCCTACCGAGAGTCGACTATTTTTTGGCCCCTTCGAAGTACATTGTAGAGAGGATAAAAAAGTACTACGATAGAGAAGCTGCCGCTATCTACCCCTCCATATATGACTCGGATTCTTATAAGATGGACCTCTCTACTTCCAAAGAAGATGAGTATTTTTTAGTAGTCTCGGCATTGGTCCCTTACAAAAAAGTAGATATTGCGGTAGGGGCCTTTAATGAACTCAAGATACCGCTAAAGATCGTTGGAGAGGGGCCATTAAGTTCGAGGTTGAGGAAGAGATCGAAACCGAATATAGAGTTTTTGGGAAGAGTGAGCGACGCGCAGTTAAAGGATCTCTATCGCAACTGCCGGGCGCTTATATTTCCCGGAGAAGAAGATTTTGGGCTAGTTCCGATAGAGGCGCAATTATGGGGCAAACCGGTTATCGCTTACGGTAGAGGAGGGGTTCTTGAAACTGTGATCGATAAGGAGACGGGCTTGTTTTTCCATGAGCAAAACCATGAAGATCTGGTCAAGGCAATAGGTGAATTTAAAGAGATGGTTTTTGAAAGGCAGAAAATACGCGAAAACGCATTGAGGTTTTGCGATAGGGAGAAGTTCAAAGAAAAATTAACCTTTTTTATCAAAAGCAAGTACACTCTACATAAAAATAATGACAAATAATCCCGCAAATAAGATCTTAAGGTCCATGCAGTTGTTGCTTAAAAGGCTGTTAGATATAGTACTTTCAGTTGTGACAATGCTAGCATGTTTACCGATCTTTATTACTATTGCGATAATGATAAAATTGGATTCATCCGGTCCGGTGATATACAGGCAAGAAAGAATCGGTAAGCATGGAAAGGTCTTCACTATCTTTAAATTCCGCACCATGGTAGCTGACGCGGAAAAAGGGACTCCTGTCTGGTCTAAGGACAATGACTCGAGGGTTACAAGATTCGGCAGACTTTTGAGAGCTACCAACCTGGATGAACTCCCACAGCTGGTCAATGTTTTAAAGAACGATATGAGCATAATAGGTCCGAGACCGGAAAGGCCACATTTTACGAAGGAATTCAGTAGAAGGCATTCTGAATACCCCAGAAGGCATAGCGTAAAACCGGGTATTACCGGTTGGGCCCAATCTCAAGGCCTTTATGGTAACAGCTCAATAGAGAAGAGGATGGAATATGATCTCTATTATATAGATAATTGGTCACTCTCGCTAGATCTTGATGTTCTGATAAAGACCACGCGGCTTTTCGCTAAGCATTTTGCAGAAAATATACGCTTGCAATATAAGTGAGGTAATATCGCTTTGGTAAAACATAAAGAAATGCTAATCAACATCAGCCGTTTTGTGATAAAAAACGGAATATTTCTATTAGTGCTGGCCACTCCTTTTATTTTCAGTTCTCAAACTACAGATGTATATTTATTGATAAAGACTGTCATTATTCAGTGTTTTGTCCTGGTTTTAGCTATATTCTGGCTGATCAAGATGAACGAAGAAGGAAGTTTTAAGCCAGTCAAAACCCCCTTAAACCTTACGATCTTGATCTTTTTTGGTATCGCCGCTTTTTCTTTGCTAAGAGCATATAATATTCACGAAGGGCTTAAAGACCTGGGTGAGATTTTAAGTTATGTGGTCCTCTTTTTTGTAGTAGCGAACAATGTAGAGGAAGATGATGTTAAGCGCCTTATTGGGTTGATGATAATTTGCGGAACGCTAGTATCCCTGTACGATATTTGGCAGAATAGAGGTATAGACTTTACCAGCCCAAGAGACGCGCATATATCTACCTTTGGGCACCCCAATTTCGCTGCCCAATATCTACTTATTGTGAGCCCCCTGACATTGAGCGGGCTGATGGCGCATAAGAGCGCGGCAAAAAGATCGATCTATGTTTTTGCCTTTCTGGTGATGCTTGTTTTTCTGTTACTTACGAGGACCAGAGGCGCCTGGATAGCCCTGGCCTCGTCGATTTTTTTAATGGTCGGACTTATCGTCCTGAAGAGGCTTAAGCAAAAAAAGAAGATCATCACTGCCAAGGCCGGGATTATAGTTTTGACGATCTGCCTTATTTTGTCCGCATCTATCTTTTTGCTTCCCACAAAGATCCAAAAAAAGTGGGTTGCGCCAATCGCTGAAAGAGTAGCATCAACTTTTGATCTACAGAATTATTCTAATGCAACAAGGCTCAGGGTCTGGGAGAATACCTTCAGGATGATATCTGATCGTCCTTTCTTCGGGGTGGGAATAGGTAATTTTAAAGTCGTTTACCCGGCATATAGGTCTATGGCGGAGTATCAAGCTACTGGATCCGGCATAAGATATACCAAAGCACATAATGAGTACCTTCAGATCTGGTCGGAGCTAGGAATAATAGGTTTTATCGTATTTATATGGATCCTATTCAATCTCTTTAGGATATGCCGACAGCTTTGGCTACAAGCCTGGGATGACTGTTTACACTGGATGACCTTAGGCCTTATAGGATCCATTACCGCCACAGCGGTTGGAGCTATCTTTAGCTCTAGTTTGAGGGTTTCCACCGTAGCAATGTCCTTTTGGCTTGTTGCAGGATTGACCTGCGTAGTTTACAAAAAGATCGCACCAGAAATAAGATAATGGCCCATAAGAAAAGATACTCTAAAGGCAATATTCGGTATCGGATGGTTTGGGCGGTTATAGCCATAATGCCGCTTATCTTTGCTCCTATCACGAGACCACTCATAGCGGATTGCTATCTACAGAAAGGAGTAGATTACGGGAACGCAGGAAGTTTGAAAGACGCTATCATCTTTCTCAATAGGTCGGTCTCTTACGATCCCCACAATATGAGAGCTCATTTTTTAAAGGGCAGGATAATCCATGAAGCAAATAATTATCAGGCCGCGATTTCCAGTTATCGAAAAGCCTCGAAGCTCTTTCCGTATTATGCGTTTATATATAACAATATTGGTTTTGCATATTTTCAAATGGGAGATTACCATAATTCTGAACAGGCGTATCTTCAGGCAATAGCTATCGATCCTCGACATAAAAACGCGCATTACAATCTCGGTATTGTTTACATCAAAGATGAAAAATCGGATCTGGCAAAGAAGGAATTTGAGAATGTTGTTGCCATTGATCCCGAGTTTGCCGCAGCATATGGAAGACTTACTCAGATCGCGCCCTTAGACAAAAAACCGTACTTAGAGCTGGGTAGGATATATCACTATCAAGGCATGTTGGATCAGGCAATAGAAAATTTTAATCAGGTCGTCAAGATAGACCCAGATGATAAGCGCGCATATGACTGGCTAGGTCAATGTTATCTTGAACGAGGAGATCTAGAAGAAGCAAAAAAAATATTCTTGAACTGTTTAGAAACAGACCCGCTTACAAAAGATGAGCCCCTGTTTTGGGTCCACCTACAATTAGGTAAGCTCTATTACACCGAAGGTTCCTTAGATGAAGCGATAACGGAATTGGAGATGGCCATTGAACCGCCATCTGAATATTATGAGGCCTACAAGTTCCTTGCGCAGTGCTATGAAGAAAAGGGTCTTCTTGAAAAAGCAATGTTCGCAAGAGAGCGTTATGATAAAAAAACAGACAGTACATTTTCATCATCGCGCGCGAACTAATATCCTTGCATTATATCATTTCATATGGTATAGTTACCTAAATAGTAAAGTTTGTAGTGTTAAAAAATAGAAAGGAAGATTGCTATGATTAAATATCTATATATTACCATAACATTATTATATATTGGAGTAGTTCCACAAGAAGCGCATGCAGTACAGGATGTTGCGAGCAATACCAGTATTGACGCCGATGGAATATCAACAGGGGTATCATTCAGCGCAGATGTCACATTGACCGTGCCTGACGACTCCGGAATAAATACCATTGATAATGCAAATGGGGCTGCGACAGATTCCGACGGGACAGGCACTATCACTTTTTCAGGAGACTCTGATACCAAAGGCGACATAGGTATATTGAATAGTTTTGTGCTTAAGCGCCTTAATATTGGCACGGGTGACATCACCACTACTGGCAATATCGCGGTTACTACTGTGAATTTTTCAGGAGACGGCAGCTTCTCCATCGCGGATGGAAAGACTTTTACCGGCAGCATCAAGCAAAGCGCATCAAAATCCGGTTTTTCTGGAAATGTTATCAATGAGGGTGATGCAACGATCAATGGTTATGTCGGTGGGCCAGGCCTCAATGAATATAAGCTCAGCTCTTTTACCATAAATGACGGTACTGTTGCGGCTATGGGCAACATCAGCGCGCCTGTTAATTTTGCCGGAGATGGGGTACTATCTCTCGCAGATGGAGTGGCAATACGTTATTTAGCAAATCTCACCACATCAACATCTGATACCGGTACGATCGTGTGTGCCGATAATACCACACTCGCATCCCATATTGGATCTGGTGGCGCGGGGCCGCTGAAGCTCGTGACAATAAGTGGCGATGCCGATGTTATAGCTACAGGCGCCATCAACGTAACTACGCTGAATTTTACTGGTGATGGTAGCCTCACTGTTGGTGAAGGTGTAGGCATTACCTCTGCATTTATTACAGATGTTACAACATCGAATAGTGGAGAGGGATCGATTGATTTTGTCGAAGAGCAAACAATAACTGGCAACATAGGCATATCGAACAATCGACCGCTTAAGCTTATTACTATAAGCGCAATGGCAGGCCCCATTCCTCAAACTATTACTGTTGATGGCAGCATCGCAGCGACTACTATTAATTTTTCTGTAGATGGTGGCTTAACCACGGCTAATGGAAAAACCCTCACTGGAACTGTTACAACGACCGCGGGCGATGGCACAGGAACGCTTACTTCCGGAGGGGCAGTAAGCGCAACTAATATCGGAGCAGCTGGCGCCGCTCTGGCTGAGATCAACTTTAATAGCGGCTCCAGTACAGTGGGAAACAATATCTTTGCTACGGCAGTGAATATCGCGGGAGGAGCTACCGTTGTGAAGAATGGTGTTGGGACGATATCGAGCGACCTGACGAATAACGGTACACTTGACGTCAGCTTAGCCGCATCTGATATTACTGCTGACGCGTCTACCGGAGCCACGGGAGCCCTGACCCTTGCTGGAGGCACACTCTCTTTGGGCACCCAGGACCTCAATGTTACCGGGGCTTATACAATGGGCGCGACCTCAGCGATGAATCTTACGGTCAATAACGGCACAACCTTTGGGCGGATCACCTCTCCGGCAGCTAGCGCGGTCAATGGAGGTACGGTCAATATAACCGTAGGCGGTTATATTGCTAATGGTTCGACCTTTAATGTGGTAAATGGCACAGGAGGCGCGGTAAATACCGTACCTACCGTTAATTCTACCAGTTCTGCCGTGACATTCACAGGAGCTGAATCTGGGGGTGACCTTGTTCTAACCGCGGTTCGCTCGAATCCCCACAACACAGTCTCATCAGATTCGAACATAGCGGATTCCGGAGCGGTCTTAGAACAAATCGGAGCGGGTGGGGCGACTGGAGACATGCTCATGGTCCTGAATATACTTGATAGCATGGGCTCCAATCAGGAACGAGCGGATGCTATCGAGACGATGACGCCTGATGTAAGTTCGGGAGTTATACAAGGCAGCCGTGGTTCAGCAAACCAATTTCTTGGAAGTGTGCGTAACCGCCTCAATTATGCCCGTAGCGGTATGACCGGTATCGCTACAGGGGATATGTTCCAGGGCGCAGGATTCTGGACCCAGGGGCTTGGGAGCCACATAAGGCAGGGTGAGCGCAATGGGATCGAAGGTTATGACGCGGACCTATTTGGCACTTCGATCGGAGCCGACACGCTCATGGGCGATCACATCCGCCTCGGATTGGCCGCAGGATACGGTTTTACAAAAGTAGATTCCAATGCGCTGGGCAACCCGAGAGACAATATCAACAGCTGGCAGGCTACAGTTTACGGAAGCTTCGATTCACTCAATCTTAGCGCGGCCAGGGAAGAGGGCACCAAAGCTCGAAAAGCGGTCCGCAACCAGGGCGAGAACTTCTGGTACGTAGATGGCATGGTGGCCTTTACGCAGAACAACTACGACAGCCGCCGCGAGATCCTGTTAGAAGGGGGGTCACGCGTGGCAAAGGCGGACCATTACGCCCAGCAGTATTCTACGAAGATCGAAGCCGGGTATACGTTTATCTTTGATATAACGAAGGCCCTGGAGATAACGCCGTTTATGTCGATAAACTACAACTACCTTTACATGAACGAGTATGATGAGAATGGGGCAGGAGCGCTCAACCTTACCGTAGACGGCCAAGGCTTCCACCAGATGGAGCAGGGATTAGGAGCAAAGTTCGAGTATCCGATATTTTTTAAAAAGATGGGCACATTCATCCCGGCCATAAAGACGGCGTGGATGTACGACTATTTCGGGGACAAGTTTGAGACGACGGCGGCCTTTGCCGGAGGCGGAGCTTCATTTACCACCCGGGGAGCCAAACCCGCACAGCATGCGTTCGCGCTCGGAGGGGAGTTGACATTCCTGAACAAAGACAACTTAACGCTTACGGCCGATTACGACCTCGTACTTAAGGATGAGTTCATAAGCAACACCTACTACGCCACAGCAAGGATAGATTTCTGAGGTAACGCAGGCATTTGGCTACTGAAAGTATAACAATGAGAGAAGGTCTTGGCTTTGCAATGAGTCGGGGCCTTCTTCTTTTGTTCTGCGCATCTTTTATTGGAGGATGCGCCCCTCTATTTACTCTAAATCAGAGAGTCTCATATAGCGAGAAGATCGCATACAATGGCGGTTTCGCTAAAGAGACAATTAAGACCAAAACATTTAACCTAATATCATACACGCGGTTTAGCCACGGGAAAGAATTGACAGTCTATATAGAAGGTGACGGGTATGCCTGGATAAGTAAGTCACGGCCTTCAGGTGATCCGACTCCGAAAGACCCGGTTGCCTTAAAGCTTGCCTCGATAGACGGCGCAGAAAATGTAGCCTATCTAGCAAGGCCATGTCAATATGTGCGGCCTGAAGCGGAGCCGCACTACAATGCGGAATACTGGACGAATAGGCGCTTTTCCGAGGAAGTGATCGATTCTATGGATGAAGCTATTTCCGAGCTCGCAAGTCTATCAAAAGCCAAAAAGATCCATCTGGTAGGGTTTTCCGGAGGAGCGGCTGTGGCAGTACTTTTGGCCTCAAAGAGAGACGATATAGCCAGCATAAGGACGGTTGCCGGAAACCTCAATATAGAGGCTGTTTCGCGATACCACGGCGTATCACAGCTCACAGGTTCGCTCAATCCTGCAGAATATGCTGAGAAGATAAAGAAGATACCGCAGACCCATTATGTGAGCGATAGGGACAGAATAGTGCCCGCTTTCATCGCGGAAGATTTTGTAAAAATTATGGGGAACCCGGATAGCGCTAAGGTAGTCGTTGTTAAAGGCTGCGCGCATACAAAAGGCTGGACAAATGTCTGGCTGTCACTTCTGGAGGATCTCGCTTCTTTAGACTAATAAGGGCTCTTGAGATTGCTTCGTCGTTCCTGCTTCGCAGGAATTCCTCGCAATGACTGTAGTCTTACCGCCTCAAGATAATCCTTGAGGCGGTTCTAACATTGACATGTTCAAAAGCTGCTGCTTCTGTCATAGGTCTTATTTTCCATAAAGAGGACTACAAGCATTTACGCATGGTTTTTGAAAGAGTTAAGCAAGATCAAGAAGTGTTAATTGTATTGTCAAACAAACATTATAAGCGTTGGGCGAAAGTTTTTTCGCCTTTTATGCCAAAATTATGGGTAATGATTTGTTCGGTAGGAGTTTTTTTTGACCCTACCCCCAAAAACTAGACAGTTTACAAGTTGAGTCTCTGGGTGTAAAGTATCATGGAAAGAGGGCTCACAATGGCAGCACGTAAGCGTTTTACGGAGGAGCAGATAATAGGTGTTTTGAAGAGACATGAGCAGGGTGTCAAGGTATCGGACCTCTCAAGAGAAATGAATGTTTCTGACGCAACGATCTATAAATGGATATCGAAGTACGGCGGCATGGAGATATCAGATGCGTCGCGCCTGAGAGCGCTTGAGGATGTAAAGCATATCGTGGCGGATCAGACGCTCGACATACAGGCGTTAAAGGCGCTCAACTCAAAAAACTTCCTAAGCCCAAAGTAAAACGCAAGGCCGCTCTTCGGTTACAAGAGCACTTTGGGCTGTCGATATCAAGGTCTTGCCGGATCGTAGAGCTTAACCGGTCGAGCTTTCACTATAAGCCGGTTAAAGACAATGACGATACTAAAGTCCTGGATCGTATGAAGGGACTTATAGCCACGTATAAGAGCTGGGGATATCCAATGCTTCATGATATCCTTAGGCGAGAGGGGCTTGTAAGGAACCCCAAGCGTACCTGGCGCATCTATAAAGAGAACGGCCTGACGCTGAAGCTGCGCAAACGCAATAAGAGGGCATCGATGGTGCGCCTAGAGTTGCCGATCCCCTCAAGGCCAAACGAGCATTGGGCTATGGATTTTGTATCTGATGGATTATGGAACGGCAGGAAGATTAAGGTATTAACGGCGCTTGATATATTCACCAAGGAGTGCCTTGCAATTGAAGTAGATACATCGATTAACGGTGAGCGTGTAACAAGGGTGCTTGATTGGCTCGTTCTCACGAAGGGATGCCCGGAGGTAATTACAACTGATAATGGTCCTGAATTCGCGGGTAGGGCTCTTGATAAGTGGGCGTATAATAACGGTGTCAGGCTTGACTTTATAAAACCCGGCAAGCCTATACAGAACGCCTTTATCGAGTCATTTAACGGCCGCCTTAGGCATGAATGTCTTAATCAGCATTATTTCGAAACACTTCAAGAAGCAAAAAAGATTATCGAAGATTGGCAAAAGGAGTATAATACATTCAGGCCGCACGGATCATTAAACGGCCTAACACCGGAAGAATTCAGAAAGACCTGGAAAGAACAAAAACAACAACAAAAAACACCAGAATCTCAACTTACAGGCTGTACAGTGTAAGGGGTAAGGTCACGAGTCCTGCACGGGGAGCCATCTAATATAAGCCCTTGCAACAAAATAAGTTGTGAGGGTTGATTATTTTGCGTATAATAAAAATATAAGAATCTGGGATATTCCTCCAAACAAACTTTGTCGCAACCATCTTCTTGGTGAGCATAGAGAATTACACGCTATATGGTCTATCTTAACAAAGAACAAAAAAGGATATTCCACAGCTGATAGACTTGAGTATTTGCTCTTAAAGGTGTATAATGTTTACATATGAATGAGAATCTATTTTCCGTTATTTTGATGGGTTCGTCGTTTGCGGCGGGTTTGGTAATTTACTTAGTGGTGGATTTTTTAATCCGCCGCTGGGATAAGTTTATATCCTCGAGAAAAATCAAGATACGTTTAGCCCACCTTAGGAAACCTCTATTATTTCTTATTCCTGCCCTTTGTTTAGTCATCGTTATGCCGTTTACGCGGTTTGAAGAAGGCATACATTCGATAATCATCCGCGTACTAAACATATGGCTAATCGCCTCATGCGGTTTTCTTTTCATTAAAGCGGTTCATATGGCGCGGGAAATAATACTGAATCAATACGACGTGGAGGCGCGCGACAATCTTTTGGCACGCCGCGTCTATACGCAGATAGGCGTGATATCCAATATCATTATCATCGGTATTACATTCCTTACGGTATCATTTATTCTTATGACTTTCCCGGCAGTGCGCCAAATCGGAGTCAGCATTTTGGCATCAGCCGGAATCTTAGGTATAGTGCTCGGCTTTGCGGCGCAGAAGATGCTTGGAAATCTGATAGCAGGAATACAAATTGCGATTGCTCAACCGATCCGCCTTGATGATGCGGTTGTCGTTGAAAACGAGTGGGGATGGATTGAAGAAATAACGCTTACTTATGTAGTGGTGCGCATATGGGATCTAAGGCGCCTCGTTCTTCCTATATCATATTTTGTCGAGAAGCCGTTTCAGAACTGGACACGCACTTCAGCTGACATTTTAGGGTCTGTCTTTCTCTATGTCGATTACACCGTGCCGGTGGAAGAGGTGCGTCAGGAGCTCTATAATATCCTTGAAAAAAGCTCCTATTGGGACAAAAAGGTGAAGGTCCTCCAGGTTACAAATACAACTGACCACACGGTTGAGTTGCGCGCCCTTATGAGTGCCGCAGATTCACCTACTGCTTGGAATCTGCGCTGTGAAGTAAGAGAAAAACTCATAGAATTCCTGCAGAAAAAATACCCAAAAAGTCTTCCCCGAACACGGGTTGAATTAAAGAAGAGTTAAAGACAGCTACTTATTTTACCCTCTCCAACTCATTCTAACTCAATAAGTTACAAACCAAGTGTAAAACCAGATCTTTAAAATAGTGAGTAAATCCGGAAAAGGTTGCATCAGCGTGTTATTATTGATATAATTATGTAATTATATAACTTATTCAGAGAACCGAGAGATATGGGCCTATATTATATATTTACCGTTGACGGCGATTGGGATGAATATTTTTATTCCAAACTATCAAACTCCGCAAGGCAGCCGGACAAAAAGACATTGCTAGCCATGATTAAGCGCGAGATCAGAGTCGTCGCTTCTATTAACAACAGGCTTCTGCATTTTATCCATACTTCTCCTGTCACACCCGACTTCTTCCTTCAGCCAGAGTTCATTTTTCTCTGGAGAGAAATAAAGGCGCGCGGCGGCAACGTGGGGATCCATTGCCATACCGAAGACCTCTTTCATGAAGGACGCTTTAGCGACCTGGAGAAAATGAAAAAATCAATCAGCTCGTTGACCGGATCGCTTGTAAGCAAGGGGATTAATCCCATTTCTTACCGCGGGGGCTACATGGCTTTTTGCGAGAAGAGCGTCCCGATTCTGGAAGAAAACGGGCTTTTGCTTGATTTTTCCTGTGACCCCGGCCGTTATCTCCGGCTTAAGGGAGAGTTGATCGCGGATTGGCGCGGGGCGCCCGAAACTCATTACCGCATGTCCTATGAGGACCACCGCAAGCCGGGTAACAGTAAAGTAATCGAGATACCCCTGGGCAAAGCCGGAGGCGGCACCCTGTATATCGAGACAACCTCTCTTTTGAGCGTATGGAAAGCGGCTCGAGCGTTGGCTAAAAAAGTCAAAGAGGAGAAAAGGGATATTATAGTCTCAGTTTTATCGCACACCTATGAATTTGCCTCGTTCCGGAAACGGTTAAAAATAACATTAGCCCTTTTCATCTGTAAAAAGTATGGTATATTTGTAAGTGACGAAGAGGCATTAGAAATCATCAACCAGCAAAAAGTGCAGCAATAGGAATAGCCCACATATGAAAATAGGTATAGCAGCAGAAAATAGGAAAGGTGAAAAAAGAGTCATTATACAACTCTCCGAGATGAAGAGGCTCGCAGCAAGGCACGAGGTAATCGTAGAGAAGGGGGCAGGACTCGGCATTGACATACCGGATGAAGCCTATATTAAAGAAAGATGCAAGGTCGGCTCGCGTGAAGAGGTGTACGGCTGCGAACTGGTAGCCCGAATCAAAGAACCAAGCTTTGAAGAGATCGAGATGATGCGGTCGGGCACCATCATAATGGCCATGATGCATATTCGCTGCCGGCCGAAACTGGATGAGGCGCTGCACAACCAGAAATTGATTGCAATCCCGCTGGAGAACCTGAAAGATTCAGTTGGCAGGAGGAAGGTTGAGGCAGTCGAGGATTCCGGCAGGATAGGGATGGAATACGGTTTTAAGCTCTGGGGGAAGGACCCCGCGACAGCCACCGTGAAGATTATGGGATACGGCAATATAGCTATGGGTGCTATCCGCTGCGCGGCCCGTAAATTTGCCAAAGTCCAGATCCTGAACAAAAAGAATTTACTCGAAATGGATAGACATATCCCCGGCACGGATATCCTGATGGATGCTATCAATCGGCCTTACCGCCGGGATGTCGAGGAAGAACCTTATTTTGTTACTCGCCAGATGCTGAAACTCTTCAAGCCGGGATCAGTAATAGTTGACCTCGTTTCCAATCCCGAAAAACACGCGCCCGTTGAGACCATGCATCCGACTACCGTAAACGACCTGCACTATATGGTCGACGGCATTTATCACACTTCCTGCTGGGGCTGGTCCGGCCTGGAGCCGAAGAATATTGCCAAAAGGTATAGCCTTCAGATTGCGCCAATCATTAGAGACTTGGCCAATAAGGGCCTTGGGAAATGTTCCCGCCAGACCAGAGCCGCTGTTTTATACCCGGAAAATAAATGGGTCTAAAAAATACGCAGTTACCCGAAAAATTGATACGGTTTGGTGCCCAAACGGTGGTAGAATCTTGTTGAGATTCGACACTTCTTCGCGCATTTCGCGCTCGGTCGTCCATCCAAAGCGAATAACTTGTAAAATCTTGTAAAAACTTGTATACTGTATAGAATTGTTAATTCCTTGGCAATAAAGAAGTTGTGTCGTAACATGTTATCCGACGGAAAGTTAGGGGTTTATGCTTAAATGACTCCTCCACTCTCCGCCAGTTTTTTGTGACAAACAAAAAACTGGCAGATGCCGTGAAAGCCGTAGCGAGGCGACAAGCCGAGCCGGCTGAAACGGCGCCGCCACTTCTTTTTAGCAGGAAGGCGATTTCAAATACGAAGTCGCCTTTTTTGTTCTAACCCCTATATTCTTCAGTCACTTACATCATCACCCATCCACAGCAAACATCAGTTATCCCCAGCCCTAAAATACAAAAACCCCTTGCGAGTGCGGTGAAAGTGTAATGGAATCGTGGTGCAGTCGACTCCAAACCCAAAAAATTTTAAAAAACTTTGAAAGAAAACCCCTACCTCAGACGTATATATAAGTGAAGGGGCAGATCTACGTAAGAGGCAAACAATATAGTTTATTGACGTATCTAAAGAAAGGTGGTAAAATCATGATAGATGGAACGTTAAACCTTCAATCAACAGCAAATATACCCACTATTACAAAAGAAGAGAAAATTCAAGTGAAGGACATTTTCAAATTAGCCAATAATATTCCTCACAAGCCTTATTTTGAGGACCATAAGCATAAAATTATCTTGTTTAATGAAGATTGCTTGAATATCCTCTCTGCAATTCCGAAAAATTCAATCAATATGATCTTTGCAGATCCGCCATATTTTCTATCAAATGGCGGCATGACATGTCATGCCGGTAAGCGAGTTTCTGTCAACAAAGGCACGTGGGATAAGTCTAAAGGTATTGAAGAAACTCATAAATTTAACCTAGAATGGCTTGAGAAATGTCAAGATACTCTTACGGAAAATGGCACTATTTGGGTAAGCGGGACATCTCATATTATTTATTCTATTGGTTTTGCTATGCAGCAACTTGGCTTTAAAATCCTAAATGATATAGCGTGGTTCAAAATAAATCCTCCTCCCAATTTATCTTGCCGGTATTTTACTCACGCGACAGAAACGGTACTTTGGGCAGCGAAAAGTAAAAAAAGCAAACACTACTTTAACTATCCCTTAATGCGCAGAATGAACAATAATAAACAGATGCAGTCTTTATGGTCGATTTTGGCGCCTAGACCCGATGAAAAAATCTTTGGCAAACACCCTACCCAGAAGCCCCTTGCTCTTTTAGAAAGGATAATTTTAGCTTCTACTAGAGAAGGGGATGCTATTCTCGACCCATTCGCAGGCTCGTCTACAACAGGCGTTGCTGCCTACAGATTAGGGCGATGTTTTATAGGAATTGATAATAATAAAGCATATTTGGACTTGTCTCTTAAGCGACTAAATATGGAATTTAAAAAGAAACACTACGTAGTACAAGAGATAAAAAAGATAGAAAAAGAACTTGAAACAGCAAAGGCTATATAATAATTGAGAAAGGCATATATTTAATGAAAAAAGGCGGCAAAGGTGGCAGTAAGACATTAACGGGTTTAATATTTGAGTCCAGGGTTACTTTAGAAAGAGCAATATCTTCTCTTTCTGGTTATACTGTTTCAGATGACGATGTCTTTTTTAAAAGTAGAAAAGTTGCAGAATTATATCAGAAGCATAAATTATATAAAAATTTGCTTGAGCAACATAAAATTAACTACAAAACAATTATTTCCAAAAAACTCTTACCAGACGATGCCATCCTAATCATGAAAGACAAAACGCTTTATATTATCGAGATTAAATTTCAAGAAGTCCCTGGTTCAGTGGACGAAAAACTCCAAACCTGCGATTTTAAAAATAGACAATATAGAAAACTGCTAACCCCTTTAAGTATCGAAGTTAAGTATGTATACGTTCTGAATGATTGGTTTGCAAGGCCGGAATATAAGGACGTATTAGATTATATAAAATCTGTCGGATGTTATTATTTCTTTAATGAGTTACCGCTAGATTTTTTGAATCTTCCTACGCCAAGCTAAAATAGGTGACTTCAAAACCCTCTTCAAATTCAGATTTATTTAAAAGAAGTGGGGACGTGTCAGAAAGTGCCAGGCTACAGTATATGAAAAAGTGGAGTGTCCCAAAGTGGCACGTCCCCAAAATTCCTTTCTACAAGTTGGGCGTTGGACTTAAAAATGCTTGCCCCTCTTTATTTGAAAGGGCTTGCAGAAGGAGATGGGCGATATGAAAAAACTTATAATTTTGCCCTTTGCGATTTTAGTAATTTGCAGTCTTTTAACCCCCTATTTACCCGAAGCCAGATGTGATAATCTTAGGTCGTTAGATGGAAAAGAATGGAAAGAGATAGCTGCGGTCGACCCCGATGGATTCAATAGAGCGTTGCTAATAAGAGGTTTTTACGAAGGAGTTGCATGGGCAGATGTCGAAGACTATGATAAGTTTCATCCTACGGGTATGAATTATGGCAATATTGTCGAAGCCCTTAATCAATTTTATAGTGATTATAAAAATATCAATGTTTACCTTGGGTTTGCTCTGCAAATTGTAACATTTGAAATACAGGGGGCGGATAGGAGCACGGTAGAAAAAGCTTTGATGGGTTATCGCTTTCTTAGTACAATATCTCCTGAGGAATTTGCTGAATCGATAAAGCAAAATGCAGAAGATCGAGTTAAGGTTCAGAAAGAAGTAGAGGAATTTGCCAGTCAACATGAAGATTTCGAAGAACTTCAGCCCATTATGTATGAAATTTCTTTAGATCTCAAAAATAAAGATCTTACTTTACAGGAATTGTATGATAAGGCAAAGGAGCGGGCTAGATGAGGTTTTTATTAACCGTTCTAACTATAATTTTTGTGTCGGGCTCAGCGTTTGCTGAAGAAACGAACCGCGTGGAAGATTGGCGGGTTCCTAAAGCATACTCCGGTGATGATATAGTTGCGCGAGAAGAAAGATTATCGCTCCTTTATGAGGAACTGGATCAGAATCCCGACAGTCAAAGAAGAGAGGAACTTTATACGCTAATAGCCGGAGCCTACAGGGACCTTTTGACTTTTTTGTATGAGCCAGAGTCATATTCCATGGATGATGAGTTTGCGAGAGAGGAAAGATCGGCTCGGATTTATGGGGAACTGGAACAATACCCTGCCCCAGAGAGGGAAGCCGAGCTTCTTTACGAGGAAGCAATGCTGATGCTTGAAACCCCCGAGGAAATGTACAGCTTAAAGTTGGCTACGACGAATTTATTATATGCCATTGAACTTAACCCCGACTGCATGGAATACAAGAAAATTTTATGCGAGGTTTATGAAGATTACTGGAAAGATAGAGAGCTTACCGGTGATGACGAAGTCTCAAAAAGCCGGCGGGCAGTCAAGGATAAGGCAGAAATTATGGTCAAAGCATATAGAGACAGAACAAACCCTTAGATTGCCCAAAGTAAAAGGGCAATTTAAATTAATATCAAGGTTAGCACTTGACCCAAGCGAATTTTGCTTGGGATTTCTTGTTTGTGGGGTATAATGTGAAAGAAAATGCTCTCAAATGGGCAGTTGTAAAACAAAAAAAAGTTAGAAAATAAATGTTGTATTTTTTGTACAACATGGTATACTTGTATTAGTGGTTGTTGTAGGTCTACTACAACGGTTTATGCCCGCAAGGAAGGGGGGTGCAAAAATGGTTACTTTTGGTGAGTTTTTTAAGCAGAAAAGAATTGTATTAAAAAAGACATTGAGACAATTTTGCTTGGAAAACAACTTAGATCCTGGCAACATTAGCAAGATAGAAAGAGGGAAGATGGCTCCTCCTACGTCAGATGAGAAGCTAAAAGAATATGCTAAATTTTTAAACATTAAAATTGAAAGCAAAGAATGGCAAACTTTTAAAGATTTAGCTTCTATCAGCGCGGGCAAGATACCAGAAGACTTCAAAGATGAAGAAGAGTTGCTCGCAAGACTCCCTGTATTCTTTAGAACTTTGAAAAACAAAAAATTCACTATTGAGGAGTTAAATGAGTTAATAAAAAGAATTAGAGAGTCATAACAGTGCTATTCCAACCGATTGAGAAGAGTACGGAACAAATTAATTCTGATGCAGAAGTTTTCTTAAATAATTATCATCCCTCCCTTTCAATTCCTATACCGATAGAAGAAATAATAGAATTCCAATTAACGATTAACATTATACCGATCCCTGGCTTAAAGGCTGCTTCTAAGCTAGTCAACTTGGATATAGATGCTTTTATTTCTTCAAATTTTAAGAGTATTACTGTAGATAAATACATTCAGGAGAGTGTAAGTACCAGATATAGGTTTAGTTTAGCCCACGAAATAGGACATATGATATTGCATGGTTATCTTTATTCTCAGCTTAAGTTTCATGATTTGACCGAATGGATTAATACTCTTAATGAGGTGCAAGGGGAAAAGCGTTTGATTGTTGAAAATCAGGCAAATGAATTTGCCGGATTAGTTCTTGTGCCTAGGAAAATTTTAAAAAAAGAATTTGAAGAATCTATAAAAGAAGTTGAAGGACGAAGTAGCTTATCTTTCAAAAAGACGAATTATGTTACTGATTACGCAATTAGTGGCATTCTTACAAGAAAGTTTGGCGTAAGTGAACACGTTATAAGAATTCGCCTTAAAAGAGACGGTTTAATAAAAAAATAACCTTCTTTTCAGGGATAACAACAACATAAAACTCTTTGCGACCAAATTGCGACCATCGGAAGTGTCAAATCACCGAGAATAAAGTAAATGATGTAAACAATGTAATTCCCTAACCCATTGACAATTAAGAAGTAATACTGTAACATGTTATTCGTCGGAGAGTTACGGATTTGCGCTTAAAGGACTTCTCCACTCTCCGCCAGTACTTTTTAGCAGGAAGGCGATTTCAAATACGAAGTCGCCTTTTTTGTTCTAATCCCTATGTGTAATGACCCCCATTAGTCAAGCACTTTTTAAGTTACAACCACGTGAAAAAATCAATCCTCAAGAAATGAAATTCAGTATGGTATTTTTAGCTTGACAGTAAGTATATACTAGTATATACTTGTATATACTAGGAGGTTTATTATGAAAAAAATGATATCCCTAAAGATAGAAAATGAGCTACTAGTTAGTCTAAATGAACTTAAAAAAAGCACTAGAATAGCCAGGAATGCTTTAATCGAGCAGGGTATAGAACTTATATTGCAGTTATATAAACAGCCTTTAAATGAACAAGAAATAATTAAAACAACAAAGAAATTGTTAGATGAAAGAAAGACGCTATACGAAAGATTAGCTAAAAAATGAAATTAGAAAATATACTAACCCTTAGAATAGTTACAATTATTCACAATGCCATAATAGAATACTATGGGGGAGCAGGGGGCATACACAGTAAAAATATGATACTATCTTCTTTAAGTGCTCCTTTTTCTTCTTATGGAAAGCAAGAATTTTATCTAACCCCAATTGAAAAAGCAGGCATTTTATTTTATTCTATTATTAAAAATCATGGTTTCGTTGATGGCAATAAAAGAACAGCTTGCCTCATGCTTTCTTTGATACTTCATATTTATGGATATAGGCTTACAGCCAGTAATTTATCTATTGAAAAAATGGCATTAGATATCGCAAACAATAGGATATCTAAAGAAAAAGTTTTTCTATGGATTTATCATAATATAGGATTTAGTAACGGTAAAGAATAATGCAATTTTGCGGAGCCGCGGGATGTGTAGGACCCAAGTGGCACGTCCCTAATATTGCGTATAAAAACAACATATAAGTTGTAAAATACTTGACAATACAACATTTATGTTGTATACTTGATGTCATGAAGAAGAAAAGGATCTTAAAGTACCAACAAACTGTATTAAAGGCGCTTTCCGGCAAGATAGATAAATTCTATCTAGCGGGCGGGACAGCTCTCAGTCTTTTTTATTTTCAGCATAGGCTGTCTGTAGATTTAGATTTTTTTACATCTCAGCTTAATCCTTCGAAAGTAAAACGCATCATGGAGGTTTTGCCGGACACTTTAAATGTAAAGATAAAACTTACAGGGCAGACTTTGGAGAAAGACACGGCAAAAATGATGGTTTACAGCGTATATTTTACTGACAGTGAAATTTTGAAGATTGATTTTGTAGAAGATTTCATTAAACTTATAAAAAAGCCTAAAATTGTAGACGGAATAAATCTTCTGTCATTGGAAGATATATATATAAGGAAAATATTCGCTCTTAGCGGTTTTATTAAAACTTTTGACGAAGCAGGACACATGAAATTCGCCGGAGGGCGGCTAGACGCAAAAGACTTTTATGACGTCTATTTTTTGTCGCATACATTTATCCCGCTTTCCAAATTTGTAAACAAATATTGTGATGCGGCAACGATAGAAAGTTTAATAAGATGGTTTCGGACATTTGATAGAATGGAGATGATAAACGGTATATTAACGGTAGTTACAGATAAGAAAATAGATTACAAAAACATGGAGAAGCATTTTAAAAAAGAAATCGACAAAATCATTAATGAGTACTTAGGTGAAATATGAAAAACGATTGGTTATGGGATAGAAAAATAAACATTTCCCGCGCCAAGAAAAGCCTAAAAAATCCCAAACAAAAAGATTTTTTTCTTTTGGCCGCGTTATTGTTATCTCGCAACAATACTCCCAAAGAGGTTTTTAAGGACTATTTGGACCCTCTTTTATTTTGCAAATATTGGACCGGTATTAAGAAAAGGATGCGCAAGGATAAATGGAGTGAACCGCGAATAATTTTTTGGCAGGTTATATATGAAAAATTGATGGATAAATATCGTAAACGCGGCATAAGTTTTAGAAAAGATACGCCGTTAAGCAAAAATCCACTTTGCGAAAGGACAGGAAAACAGATTCGCAATATAAGACAAGAACAGGGATTGTCGCAAAAACAACTGGCCAAAAAGCTAGGCGTTTCCCAACAGTTGATCTCACGTATCGAGAAGGGCAAGGAGAATGTCTCTTTAGATACACTTAGCAATATTTCGCGCTCTTTGGGTCGAAGAATAGAGATTAATTTTGTTGTTTAATTGGTGCCCAAACGGTGTCCCTAAAGGGACTTCCTTCGGTCGCCTACCTAAAGATACAATATTGTAAAAATCTGTATACTATCTTGTATGTTGTATAGAGAATATAATTTCTTGACAATAAAGGGAGTTTGTGCTTAATTTAATAGGAGACGTGCCGGAAAGTGCCGGGTTGTGACGTGCCCCCAAAATTACAAATACATAAAAAGGAGGAAAAGATGGCGGAAGGCGAAAGCAAGCAGGATAAGTTTAAGAGGTTGGCTTCAAAGAGAGTAAGTAACGCAATACAGAAGATAGAGTTAATAGGCAATCTCTCGGGTTCCAGTTATGAATGTACCGCGGAAGATGCGGAAAAGATAATCAGCGCTCTTCAGCAGGCGGTGGATGGCGTAAAAGGGCGATTTTCCAAAAAGGCCCCGGAAAAGAAAAAGTTCGAACTATAATTAAGAATAAAAAGACGGCAATAAAGGGATGCCTTAGAAAGCGTTGGGCTGCAATATATGAAAAATGTCACACATATGCCGGAATATTCAAATGTTTCGTTTGACGGCTTAGGGATCGCTCCGAAGATTCTTGAGGCGCTTGACAGGATGCGGTTTACTAAACCCACGCCCATACAACACAAGGCCATCCCCATAGGCATAGAGGGTAAGGATATTATAGGAGTGGCGCAGACAGGCACCGGCAAAACACTTGCCTTCGCTATCCCTGTCATTCAGCACCTCTCTTCGAAAAAAGGGCGATGTCTTGTTCTTGCTCCCACGCGAGAGCTTGCCATCCAAGTCGATGAGACATTCCGGAAAATCGCTCCGTTATTCGGCATAAGGACAGCTGTCATAATAGGAGGCGCATCGATGAATTTACAGCTTAAGGCATTGAGAAAAGACCCCAAAGTCCTTATCGCGACGCCCGGCCGCCTGGTAGACCATATGGAACGCCGCACCGTTCGCTTGCACGATATAGATTTCCTGATAATCGACGAAGCGGATAGGATGCTTGATATGGGATTTAAGCCGCAGATAGACCGCATCATTAGGAGTGTCCCGAGGAAAAGGCAGACAATGCTTTTTTCGGCGACTATCCCGGCAGATGTAATCGCAATAGCGGCTCATCACATGAAGCTCCCGGTTCATATCGAGGTTGCGCCCTCGGGCACAGCGCCCGAACTTATCGCGCAGGAGCTTTTTATCGTTAAAAAAGAGACAAAAAGACAGCTGCTGGCAAAATTACTTTATCAGTACCACGGACCGGTGCTTATTTTTTCGCGGACAAAGAGAGGCGCCCGGAAAATCACCGTTTATATCAGGAACATTGGGCATAAAGTCGCCGAAATCCACTCGGACCGCTCGCTGGCCCAGCGAAAGGAAGCGCTTAGCGGATTTAAAAACGGAAGATATAGGATACTTGTCGCTACTGATATCGCGGCCAGAGGAATCGATATCGTCGGCATAGAACTTGTCATAAATTACGACCTTCCCGACGACAAAGAACAATATGTCCACCGCATCGGCCGGACGGGCCGCGCGGGCCATGAAGGCCGAGCCATATCTTTCGCGACACCGGAGCAGGGCCAGGAAGTCCGCAACATAGAAAAACTTATAAAAATCGCGTTGCCCATAACCAAACATCCTGATTTGCCCCACGAGGACTTTATTAAAGAACCAAAACGCACTTATAGCTTCGGGCCTCCCGGCAGGCGCAGAAGAGGCCGCCATAGTTTGCGTAAAATACGCAGGACAGACAGATAAAATAGGGGACGTGTCAAAAAGGGGCACGCCACTTTTCGCCGAAAGTATAAGTTTTACAAGGGGGACAGGTCTACATAAGGTGATTGCAAGGCATAGACCAGTCCCCCAAAGGCATTACCATGGATGTGAAGCAGTTTATAAAAGATAATTTCAAGCATTTTAACGCGGCGGCGCTGGCAGATGCGGCGGAGGGGTGGATTCGCCACCTTAAATCCGGCGGCAGGATGTTCCTGACTATGGCAGGCGCGATGAGCACCGGCGAGATAGGCATTTCGTTAAGCGAGATAATAAGGAAAGGCAAGATACACGGAATTTGCTGCACGGGGGCCAACCTGGAAGAGGATATATTCAATCTGATCGCTCACAATCATTATAAACGCCTGCCGCATTATAGGCATCTTACTCCCGCTGAAGAGCTGGAACTCAAAAAAGGCCATCTTAACAGGGTCACCGACACATGCATACCGGAGGAGGAGGCCATAAGGAAGCTGGAGAGAAAGCTTTATCCTCTATGGAAGAAGGCCGAGGAAAAGGGTGAAAGCTATTTCCCGTTTGAGTATATTTATCAGCTTATACGCAGCGGCGAGTTAAAGGAGGATTATCAGATTGACCCCAAAAATAGCTGGGTAATAGCGGCGTGCGAAAAGTCCCTGCCTATTTTTACTCCGGGGTGGGAAGATTCCACTTTAGGAAACGAGGTCGTAGCAGAAACACGGAAGGGCCGGTATAAAAATTGCGGTTTTATAAAAAGCGGCCTCGAGCAGATGGATCACTTTATTGACTGGTACCTCAGGAACACAAAAGACGCCTCTATGGGATTTTTTCAGATAGGCGGCGGGATTGCCGGAGATTTTCCGATATGCGTCGTCCCGCTCATAAGGCAGGACCTGGGAGAGGAATGCCGGCTCTGGGGATATTTCTGCCAGATAAGCGACAGCACCACCTCTTATGGTTCTTACAGCGGCGCGGTGCCGAATGAGAAAATAAGCTGGGAGAAGCTCGGGATCGATACGCCCAAATTCATAATAGAGTCGGACGCCAGTATCGCGGCCCCGCTCATATTTCAGTATGTATTGAGCGAGGCGCAAGCGACTTAAAAAGGGAACACAAAAAGGGGACAGGCTACTTTTTCAGGCCTTGTTCTTTTTAAAAAAGTAGCCTGTCCCCTTTTTGCAGGGGGCAAATATATGAGGAAAATCGCCTTAATTTTTTTGATTTTTGTTTTTTCGGCGGCCCTTGCTTACGGAGAAGAAAATAAGGAGAAAGAAATCACGCTCCGGCCGGGTATGGAGCTTAAAAAAATAGGCGGCATAAATATGATAGTCCCCGAAGGCACCGAGATCTATGAAGAAAACGGCCAGTTTAGGGTTGAAGGGGTGGAGGAATACGCGGCCCGCAGGTTTAGAAAGACGGAAGAGCGGATGGCGGAGTTGGAGGAAAATCAGCGGGAATTAAAAGAGGAAATAAGAAAGCTTAAAGAGGGCGTGGAGGAACTGCAGGACATGATCCCGGATGAAGAGAAAAAGACGGGGAATTATTGATGAAAATAGGATATCAGACATTGAGTTGGGCCAATTACACCGGCGATTACGACCTTAAAAAGGCCGCCGTAAAGATAAAAGAATTTGGCTTTCAGGGCATAGAATTTATAGAGCCGATTTCAAAACTCGGGACCCCGGGCCTTATCAAGAGCCTGTTAAAAGATACGGCGCTTGAGGCGGCGTCTTTATCCTGCGGATTGAATATGGACCCCGGAGATATGAGCGATATAGAACAGACAAAAAGCCGCGTAGACTTCGCCGGCGAGTTGGGCATTAAGGATATCATGCTCTGCGGCGGGTGGCTTTCCGATAATATAAAAAAGGAAGACGAATCCTATAAGGTATTGGCCGATAAGCTTGATGCCTGCTGCGGTTACGCGGCCGGGCTTGGAATGAATATCGCCTTTCACCCGCATAAGAATACCATCGTGGAGACAAGGCAGGACATAGAGCGGCTTTTGCGCTTTACGGATAAGGCGAAGCTTTGCTTGGATATAGCGCATCTTGCCGCCTGCGGCACTGATCCCGTGGAAGCGATACGGGCGTTATACGAGATAACAAGTTATATACACCTTAAGGATTGGGACCTCGAGAGCGATAAATTTGTCGAGCTCGGCAGGGGCGAGGTTGATATTGCCGGATGCCTATCCGCCCTCGATGAAATCGGATATGACGGATGGGCAGTAGTCGAACTTGACCATACGAGTAGGACACCGGAGGAGAGCGCGGCGATAAGCGCCGATTACTTGCGCAAAGCGGGCCTTATATGAGTTTTAAAGTCGGCATATGCGGGGCCGGAAGAATAGCCAATGACGATCATATTCCAATCATCAAGAGGATGCGGGGGTTTGACCTTAAGGCCGTTTATGACATTACTCCCGCGAGGAGGTCGTATTCCGAGCGAGTTTACGGCATAAAGTCATATTCCGACTTAGACGAGTTTCTTGATTTGGGCCTCGATTTGGTTATTATATCAAGTCCCAGCAGTACGCATAAGCAACTTGCGTTGCGGGTTATAAATAAAGGCGTAAACCTGATTGTAGAAAAACCCATTGCCTTAAACAGCAAAGATGCCAGGGAGATTATCGAATCGGCCAAGAGGAAAAGGGTGCTCTTGAGCTCATATCACAACCGCCGCTGGGACAGCGATTTTATTACGGTCCGGAAGATCTTTGACGAGGGGCTAATAGGCAAACCGCTCAGTTTAGAATCGCGCGCCCTTTTCTTCGGCTCGCTCGTCGGATACGGCGTAAAAGAATTCGATACCGCATGGCGGTATAAGACGCGTTACGGCGGAGGCGTGCTTCTCGATTTCGGAACGCATCTGGTGGATCAAATTTTACAGCTGGTTAAGGATAAGCCCTGTTCGGTCTGGTGCCATACAGCAAACGCCGTTTGGTCAAAAGAAGTAGAGGATTATTTTAAATGCGTAATAAGGTTTAAAAGCGGTTTTATAGCACAGCTTGAGACCAGCCAGGTTTCCCGATACACACTGCCCAGATGGCATATTACCGGCCGCAACGGCGCTATTGTTTGCGATGATTGGATCAAGGGTCCGGTGAAGGTTAAATACGACACCTCCGCCGGGCGCGTCGCCGGAAAGGAGCGCATTTATAAATTCAAGAAGGCCGGAAAGGATATATTTTACAGGAATATCCTGCGGGCGCTCGAAAAAAAAGAAAAACCACTGGTAACGCCCGAGGAGATATATAATGTGATGGTTGTGCTCGAGGCGGCCAGAGAGTCGGCACGTTTGTCCGAAGAAGTTAAAATAAATTTTTGATAAGTTTAAGGCCCCATCGTCTAGCCTGGCCCAGGACGTCAGCTTCTCAAGCTGAAGACACGGGTTCAAATCCCGTTGGGGCTACCATATATCATTCCTGTCTACTATGCGAAAAAGCGCAAACTCACTATATAATATTTTAACCCCGCATAAAAAAAGTACAACCTCCGGGGTTCGACTTTTTTCGGGGGCTTGACGGTTTCCGCCTCGTAGGCGGGAATGGCGGATTCATGTTAGAAAAGACATTAGTATCTTACGATAAAATTAAAATCGCCTTTAATCATTTTGAACGGCAGGGCAGAGATACCGTCATCGTCATATGCCACGGTTTTTGGATGTGTAAGGATGCCAAGCCTTTTCTGGGCCTGTCGCGGGACCTTTTCAATTTTTACGATGTTATCGCGATGGATCAGCGGGGGCATGGGAGGAGCGGAGGGACTTTTACATTTTCTTCCAAAGAGCATGAAGATATTAAAGCTGTTATAGATTATTCAAAAAAAATATACAAGTATATTTACCTTATGGGTTTTTCTTTAGGGGCCGCATCAACCATTATTCAGACGGCCAAAGAAAAAAATGTAAACGGCCTGATAGTTGTAAGCCCCCCGGCCAGTTTTGATGATATCGAAAATAGATTTTTAACTAAAGAGGCGCTTATCTCAAACGCGCAGAAGTTCGGGGCCCATTTATTCAAGCTGCGCCCGGGGCCCGTTTCTACTAATAAGATCAGGCCGGCGGATGTTATAGGCCGCATATCCCCCATACCGATTCTCATAATACACGGAGAGAAAGACCCCATTATTTTTAAAAGGCACGCGGAAATACTTTATCAAAGGGCGAATGAACCCAAAAAACTTATTTTGGTAAAAGAAGGGTTTCACGCCGAAGACCTGTATCTTAATGACCCAAAAGGCCTTGTGAATTATTGTGTTTCATGGCTGCGGGATATTGCGCCCAATCCATGAAGATTCCGCCTCGCAGGCGGGATAGAAGAGTATCAGAGCGTCAGAGCCTCATAGCCGGAATCGGCTAACCTGCTCACCGGCTAATTAACCAGGGGGTACACTTTTCCCTTTGGAAATGGGACAGCTTCCCGATTGGAAATGGGACAGCTTCCCGATTGGAAACGGGACAGCTTCCCGATTGGGTTGGAAAACGTCTCCTGTGTGGAGCGGGGACAGCTTCCCGATTGAGTTGGTAGACGTCTCCTGTGTGGAGCGGGGACAGCTTCCCGATTGGGTTGGAAAACGTCTCCTGTGTGGCGCGGGGACAGTTTCCCGATTGGGCTGGAAAACGTCTCCTGTGTGACGCGTTTCCTGCATCTCGGACTCGCAATATTAGGGTTAGCAATATTAAAGTGTAGATATGGAGAAATGAAATAAAATATCGGAATTTTGTTTTATAAAATTACACAAGTCGCGTTGTTAATCAGGTAAAAAATGATTAAAGTTTAAAAAAGTTAGATATTTTTATTGAATTGCATATTTTTGTTGACTTGCATATTTACGGATGATATAATAATTTAAAATTATTCTTTCACAATAATCATTATAAACAAGACGACACTCGAAAATAAAATAAAACTGGGGGAAAAATGAGACAAAACGATATCTACGGGATATTTTTGGTAATATTGTTAACCTTGTGCATGGTCTTTACTTATACGGCGTTTACTGCGCCATATGCTCTTGCGGCTGCGTCCGCATCGGCATCCGCTTCTTTAAATAAAGATACCTCGCGAGTAGACACGAACGAAGAGATTATTTTTACCACGCAATTTGCCGACCAGAACGACTTTCCGAATATAAAACATTTCAAATTTCTCATAAACTCCAAGATATCTTTCGAAAAATGTTTCTGCGGTTACTACAATAGAAAGTCCGGTAAATTGTATGTCAGAAGCGGGTACAATAAAAGATGGAAGGGTGGATGCGTGCCGGGTTCGGGCAAGGTAATAGGCAACGCGTATGCGTCTTTAGATTGTTCAAAGACACAGGTACTGGAAGGCGAAAACGGCCTGATAATCAAATGGGCCGTTACCTTCAGCGATAAATTTAAGGGCCGCAAAAACCTTTATGTTTATGCCAAAGATAAATCCGGCAGGGTGAGCGGCTGGCAGAATGTGGGATTTGTGAATATATCGAACCTTCCGCCCGTACTTGCCAGGATAGGCAATAAGAAGGTTGCGGAAGGCGAACCGCTTGAATTTCGGGTAAAGGCGTTCGACCCGGACGGGGATGAACTTTTTTATAGCGTAGAGGGGCTGCCCGGGGACGACGCCACTTTCAGAAACGGCGTCTTTTGGTGGGTTCCGGACTATAACGACAGCGGGAAGTATAAAGCGACTTTCAGCGTGACGGACGGCGAATTTACCGATACGGAGACCGTTAATATAAAGGTAAAGTCCTCGGCTGTCAAGACGGTGCCGCTTAAGGCCCTTTACGGGCGTGCGCTGCTTTTTTGTAAAGGCAGCGATCTCCTGCAGATGGCTGCGCTAAACGGATTGAACATTGTTACACTGAATCCCACCAGCGGAGAAATGGAGGATTTCAGGAATTTTGATAACCGTTACGACTCTCTGGGCGCAAACGAGGCAATGGCCGGTTATATGGGCAGCATTCCGGAAGGCCGCATTATTATCGCCGGTATAACAGGCGAGGCGCATCATTTGAATGAAGCGGCATATCAGAGTTTCGAGGCCCTCGGCAGTGAGTATATAAGGGATATAGAAAAAGGCGACAAGTGGCTGATTATCGCGAAAAAGGGTGGCCAGGCGGCTTTTGCGGAAACATATCTTGCCTCGGGCGCGGAAGAGCTCGAAGGGCCTTGCGCGGTTGAGGCCGATATCGAACTCGAACTTTTGCGCGAGAACATACCGCCGGATGGGATATTTCTCATAAACGGAGGCACGGGTGCCGCGCAAAGCTCGAATGTCGAGCTTGACCTTTCGGGCATCGTTGATTTGCCTTCGGAGGGCGGAGTCGCGAGGATGTGCTTCAGCAATGATGGGAAAAACTGGAGCGCGCCCGAGTATTTTCAGACCAAGAAAAGATGGTATTTAGAAAGAGGGGACGGCAGCAAGACCGTTTACGCCAAATTCGCGGATATGTCCGGAAATTGGAATAGAGAGCCGATAACATCAGAAGCGGAATTGGTAGAAAGATATCAAATTCACCAGGTGTTCCCTTATGCTCCCAGCTATACCAACGACATATGTCGGGATGGACAGGGCAATGTATACGCTGTATGGGGGATGTCAAAACCGGACGGCACTGTGCAAAAAGTAGTTTTCGCTTCCGGAGGCGGCGATGAGGCCGTAGGAAGCGACACCCTTAAGATCATATCAGGCAGTACCTCGTTATATGGCGGATATGGCTATATTCGAAGGCATAATAGCAGCGGGCCGGTTCTTTCCTGCAATGAGGAAGGCGGCGTGTACGCGGCATGGGAAAGTTCCGAGGGCGATATATGCGTGAATTTTTCGCACGATTACGGACGTACGTGGCTTGCGGAACCGGTTAAACTGACGGATAATTATTTGACGGGGGAAGGGCGGGCATACCACCCTATGATTTCGAGTGATAACGAGGGCAATATATATATCGCTTGGGTCGGCCTGGATTCATCCGGCCACGGCGTTTATTTTAACGCCTCAAACGACGGAGGCGCCGCGTGGCTTCCCGATAATATAAAGGTAAATAAAGAAGTAAATCCCGACCGCTACAGCACGCGCCTCGGGTCGTACCAAAACATAAAATCCGCGTTTTTCGATATGGCCTCCGACGATAAAGGAGGCGTGTATATAGCGTGGATGGGCAGAACCGAAATCACAGGCGCGCGGCCCGAGATATTCTTTAATGCCTCTTTGGACGGCGGCCGGACATGGGGCGAAAACGACTTAAGAATAAGCGACGGCAAGAGTTTTCTGTCTGTATGCGACGCCGTTCAAATCGGTTGCGACCGAAGAGATAATGTATTTATTGCCTGGACCGGCTCCAGAGGGGGCGATAAGGTGATATATTTTATGCGTTCGGAGAACAGGGGTATCAGGTGGCAGGATATGAGAACGATAGAATATCCCGCGGCCGCTTTTGATAAGATGCGTTCGTTCGAGCTATCGATGAAAAACACCGACGCGGGCAGTGTATACCTGGTTGCATGGGCTAAACAAGGCCGGAATGACACGTATCCCTGCACAAGCGATGTATTATTCGCGTGTTCGCGTAACCACGGCTTGAGTTGGAGTGTAAGCGGGGACATAGTTACTTCCCCCGGTTATATAACAAAAGCATACGCGCCCGAGCTGGCGTGTGACTCCGGCGGCGGCGTGTATGTGATCTGGAACGACGACAGAAACGATATTCTAAACAATTATCGCCGGAAATATGACGCGAGGGATTATAAGGGGGATGTGTACCTTAATTATTCTCTTGATTTCGGACGGACATGGCTTGCGGAAGATATACGACTGAATAAGGAATATAGCGGCAGGGAAAAGGATGGGCCTTCGGCCGGAAATATAGGCATTGCCGCCTCAAATATAGGCATTGCCGCCTCATATGAAAACCCGGGCGCCTTTTCCGTCTTATGGAATAACGAAGGCCGCCTTTATCAGGATAACAGGGCTGTATCATATAAGAAATAGCCGAAGACCACGCTCGCGAGAGGAGGCCCGGGCGCCTCGGAATTCAGGCGGTCGGCCTCGCGATAAAAAGGCGCGCGCCCCGATGTATATTATATAAGGAAGCGCATGCGCAGGGCATAGATAGAGACACGGCTTTTTATTTTAAAAGGGCTCGCTTGCTATGCCGAGAATATTCCGCATAATGGCCGTTACGGCCTTTATCATAGTTATACTCGCCGCCGTCCCCTGGATTTCGGATTACGCGGAGACAGGGCATTGGCCGGCCGAGCCCATAGAGTTTTTCAACGAAATCAGCGCTTCCTGCATAACCCTCCTTCTGGGCGCCCTCGTATTGTTTCTGATCTACGAACATCATAGAGACATCGAAAACCTTATCGTTACCGATCCCCTTACGGAAGTTTACAATATGAGGTTTTTTTCCGACAAACTGCGCTGGGTCTTCGTGGCAAGCAGGCGCACAAAGATGAAATCAACCCTTTTATTTATGGATCTGGACGGTTTTAAGAAATACAACGATACCTACGGCCATTTAGAGGGAAACAGGTTATTGGAGGCGATGGGATATATTTTATTGCGCACCACAAGGAGGTATATTGACTGGCCGTTTAGGATAGGAGGGGATGAATTCGCGGTCCTGATGGAGTTTTCGGGCAGGCAGTCGGCCGAGGCCCTTGCCTACCGGCTTAAGAAGCGATTAAAAAAAGAAACGAGCGGCAAGGTTACGCTCACCGTAGGTGTTTCCGAGATAAAGGACTCTATGAAGGACGAAAGGCAGTGGATAGAGGAAGCGGACGCCGAGATGTATAGGATGAAAACTCTTAAAACACGCGCAAGATAAAGGGACTTCTCTCGCGTCGGCCCCAAACTGCGTCGTACGTCACGCGCAAAACAACTCTCAGCCCAAGGCCTTGTCAACGCCTGAACCCCGCACACCGAAAAAACCGGCTAGTTGGACACTTTGAACGTCGTCTAAAGTGTCCAACTATTTTTTATTGGGGGATAGCCGTAAATTTTTATTTCAAATAAGTTACAACGCGCTTGCAAAAGCGGCTGGTTTATTGTATAATTAGTTCGCGTTAAATCGATAACGTCCTTATATTTATTTAGTCCGCAGTAGACGAAAGATATATATGAAGTATAGATTTTTTATCCTTGCGCTCGCGATTCCCGCCTCTCTTTTTTTGTTTTTCGGCGGCCCGACGGTTTTATGGGCGGCGGATGCAAATATTTCGGAACTACCCGCATATACGGGCGACATAACATCGTATAGCAGCGGATTGGATAAGAAGCAGGAAGAATATGACGCCGTATTGGATAGAGAGCCGGATAATTATGACGCCCTATGGAGGTTATCCCAACTGTATGTCGCGCGCGGCATGCTGGAGAAAAGTAAAAAAAATAAAAAAAAGCAATGGAGAAAAGCGGAACATTATGCCCGCCGCGCCATAGAGTCCAATTCCGAAGGAGCATGCGGCCATCTTTACGTAGCTATATCTGTAGGAAAGATTTCGCGTATCTCCTCGGCCGGCGAAAAGGTGGAAAACGCGAAGGAGATCAAAAAGGAAACACAGAAGGCCATCGAGTTAGACCCCTCTTATCATAAACCGTATCTTACCCTCGGCACCTGGCATAGAAATATTGCCGACGCCTCATCGCTGGAAAAACAGCTTGCCAAGATATTTTTCGGAGCAATGCCCGAAGGGACACTCGAGGACTCACTCGAACTTTTGCTGAAGTCCATAGAATTGGGCGGGGCAAGCGTAAGAAATTATTACGAGCTGGGCCTTACTTATGAAGCTATGAAGGATTATGAGGCCGCGAAAAGGGAATATAAAAAGGCGTTATCCGCCCCTTTGTTTTTTCCGGAAGACGCCGAAATAAAAGAAAAAATAAAAAAGACGCTGCGTAAGTCCAGGTATAAATAAGGGCTATCGTTCCACCTCGTAGGTGGTGACGATTACGCAAACCGATTCCACCTACGAGGTGGGAGCGGTGGAGGCATAAATGAGGTAAGTTATGGGAAATAAAAGGGCCGAACGGAGAAGGTTTATAAGATTTGGTTTCAACACGAAGGTAAAATTCAGATTTTTCAGCCAGACGCGCGAGGACGAGCATTTCAAGGGAAAATCAAAGAACATTTCGGCCGACGGGGTATGTGTTGTCGCGGAAAATGATATCCCCAGAGATAAAAACGTGGCGCTTGATATATCGCTTCCGGGCAGAAAAAGGCCCGTATCGGTCCATGGCAGGGTGGCCTGGAGCCAGAAAATAAAGAACGCGGATAAGCGGGCCCCGGACCATTACGAAATCGGAATAAAATTATATACAACCGATAGGGATGACGAAAATACCCTTCTAAGGTATTACTGCGAATACATGGTTGACAACCTCAGCCAATATCTGCATATTTGACGCCGTCGGGAAAACCACTACCGATAGTTGTCTTAACAGTTATATACGCAATATATAGTGCTTTGCCCTTGACATCATATTTTTTTTGTGGTATATTTCTGGCGGTCTTGTTTCGTGTTTAGAAAAAATTAAACCCGCAAAACACATTCCCTGTTTTTGAACCGGGATGCGGGTTTTTCATTAACGGGGTTAGAGATACTAACCTATAACTAATTTTTTAAGGAGGATTTACAATGCAAGGGGGGGTGAAAATAAACCTGTCAGAGAACGCCCTTAGGGTTCTGGAAAAAAGATATCTGACCAAAGATAAGTTGGGCAAGGTAGTAGAGACGCCTGATGCGATGTTCAGAAGAGTGGCGCGGAATATCGCGAAGGCGGATCAAAGCTATTCGAAAAAGGCGGATTTGAACAAGACGGAAGAGCAATTTTATTCCGTTATGGCGGGACTCGAATTCCTGCCGAACAGCCCCACCCTTATGAATGCCGGCAAGGAACTGCAGCAGTTAAGCGCCTGTTTCGTCCTGCCTATAAGGGATTCCATGGAGGGTATATTTGACAGCTTAAAATCGGCGGCACTAATACATAAAAGCGGAGGAGGCACGGGGTTTTCATTCTCGAATTTAAGGCCGAAAAACAGCGTCGTTAGGTCGACCGGCGGCGTGGCAAGCGGCCCGGTTTCATTCATGAAGGTTTTTGATTCGGCCACGCAGGCGGTAAAGCAGGGCGGGACACGCCGCGGCGCGAATATGGGCATATTGAACGTCGACCACCCCGACATATTGGAATTTATAGCTTGTAAAGAGCGCAGCAAAGACATAACGAACTTTAATATATCCATAATGATCACCGACGATTTCATGAAAAAGGTAGAGAAGAATGAAAACTACCACCTGATAGACCCACACAGCAAAAAGAAGGTAGGCGAGCTTAACGCGAAGGATGTTTTTGAGCTTATCGTAAAGATGGCGTGGAAAAACGGCGAGCCCGGGATAGTGTTCGGCGACAGGCTCAATAAGGACAACCCCACACCGAAGCTGGGATCGATAGAATCGACCAACCCGTGCGGCGAACAACCGCTTTTGCCTTACGAAAGCTGCAATCTGGGATCCATCAATTTGTCTAATCTGGTATCCGACGGCGGCATCGACTGGAAGAGATTGGGCGGCGCCGTCAAGACCGCGGTGCATTTTCTGGATAACGTCATAGATATGAATAAGTTTCCGCTCGCGCTGATACGCGAGAGGACATGCGAGAACCGCAAGATAGGGTTGGGCATCATGGGTTTCGCCGATATGCTCATCAAACTGGGGATAGCGTATGATTCCGATGAGGCGCTCGCGAAGGCGGAGGAGATCATGAAATTCATCCTTGATAAGGCCGCAGCCGCCTCTGAGGAACTTGCCGAAAAAAGAGGGGCCTTCCCCAATTTTAAACACAGCGTATATGAAGAGGCGGGCAGACGCAAGCTAAGGCACGCGACGCTTACCACTATTGCGCCTACGGGGACATTGAGTATAATAGCGAACTGCTCAAGCGGGATAGAACCGATTTTCGCGGTCTCCTATATAAGATGCGTTATGGACAAGGACGAGCTCGTTGAGGTGCATCCTTTGTTTCTCGAAACAGCGAAAGAAAGAGGTTTTTATTCAGAGAAACTGATGAAAAAAATAGCGAAAGAAGGCAGCATCCGCGATATAAAAGAGATACCGGATGACGTCAAAAGGCTTTTCCGCACATCTCTGGATATATCGCCCGAGTATCATATAAAAATGCAGGCGGCGTTTCAGAAATATACGAATAACGCCGTCTCAAAGACAATAAATTTTCCGAGCGCGGCTACCGTGAATGACGTGCGGAAGGCCTATACGCTGGCTTATAAAAACGGATGCAAGGGCGTCACTATTTACAGAGATAAGAGCAGGGAGGAGCAGGTTCTCAATATTGGCAGCGTCAATAAAGAGGCCGTCTCTGACGCTTCCGGCCTCCGGCCCGCAGCGGCAGAGAAAAAGGCAGGCGTGAATCTCAGGCCCAAGCCGCGCGGAGTAGTGACGCATGGGACTACCACAAAGGTGAATACCGGATGCGGGAATTTGTACGTTACTATCAATAACGACGAGAAAAACCGGCCTTTCGAGGTATTTATGCAGATGGGCAAGGCCGGCGGCTGCGCTATGAGCCAGTTGGAGGCGATAGGGAGGCTTGTTTCTCTCGCGCTTAGGAGCAACGTGAGCGTGGATTCTATCATCGGGCAGCTCAGGGGCATACGCTGTCCTTCGCCCAGCTGGGAAAAAGGCGGGGGCAGGATATTTTCATGCAGCGACGCCATTGCCCGGGTGATAGAAAGACGGATGTCGGAAAAAAAGAATACGGATAAACCGAATACCGAAGAGGCGGACCCTGAATACGGCGCGTCTTCGTTTGAGTTTGAGGCCGGAAGGTCCTCGGGCGAGAAGACATCCACCGCCACCAAAACCGGCAGCGTCGTGGGTGTGTGCCCCGACTGCGGGGCCGCTTTGAGACATGTGGAAGGGTGCCAGGTGTGCAACGCCTGCGGTTACTCCAAATGTTAAGGGGTTTTAGTGAATAAGCTTTTGTATGTTATTTTAGACGGTGTAGGTGATCTACCGATAAAAGAACTTGGGGGGATGACTCCGCTTGAGGCGGCCGATACGGCCAATATGGACAAGCTCGCTTCCGAGGGGAAACAGGGTTTTGTCTATACCGTGGGCGAGGGCATAGCGCCCGAATCGGACATAGGCGTGATAAGTATTCTGGGTTACGACGCCCACAAATACTACACGGGACGCGGCCCGCTCGAGTCATACGCGGAGGGGCTGGAGGTAAGAAACGGGGACCTCGCATACAGGGTCAACTTCGCCACGAGAGAAGCGAATAGCGATAACATTATAGATAGAAGGGTAGGCCGAAATCTCTCCACTCAAGAGGCCTCGGATTTGGCTAAAGAAATCAATACCAAAGTAAAACTTACCTCGCCTCCGGCCGGATTTACCTTTAAGAATACCATAGGGCATAGGGGCGTTCTGGTAATAAGAGGCAAGGACGCGCGATTGTCGGCGGAAGTCACAAATACCGATCCTGCCTATGGAAGAGAGGGCGTTTTCGGAGTGGCTAAAGAGAAATTCGAGAACGTCCTTCTTAAATGCGTCCCGATGCCGGGCCATGACGACTCGGAAGAGGCCGGGGCGGCCGCCGCGCTTACGAATGATTTTATAAAAAAAAGCACGGCGGTTTTAAACGAGTCCTCGATTAATAAAAAGCGGATCAAGGACGGTATGCTTTCCGCGAATCTTATCCTGACGCGCGACGCGGGAGACAGGCTGCCGGAATTTCCGCCCATAAACGAGAAATACAATAAGCGATTCGGATGTTTTGTCGAGATGCCGGTGGAAAGGGGCATAGCCCTTCTTACCGGAATGGAGGTAGTGGACCTGCCTTTTCCTTCGGGAGACCTAAAAAAGGATTATATCCTGCGCTCAAAAAAGGTATTAAGCGTGCTTAAGGACTTCGACTGTCTTTATGTGCATATAAAAGGCCCGGACGAACCCGCCCACGACGGCGATTTTATGAGAAAAAAAGAATCCGTAGAGCTTATAGATAAATATTTCTTCGGCGAAATACTGCCTTCGCTTGATATGAAGAGCACAGTGATAGCCATAACCGCGGACCATGCCACCCCCTGCGCAATCAAGGCGCACTCGGCGGATCCCGTTCCCCTATTGGTATCCGGCGCCGGGGTTTCCCCGGACGGCCTTACGTCCTTCGGGGAGACAAGTTCTAAAAAAGGCGCCATAGGAAAGATGCTTGGCTCGGATATCGTACCGTCCTTAATGAAACTACTGTGATGCAAAAGAAAAAGGGGACAGGCAAAAGAAAAAGGGGACAGGCTACTTTTTCTCTGCATAAACAAAGCTAGAAAAAGTAGCCTGTCCCCTTTTTCTAGTAAACAAAGCTAGAAAAAGTAGCCTGTCCCCTTTTTCTAGCGCCGCACAGGTTGTGCGGGACATAAGTGACGCATACCCTAAACGCCTTGCCGGCGAAATCCCTTGCCATATAATATTAATTGTGATAAAATCAAATCCTCATTTTTGTCCGGTGTTACTTTTTTTGGGGGTAGGCATGAAGGTTAAAAGAGCGCTTGTAAGCGTTTTTGATAAATCGGGCCTCGATAGATTTGTTAAGGGCCTTGACAAGCTGGGCGTGGAACTTCTTTCCACGGGCGGGACGGCGAAATTCATAAAAGGACTCGGACTTAAAGTGACCGACGTCTCCGGTTATACGGGATTTCCCGAAATAATGGACGGCAGGGTGAAGACCCTGCATCCCAAGGTGCACGGCGCGCTTCTGGCGCTTCGGGAAAAAAGCGGGCACATGCGCCAGGTGAAGGAGCACGGTATAAAGCTCATAGATATGGTAGTCATCAATCTTTATCCCTTTGAGGATGTGATATCCCGAAAAGGAGTCAAGCTCGAAGAGGCGATAGAGAATATAGATATAGGCGGACCTTCCATGCTTAGGAGCGCCGCTAAGAATTTTAAGGATGTCGCGGTTGTCTCGAGTCCCGCCATGTACGAGGAGATCCTGGAGGCGCTCGAGAGAGGAGATTGTTCTTTAAGCCCCGATACGCTGATTAAACTCGCGCGGAACACTTTCGCGAGGACATCGGAATACGACAACGCTATTTTCGATTTTTTAAGCCGACAGGGCGCGAACGCGCGGTCTTTGCCGCAGGAGGCATTTTCGCCCGTCGTAAATAAGACCCTCAAAAAGATTCAGGACCTGCGATACGGAGAGAATCCGCATCAACAGGCGGCGTTTTACGAGGACGCCGCCTCTAAGGCGTCATTGCGTCTGAGTTCTGCCGTAAAACTCCACGGGAAAGAGCTTTCTTTTAACAATATCCTGGACTTAAACGCCGCGCTTGAGGTAATCGGCGAATTTGACGAGCCGGCGGCGTGTATTATAAAACACGCCACTCCCTGTGGGGCGGCCGCGGCCGATGACATAAAAACCGCCTTCGCGCACGCGCTTGAATGCGATAGATTGAGCGCCTTCGGGGGCATCATAGGCGTGAACAGGCCCGTCGAGTGGGGTCTTGCCGAGGATATAGCGGCGTCCGGGTTTATGGAATGCATCATAGCGCCCGAATACGGCAAGGGGGCGCTGGATATCCTGGGTAAAAAGAAAAATTTCAGAATTTTGAAATTAAAAATGGATAAGGCGCCTTTGAATAAGGATGATTTGGATATCAAAAAGGTCTCCGGGGGAGTCCTTTTACAGGAGAAAGACGAAAAGGATATAGACGTAAAGGATCTAAAGGTAGTAACGAAAAAGCGTCCGAGGAAAGAAGATATAAACGGTCTTTATTTCGCGTGGAAAATAGTTAAACACGCGCGGTCTAACGCCATTGTGTTATGCGAGGGCAAAAAAACGGTAGGGATAGGGGCGGGGCAGGCCTCAAGGGTCGATTCGGTCATAATCGCCCTAAGGAAGGCGGGTAAAAAATCCGCCGGCTCCCTCCTTGCCAGTGACGCCTTTTTTCCCAAACCCGACTCTATAGAGGCCGCGGCTAAGGCCGGAGTGCGCTCCATAATACAGCCGGGCGGGTCGATAGCCGACGAGGAAATAATAGCCGCCGCCGATAAAGCGGGTATAAGTATGGTCTTTACGGGCATGCGGCACTTTAAGCATTGAACCCAAGTCTCCGCAAATGACTTACCATGAAGCCCTCACATACCTTGATTCTTTGACTAATCACGAAAAGAAAACCGATTTCGATTATAAGACATCTTTTCAACTGGAGAGGATGGTATCTTTCGCGAGCGTTTTCGGGGATCCTCATAAATCCCTGAAGGCGATTCTGATAGGCGGGACCAAGGGCAAGGGCTCGGTAGCGTCGTTTATAAATTCCATCTTGATCGAATCCGGCTATAAGACGGGATTGTATACATCCCCGCACCTTTTTTGCTTCAGGGAGCGCATAAGAATAAACGGCGAGGCCATAGACGAGGAGTCCGTCGCTAAACTGATAGAAGAAATAAAGTTTCGCCTCGAAAAAGAGGGGAAGGCCAGGCCCACGTATTTTGAGGCGGTTACGCTGGCGGCCTTTTTGTATTTCAAAAGAAACGGCGCGGATTTCGTTGTTTTGGAAGTCGGTATGGGCGGGCGGCTGGATTCCACCAATATAAGCAAAGCGCTTGTGTCGGTTATAACGCCTATAAGTTATGACCACCAACAGCATCTTGGCTCTGCCTTGGGAGATATCGCTTTTGAAAAGTGCGGCATCATAAAAGAAAACGCCGTTACGATAAGCTCCTCCCAGCGGAAAGAGGCGATGGATGTTATCCACAGAACCTGCCGGAGAAGCACATCAAGACTATACACGGTGGGAGAGGATATACATTTTGAGATATTTGAGTCGACTCCGGAAGGGCAGGCATTGAGGATTATAACGCCGCGGGGGGAATATCCCGAATTGAGGATTAAACTTCCCGGCAATTTTCAGGCCGAAAACGCGGCGTGCGCGGTGGCGGCCGCGGAGTCGCTGCGGGAAAACGGTATTTTCATAGATCATAGTTCTATAAAGAAAGGCCTTATGAAGGCAAAATGGCCCTGCCGCTTTCAGATTGCAGGGAAAAAACCTTTTATTGTCTTAGACGGGGCTCAGAATGCCGCCAGCGCCTCGGCGCTGAAAAAGGCCTTAAAGGCCCTGTTGAGGTATAAGAGATTTTTTCTCGTAATCGGCGCGATGCGGGACAAGGATGTAGACGGTATTTGCCGCGAACTTGCCGGCGAGGCCGATTATGCCGTGGCCGCGAAATCTGCGTCCGAACGCGCCTGCGCGCCCGAGATCATCCGGGAGAATATATTAAAGTATAACAGTGGTATAGAAGTTACCGCGGCGTTCTCAAGCGCCGCCGCCGTGGAGGAATGCGTGAAACGGGCCGGGCAGGATGATCTTATAGTTGTTACCGGCTCGCTGTATGTGGCCGCGGAGGCCGCGGCATTTTTGCAGGGGATAAATTCCTCCGCAGGAGTAAGGGGACAGGTCTAGCTTTGGAGCGGGGACAGGT
>Ga0272441_10001220_pt1 | contig 55006 bp, 42 predicted proteins | sample SSMProp6N_FD_193582 | JGI IMG/M metagenome (GOLD analysis project Ga0272441, IMG submission 193582) | Marine sediment archaeal communities from Little Sippewissett salt marsh, Falmouth, MA, United States - SSM-Prop-6N | ecosystem: Environmental > Aquatic > Marine > Wetlands > Sediment ...
AACCCTTCAACACCAACATGTACTACGTTTTCGGGGGATTCAGGTATCCGCCAGGATACGACGACACCGGTGGCAGAAGCGATGTTATCAGCACGTACTGGCCCGGTAACTTCTTCTACAGGGCATCAACGGACCAGATGATGACGCGTGGAGGCTGGACGACGCCTGTACCCAACACGAATATCGGTGGTCATTACAACCGTTACATGCTGGGCGCGTACGGGTCGCAGAGGACCCATGGAGCGGATGTCATCAGGATGATCTGGTGGAATCCCGATGGTGAAAGGCTTCACTGGAACTCTCCCCCGCCATTCCCGGAGGATACGTTCTACCTCGGCTACGAGTACTTCACGTCCGCGTTCGGACAGCCGGGAGGACTTCCGGAAGTGTTCGGTGGCGGTGACGAGTGGAACGGGCCCTCTTACCCGTACAACAAGAGCGAGGCCTATCCGGACCAGTTTATCTACGGTTCGCCCGACGGAATTCAGGATGGCGTGATACTTGTCCTGACGAACGGATCGGAAGTGATGAAGATAATTGACTAGGTAAACTCACCTGTGAATCGGGGGTACCCAAATCCAGAGAAAATCCGGGTACCCCCCTTAACAGGAATTATCCGCACCATTCGAATAACGGGACATCGGAGGTTTGCAGGCTTCCGGTGTCCCTGATATTTATTTTTTCCAAACCCGTTGGTATACTTCTGTTCTCAATCGTTCCGGGAGGTATAAGTCATGAGAAAAAAATATGCTTGCGATGGATTTACAGTCATCGAATTCGCAATCGTTCTGAGCCTGTTTGTCGGGGCGTTCGTGTTATATCCACTCTCCTGCTGGGGAACATCTGGTGGAAGGGCACGCGAGGCTGAGCTGAAGGCGAATATTCACACGATACAGATCGGCCTTGAACGTTATATGACCGACAACAACGAATACCCGCATTATCTTCTTGGCGGAGACATAGAAGGCTGGATGAACTGGCATTCGAAATGGGACGGCGTTAACAGCGCAGCTATGAGTGATGATCGTATGGCCTCAAACGACCGGGTTCAGGACCCATTAATCGCGTATGATTACATTACATCTTACCCACGGAATCCGTTTGTGGACGATGGAAGAGGCATAATCGAGCATACGAGTGTCGAGGGTTCTATCGAGGCGGGTGATGGTGATCCAAGGTTCGGATATCGGGGGGATATAATGGGGCAGGGCCTTGATGATCCGAATTTCTTCAGGGGCGCGAACCATCCCGGACCGTTTTTCTGGAGCGAGATAGAGACACGGCGAACGCTCGACCGTGGCGATTGGATGAATGTACCGGATCATTTTAAGAACGAGGAGCCGTTCAATACGGAGATTTATTACCTGATGGGTGGATTCGCCGATCCAAAAACCACGGGCGCAGTGATCAGGGATGAAAATGTTATCAGAACATGGTGGCCGGGGAATTTCTTTTACAAGGGTACATCGGATCAGGAGTTAAGTGTACAAGGCTGGACTATACCTGTACCGAACACGAATGTCGGGGGGCATTACAATCGTTATATTCTAGGCGGGTATGGCAGCGAGCGCAGTTATGGGGTTGACGTTATTCGTCTGATCTGGTGGAATCCGGATGGTGAACGATTGACATGGCGATGCCCGGAACCATTCCCGGAAGACAGCTTTTACCTTGGGTATGAACTGTTCATGGGGAGTTTCGAAGAATCGGGTGGACTTCCCGAGGTGTTTGGTGGTGGCGATGAGTGGAATGGTCCCGCAAATCCATACAACTCGGGGAGCGATGGCTGGGAGGATTTTGTATATGGCGCACCCGATGGGGTGAGGGATGGTGTTATCATCGTGTTAACTAACGGGAGTGAAATAGACCAATTTACAAGATAGGATAATCAGCAGAATAAAATGGGGACCCGTTGGGGTCCCTTTTTTTAATGCCCAGTTGTGAAATTACTTACTTGTGATCGTATTCAAAATGGAATCGCTCTTCAGGGTCCTTCTTGAGACTGTCCTCGCATAGTTTAACAAGTTTGTCAGGTGCGTTCGGATTAAGGTCCTTTACGGGTGTTGGGTCCTCTTCACGGATAAGCCTGATCAGTTCCGCCTCAGCACCCGCATTAAAAGGAAGGCGACCTGTGAGCATCCTGTAGAGGATTGCCCCTGCGGCCCATACATCGCTCGCGTTGCTTGGTTTTCCATCGAGCTGATCCGGAGGCATGTAATAGAGGGTTCCGGCGCGAAGTGATTTCGGATCCAGTTTGTCCTGGTAGTTCGCGAATCCGAAATCGGTAAGTGTCACGTGACCGGTGTTGTTGTCGACAATGAAGTTCGCGGGCTTGATGTCGCGATGAACGACGTTCATATCCTTAAAGTACTTCAAAATGTCGTAAATCTGGGTCGCGAGACGCTCCGTGTTCTTCGGAGGAAGCGGTGCGAATCCCGCAAGGTCGATAATCTCCTCAAGGTCCTTGCCCTCCAGAATCTCCATTACGAAGAAGAAGATGTTGTGAAGGCGGTTATACTCGATCGAGTAGACCTTGACAACGTTCGGGTGGTCAAGTTCCATCAGGAACTCGGCCTCGGCGAGCTGTTTCTTGTAAGACTTGCCCTGGTCGGTGGGGATTTTGAGGGCTACGAGCTTGTTCTTCTGCCCGCTGATTCCCTCAAGGTCCTCTGCTGCGTAAACTACGGCGTATGCCCCTTTCCCCAGTTGATACTTAACTCCAAACTCATTGAGCTTCTGGTTCAGGTACGACTTCGGTTGCATGTTTTATCAAAACTCCTAACTTATGTGACTACCCTGTCAAGCCCCGGCGGAGTAGTATAGCAATAAGATTTCGCCTGTACAACATTATATTGCGCAGGAATATGAAAGTTTAGGAAAATATTTTTCTCCTGATTTAATGCGCTTTACAGTGTGATTTTAGTTCTGATTAAGTGGATCGGTGCTTTCCGGTGAAGGTACTGATTCCTGAATGACTGCATCAAGCCTGAGTCTGTAGAATTCATTATCCGGCTCAAGGCTGAGTGCAGTTTCAAGTTCCGCTCCGGCCGAATTCAGGTCACCGCTATTGTAGTGGATTTCAGCCATGTAAGCGTGGTAGACGCTGTTCTCCGGGTACTGCTCGATGAGGAATTCGAGAGAATCTCGCGCGATATCGTAATAACCTGCCCGGAACAGGCTGAACGCTATTATCTCGTGCGGGCTGTGATACCGGTCTCCAATATTGAACGCCGGGTTGAACTCAAGGCACAGCATCGCGAACTCGATCGCGTTGTCGTAATCCCCGGCCTCGTATGCCACATGTGCGATGTTGTAACAGGCGATCCCATAGTTGGTATAGACAATTTCCTCGAACGGGACGATATGCTCGCGATCAACCTCGAGCAGCCTTAAGAACAGGTAGTCCTCGACCGGATGGCCCGGGCGTGAGTAATCAGCCATATTTCCATCGGAATCCCATTCAAGCTGAACAATCGGTCCGTCCTGGACCATGTGCCATGGCCCCGAATGACTAAGGGATTCGATCACGGTATTCCAGTTTGTCGACCAGACTGAGTAATTACCGCGGTTGTTTCTTATGAGCGATTCAAGGGTTCTGATCCTAAATTCAAAACCCTCGTAACGTTGATCAAGTCCCTCATCGCATGGGAGAACTAATTCCGGCTGATCCCTTTCAAGGTCGTCCCAGAACCAGTTGTCGCAGCTTCCAAGCGTGTCGAGTCCGATGACCGCGATGTCCTTGTCGATACCCTCGACCCATTTCCAGTACCAGAAGAGGAAAATCTCATCTCCTTCAGTGATAAGAATGGATTTTTGTGGTGATTCGGGAAGCGTCGTTATGACATCACTCGAATAAACGTAACCCTGGATGTTGTCGCTCATGTCACTCGCGGTGAAGTTAATCCTGTAGCCGATCAGTGCTCCTTCAACAAGAATAAGCATGGCGACAAGAACTGCCGCAGTTCTTACAATGGGAGTTTTATCCTTCAGAAGGCCGACAAGTCCCGAGGCTCCCACCGTTGCAACCACACCGATCGTAATGTACCAGGGGATGAAATAAACTTCGAGGAAGAACATACTCGCCCTGTCGATGCCCCCAAAATACATAATGAAAGCGGCACACATGAACAGGATCGACACCGACGCGCCTATTACCGGCAGAGTGTAACGGGACTTTTTGTAGATGAAAATAAATCCGGGGATCGCGAGAAGGAGTATCCACTTGAAATACTGGACTGCTGTCCAGTAGAGAAAATTCAGGAGAATATCGAAGGATGTGACAAGGTCACCGGAGATGTTCGATTTTATGCTCGTGTAGACACGCCGGGTTAAGACATCGTAGAAATTTCCGGGAGTGGATGGGTCACCCCAGTTTAAATGCGGATTACCGGCAGCCGCGATTGGCAGGTACAGGTATGGAAGCAATCCCAGTCCGACAAACAGCATGCCTTCGATCACAATTCGTACCGGTGGAAAAATCGGTCTTTTACTTTCAGAGCCGGGCTGGAGTGACATTATGACCATCGTTATCCAGAGTGGAAAAAAGAACACCATCTCGTGATGGTTAGCGAGTGAGAGTCCCCAGATAACACTTCCCCACCTCATGTATTTTATTCTTTGAGTTGTGCCGGCGGGTTGATCGGACTGGATGAGTGCCATCAACACCATGAGTGAGGCGAGGAGTGCATTCAGGGTGTAAACTTCAGCGATTCCCGACTGGGCCCAAAGGGTCTGACCCGTTGCTATCAGGAGTGCCCCTCCGAAAGCGATCAGCGGTATGCGTGTAAGCCTGGCAATGATCGCGTATATGACGCCGACAGTAGCTGCGCCGAGGATTCCGGAGAAGTAGTTGGCCTGCCATGCTATGTTCTGAAGGAGTTCGACATCCGGCGCGAGCCATGCAAGTGGGAGCCTGAGAAACAGCCCGAGCAGGATAATGTAGGAAGGATATCCCGGTGGATGGGCGTTACCGAAATTCCATGCAGCTGCGATTAGTTCACCCGCGTCACCGTAATAAACGACAGGACAGGTGGTCCTGTAATAGATAAGAAGTGAAATTATTACGGCAATAATCCCTGGAAGCCAGTAGAAAAAAGTTCGAAGTCGCAAAAGGTTTGCACCCGGTTTGAATTGGATCTTACCGTCGGGATGCCCGCTGGTCGAATCCGGAGATGTGACTGATTCCGTTTTTTGATCGTCCGATGCCATTATTTATCGAAAAGGACCAGCCATCTTACAGGTCCCGTTAACATTCTACAGGTGTGAGCTAATCAGTGCAATTATGCCGTAACAGGATAATTACGCGGATTTTCGGGTGGATGGAGGTCTGCGGATTGACTTAGCTCAAGGTTGAATAACTTCTATTAATAAGAAAGGCGAAGGAAAACAGGACACTACTATTGAGCAGTCGAATCCGACGTTGATGCGAGCAGAGAAACAGGAGATTCTCATGCGAAATCTAAGAACGTACCTGGTTAACATATATTCGGTATTGGGAGTAGTGGCGGTATATATTTTCCTGTTGACGGTGACAGGAATTCTTTTCGGATTCACAAATGCGGAGAACATGGGCGGGATTTTCAAGTTACTGGGCGCAGGAATAGCGGGGGCGAAGGGAGCGTGGTGGCTGACAGCAATCGTGGGATGGTTCCTGGCGATATGGACCACGATGTATCTTATCAGGACACGCACGTACCCGCCGATTCCAGTAAAGGAAGATGAGATCGGGGCAATTGAGATTACGCCCGAGGCACTTTGCAGTCTTGCAAAAAATGAACTCAGGGCAACCGGCATACGAGGACCGTACAAGGCGGAATTCACTCGACGATTTGGTAATCCGGTACTGCAGGTCTACTGTGATCTGACATCCGGACCGGACGAAACGGGTCCGGTCGAGCTTGGCGAGGCTCTCAAAGGCGCGATAGAAAATCACCTGATTTCCGATTTCGGACTTAAGGGGATTAAAGTCGCGATCATACACCAGCCATCGTCGAAGAATTCACGCAGTGTAAGTCCGCAGCCTGCCGCCTGAGTCTGAACTTAAAATCTAAGGATTCACCCTCACCCCGGACTTCGTGTCCGGGGTCAACTATTTTTTACAATACTATTGAAACGCCGGCGGATAAAGGGTAAATTAACCTTCTATTTTCCATGCGCATTCTGAACGGCATGTGTGTAAATTCGTATATGCCGGAACAAAGAGTAAAGGAATACCAATCATGAAACTCCTTAAGAAGCTTACCGAATCATTTGGACCATCGGGTTTTGAAGATGAAACCAGGGGAATTGTCGAAACCGAACTTAAAAAGATGTGCGACAAGACCTGGGTCAATACTATGGGGAGTGTTGTAGGTTACAGGAAAGGAAAGGGCCCCGCGAAATCCAAAAAGAAGATTATGGTTGCCGGGCATATTGACGAGATCGGATTTGTCGTTTCACATGTTGACGAGAAAACCGGATTCGTCAGGTTCGTTAACGTTGGTGGGTTCGATCCCAAGACGCTGGTCTGCCAGCGGGTAATGGTACTTGGAAAAGGCAAACACAAGCTTCCCGGCCTTCTCAGCATTGCCGGAAAGCCCGTTCATATCCAGTCTCCCGAGGAAAAGAAGAAGTTACCGCAGTTGTCGGATTTCTACGTTGACCTCGGACTTCCCGGAAAAGAGGTAGCAAAGAAAGTCGAGATCGGCGACCCGATCGCATGGAGACGTGACCTCATGCAGTTCGGCAATCTCGTAAACTGCAAGGCGATGGACGACCGTGTCGGTGTCTACGTAATGCTTGAGGCACTCAGGAAAGTGAAGAAAAATACTCATGATATCTACGCCGTTGGAACCGTACAGGAGGAAGTAGGTCTTCGCGGTGCGACAACGACGGCATTCGAGATTCAGCCGGATATCGGTATCGCGCTGGATATTACACTCGCGGTGGACACCCCGGGCGGAGAGCCTCACGCGAGAATCTCCGAGCTTGGTAAGGGAATCACCATCGGTGTGATGAACGGGGCGCTTATTTCCGATCGCAAGCTTGTCAAGGAATTCAGGCAGATTGCTAAGAAGAATAACATCACGCACCAGCTCGAAATTCTTCCGCGTGGCGGAACCGATGCAGGCGCGATGCAGAGGGTAGGTCCCGGAGCTAGGGCGCTGACACTTTCGATCCCGACCCGTTACGTCCACTCGGTTAACGAGACGATCGACATGAACGATGTGAACGCGGGAATCGAGCTTCTCGCGGCATATCTGAACCAGTAAGTTAACTCGATGAACAGGAATAAAAAAATGCCCCTGGATAAGGGGCTTTTTTATTTGATTGAATATACGCGACAACTTGAAATGCTTGACCTGTGTCCGTCTATTATATATAAATGCCTGATATCCCTTATGGATGGAACCGTAGTGCGAAACATGGTGCGCAACAAATATCGACCATTAATAATTTTCTCCATAGTCATGGTGGTGATCGGTTTATTCGTCCATTTCAACATGGTGAGGAGATTCAGATATTTAACCTCAATATCATCCGAAAATGCGGCGAAGATAGCTGATAATCTCCCGTTTGTCTGGCTGATAATCATCGTCGTATGGATCGTCGGCTTTCTTGTGATACTGAAGAGCATCAGGAGAATAGATATCGAAGGCAGACTGTCAAACGCAGAGTCTGATAAGGATTCAGCGCCGGGGGCTGATGATGAACCTCAGGAGAAAAAGGTATTTATGAGTTACAGGAGGGAAGGGGGAGCGACGGTCGCACGGCTTCTCAGAACGGAACTTCAGTCGCGCAATGTTGAGTCGTTTCTCGACGTGGACGATCTCAGTTCGAGTTATTTCGATGAAAAGTTGTTCACCGAGATTGAAGCAGCACCGAACTTTATTCTGATACTAAGCCCGAATGCGCTCGACAGGTGTGTAAATCCCGACGACTGGATGCGGAAGGAACTCGCGCATGCCATTATGACCGGGCGAAACATAATTCCGGTGCTTGTTGAGGATTTTACGTTTCCGGATGCGGGGGATCTGCCCGAAGAGATTCGCGATATTCCACGCTACAACAGCCTTGAGTACAACCATACTTACTTTTCAGCGATGCTTGAGAAGCTGGTTAAGTTCCTGAAATAATAATCTCCGACTAACTTAATCAGGGTGAGTGAGCATGTAGAACTCGTGCAGGTAAGCGGCACCAGTTCTCACCGTATGCGGGAACAAAATTCTCCACTGCTGCTCGCGTACTCCGGTAACGCCATTCGAGAAGTAATCCTCATCATCATCATCGGCGACAGTGAGAATGTCCCATCCGTCGTGAAGGGCATCCTCTACGTCTTCGACCTCCGGGTCGCTGAACCAGTGTGTTGTCCAGAACCACGATCGCCACACGTCGAACATTGTGTTTCCGACAGCGAGAATGTACTCACCGCCTGAAAATGGCGCACCGCCTTCACCGTAGACTACCGATTTCCCGAAGAAATCGAGATCGAGATCGGTAAGGTAGGGGTAATGATCTGTGTTGGCCGCATCGTAGTTCGTGCTCGTGTAGATGGTGTCCTCGGAGAAGCACATGCGGTTGGCATACAGGGCCATGTACTTATACAACGCCTCCGGTCCGGCGAAGTCGGCGTACTCGGCGTGTGTGTACAGATTCTGAAGAACGGCGTTGGTCGGGAAACCGGTTTCATCGCGCAGGATCGGGTTATTCTGGGCAACAAGGCTGTTGAAAAGGCTTGTGGTTTCCGCCACGAACGATGATGTAAGCGTTTCGCCCCAGTCTTCTATCGGATCGGGCTGAAGTCCTCCGAGTCCGGGGATACTTGAAATAATAGGTACTCCATGCATGTCGTTACGGACATGTGCCGGACACGAGGCGTCCTCGAGAAGGTGCAGTGTGAAACCGAAGGTATAGAACGCGTTAGCAAGAAGTTCAATAGAGTCCTTGCCATCCTCGCAGGCCGTTGCCTCGTTGATCAGGTGAATTGCCATCGGAAGTGTCTTCCGGTTACGCGAAGATCTCATCTCGAGGATTCCAAGGATGTCATAGGAGCCGAGGACTCCCTGACCGAGCGCCCAGTCGAACGCCTTTACTCCAGCACCACCGGTGCCGCCGAGAAGCCCGAGATCGTCGAATTCCCAGAACTCGGTCTGCCATGTGTTCTGATTGATCGGCGTGTAGAAATGGGCGAAACCCTTGAGGAATGTATCGTCGTCATCTCCGAATGTATTCGTTGTGTGGAAAAGAACGCCACCGTTATCCTCTATTACGACCTCCCTTGTGTAATTTACTGAGCCGTCGGTATTCAGCTCGCCGACAAAAACATCCTCGTCGGCGGAACCCGCCTGAATTAAGGCCCACGCGACATTCGGCGCAAGGGCGACTTCGGGAGGCATCGAGTCGTAGTTATCGTAATCAAAGAACAGTATGGTTTCGATCGCGCCGGGATGCTCGACAAGGGTTTCCCAGTGGAAATTCGGAAGCCTCAGAAATCCCCTCGGGCCTGTGAAATGTGTATCCTCCGGGTAGAAAGTCAGGTAATAGGCAAGTATCGATTTGGTAAGCAGCGTGGCGTGAGTGTCGAGTGTGCCCCACTGGCCGGTCCTTTCATATTCAAAGAGTTCTTCTCGTTCTCTTAGATGCCTGATTCTCTGAATTTCAGAATTACCTGTCCCGGGATTTGTGAAATTCACGCGCCATGGCCCGGGATTTCCATTCAGGTCGGTGAGTCGCGTTACATATATCGATGTTTCGAGAACTCGTCCGAAAGGATCATCGGGATGTGCCAGTTCGATGCTGTACTGATAGGCGTAATTATCGTGTTTAATTTCCACGGCATTCTTAACTGCGTTACCGAAGAAGGGAAGTATGTCGGATGCCATCTCGAGAGTGTTTCGCCACCTGTCCGGAGTCTGCAGAAGGCCGCATGCTGATTCGATATCTGAGTTGATACAGGCGTACGCGAAAGCATCAAGTATCCTTGCGGGAGTGTCACCCGGGTCATGGCCTGCTGGAGTAATTCCGTCGTGGCCGGAGCATGCAGTTAACAGCATAAGCAGTGTTGCCGTAAACAAAGCCAGTATGTTGATCTTGCCTGACATGTGTGACCTCTCGCATTCTGAAATTATGAACCCCGGATGCAAGTTCGCTTCGCCAGTAAGAGAATATCGTATCCTTTGATGCCGGTCAATGCCGTGCATGCTTTCGAAATTGCTTTCCTGTATATTGTAGAATGTTGAACAATGACGCAGGTATCGGAGATAACGACTTTTCATCTTCTGCCGGAACTCTGGGAGGGAGGGCTTGAGCGTGGCGTTATAGAGCAGGCGATATGGTTAAGGGCCCGTGGCCTTAATCCGGTAGTGATTTCGGCAGGGGGAAGGTGGGTCGGAAGGTTAAGGGATCATGATGTAACCCATATTCCGATGGAGCTTAACAGAAGGAATCCGTATAAGGTTCTTTCGTGTGTCAGTCGGTTACGAAAGCTGATCAGGCATCATGATCCGAAGATTCTGAGCGCCCATTCCCGTATCCCTGCACTCGTGGCACATATGGCGACAAGTAAGAAAACCAAAGGGTTACATTCTCCGCCACTCATCACTAATGCCCAGGGTTATTACGAGAAGCATATGGTGTCACGTGTAATCGGGAGGGGGGACATCGTGGTTGCCGTCTCGGGTGCGATACGTGATCACCTGTCGGGAAAACTCGGTACAGATGCATCCCGCATTCGTGTAATTCCGAGGGGAACCATTGGTGTTGATAATTCCAGTGTAACTGATGATGAATGTGATGCTTTGAGAGAAAAGTGGCGTGTCTATAACAATGCTCCGGTAGTCGCCTGTGTTGGGAGGTTATCGGCTTCCAAGGGATGGGAGGATGTGATAGAGGCATCGAAGTACATCCCTGATCCGCTTCCGTTTTTCGTGTTTGTAGGCGAAGCACATCCGGGACGAACCCGGTATCGCGATCACATTGTTAAGCTGATAGCCGAATCCGGGCACGAGGGCAATTTCATTTTTGCGGGGCATATCGATAAGATGTCCGCTGTTTACGAGATAGCGGATGTGGTAGCGGTTCCATCGAGGATTCCCGAACCGTTTGGAAGGGTTATCATGGAATCGATAATGTCGCTCACGCCATTTGTTACATCAGATGGTTCGGGAATATCCGAGTTCCTGAACGGGGATTTCAGGGAGTTCACGATACCGGTTAAATCACCGCTCCTGCTTGCGAAACATATTGTGCGGATGATCGAGTATGCCGATGCGTACGAATCGTTGCTTGGAAAACTAAGGTCTGAAATTCTTGAAAAAATGACAATTGATGATGAAATGTCGATGACCCTGGATGTATATCGTGAACTCAGGCCGGGTGTTAACTGGCCTTCAGTATGAAAAAATTTGCATCTCCAGATGTAATTCTGGGAGAATCATTAAAGAATTTGAGCGAACAGACTGAAAAGCCCGGAAAAGCTACCATAGTCGATGTCTTCTGGATGTCGATTCTCATGGTATTCACCTTCGTCTCGCGCATGTTTTTCCTGGACATGGGCTTCGGACGTGCGGACGCGTGGCGTGTCGCAGTAACAGGCAAGTTCTGGGTCGAAATGGGTGAGTACTTTCCGTCGCGTCCACCCGGATTCCCGCTTGTTGAAATCGTTGCGACAATCTCGTATGCGATATTCGGTTCGTCACCAGCCAACTGGATATTTACTAACCTCCTGACATGCCTCGTATTCATGGCATCGGTGATCGGAGTCTGGCTGCTTGCGAGAAAGTGGGGTATCCGGTACCCGTTCATGGTCGCGAGTGTCTATGCATTCGCGCCCTTAAACTGGGTATATTCAATCGAGACAATCGATTACCTCTGGATGACCGCGTTTATAATCTTCAGCCTGCTTGCGCTGGAATCGGGGCGAAAGTATTCATTCCTGTGGGCGGGCATACTCCTGGGAATTGCAACCGCCGCGAGGTTCTTCGCGGGTTTCGAGATAATCCCACTCCTGATACTTGCCTGGTACAAGCGCAGGCAGATAAAGGACCTTGTCGTATTGTTCATATCATGGCTGGTTGTATCTCTCGCGTTCTACGTTGTCGTATTTATGCAGATTACGGACTGGACCGAGTACTTTGACTGGTTTAACAGGCTGAATATCTACACCGCCGGAATGGCTGAGCTTGAAGGAAATTCCTTTAAATCAAGGTTCCTTATGCCCGCGTCCGGACTTGTCGGACCGCTGGCGTCAATAATATGGATCGTCGCCCTGGCGTGGGGAATTCCCGTCCTCGTCAAGAAAAAACTTGCGGGAGATCGCGGAATATGGGCATGCGGATTACTGGCATTTTTCATAATGGTCCCGTATCTCTGGCACCTTCACCCAAATTACTGGATCCCGGCAACCGGATTCCTATTGATGCTTCTTGCGCAGGTTGTGAATCCGAAGGTATTTTTCGTTGTCGGGGTATTTATTTTCATGGCTAATTTTCCATGGTGGCAGCAGAATATCGAAGGTCTCAGGGTATTTTCAGCCGATGGTGGTAATGAAAAAATCGAGCAGTACTCCAAGGACCTTGAAGCGTTTCAGAATGAGACCGTATTCAGCGAGATGACGTACAGGCAGGGGACGCTGGGATCTGTCGAGAGGCTTCTTGAATTCGACATGCCTGAAAACTGGGTCGTGATGGTTCACGCGAACCTTCAGACGATCAAGTTCCTTCTTCCGGAAATTGAGGAGTTCATGATTACGACAGAGGATGGGGGCGAGATCGGTGTCTGGGGTTACACCGACCATGGGCCAAAATATCTCTATCTTCTTTCACCGGGGCAGATCGAGGAAGTGATCCGTGCCGGATACGAAGTGATATATATTCCCGGTGTGGAAAGGCTTTATTATGCCAACTACGGTGTACTGATACAGGATGTCGAAGGTGTGAAGGTCGCATTTGGCACATCATCAGCAGGATAGTATGAGTATAATTTTCGGATAGACACTCTGAATCCGTGTTAAAATCAGAAACATCAGGGCCTGTTCCATCAATGGATAAATGAAATGGCACCCAATCAGTATGGGCATATGCAGCTATTGAGGCTGGCACCATCAACAGGCCAGGCACTCAGGCGTCTCAATGTGATCCAGGGACAGGTTCTTCGCGGTAAAGTCTTCAAGTTTACACCGTATGGCCAGCAGGCGGGAATTAAAGGTGTCGACGCAGGCGGAACCGCAAAGATCGCGCTCGGATCGCATCTGATAGAAGCTGTTCTCTCGCAGTCCATTCCGGAAGGATCATCCGTAACTCTCGAAGTTATCAAACTTGCCGATGATTCATTCTCTTTGAAGCTGGTTTCCTACGATCCTCCTGCGACGGGTAATCCAGCGAGTACAAATCAGCCGATCATTACCGGTGATCTGATAGAACTGTCTCCTGAAGTCAGAGCTCCTTTAAAGGGACAGGTAACTTCGGAGAATATTACGCAGGATGCTCCCCAGCCCCAGAAAATTGCTGTTACACCGGAGACCGCATCACTTCCGAAAGCCGTAACACAGAACCTCCGTGCAGCAATTACGGAAGGTTTTATCGAACCTGCACAGTTCGCTGCAGATGTTTCGAAGATCAGGGAGTCTGTTTCTACAACACTGACCAGTCTTACTGACACGCTGTATCAACTCAGTCAGACCGCTCCTGCACAGGCTACAAAGCTTGCAGAATCTATAAAAACACTAACAAACATTGTTCGGCCGCTGGTTGAAACGCTTCCCCGTGAAGGACTTGAGATTACGCAGTCAACGGATAAAATAGCCGGAATTCTGAAAGTTATTGCATCGGTGCTTCGGCCTGTTTCCGATCCGGATGCAGAGGTTGTGCTGCAAAAGACGCAGGATTCACCATCGCCAGTTGCTGCGACGGACCGTCCGGTCGTTAGTCCGGCGCAAGGCAGGACAGGTTCCGTAACCGTGCAGCCAGATCCCGTAACGGGAAAACCTGCGGAAATTGTACATGGTGAAGTAAAGCAGTCACAGGTCGTAAGGACTGAATCCAGTCAACCCTCAATACAAACTGAACCATCGAGTTCGCGGATAAGCAGTTCGGAAGGTACAGAAGTATCGAGAACTGATGCAAGACCTGCGGGCGGTAATATTTCGTCAGCCCGGTCCGGAGCCCCGGAACCGGTAATACCGGGATCAGTTCCTCCGGGCAAACCATCCGAAATTCCGGGGCAGTCGGTAGTTCCTGAATCCGGTTCGACTAAAGATGGAATTCAGTCTGGCGGGAAGATACCTGTCCCCATCGATCCCGAGATAGCCGCTGTAAAACAGGCAACTGGTGAAAAATCGCAGGTTACGTCCGGTACGGGGAAAGAGATTAGAGTCGATCGTGTGATTCAGCAGGCGGAAACCCGTGAGATTCATATTGAGCAGGCCCGAAACCTGCTGCCTGGACTGAGGACGCTTTCACTTCTTGCAGACCGTCTCGCGAGATCGCATGGATGGACTGTAGAGGAATCCGCGCAACTGTCGAGTCACGCGGCTCGCCTTGCTAATATTTCCGACGCGTTTGAGGGTGTTCTTCTGGCCCCCCTGATTACATCATCTGTCGATGTTCCGGATGCAATACCAAGGCTTCTTTTAATGCTGATGTTTCCCGGTGGGATTGCGGAATTCGGAGCCGTTCAGCGTGATGGCTCATCACATGGGGGCATTTCGGATACATCAGTTGAAGAGGGTGAGTCTGATGATATTTGTTTCGGAGTGCTGAGGCTGAGCACTGAAAACATGGGACCTCTGAATATCAGGATCGATTACTCTGAAACTGATGACAAACCTTCGATCAAGGGGCAGTTCAGGGTGAGTGAGGAAATTACGGAATTTGTGAGAAGTGAGATCCCGTCTCTTGTTAGGGCGCTCGACGCAAGAGGGATAGGAATTGCATCGCCGGGACGTATAAGGGTGGTGGCACGCGCGAGTGGACAGGCAGATAACGACTCTATAAAAACAGGTGAAACAGAGGGTAATGGCGGTCTTGACCTGAAAGTATGAGCTTAAACGAGGACATAAAAAGGTCTATCGCGCTCGGATATGATCCGGAATCGGACCATGCGCCGAAAGTCCTCGCCAAGGGGCTTGGGCCGGTGGCAAATTCGATACTGCGGATTGCGGAAGAGCACGGGATACAGATTTACGAAGATCCGCTTCTTGCGAGAAGTCTCTACGTACTTGAACTCGGGCAGGAGATCCCGGAGGAATTTTACATGGCGATTGCGGAAGTGCTCGCGTTTGTTTACCGGATGGACAAAAAACTTAAATCACGCAGGGGGCTCTGATTCATCTTCCGGTTCCGGTGGTTCGATTTTAATTTCAAGGCTGTCGGAAATGGCCATGTTCTTTACGATAAACGAGAGGTACAGGCTGATAATGAGGCATGTTATACCGATTCCGAAAAATGTTGATTGAAATGTAGTAAGCCATAATTTCAGTGCCTGCTTTTCATACCAGTGATTGATCCTGACACCTACTCTTTCAATTGAGAGCGGCTCGTAGATACTCCCGTCGCATTCGATATAGATCGTTTCATCCGTAAGCTGTTTGCCTAATGGTTCGCCATCAACATAAATCACTGTGTACCTGTCAGCTTCCTCAAGCGAATATAGGTGGTCCATCGAATTCCAGTGAATATCCTCTTTAGAAAAGGCGTTTACCAGAAGCTGGCTTCCAAAAACGAAAAATAGAATTATTCCAAGAATGAATAATCCGCGCTGGAGTTCTTTGATTTTCTGCATTACTGTCCCCTTTGATTTAATAAAATAGTATCCTCTCCAATTAAAAGCCCATGTACGGTTTCAGCTTCGCTACGATGCCGATTAGAGGATAACACGAGATCATTCTCAGTGCTGCATTGCCGAATACATGTGAATTATGTCAAAATAGACCCGATGGATGAGGATAAGGGAATTATAAGAAAGAACCCCGGTGGATGGGTATGGCTTGTTTTTGTTTTCGCCATATTTATGTTCATCGCTGTGGTTATTTTCTACTACCTTACAACCGACCTCGGACACACACCTGAATGGGCTCCCGATGGCTGCACGGTCCATACGATGACAAGGCGCGGCCAGTGGGTAATAATCAACGTACATGACATTGAGAACTTCGACACCGAACCGGAACTTGCGTCGGTTATCCTCACCACAATCTCCGAAATGAGGGATTTTCTACAGGAGAATAATCCGGTCTGGGACGAGAAAAGGGTCGAAATTCAGTTTCCTCCTGACTCAATGGAACGAACCTATGCCCTGACTTATCGTGAAGTTCACAACGGGGAGCGCCTGATACGCGATCTTGCGGTCCAGGTCGGACGTCCGGAGCTTCCGGCTTATGCAGGACCGAGATTCTGGGTTGTTGGAATCACGGCTGAAATGCTTCAGAAAGTAGCTCGTGGTGAACAGACTCTCGGGTTCCTGCAGGAACTCGATCTTGATGAAAGGTACGACGTTGGGGAAGAATAGTAAATTATTGGAGAATCGGAAAGATGAAGCATATTTCAGGATTATTAATTTCAATCGTAATTTTAACTCTAGTAATTTGTGGTTGTTCCGGATCGAAAGACCCGGTTGTGCCGGTGGCCACCGAACCACCCGTTACCATTAACGAAAGAATCGGGCAGGTATATCATTTCCTGTGGGGAACAGCAGCGATCGAGTGCGACATGGAGTCCGGGGATGTGGAACTGATTCCATCAAGGAATTCTCTTCTACATCTCAACGTCGCAAAACCGATCGTCGCATCGATGGGAATGAGTGTTGAGTTCTTACCCGCTGAGAGCGATCCGGCAAATGGCAGATTCGCAATGAACATATCACTCACTCATCCGTTTTCCGGTGAGGACAGGTTCACGGGCTTTGATGTTAAGGGAATCATGATGACACCGGGGACAACCGAGATGGCTGAGGACCTTATAGTCGCGGGACTCGATGAAACCCAGCTAGTAAATCGTGATGGTCTTACCCGGTGGTGGAATCCGACTGAATTTACCGGAAACGGAATTCTCGGATACTATCCGGGGATTCCCGGTACGCAGGATGCGGCAACACTTACCGCGAGAATAAATCCATATAAGATCTTTGCCGATTCGCTGGATGCGGAAAGCCCGATCGGGGACCTTATCCTGCCGCTTCCCGATGACAATACCGGAAGGGCTGTTTTTTCAGCCGGGGCGACGAACACACGCAAGTATGTAATTCAGTTCCCGGTATCAGGCGGACCCGTCGTCGTATTTAATTACGCCGTGGATGCATCATGGGGACCTCCATTAATAAATCCTCCCGATGAAGTACCCGATGATTTTCCGATAAACGCAAATCAACCCGAACCTTTCGGAATCCGGATAATCTTCCCGGAGAACACGCTTCAGTACCTTGAAGGCGGGGAGGTCGTCGGTAACCTGAGAATTCGTGCGGTCGTTTCGGACTGGCAGGGACTGATGGACGGAAATGTTCAGGATGAGATCGATGCGGTCGGGATTTTCTCACCGGACCTTTTTATAGAGCCTGTCGAGCTGAGTTACGTCACGGAGAGTTTCGATCATGCGGTGTATGAAGCAGATGTAACCCAGTACCTTCTGCCCCTCTACGATGCTGATCCGCGGCTGGTTCTGGTAATGGCAAGGAACGGAAATCTGACGGAGAGCTATACGCAGGGAGGCCTTAATCCGGGGCCGGAGGAACCGCTCATGGCGTTCCAGACGGCGGTAGTTGAAATGGATTCGGTGACATGCGAGGAGGACGGGAACAACCAGTTCGCGGATGCCGAAGCACTTGACCTGAGCAGTTCATTTGCCGGGACACTATGCAATCCGGGAGGATCGCAGACCGATTACAGGGATTTCTATACTTTCGATGTCCCCGCAACCGGGGCAATTGGTGGAATCGGCCTGTCGGCAGAGGTAGAACCTGTAAGTGTTTCCCTTTACGATGAAACGCACACGGAACTGGGAAATGTCTACGTATCTGATGGTTACTCGGTTCTTGATGACCCGATGATTCTCAACGAGGGAACTTATTACATCCGGGTCATGACAGAGAACGAAACACAGATGGTTTATTACGAGGTTTTCAATGATTTCACCGAGGACCCATGCGGGGATACGCTGGACCTGTCATTTGAAACGAAGGTCGATATTCCGCAGGAAAACAATGTTTACACCGGAAGAAGATCGACTCTCGCATGGTACAACCATGTATGGGTTGTTTATTCAGAGGGGTCGATCGGTGACGGGAGTATTTTAATACGTCATTCGCAGGACAACGGACTTAGTTTCGAACCCCCGGTCCAGGTTAATCACCTCGCGACACACTGTACCCGTCAGTGGCCGTCGATTGCGCGTGATCCATTGTCGGGTGATCTCTACTGCGCATGGGTTGAGTACTCATCCGGCTATCCTGAGCCGTGGGTCAGCAGGTCTGAAGACAACGGTTCATCGTGGTCGAACGGAGTAAATATTTACGACTTCGAAACAGCACCTCTTCAGAATGACAATGAACCGAGAAGCATTCAGATAGACGTCGATGGTAGCGGACGACTTCATGCGGTCTGGATGGATGCCAGAAGCGGACTTGAACAGGATATTTTCTATTCATATTCTGATGATATGGGGTCGACGTGGGAACCGGCTGAGCTTGTGGACGAATCGAATTCATCGATCCAGATGTCAGAAACGGGACTCGACATGGATGTAAACAATTCCGGACGCGTTGTGGTCGCGTGGACCGACAGGCGTCATATCCTGACCCCGCCACTTACGAGTCTCGACATTTACTTTGATACGAGGACAAGTACGACACCGTTCGGGACGGATGTCATGGTTAATCCCCCCACTCTCAATATAGAGCAGACCAGGCCATGTATATCGATTACCGATGACGGGATCATTCATGCGGCATGGGTCGACAGGCGAAATGACGGGTCATTCGGCGGGTCGAATCCACCGAACACATGGGAGCTATACTACGCGAGGTCGGAGGACAGCGGGGTGTCGTTTATTGCGGAGACCGAAATCCCGACAACGGAGGGGTATTCGACGAGTACCTACATGGCACCGCGGATTGATGTCAGTCCGTGGGGAAATCCGTATGTTTATTTCATTCATGAAAACGATATTCTGATGCTGTCTCAGTCGTGCGATCTTGGAGACACGTGGGAGATTCCGGTGACGATTTTCCCGCATGATCCCGATACCTACATAATGTCGAACATCAGCTTTGATATCGGAATTGGTGGACAGGTCTACGCTCTTCATGCGGATACCCGCAACGAGCCCGGCCCTGATTACACCCACTGGAATCTGTACCTTGAGGGACTTGAATAGGCATAATAAAGCTGGCGATAGCGCGAAAGACCTTTGAACTGTATACTTACAGAATCTTGGCAGGCGAGAAGAAGAAAAATCTGAAGGCGAAATCGAAGGAGATTGTCCGCGACCGTATGGGCCAGTACGGTGGATTTTTCTCCGAACTCGGCCACGACAAGGCGCTCTGGTTCATTATCTATTTCACCGTAGTTCTTGCGTACCTACTTCTTAACCAGGGCGGAAGTGTCGACCTTACACGTGCACCCCAGTGGGCGTTCAGAGCGTTCGCGTTCGCAGGACTTCTCCTTTTCAGTATCCTCGACGGAAGGAAAATCAGGGAGTCACTCGCGAGGATCAATCTCAAAGGGATCCTCCCAATATCGCTTATAATCTTCCTGGTAAGCTCCAACATCGTATCGATCAGGCCGTTCGAGACCACCGAGGAGACGATGAACATCCTCGCGTACGCGTCGATGGCTTTCCTCACGTACGTCTACATCGATTCTCTCAGGAGACTGAGACAGCTTCTCGAGATAATCATGGTGGCCGGATTCCTGATCGCGTTCCACGGATTGTTTATCTTCTATGGGGCGTACTGGTCGAAGGGCGAGACAACACCACTTTCGAGCCTGTTCTACTGGCATAATCCATGTGCGGGATTTCTCCTTCTGATCTGGCCGATTATGCTTGCCCAGTACTACGCTCTCCGTCGGGGATGGCAGACGTTCCTGATACTCTATATTTTCTTCTTTACCTTCACGGCTTTCATGTTGACGCTTTCACGTGGCGGATGGCTTGCGGGATTCATTCCCTTCTTTTTAATCCCGATGTTCTTCTCCAGGCGGAAGCTTCTGGTCGTATGGCGTCCGGTACTTCTGTTTGTGCTGTATTTTCTCTCGGCCCTGCCTTTTATCATTAAATATTATGGAAGATTCCTTCGCCCGATTGTCGACAGGTGGAACCAGTTCAGGTTCGACGACTACTCGGTTGTTGGAAGGTTCGAGTTCTGGACGATTACGTGGAAGGTTTTTCTGAAGCACCCGATTTTCGGGATCGGATTCAACACGTTCGGCTATTACTATGTTCATTACCAGTCTGACCCGCAGTACTACACGAAGGACCCGCACAATATCTATTTGAGGTTCCTTGTCGAGGGTGGAATCATCGGCCTTGTCGTAATCCTGAGCGTCGTCGCGATTGTCTATAAGCTGCTTGTTAAAACGCTGAAGGCTCCTGAAGGGAAAATGATCACCGTCTATCGTGTGGGACTTTTGTCAGCGATAATCGCCGAGATGTCCCATATGGCGCTAGATTTCGACTGGACGTTCCCGGTGCTTCCGATGCTTCTCCTGTGCGAGATCGCAATACTTGCAAGGACATTTACCTACAGCAAAGCTGAGCAGGAGCTTCCTGTTACCGAATGGGAACCTGATGAGAAAGCCGATCTTGCGCCAATGGAGCCGGAAACGCCGAGTGTAAAGGGTTGGTACATAAAACCCGTCGCAGTCTGGAGGACACTTGCCGCGATACTATTCGTTATCAACATGCTCGGGTACCAGTCGATGGTGTTGAGCGAGAAGGGCGACAATTTAATCCAGAACCAGCTTCAGATAGCACAGGCGAGGGTAGAGGAGTCGATGAGCCAGCTTCAGGTCGAGGCATTCCGCTCGCAGACACAGGAGACTCCTGATTTCAACATCGAGCTATGGCAGGCGCGATCCGATATCGTGATCGAGGCCCGTGATTACTGGGTACGGAGCCTGAACTGGAATCCGTGGAACTGGAGATCACTCAAATCACTTCTCAATGCCTTCTACAATGAAGCGAAGAACATATATGTATATGGGCAGGACGGTGATCTCGACAGGGCGATCGCGCTGGGACTTGACTATGGTTACCGGCTTCTACATGTGACCCCGCATCGCCCGGCAACGCATTACTATCTCGGCCAGCATGAAATCCTGGTCGGGAGAATTCGTGGTGATGATGAACTTAAAGAGGCCGGGCTTGCAAAGCTGCTGATGGCGATTGAGCTCGATCCCAAAAACATCCCGAAGTATTACCTTGGAATCGCGGAATATTATTACGCCGAGGGTGAATTTGACACCGCGCTTGAATATATAGATACATTGGAAGGTATTTTCGTTCCGCTTTATGACACTGGCGATATTGATTTCGGGGCGCTTAAGGGTAAGTCGCTTGCAAGACATGACTGGATAGATATAACCGAGACGATGCGTGACGCGTGGTGGCTTAAGGGAGAGATTTACCTTCTGCAGGATAAAAAAGAAGAAGCGATCGAGGCTCTTTATCACGGGCTCAATACACCGGTTGGTGGTGGGGAACTTGTCGAACCTTACATGGACCTCGGGGAACTTCAGTTCAGGTTTGCCGTAAGAATTGCGGAGACCGCCGCGGAGATCGGTGACTGGGAAACCGTTTACAACCGGGCAAAGCAGGCGCTCGATATTCTTGAGGAAAGAGGCATGCTGAACCAGCCGGAGACTCTTGAAGAGACAAGGATGCTGCAGAGGTTATACGCCGAAGCTGAAGCCGAGATAATCATGTCAGCGGATGAAACCGGGTCTGTGCCCGATCCGGCAGAATCTGATATCTACAATGAATCGCCCGAAGAATGAGTACCATCCCTGAAAACACAGTTGAATTTCTGAGAAAAAAGGCCGGGAAAATTTCCGGTGTCATCTCTACCGGAAGTGGACAGGCACTCAGTTTCAGGGAAGCTGGTACTCTTTTACAAATTGACTACGATGAACTTCCGGGATACGACGACGCGGGGCTTTCGGGACATGCCGGCGAACTTTCTGTTGTGCGAGGTCAGTCCGGAGTCTGGGCGATATGGACCGGAAGAAGGCACTTCTACCAGGGATACTCGTACAGGGACATCACAGCGTATATAGATATCTCTAAGCAGCTTGGTGCAGATACACTCATCTGCATTAATTCCGCAGGCGGGTTAAATCCGGAACTATCTGTCGGTGATATCAGAATAGTACAGAAATTCAAGTGTTTCATTCCTGTCGATGCAGTTGAATACAGCCCGGATGGAGGGACGTGGCGGGATACCTCAACAGAGCTTGTAACCCGTTTAATGAATGCGGCTGAGAAGGCTGGTATTGATATTGACGTTGTGAATTATGCGGGAGTACCGGGTCCCACTTACGAGACCGCTGCCGAGGTTAAATGGTTACGATCACTTGGGTGTGATGTTGTCGGGATGAGCACGGTGCCGGAGCTTATCAGGGCAGGGGAGCTTGGAATGAAGGCTGTAGCCGTGAGTGCGATAGCGAATGTGCATGGCTCGGGAAAGGTTTTGACGCATGAAGAAGTGGTAACCGAGGGGAAGCGAAGTACCGAGAAGATTCAGAAAATTATTGAAACAATAATAGGGATCAAATAAAGGATGCTGTTGGGCGTCCATGTGATATAATCTCATGCCGCTAAAGAAGCGGTTTCTACATTTTGAAAGGCTGAAGTGAAAATGACAGATAAAAAGGAAATTTACGATGTCGCGATTATCGGGGGTGGACCCGGTGGAATGACAGCCGGAATTTACTCCGGCAGGGGTCTTCGCAAAACGCTCATCATCGATAAGGGTGCGCTTGGCGGGGCGGTTCTTCTTTCTTCGGAATATGACAATTTCCCCGGGTTCCCCAAAGGCATACCGGGATTCGAGCTTGCTACCCGCATGGAGGAACATCTCAGGAAGTATGAGGTGGATGTCGTCATGGACAACGTCACCAGCCTGAAATTCGTTAATAGTGGGCCACTTTTCGAACTTGTCTGCGATGGGAAGAACTATTACGCGAAATCCATAATACTCGCATCCGGGAGCAATCCGCGACCGCTCAAGGCAAAGGGAGCCAGGGAGCTTCTCGGTAAGGGTGTTTCAACCTGCGCCGTCTGTGACGGAGCCTTTTACAAGGAGAAACCGGTGGCAGTTGTTGGTGGAGGCGATGCCGCGGTCGAGGAGGGAATCTACCTCACGAAGTTCGCGAGCGAAGTAACAATCATCCATCGACGCGATGAGCTTCGCGCAAAACCTGAGCATCAGAAGGAAGCTTTCAATAACCATAAAATCAAAGTGGCGTGGGACAGCGTAGTCGATGAAGTAGTAGGCACAGATCGCGTCGAAGGTTTAAAATTAAAAAATGTCAAAACGGGAGAAATTACAGACCTTAACGTCAATGGTGTATTTGTCTACATCGGTTCAACCGGAAACACGTCATTCATCGACCTGCCGGTCGATAAGGACGAGTGGGATTATATCAAGGCAGGCTGCCTTGGAGAGACGAATATACCGGGTCTGTACGCGATTGGTGATGTCAGGTGGGAGCCATTCAAGCAGGCGATTATTGCGTGCGGGCAGGGCGCACAGGCCGCACTGTCAGCCGACCGTTATATCAAGACAATACCGTCCGAGGTTTTGGAGGATTTCGAGCAGTAGGATAGGAAATAAGATTGAACTTCAAAGCGACCGCCTGGTCGCTTTTTTTCTATCCCTTTATGACGGCTAATGGCTTGAGGCGCGCAACGCGTGTGCTGATACCGCTGGAATGGGTAACATTTACTACTTCGTCGACGTCCTTATATGCCTGCGGTGCTTCCTCTATGAGGCCCTTTTTACTTCCTGCACGCACGAGAATACCCTTTCTGTCCATCTCGTTGATAAGAGACCTGTACTCAAGCCTGCGTTTGGCTTCGTTACGTCCCATAGCACGGCCTGCACCGTGACATGCGGAACCGAAGGTGCTTACCATGGCTTCGGGACGCGCCCTCAGGACCCATGAAAAAGTACCCATATCGCCGGGGATAAGAACAGGCTGACCGATATCACGATATCGCGAAGGGACGTCGTGGTGACCCGCAGGAAATGCCCGGGTAGCTCCCTTTCTGTGGACAAGAAGCCTGGTTTTCTTTCCATCAACCTCATGTTTTTCCCATTTGGCGATATTGTGGGCTACGTCATAGACGACTTCGAGGCCGAGGTTTTCGGCTGATTCCCCGGATATCCTTTCGAAGGCATTTCTGATTAAATGTACAAGTATTGAGCGGTTTGCCCATGCAAAGTTGGCAGCACAGGCCATCGATGCAAGGTAATTTCGTCCTTCAGGGCTTGTAAGTGGAGCACAGGCGAGCTGACGATAAGGAAGGTCGAACTCATATTTTCTTACAGCTTCGCGCATTATCTTGAGCGAATCATCGCATACCTGGTGACCGAATCCCCTCGATCCGGTGTGGATCATGACAGTCAGCATACCCTCGTGGAGTCCATAGACCGATGCCGCGTCCTGATCGAATACCTCATCGACCCTCTGGATCTCAAGGAAGTGATTGCCGGCACCAAGGCTTCCGCACTGTTTCTTACCACGTTCGTACGCTTTTTTTGATATCAGCGATGGATCCGCCCCGTCAAGACAGCCATTTTCCTCGAGATACTCCACATCGTCCGGCCACGACAGCCCTTCCTTAACAATCGCGTGCGCACCGTTTTTCAGAACGCGGTCCATTTTTTCGCCTGCAAACGAAAATTTGCCACCTTCTCCAACCCCGACGGGTACGTCCCGGAACACCTGGTCGACAAGCTTGCCAAGGCGTTTACTCTGCTCATCGGCATCAAGGTTGGAACGAAGAAGACGTACGCCGCAGTTGATGTCATATCCCACACCACCGGGTGAGACAACTCCATTTATATTCGGATCGAATGCCGCGACTCCACCGATCACGAAACCATATCCCCAGTGGATATCAGGCATCGCAAATGATCCTTTAACGATACCGGGAAGTGTAGCGACATTGGCGACCTGGCTGAGTGCGTTGTCCTTAAGGGCAAGATCAAGTAGTTTCTTCGAAACGTAAAGATATCCGGGAACTCTCATACCCGGCATGGAGTCTTTCTCAAGCATGTACAGTGAATCGTCGATCTTCTTCAGGTTTGCATGAAATCCAGTCTTTGACATTAATCGTTTCCTCTTCCGGCGATGTCAGGTATCGAAAATTATCCTCGTTCGATATATACCATCAGTTTCCGTAACTTCAAGGGCGGCGTATGTGGCAGCCTTTATGTGCCCTGAATCTGCGCGTTCTTCTTTCTTTATTGGTCTGCACTGGATTACGGAATCAAGATTTTTACCATCAAACTTAACCGACTTAATCTGAAAGGGTATAAGTTCCTCGACTTCAACGATGTAAATGCATTCGTTCAGAAAATCGACAAGAGCTTCCTCGATGTCATTAACTGTGATATCAAGTCCGTATTCGCTAACCTTTACATTGGTATCAGGAATTTTCTGAATACCAAGAGAGCCCACGTAACCGTCGAGGGCAGCGTGGAATAGTCCTTCACGTGAATCGCCTGTAATCTCGATCGCAAGGTCGGCTGTATGGGGAGATGGAGTCCAGTCGTATTTCATTTCAAGTCTCGCAATAAAACATCTCCATCATGGAGACATCGATTAGAACATCCAAACGATATTGCAATTCAGGATAAATTGCGAGTGAGGCTATTGAAAAAATTGTCGGATTTCAGGAACTTGTCCTATCTAGCATCCTGTACTGGATCGCCTCCGCGATGTGGGCGGTGGTTATGTTATCTACCTTATCAAGATCAGCGATTGTCCGCGATATCTTGAAGACCCGGTTATAGGCTCTTGCCGAAAGGCCGAGTGAATCGACAGCGCGTTTTAATAACGCTTCCGCTTCAGCTGGAATACTGCAGAATTCGCGAATCTCTCTTTCACCCATCTGTCCGTTAGCCCATATGCCTCGTCCCTTGAACCTTGCCGACTGGCGACTCCGTGCTTCATCGACACGCTCCCTGATAGTAATTGACGGCTCTCCCTCGGTAGGTATTTTCAATTTGTCGAACGGCACCCGCGGCACGGTGACATGCAGATCGATCCTGTCGAGTAGCGGTCCTGAAATCCTCTGTCGATACTGGTGGATCTTGGCCTGCGAGCATGTGCACTCTTTCAGTGAGTCGCCATAGTATCCGCACGGGCACGGATTCATTGCGCAGACGAGCATGAAATTTGCAGGGAAGGTAAGCGTTCCGCTCGCACGGGAAATCGTGACGTAGCGTTCTTCGAGGGGTTGCCTCATGACTTCGAGTACATCACGTTTGAACTCCGGAAGCTCGTCGAGGAAAAGCACCCCGAGATGAGAAAGAGAGACTTCGCCGGGTGATGGCGTCGTGCCACCTCCAACAAGTCCCGCCGCTGAAATCGTGTGATGAGGTCCCCTGAAGGGCCTTCTTTTAACCAGGCCACTGCCGTCTTCTATAAGCCCCATGATTGAGTGAATTTTTGTGATTTCGAGCGCCTCGTCAAATGACATTTCGGGAAGGATTGTGCCAAGCCGTTTTGCGATCATACTTTTCCCGCTACCGGGAGGGCCGATCATCAGGAGATTGTGATGACCCGCGGCGGCTATTTCGCATGCACGTTTGGCGGCTTCCTGGCCGCGTACCTCCATGAAGTCGAACGGGTAATCTTCTATCGACTCGGCGGTTACCTGGCCGTTGCGATACGGTGAAAGACGGCTGTAACCGCCAAGGTGGTCAATTATCTCCCTGAGATGTTTTATAGGGTACACATCGAGCTTGGTAACAAGGGCGGCTTCGGCACGGTTGGGATACGGACAGATAAATCCGGCGAGTTCCTCATTAGATGCTTTTATTGCTGTAGGCAGGATCCCGTGAACCGATCTCACCGACCCGTCGAGTGCAAGCTCGCCGACTACATGAAGCCTGTGAAGCTCATCGACATCCACCTGCCCGGTAGCTCCCAGTATTCCAAGTGCAATCGGAAGATCGTACATAGCGCCGGCTTTCCTGATATTTCCCGGCGCGAGGTTCACGATTATGTGCTTGAGCGGAAATGCGTAACCGGAGTTCTGGATAGCTGCACGGACTCTTTCACGCGACTCCATAACAGCAGTATCCGGAAGCCCTACGATTTCGAACTTCGTGACTCCCGAAGAGATGTTAACCTCAACCTCGACAGGATGCGCGTTTATTCCAAGGAGGGTTGAAGAATGTACGTTGGCAAGCATTTTTTCACTCCCGGTTTATGGTTAATAAATTATCCGGATTCCTTTGACAGTTCCCATCGGGAGAACTAGCATTTCTGTAGTGAAAGAAAGCGAGTTCGAAAGAATCCTTATTGATTCTCTTAGTCGCCTGGGAGTTACGATTCGCAGGGAGGAGATCGAACATGGCCCGGGCGGGTTCTGCAGGCTCGACAGGGAACCTCTCATCGTGTATTCACCCGGTCTTTCACAGTCAAAACGCATAGAACTTTTCCTGAATGCCCTCAAAAGGCTCGATACGTCGGGAATTTTCCTGCCCCCGGTAGTGCGCGATAAGCTGGAACAGGAATAACCTTGCTCCCGACATTTAAATGAACGTACGGGAAGGGCTGGAACCTACGCCATAATTTACAAAGGGGAATTTTTAATCTATCCGGTATTCGCGGGGAAGGTCTTCATAAGGTCCATCTTCGTAATCCCTGCAGAAACCGGAGACATCGGTAAGTTCAGGGAGATTGCCGTTGTAAAGCTCGGGATGGACACTATAGAGAATAGATCTGACCATCGTACCCGATTCCGTGATTATCTCAGATCGGGTTACTTCCTGAAGAATGCCGGCTTCTCGGAACTTTAAAATCATTTCGGCCATGAGGTAGTCCCGTCCGAGTGACTGGAAGTACTCCCTCGATTCGCGTGTGAAGAGGTGGCTTCCCTTATAAGTTCCGTCGATTATGACCGGAAGCCTGCCGAGTTCGCTCATGTAAAGAAATTCCTCGTCGCTGAGGATTCCATCGATACCGAATTCGATCGCCCCCGCGTGGGTTGTCGTGATGTCGAGCCAGACAGCGTCACGGTCGCCAAGTATGGATGAAAAGTATGTGATTCCAAAACCATGTTTGACCGAGAGAAGCGTGGTGTCGAGAAGCAGGTGAGTAATTCCAAGCTCCTGCCAGTTACTGATTATCTCACCGGGTGATGAGTCCCACGGAATGAGGAGATCGGATTCGATACCCGGCTTGGCGATTATCGCAGGGACATCCATGTAATATATTTTAGGATCGATTGAGAGAACAGTGTAATTCCCCGGTGGCTGAAGACTTTCGTTTATGTACTCAAAGACATCGTAACCCGGCACCGCCTCGGCTATCGCCCGATGTCTTGCTTCATCATTAAAAAGCTGGGGAGTTACTTCAAGCGTACGTTTTGCCGACATGCCCAGGACTATTACAAACGGGAAGGTCAGAGTTATAACGAGTAGTACTTTACCAGCCTGAGGCCAGTACTCGCGGACACGCAGGAGAACGTAACCACCCAGAAGCGACAGGCATAGCCATGTCGGGTACATGTATCTCGGGTATGCGGGCGCCATGAAGAAGTTTATCAACATCGTTAGGAAAGCCAGGATAAGAATAACCCGCATGTTCCCGTGATGGATTTTATCTTCAGAGGGTGCGGGAGGTTTTATCGCTAAAACAATCGCTCCGGGCAGGAGCGCGAGCCATGCCGGGGTTATCGCCCAATACCATGGACGAAGGTCCCAGTAAGTCATTGTCAGGTGCCAGAGATAAGCCATGAATCCTGGAAGGTTTCTTGGATAATCGGTTCGTGCGAAAGCCTCGAGCGAGAAGCTTCCGGCCTGGTTCGCTCCCTGGTTGAAAAGTGAACTGAAGAACGGGTGGATAGGATTCCCGGTTCCGACCCATGATCGTATGTACCACGGAAGAGGAACCAGAAGACTGAGAAAAATCAGAACGAGTGGGAACATGACAGGATTAAGCCTTCGGTTACCCGATTTTAATCCAAGATAGATAACAATCGGCAACAGTCCTGCAAGGAACATAAGTCCAAGGTGTTTAGTCGCGCATGCAAACCCGATAAGAATACCCGCCAGGAAAATGCTTTTCAGTTTCGGTGTTTTTATTGTTTCGAGCAGGACCGCAAGCGACAGAAGACAGAATGTGAAGTATGGAAGGTCTATAAGCCCGGAATACGGTGTCTCAAGTGTCAGGGGTGCACCGAGGAAAATCACCGATGCCCACAGACCGATTCTTCTCTGACCTATTGACTTCCCGATCGATAGCAGGGCGAGTGTCATCGGGATGAGAAATACCCATGAAAATGCCCCTGCGAGGAATTCTCCATCGAGGCCGAGTCCGAGTGTGAAGAGCATCTCGCCAAGCGATGGATAAAAACTGAACGTTATCTCGGGGACATTCACAAGCGCCCCTGCCCGAAGGAGTGCTTCGGGGAACGCGTAATGGTGAACCGCTGCATCCCATCCGACGGCAGCGTTGGCACAGTTGATAAGGTCGAAAAGAAACAGGAGTCCAAGCCCTGTCAGAATACTTCTGTCGCCGGGCTGGCTGAATTCCTCCAGGAACTTCCCGATAGTCCGTGGAAAGCTTCGCAAAGCCTTGACAACCCATGGAACCGTAAGGGCGGCGGGAACAAGTACGATAATCCAGAATGCACTCGTGCTGTACAGGCCAAGAAGTCCCTGGATCATGATTACGAAGCTCAGAATACCCAGGCCGACGGCGAGACCCGTTCCGCCAGAGAGCCCCGGATCCAGTTCCGGGAAGAATTTACCAATGAGCGACCGTCCGAGAATGTACCACGGAGGAATAACGAGTATGAGAACGAGGAGTCCCAGCTTACCGACCTCCCGAAGCGTTCATGTAGTCAGCCAGGAAATTGATGGTAAACAGCACATAGACCAGGCAGGTCCATCCGAGAAGTGCGAGTCCCCAGATGATTGATGGAATTTTACTAACGGGCTTTTTTTCGTTCCGGTTATTCATTTGTAATCAGTGTAAGTATAGCTATGGAGAGGGCGAAGGCAACGTGCAGTTTTGACTTGCCCCCAGCGATGTCTATACTGGTAGACCGTATGGATATAACATTTCTTGGTGCAACGCGCACCGTAACAGGTTCAAGCTATCTCGTTTCGGCAGGCGACCGGAGGATAATGGTCGATTGCGGTCTTTACCAGGGACGCCTTGCGCTACAGGAGAAAAACTACACTCACCCACAGGTCGACTGGGCTGAAGTAGACGCGATTCTTCTGACTCACGCCCATATCGATCATTCGGGACTTATTCCGCGAGCAGTAAAACTCGGCTTCACAGGGAAAATTTATACCCACGCTGCGACAATCGACCTGTCAGAAATAATGCTGAAAGACTCTGCGGAGATACATGTTCAGGATGCAAAGTGGATTTCCAGGAAAAGAAAAAGGGCGGGTAAGGACCCCGTAGAGCCGCTTTTCGACGAGTACGACGTTGTCGGGGCATTAAAGCAGTTCGAGAGCGTTAAGTATGACGAGCCTTTCGAGGTCTGTCCCGGCTTCAGAGCAGAATTCCGGGATTCCGGGCATATCCTCGGAGCTGCGTCTATAGCGGTCGATGCTACTGAAAACGGACTGACACGCCGGATAGTTTTCTCCGGAGATATCGGGCATCACCAGGCACCGATTCTGAGAGAGCCGCATGGTTTTGAAGAAGGCGATGTCGTACTGATCGAGACGACGTACGGCAACAGGCTTCATGAAACACCGGAGGACAGGTGGAACGTACTAAGGAAGATTGTGAATGATTCCTACCGTGAAAAGGGAAAAATTCTAATCCCCGCTTTCACTGTAGGTCGGACGCAGGAACTTCTTTACATTCTGGGAGAGATGATGACAAAGGATGAGATTCCATCTCTTCCGATTTACCTTGACAGCCCGATGGCGATCAGTGCGACGAAGGTGCATGAAAAACATCCTGAGTGTTTCGATGCACAGACGCATGACAGGATAAAGCGTGGGGAGAATCCATTCAGACCCGATACACTGGTATTTTCTCAGACGGTCGAGGACTCCAAGGCTATCAACAGGGTCAGGGGAAGCGCGATTATTATCGCCGGTGGCGGTATGTGCGAGGGTGGACGAATAGTCCACCATCTGAAGCATCACCTGTACGACCGGAGCTCGCACCTTGTGTTCGTGGGCTACCAGGCCGAGGGAACACTCGGCAGGGTAATTCTTAAAGGAAAACGAAAGCATATCAGGCTGTTCGGAGAGCAGATTGCTGTCAATGCTCAGATTACCGCAGTCGGGGCATTCAGCGCGCATGCAGACCGTGACGGGCTCATCGACTGGCTGAGAAATTTCAGTTCTCCACCGAAGGCAACGTTCCTGGTTCATGGTGAGGAACAGGCGAGCATGGATTTTGGAGAGCATGTGAGGGAGCAGCTCGGATACCAGGCATATCTTCCAAGACTTAACCAGCAGGTGCGTCTTGAGAACCTTGATGAGATCGACATCGGGAAACGGGCTTTCGTCGAGTCACGTACGCCATCGTCACAGGATGTAAATGAGATTGTGGCTCGTGTAAGTTTCATGGGGCACGAGTTCCAGGACATGGTCGAGACCTATGTGGGTGAACTTGGCAGCCGGATAAAGAAAGCCCAGTCGGCAGGTGGAGAAGGACACTGGAGAACCCAGGATGTATCGGAAGTGCTGAGTCATCTGTCCGAAGCGGTCGGAGGAGACATAGACAGGCTGGAGGAGCTTATCGCATCCTCTAAGCCGCCTGATGATGAATCTTAATTAGCACGCAACAGATGTCCCCTAAATGTTAAAAATGGGCCGATGAGGCCCATGTTTCTTTCAACCAAACTGGCAGAGTCTTTTTTCAGAAACTTGCCATTGCGGATTCTTCATCCTCGAAGATCTGGAACACCTTATTAAGACGGGTTAGTTCGAAGATGTTTCTGACATCCGGCTGCATGCCCCACAGCCTCAGATCGCCGTTCTGGCGGTTTGTGTTCTTGAGGCCGCTGACAAGGACGCCAAGCCCTGCGGAATCCATGTACGGAACCTCAGAGAGATTAACAAGGATCCATACCTTGCCTTTTTCGATTTTTTCATTGAGTGTGAGTTTCAGGTCGCCGGCGCTTCTTGCGTCAAGATCTCCGGATACGTCCACTACAAGAACATCGGTGCCTTCTTCACGACATTTGATTTCCATCTGGGAACTCCTTGCCGTTATAGCTTTGTCCAGTTAAATCCTGGAACGTTATTATTATCGGACTTTACACCCGATTTTTTTCTCTTAATTACACTTAATAAAATCTATTACAGAACATGATGTTCCACAAGATATATCGACCCAAAACATGGGAACTTGTGAATGTGTCTATTGCCGTCGGATATAAAAAAGGGACGTCAGTGCGTCCCGTCATGATTCCATGCTTTGAAGTTAACCTACTGCATCCCGTAATTCATGAGCGCGTAGAGATCAAATGGTACCGGATCGCCCGTGATCTCGGTCCGTGCTCCAGACATTCCCATGTCATTAAGCTCCATTACCATATGGGACACCGATTCGTTAGCAACCCATGACAGGTTTACAAGGAGTATCGGAAGGATCGGTGGTTCATCGTTGTAGTAAACGGTGCCCTCTTCCTCGTCGTCGTAATTAGAGGAGTAGGAAAATGCGTAGCAATCGAACGTTCCTGCTTCAACTGTGACCTGGGATTCGCTGAGGGTAGAATTATAGAAATCGGGATCCTCCACGGTATTGATCCCGAGGTTCCTTGCGGTAAGGAAATCCTCCGGAAGGTCCTCACCCATTATCTCACTGGCTGCAAGGGGAAATATGAAACCGCCCAGAAGGTTAGGATCGACATCGTATGGTGTCTGGTCGTTGTACTGGAACAGCAGTCCCCTGATGAAGCCCGGTGCGGTAAGGTTGTAATAGAATGTGGATGGGTCTGTCATGATCTCCTTGAGGTCGTACCAGGGTATCAGCGCACTGAACCTGACGGCTTCCGGGAGCTCACCGTAATTCATGTAGAAGAACTCGGCAAGTTCATCCGGCATACCACTGAGGTTATCGAGATCGAACTCAATCCAGTATAGAGTCGTGTTTCCTTCGGTTACAGTTGCGGTTATCGCGATCCTGAGATCGAAAGATGTTATGCTGGCGCCTTCCTCCATTAACAGTGAATATTCAACGTAACTGCCCGACGTCCAAGCCTGCTCCGGGAAATCCGGAAGCTCAGGAATGGAATACGTGATCGCTCCCGCCGATGCTGACAGGCACAGGATCATTAAAACTGCCATGAATGCTACCCTTTTCATATGCTGGCTCCTTTTTATTGCTTGCCTTATTTCCTGAAAGGCTGCGGGGAAACCCTAGCGTGCCCCTTAAGCCTGAATAATATCCGATGTTTCGAGGTATTTTTCAAACTCTGCGTTATTACAGTTCTAAGAGAATCCCGAATCCAGCCGGGTTCAGGAAAAATTGTTATTCCTTTTCATGAAGGTATTTGACCATCGTTACTTCGTTTCCGACATCGTTGAAGCTGACCTCGTCCATCATCTTAAGTGTAAGAAAAACACCTCGTCCGCCAGGCTGCAGAAGGTTTTCCATCAGAGTCGGATCCGGAATCAGTCCGAAATCAAAACCCGGGCCCTGGTCGCGTATTTTGATCGTTAACCTGTCGGATTCGATCAGATAACCTATTGTAATCGGTTTGCGTTCATCCTCCTGGTGCCCGTGACGGTACGCGTTAACAACACATTCATCGATTGAAAGACGCACCTTAAACAGCACATCGTCCCCGATACCCTTGAATTTCATCTCATCGAGCAGCCCCTCAAGGACTTCAGAGAACGTGTAAGGGGGAATTGTGAGAGTCGTCCAGCTGTCCGGCACGACCGCAAGAAGCGCCAGAGCAATGTCATCTAGGATATTTTCAGTTGCGTGAAATTCGAGAATTTCCTTCTCAAGTACCTTGAGAAGGTTCATCAGGCTCAAACCCGAATGTTTGCTGAATAGCTCAGCAAGGCGCTCGTGACCGAACCTTTCGCCCGCAGGATTGATGGTATCGGTCAGTCCGTCAGTATAAAATAACAGACGATCGCCTTCCTTTAGCTGTATCTGCTGGGTGACATACCTGCTGTCAGGGAAGATACCAAGCGGCATTCCCTCACCCTCGAGCCACGTAGTTTCACCTGAATCACTGTGGATCCATAACGGCAGTTCATGTCCCGCGCGTGAGTAGGTCATCTTCAGCTGGGTTACATGTATCTTGGCGAAGAAACACGTCGCGTACCAGTAATCACCCTTAACCTGGTTGTATAAACCCTCGTTTACGCGTTCGAGTATTTTCATCGGGGGTGTGAGGGCACCCGCCTGGTTCGCGATCATACCGTGCACACTCATCGCCATGAGGCTCGATGGAATTCCTTTCCCGACAACGTCGCCAATGAGCAACCCTATCGTGTTGGGACCGAGATCGAAGATGTCGAAGAAATCTCCCGCGAGCTCGTGTGCGGCAATCAGGCGGGTAAGGATCCTGATACGCTTCTTCTGGTAGTTCTGGGGGAAGAAACTCTGCTGAAGGCGGCTTGCGAGCTCAATCTCGTGAGAGTGACGCTGGCTGCGCTGGCTGGCCTCCTGTTTTGCGATAACGTCCCCGGTGACATCATCAACCAGAAGAAGAAGGCCCGCGTCTTCACCCGAATCGCATGGAACCGTTGTACCCCTGATCCTGAGAAATTTCCCTGGCTCCGGATCAGCAACAAGGTCTTCGTTATCCTGGATGCAGGCGCTGTCCGATCCTATTTTCGACACGATTTCAAATGCCTGCCGGGTTTCGAGAAGCCTTGCTACGAGGTAATCGCAGTCGGTACCCAGAATCGGGTTTTCCCTTAGATTCTGCCCGATCAACCTGTCCGCAGGGATGCCTGTAAGGTTTGTGAACGTGTCGTTGATCTCAATTACCAGGCCATCCTTATCCGTAAGCAGAAGCCCTTCGGGTAAACGCTTGAACAGAGAAACAGGCTTGATGTCGACCTGCGAACTCCCGTTGTTTTCAACAAGTGTTCTAATTGAAATTCGAAGCAGGTCTGTCAGGCTGTCGATCTCATCCCTGGCCTGTCCTTGCAGGACATCTTTTGTAATACCAGCCTGGCTTCCGAAAAAGCAAACGCAGGCGTTCAATTTTTCGGAGGAACCGACAGGGACGCAAAGGACAGCATCAAAAGATTCCGGGTCCATGAAGCTGTTTAATTCTTCGTATGGATTGCCATTTCCGGTGGAATCGGAATTTATAAGTGCGTATTCGGGTTTGCTGGTCTGGTTCCGGATGAGAATGCCGATAAGAGCATGCCAGTTGATGTCGGGCAGGGGATTTTCCCTGGTCGCGAAAACGTATCGCTCCCGTCCCATGCTCATATCCACGAAAGCCGCATAATCGAATGATGCGAGAGCGAGTACACGATTAAGGTACGTGTTTACAAGATCGCGCCATCCGCGTGGAAAGGAAATCGGCCCGTTTTTAGAGTTTACGCTCATGCAGAATAGACCGGATGCACGCAGCCCGTACATGGCCCCATGACACACAATACGACATTTACATTCCGTATTGAAATTAAATCTGATTAATTTTCAAGTGGAAAATCAGGTTTGCTGGATTTTTACGGATTTTATCGGCTTATTACGAAGGTGTGCCTGATTCAAGCTGCCCGAGAAGTTCGTCCTTCTTTGACATCCTCAGGATGCCCTCAAGGCGGGCTATTCCGACTTTTTTTCTCTCGGGATTTAAGCTCCGGATGTTTTCGACAGCCTGCTTTACAGATTTCAGCAGAAGTTCGTGATCGTCCGACATTATCGCGCACTGTATTGTCAGGTTATCTATGTCGCAAACAAGCGCGGGATCATCGATTGCGTCAATCTGTTCCCGAACATCAAGGAGGTTCTTTCGTGCTTCCTTCGGAGCCCTTAAGCGAAGGTCCATCTCGGCAGCATTAACTATCTGGCGCATCCTGTGTCCCGGTTGTCCTATCGAACCGTAATAGTTTGAGGAATTTATGAACAGCTTGCGGGCATTCCTGTAATGCTCATGCTGCTGAGAACGATTTACCAACTCTTCGTCCCCTAACTCGGCGTGGATCATCGCAAGGCTCATATCGAGCCATGCAAGTCTTTCGCCGGGTTTTTCGGCCTCGGGAAGTTCCGTAAGCAGGTCGAGGGCGGCCTGAAGTTCCTCGCGCGCTTTCGCAGGTTCCCTGAACCTGACAAAAAACATCGCCCGGTTATTTCTCAGTTTAAGGATGAGTTTATTTCCGACAGCCCTTGGATTTTCCAGTGAGATTCTCAGTGCCCTGTTGTGGCAGTCGAGTGCATTGGCGTACTGCTTGCGCCTCGCATAAACGCTTCCAAGGTTGGTCAGTATCCCGACAATCATCCTGTGATCGTGGTTGAATTCGCGGTAGGCTGATGATAAGGCATCGTGGAAAGCATCAACGGACCCTGAATAATCTCCCCTGTTCTTACGGACAATTCCAAGGTTGTTCAGGATTTTAATCCTTGTTGATACTTTGTCCGAATGAGCGATGCTGCCGTCATTAATTTTATCGAGCTGCCTCAGGGCCATCACGAGGATTGCCTCGGCACGACCGGTTGAACCCGCTCTCATCTCATCCTGCGCACGTTTTATCTCTCCAGTGAAGTCAGCCATGTTCATTCTCTTCTTCCTGAAAGGAACCTGCAAATCTCCTTCCTACAATAAAATCCACATTGCGATGCCATGATTTGACGGCTACAATTCCTGAAACCGCATATATTCCAGAATTTTTTATAAAAGTTATTCTGAATGAAAACCGGACGACAAAATCAAGATTCCAGATTTCATTTGTTAGGACACTGGATCCTTCTAACCGGTTTATTTGTAATTCTTTCGATTATCGCGTTCGACGACACCGCCGAGGACGCGTACATCACTTTTCGCTACGCTCAGAATATCGCGGACGGTCATGGCCCGGTTTTCAACCCAGGGGGGGAAGCGGTGGAGGGTTATTCCAATCCGTTGTGGACATGGGTACTCACAGGTTTCAGCTTCCTCGGAGTTAATGTAGTATTTGTCGGTAGATGTCTGGGCTTGCTATTTGGAGCATTAATAATTCTGGAGATTCTGCTCTTATTCAGATTGAATACCCTTGACAGGCCGGGTCGGGGAATAACGGCAGCCCTGGCGGTTGTAACAGCCCCGGCATTTCTGTACTGGTCGCAGGCTGGGCTTGAAAACGCCCTTTATATCTGGCTTATGCTGATGTCGGTCAGGTTGTTCGTTTTGGAAGCAAGGAAGCCTGAAATGCTCCCGTTTTCATCTCTGGCACTGCTACTCCTGGCTCTGACACGTCCAGAGGGAATAATGTTCGCTCTGATCTTTGTTATTTGGAAATTTGGCATTTATTTGGCAAATAAAAACAAATACTCGCTGAGACAGGCGTGGCTTTCGTTACTTGTTCTTATTGTGTTCTACGGGTTATTTCTAATCGGAAGGTTACTGATTTTCGGGCAGGTTTTTCCGAATACCTTTTACGCGAAAGTTAACAACGGTCTTCACTGGAAATTCCGGCATGGATTGCTCTACATCATCTCGTTTCTGAACCATACTCTATGGCTCCCGCTGATTCTTCCGTTTATCGCGTGGATCTTATCAGGGCGAGAAAGAAAGAATACCCCGAACAGCAGTAATGTCATGTTAACTTCGTCATTTGCCGTTATCATCGGTGTTATGGTTTTCATCCTCTATGCCGGTGGTGATATCCACCCGAACGACCGTTTCGCGCTTCCAATACTCGTACTTGTTCCGCTAATAATTTTCTCGCTCGCTGGTAATACGGAAAGTACACCTTTCTGGAAATCAAAACTGACATTGTTCGGGATTATCCTTATCGCCGGTAATCTCTTTTACTCGTTTCCTCCAGCCTACACTATCACACCTGACATTTACCGTCCTCCGAATTTCCTTACCGCAAATCTCGCGTCGCTGGTCTCAGGACGAACATCTCCTGTCGATATCTGGAACCGCTTCACAGCACCACCCGTCGATTCGGATGGAACTCCGTCGGATCCACTCGAGTACGTGGGTATGGACCTTGCGGACTGTGATTTGGACGGCCCGCTGGCAGTTGATCAGTGTGGGAAGATTCCCTTCTTTTCAGGTCAGCCGGTTATCGATCTTCTGGGCCTTAACGATCCCGAAATCGCGCATGTCATCCACTCGGTAAGCACATGGGACCTCTATGCTCGTGCGGTTCTTATGCATAAACCGGGCATGGTGGTTTTCTTCTACTCGGACGGCCATCCGGTATCGCGTTATTACATGGAAAACCTGGTAGTCAGCGAACCATTTCAGAGACGATATGAGCTCGACAAAATCTACAGTTTCGATTATTTTTTCAGGGATGTTGCAGGTAACGAATATTCTTTCAAACTCGAGTTCATCAGGTATTCACTCGTCTCGTTTCCGGACCTGGCAGAAGAAGAGATAAGGTGGTTTGAGGAGCATGACCCGATGGTAGAAACCCCGGATATTATGTCGGCTATGGTCGAGGAATTCAGGAGCCGTTATTCTGAGGACCCGGAAAAAGTGGTGAACGTCAGGTTCGACATGAATTAAGGGCCGCATTGCTGCGACCCGGATTGTGTTCAGGTTATTTTGTGTCCAAACTCACCCGAAAATCGGCTGGAGGACTATTGTCTGGTCACCGAGCACGTTAGGCGCAATGACTGCAAACAATATCCATGCGGTGAGCGGGGTCAGTAATGGGACGGTAATGTTATCGCTGCCCCTGATACTGAGCGCTTCGATGATTGTCGCGGATGCAGCGATAATGAAACAGGATGGAAGAAGTGTCATGAACCTTGCGTGAATGCCCATCTGGGAACCATAGAACAGCAGGACTACAAGTGACACGACGAAAGTAATGATGAACATAGCGGCACTTCCGCCGACGCTTCTGGTCTCCCCGTCGATTGTATATTTTGAAAATCCAAGATTCCTTCCGAATATGCTTGCGCCCGCGTCTCCGAAGGCCATGCTCAGGATACCGAGGACCGCAAGTCCCCACCACTTTGTGTGAAAGAAAACGATGATCAGGATCAGGTAACTTATTGGATAGAGGACGGTTCCGATGTTGCCCCTGTCCTCGCCCGATATCTGTGACAGGAGACCGTATCTGTAGTCGATCAGGTTCGCGAGGATAAACATGATGGGGGGTATGATCACGATCCACAGGTGATCGAAAAACGGCACGAAAAGAACCACAACACCCATTGCGATGTGTACGAACTTCCTCGTTGCGTCCTTTCCGAACCCGACATTGCTCATCTGTTTTGAGATAACAAGAAGGAAAAACGGATAGATCAGGAAAATTATCGCAAGGATTATGTCTTTTAAATAAGCTCCCATCGGCTGAGCCTCCGTATGAAATCATCCGCGATTCTAGTAGGAAAGCAATCGGATGTAAAGTGATGTCGATTTTGTGGAAACAGTAACTCAGTCGGCGAGGAGATTCTCAAGGTCGATCGATTGCTCCTCGTATACCGGCGATGTTCCCTCGGGCCTGTATATAAACCAGTAACGACGCATGTAGAACGGCACAACCTGGATGAAACGCCCCTCATCGGTTGTGATTTCACGAAGCATCGAGGAGTCGTAGGAATAGTTTTCACTGATTGCGGCTTCCATTGCAGGGGTGAACCTGTCCCATCCCGCATTGTTGCCATAACCCGGAGTATCGTCATGGTACTCCGCGAAAACATCGAACCTCAGCATGATGAGGTCAAATTCTTTGTTCTGTATAGCGGTGATGAAATCCGATTCATCCCAGTAGCCCTCCCGCGCCATTTCGCTCATGATGAAAGGATTAAACAGCACCTCGTGACCGGCCTTTAAACAGAATCCCTCGTCTTCACACAGTATTGGACCGTTTACGGAGGAAAGTACTTCTACGATCCTGTTACCTGACTCGATATCCTCTGAGGTCGGAGTGAACGACCATGCGCGATGGCCTTCCATCATCCCGGAGTGGATCATAATCGCCGGTATCAGCAGCATTGCGGGGATAAGTACCCCGGATCGTGATTCGGATGCTTCAAGCTTTTTAAAAAGGTCGGCGATGAAAGAACCGGCAAGAATCGAGGAGGCAACAGCAAGGTTGATAAAATAATTCAGGTCGCTGCCGACTTTGCCAGCGAGTAATGCTGTTCCGAAACTGGCTATGAAAAACGCTGCGAGGATAAATTTTTTCCGATCTCTTATGGCAGTTGGCAGCGTGATTAGCGCGACAAGAAACAGGAGGGCGTGATGCTTGATGATAAGCGCGAAATTATTAAGCATCCTCCCGAAAAAATACTCGGTCCTGGTATAGGTCACTGTGTGCAGCCAGAACTGGCCACCGGTCCACGCCTGAAGGATGCCGAATACCGCTACCACGGCGATTATCCATCCGGCAATGAAAGGCAGAGTCCTGGTCAAAAAAGCGGGCCTGTTCCCGTAGACGACCGGACGCAGGATCAGCACTGCGCCTATTGCGAATGCGGTTTCTATTGATGACTGTCTTGTGAAAAGCGCGGCGACAAGTAACGGGATTGAATAAAATATCCCGTTCCGACTTCTCATCGCCACCCACAGACCGGCCAGGGATAGCGCCGATGCGAGGATGTCGACCCGGACAAGCGCACCCCAGAAGAAGATTATCGGGCTGGCGAAAACGAGTAAAAACGTAATGATTCCTGCGCGGCGATCGCCCGTAGCTGACTTCACACATCCACCCGCTGAAACTGCAAGCACAACTGAAGCGAGTAATGTAAGAAACCTGCCTGCGAAGAAGGACGGATTCAGGGGATTCGTAAAAAGGCTCAGAAGAAGCGGAAATACGGGCGGGTAGTTGGTGACTATGTATGGCGGTTCGGAGATGAGCGGATATAACGGGAATTTATTTTTCAGGAGAATGGCCTGGTTAAGTACAAATCCCTCGCCGTCGTCGAGGGGAAACGGGAACATAATGTATCTGAAGGAATGTTCCAGAAAAATCAGGGCAATTCCTGCCCCGACTCCCAGAGTGAGGGGGAGGATGAACTTAGGAATAACATCCAGTTTGTTATCCGAAGATGGAAATATTTTAAAGATCAGGAGAAAACACCCGACCAATATTAGTATGGCACCGGGTAAGGTAATTCCCGTATCCGTACCTGATGTCCCGGAGGAAATAAGCCAGAGCCCAAGGGCAAGGGAGACTGAACCGGCCCATGGCCTTACAAGTGAGCTGTGAGAGTTAGTCGGATCAGCCGGTTTTTTAAATTCACTCATCGAAAGCTACTGTATTGTGTCTTAATATGGTAAATTAAAAAAGGCACGGTGTGAATGATGGTTCAATACTGCCGACTAATGATTATAAGGCTCCGCTGTGGTCATAACAATGATTGACATTATACCAATAGTGGGCTACGATTGTTTGTTCCCTCGGAAAGAGGGATGTGTCCGCTTGTCATGTAATCTCAGTAAAAGGCTGATTACTTGTTAGATGGTGCCCGTAGATCAAAAAAGGGAGAAACTTGGCCAGATTCTCATAAAGGCCGGCTCAGTCACTTCTGAAGAGCTGGAACGTGGCCTTGAACTCCAGAAATCCAATCCCGAAGAGAAAATCGGCCAGATACTCGTGCGTCAGGGCTTCTGTACGAAGGACGATGTTGCCCTCGCGTATGAGAAGCAGACAGGTATCAAGTTCAAGAACCTGGCTGAGTACGAGTACACCAAGGACCTGGAGGCGATAATTCCTCCGGAATCCATGAATAAGTTCATGGTGCTTCCTATAAGGGTCGTTGATGACGCCCTTGAAGTCGCCATGTCTGATCCCCTTGATTTTGTGCTCAGGGAGAATCTGAGGATGATGACCGGGATGAAAATCATTCCGTTCATTGCCCACGAGGACCAGATTCGGGAAATTATCTTCCAGAAGGTCGGCAAGAAGTTCGCAACGGACGAATTCATCACCGCTGCGATGGACCAGTATGCCGAGGAAGATGATACCGTTAACCTCTCCCAGAGTCTGCAGTCAGAGGGAATGGATGCGGTAAACGCCGGTCCGGTTGTACGACTTGTAACGACCATAATCACCGAGGCGGTCGAATCGGGTGCCTCGGATATTCACGTTGAGCCTTCCGAGAAGGAAGTCGTGGTCAGGTACCGTATTGACGGTATCCTTCACAAGATCATGACTATCCCGACTAAGATTAAAAATCCCACGATCTCGCGTCTCAAGATCCTGTCACAGCTGGACATCGCGGAACGAAGGCGACCGCAGGACGGTCGTATGAACTCCAAGATTGCCGGCAAGGAACTCGACTTCCGTGTCAGCTGCCTACCCACGGTATTCGGTGAGAAACTGGTTCTCCGAATCCTGGATAAGGGCAACGCGATGGTGGGTCTTGAAAAGCTCGGTCTTGAAGAGCACGATGACAAGTTTGTGCGTGACATGGCCACAAGCCCGTGGGGAATCATGATCGTATCCGGGCCTACCGGTTCCGGTAAATCGACCACGCTGTACTCGATTCTCAACATGCTGAACGACGCCAAGGTCAACATCGTAACAATTGAGGATCCCGTCGAGTATACGCTTCCGGGTGTAAACCAGGTCCAGGTTAACGAAAGGGCCGGACTTGACTTCGCCGCCGCATTGAGGTCATTCCTCAGGCAGGACCCGGATATCATCCTCGTTGGTGAGGTTCGTGACCAGGAAACGCTGCATGCCGCTGTTGAGGCATCACTTACCGGCCATCTTGTCTTTACAACACTTCATACAAACGATGCACCGTCGAGTGTTGTCCGTATGGTACAGATGGGTGCTCCGAACTACCTTGTAGCCGCATCGGCGATAGGTGTTCTCGCCCAGCGACTTGTACGTACCGTCTGTTCGGTCTGCAAGGAACCAATTCCGGTAACCGAGGAGTTCAGGACAACGTTCATGAGATATTTCGGAACCGAGAACCGTACTATCAACGTCAATGAAGCCCTGTCGAAAGCACGGCTTTTCAAGGGCAGGGGATGCACGATATGCAGGGGTACGGGTTTCAAGGGCAGGGCTGGTATATACGAATCGATGAGGGTAACTCCCAAGATCAGGGAACTGATTTTACGGGATGCCTCAACTAACGAGATTCGACAGCAGGCCGTAAAGGAAGGCATGGTTACTCTTGAGCAGGCCGGACTTCTCAAGGTCCTGCGCGGTATGACCACAATGGATGAGGCTGGCCGTATTACTACTCTCAGGAAGGACGAGGGTATTGAGGCTGAACCGAGCCATCTTCTTGACGAAGTTCCCGAGGGTCACGAGCTTCCGGTCGGACCCGGCAACGGCCACCTGGACGAGATGCCGGAGGAGAATCTTCTCGATGAGGCAAGTCCGGAACTTCTGGACGAGGAGTTATAGGGCTCAAACTGAAACTGAAAATCCAACGTCCCGTCGAGGGGCGTTTTTTTATTCGTTAATGTAAATATGATCGGTCTGAAGGCTTGATATCATGCGAGAAAATGTTATATCATGTTAGTATTCTGGTTGTAGGAGACGGGGATGCACCTTAAAAATCCGCAGCTGGTAGTTCTGATAATTTTCCAACTGGTGTTAGTGCATATTGTCGGGTGTTCCGGGACTGATCCGGTCGTGCCTGGGCAACCCGGTGTACCCATACCAGCAGATAACAGCCAGTATACGGAGAATTCATCAAGGTATATCTGGGGACTTTGGGATGTGGTAATCGACACCAACAACCTGTCGGTCGAGATTACACCATTAAGGGCCGCAGGTATGCATATAAACGCGAACAAGCTGCTTGAAGACGCTCCATGCAGCAGTTGTATAGGAATCAGCAATGTGCAGATCATTAGCCCGAATGAAATTTCGGTGGACCTCTCCCTGACGCACCCGTTTCCCGGATTACTGAAATTATCGGCTTTTGATGTGCGGGGAATCTTCATTACTGAATCGGACTATATTTTTCCATCATCCGGAAGGGCCGTAGCGCTTGGCGATGACGTACCACGACTGCTGAATGCAAACGGTTATACCCAGCTTTTTAACCCGACGGAGTTTCCAGAGAACTCGCCACTGCCGCCAATACTGAAGTACTGGCCGGGGAAGTACATCCATGAGGGTGCATTTACGGCCACGCTGAATCCATTCATGGCATTTTCACAGACTAATCCGCGGAGGGTATTTGCGGCGGGCACGATCGAAACAAAGACGGTACAGATATACAAACCATCCGATGTGATCGAGTTCGGGTATGTTGTCGACGGGTCGTGGATTGATGTGGATGGTGAGGTGACTGATCCGGTGATGGATTTTCCGCCCGAAGCCAACTGCCCCGAGGCTTACCTTGTTCAGACCGGAAGCTCGTTGAAAATCGGGAACGAGGCCGGTGATCCAGCAACCGTAAATGTCGTTGTATACGACCGTCAGACAATAGATACGATCGATCACGTTTACATCGAGATTCCGGACCTGTTTACCGGTGACCAGATTCTCCAGCAGGTCTATGTAAACACGAACGGGTCGGCTGTCTATTCCGGGCAGATTCAAAACGAGTGTGTTCCACCGGATGGTGAGTACCCGATTCTGCTAAGGGTTACCGACACGGTCGAGGACCCGTTTGCCGGTCATGTCGATGCATGGAATATCAGTTACATCGAAGTTGTGGAGAAAACGGGATGGGCAAAAACATGGGGTGGATTCTACACCGATATAGGGAATGGTGTTGCATCCGACAGTGCCGGAAATATTTACTCTGCGGGCCAGTTCAGACGTAAGGTCGATTTCGATCCGGGTCCGGGTGTGCACAAGATCGAGGCGCATGGAAACCAGGAACCTGACGCGTATTTAAGTAAGCTGGACATTTATGGAGAATTCCAGTGGGTCAGGACATGGGGGGATATGAACGTTGATATTTCGGAATTCGTGTTCTGCGGTCCGGATGATGAGATTTACGTGGGTGGATCATTTTCAGGAACGGTTGATCTTGATCCGGGTCCGGATGAAGAGGTCTACATGTCCTGCGGGGGCAGGGATTGTTTCCTGAGCAGGTTTGATTCCGATGGTAATCTCGAATGGACGAGGGCATGGGGCTCAGACTATGACACCGAGCTTGCAAGATCGATGTGTTTCACACAATCGGGGAACATGCTCATCGTAGGTTCATTCGGTTCGATGGTTGATTTCGATCCCGGAGTCGGTGAAACAACCTGCACATCGAACGGAGAATCGGATGTTTTTATTTCCGAATTCACAACATCCGGAGATTTTATCAAGGTCGTCACGCTTGGAGGTGTAGACATCGATTCCGGGCTTGGTGTTACAACCGACAGCCTTGGTGATATCTATATTTCGGGCGGGATAATGGATGTCGTTGACCTCGATCCCGGTGTCGGGGAAGTTTTGTATCACGCTCACGGCGAAACAGACGCGCTCCTTCTGAAGCTGGACGGGGATTTTAATTACGAGTGGGGTTACGGATGGGGCACATATTCATTCGATTATGCGAACGAGGTATGCGTGGATGGGGCCGACAATGTAACCGTGTATGGCTGGTTCCGCGGAGAGTGCGATCTCGATCCGACGGATGGGGAATCGATTCACGACGCGAAGGGATCAATGGACTGTTTTCTAAGCAGGTTTGGATCGGACGGAAGTTTCGAGTGGACACGTGTCTGGGATGGTGAGTGGGGGGCTGATAATCAGAATGACGATACCGGAACGGCGATGTGTATCGATGAGTCGGGCAACATTTATGTAACCGGCTGGTTTGAAAACGATGCCGACCTTGATCCCGGTTCCGGTTATGATATAAGGACCTCCAACGGAAACGAGGACTGCTTTCTCACGAAGTTCAACCAGGACGGTATATACCAGTGGGCGCGCAACTGGGGTGGCGAAGGATATTACGAGATGGGTCTTCATATAGCGCTGGACCCATCAGGGAATATTTTTGTAACCGGGAAATTTACCAGTGAGGTGGATTTCGATCCGGGAGACGGAACTGATTTTCACGACACAAACGGGGATGATGATGTATTTCTTCTTAAGCTCAGGCCGGATGGTAACTGGTAGAATTTTGTTTTGTAAAAAGATTATTTATCACTTGCCCGGATGACCTCTTCGGAGTAGGATTTAAATAATAATCGGATCGGGAAGGTGTCAAAATGCGAGTAGGTATTATAGGACTCTCCCAGAGCGGGAAATCCAGTCTGTTTTATTCTCTTACCGGTCAGCCACCGGAACCACCATCGGGAAAACCCAGAAAACGACTTGGATCGGCCAAGATTCCCGAGCCGAGGGTCGATCTTATTGCAGAGCATGATGGTTCGAAGAAAATCACTTATCCGGAGATCAGCTTTATCGATCCGGAGGGATTTTCACCCGAGATAGGCAGGAACCTGAACGCGGAAATGCTTGGAATGGTGCGTGAATCCGACCTGCTTGCACTGGTTGTCCGTAACTTCACCGATCCGTCGATTATGCACCCGTTCGGGGCGGTCAATGGCAGTCGCGATCTGGATATCTGTTTCGGTGATCTGATCATCCAGGATATTGCGGTACTGGAAAACAGGATCAAGAGAGTCAGGAAAGATTACGATCGCGGTAAGAAGGAGCTAAAACGGGAACTTGATGCAATAGAGAAAGCGCTTGAGATTCTTGAATCCGGTAAGTTCCTTATACAGGAAAATCTGAATGATATCGAAAAGGAGAAACTTCAGCCATTTGAACTTCTCACGATGAAGGATGGCATCGTAGTATGGAATGTCAGTGATGATGCTGAATTTGGGAGTGGCGGAAGGGGAGTGCCGGAAGAAATAAAAAAAATATGTGAAAGTCGGAGATGGGGAGCAGGGGCGGCAAGTCTCGCGATTGAAACAGAAATCATGGAGATGGATCCTCCCGACAGGAAGGAATTCATGGACGATCTCGGTATACAGAAGATCATCCAGGACAGGTTTCTTGTTGCGGTATACAAAAGGCTTGGACTTATTACATTCTTCACGGGAGGTCCGGTGGAAGCAGCGGCAAGGCCCGTACCGCAGGGAACGTCGGCATTTATTGCCGCGGGGAAGGTTCACAGGGATATTCAGTCGGGTTTTATTAGGGCTGAAGTAATGAGTTTCAGTGACCTGAAGGAGCTTGGAACCGTGGATGCGGTACGAAAGGCCGGCAAGTACAGGCTTGAGAAGAAGGAATACATGGTTCAGGACGGGGATATCATTCACTTCAGGTTTAATGTCTGAATTAACCCAGGCTCAGAAAAAATTCGTGCAGACGGGTATCGTCGGAGAGCTCCGGATGAAAGGTCGCCGCGAGAATGTTGTTCTGCCTGACAACAACCGGATCGCCGTTTATTTTTCCAAGGACACTGACATCGCTGCCACAGGATTCGATTCTGGGAGCGCGGATGAATATACCTTCGAAGGGCTTGTCGCCAATAACCGGAATATTTACGTCTGTCACAAAGCTGTTGACCTGGCTGCCATAGGAGTTGCGTTCTACCGTGACGTCAAGCAGTCCAAGCGAGGATTGTTCGGGATTTGTTACTCTGGATGCTATGAGTATCAGCCCCGCGCAGGTTACCAGAATCGGCTTTCCCGACTTTACATGGTTAATGATCGGTTCGGTCAGGTCGTTAAATTCCAGGAGTTTTAAAAAAGTGGTTGTTTCACCACCGGGGATAACGAGATGGGATATCTCATCGAAATCATCAGCTGTTTTAATTCTCCTGATTTCTGCCCCAAGGCATGTCAGTATCTTCCCATGCGCATCGTAGGCCCCCTGGAATGCGAGAATACCGACTTTTGGATTATTTTGGCAGTTTGATGTGAGATCCGTCATATAACAGATGGCCTTAAAGAGTAAAACTGTTTACTTCCCGTTTCTTGACAGAAGCGGGAGCCAATTATATATTGTGAGTGTAGGAAGTCAACGATTCCTGACAGAAGGAAGAAACTAATGCAAATAGCGGGAATCGAGCAGTCATCAGAACAAACCTACAATAACGCGGTAGTCCGGGAGCTTAGGAAGCTGCTGGAACTTCAGGGCGATCTTATGGTGGAACTGATCGACAGCGCACGGGTGCCCGGTCCGTCTGACGGCACAAGTGTTCCCGGTAAAGGGTTTCATGTTGACATTCATGTTTGAGAGGACGGCTGTATTGGCTGGAACTGAATCAGTATCCCTGAGATTGATACCGGAGCCAGGCTTCGTATGAGTCTGGTGTTTTTATTTAAATAAATCTGGCACTCGCCGGGCGAAAGGAGAAGCGTATGGAAATAACCATCCGCGGAAAGAATATCGAGCTTACACCTGCCCTGAAGGACTACATCGATGACAAGGTAGGACGTCTGGAAAGGTATTTTGAGAGCATAAACGGTGTGGATGTAGCCCTTACAGTCGAGCATCACAGGTCGATTGAGAAAACCCAGCGCGCCGAAGTAACAATGTATGTGAACGGAACCGTAATCAGGGCGGAAGAATCAAGCGTAAGTATGTATTCCTCGATTGATATTGTAGTTGAGAAACTTGAGAGACAGCTGAAGAAGTACAAGTCAAAGATTTACAACTCCATGAAGGACAGGAAGAGGGCTTCGAAGAAGAAGGGCATGGTTCCCGATATGGAAGTTACCTCATCGGGCAATGGCGAAGCCGGGGATCCTTACATTGCGAGAACCAAGCAGGTCGCGCTCAGGGCGATGACCCCTTCGGAAGCCGGTATCCAGATGGAGCTTCTCGGACACGATTTCCACCTGTTTCTGAACCCGGATTCCGGTAACGTAAACCTGATATACCGTCGGAGGGACGGAAACTACGGCCTGATAGAACCGGAGAGTCACGGGTAGGATTCACTGATTTTAAAGGAAAAAACACATCCCCTGCAGATCGGGGGGTGTTTTTTTTGCGTCCAGTCATTTCCACAAATCAACATTATTATTGAAAAGTCGATTAACGAAGGGTAAGATGTTTAACTTACGGTCGAAATAAATTTAAGTGGACGGCATATCCTGCCACCTGATTATTTGCGTGCCCTGACAGATTCAGGGATGCGGCTTATAATGGAGCATCTGGTATCTTTCAATGATAACCTGGTTAATAAATAGATTCTCATATGATCTCGGTATCGATCTCGGTACCGCCAACACGCTTGTCTATCTTCGGGGGGTCGGCGTTGTCATGCGCGAGCCATCAGTTGTCGCGATCGACAAGGACACCGAGCGTGTGGTTGCTGTTGGCGACGAGGCCAAGAAGATGATCGGGCGAACTCCTGCGAACATAGTTGCGATTCGCCCCCTAAAGGATGGAGTCATAGCAGACTTCGAAACTACCCAGCGCATGCTTGAATACTTCATCCGCAAGTCGAAGCTTCGCGGCAGATTTATACCACCGAGGCTGGTTGTCGGTATTCCATCCGGTATTACAGAAGTCGAGCGAAGGGCTGTATATGATTCAGCGCGTCAGGCCGGGGCCAGGGAGGTTTACCAGATCGAAGAACCCATGGCTGCCGCGATTGGCGCGGGACTTCCGGTTGACGAGGCGTTCGGGAGCATAATCGTGGATATCGGTGGTGGCACAACCGAGGTCGCCGTAATTTCGCTGGGTGGAATAGTCAACTCCGTGTCACTGCGTATTGCCGGAGACGAGTTCGACGATTCGATAATAAGTTTCGCAAAACTGAAATACAATCTGCTTATCGGCGAACGAACCGCAGAGCGAATCAAGATAGAGGTTGGCAGCGCTTTCCCGCTCAGGGAGGAACTCAGCACACTCATGCAGGGGCGCGACCTTGTGACAGGCCTTCCGAAAACCGTGAGGGTGACATCCCCCGAGATCAGGGAAGCCCTCGCCGGGCGTGTCAACACAATTGTCCGGGCAGTCAAGGACGCGCTTGAGGAGACAAGCCCTGAGCTTTCGGCCGACGTATTCGAGAGAGGCATCATGCTCGCGGGCGGCGGTGCGCTTCTGAAGAATCTCGACAAGCGGATAGCACAGGCAACGGGCATCCCGACCTTCCTTGCCGATCATCCACTGGACGCGGTGGTACATGGAACGGAGAAGGTACTGGAGGATATCGAAAGACTAAGGCACGTGTTAATGACTCCGATCAGACGGTAGAGGTCCGCATTGAGTATACAGCGCTTACTTGGTATGGCTGCACTCGTTTTGTTCATCGTCTTCGTGGCGGCGTTCTTCACCGTGCTCATACGTCTTTCAAGGATCGGAATAACAACCGAAAGATACGCACACATCGAGAACGGGGAGGTGGCAGGAGAGTATGCAGCCACCGCCAGGTTCGATCTTTTGGAGCAGGACGATGTCACCGGCAAGTTCCGCTTCAATGCGGAAGTGGTTATCGATACCCAGTCGGATCCCTTTGTAGGCCTTGAGGAAGGCCAGGTAATCGTGATGCGTGTCGAGAACCTCCTTTTCGAGTTGCGTCATCACAGGGATTACCATGCCGTATTCCACAATTACACAAACGACAGGTATGTCTCACTGGAATTCGGTGAATTTTTATTCAACACGCAGGACCGTCGTGACTTCTACCCGTTCGATTCATACTCGGTGAGTCTTAACTACGCAATTCATGTCACTCCTAACGAAAGGTATCCACTAGGGATCTGGTACGAACCGGGAAACCTGGAAATCTGGAGCAAGACCAACATGATATTTTTAAATCCACGGTACGGTACCACGTCAACCGGACCGTCGGGCTACAAGATGCGTGTTGCCAGGCTCAGGATTCAGCAATTCATGACGGTGTCGCTGCTGCTGGTCGAGATTTTATTTCTTCTGTATCTTCTTACGATTATCGACCTTCAGGAGCTTCTGGGGAAGGGGCTTGGATACCTTGTGGGGCTTTTCATTATCCGGGGCATACTGGTCACACGCGCTCCTATATTCCCGACTCTTGTCGACTACGGCACAATGTTCCTGATATGTGTGGTTTTCTTCCTGATGCTGTTTAAATTCCTGGGGGGAGCCGAAGCAAGGGCAATAATTACCATACCTCCTGCCTGGAGGGAAGCCATCACGGGTGAAAAGGAAATCAAGAGCGACACTCCACACGAAGATGATGATGAAATTTAGAAATTTTTCTGACTGAACTCCAAATGTATCCCAGAAGGAAAATTCCGATATGGTTATGGCTCTCAGGGTCAGTATTGATACTGATTCTGCTTATCTACCTGTTGGGGAAGCTGGATTTTCCGGGATGGGTTTTGAGGAGCATATCGGGGATCATCCCGGGTCGAAGCGATTCAGCTTATACAGCCGAGGAGGTTCGGGAACTCAGGTCGAGGTACTTCGACATGGAGAGTGAGAACGCGATTCTGAGGGAGATGATAGTAAGGCTTGACGACGAGCAGCAGATAGACGAAATCAGGGGTGAAATAGGCTATCCGCTGGTTACCGGACATATAATCTACCGGGACCATGCCCGGCTATTCGACACGGCGATTATAAACAGGGGATCGCATGACGGTATAGAGGAGGGCATGCCTGTCATAGAAGTGCGAATGGCCGGAGAAACTGCAGTTCATGCTCTTGTCGGACGGGTTGTACTAACACGTGCGGCAATTTCAAGGATCACACTTATTACAAGTCCGGACTGTTCGTTTGGAGTGATCGACCAGCGTTCGAGGGAGATCGGAATTGTGAGGGGAAGTGACACAGTCCAGTGGGCCAGGCCGTTATCAGATGGTTCCACCGACGGGACTTTCACCCCCGATGTTCTTGTTCTTGATTATTTAAGCCCGTCAGCCGACATAAGTGTAACTGACATGCTTATAACCAATGGTTATTCAGGGATAACGCCTGCCGGGATCCGGGTTGGCGAAGTCACGACGATTACAACACGGACCGAGCAGGGGTGGTTCGATATCCGTGTAAGACCCTATGCCGACATTGAGCACATAGATACCGTCGCGGTGGTTCTGTACGGTGGCCAGGATATTGCTGAGATGGCAGATATACTTGAAGACACCGCTTCGCAGATCGGTCCTCCCGAAGCCCCCGAATAAACGCCCGGTTTAATTTCTTGTGGTAAAATACCCGGGATACTGCAGGACGTGGTCCTGTTTTTTTTGCCGGGAATTAGCGGAACTGCTTCATGAATATCGCGTAATGGCAATAAAGGTCTTAAATAAAATATTTCTGAATTTCTGGAATTCATTCAGACCATATTTAGTTCCACTTCTGCTGGCACCTGTCGCACCGCTACTCGGATGGGGGCCGATAACTCACCTGTATATGAACAAGCGGGCTCTCGACCGTATTGAGCCCGGAAGTGTCGGTAATCCTGATGTTCGCGAGATTGTTACAGACCCGGATCTTAGAAATATTTTCATTAATGCGGGCAATTCTGTCGATCTAATCAAGGCGAATAACCTGAGAAACCGCGAGAGGTTCTTCGAGTACGCACACAACACTGTTCCCAATTACTTTACCGGTGATCCTCTCATGGGCAGGTTTCTCATCGAGGAAGTTGCCAATAACGGGAACGATCCTGAAAAACGCGCATGGGCGTATGGGTGGCTCGCGCACCAGGTCTGCGATGGATTCGCGCACAAGATCCCGCATTCGGGCTGCGAGGGATGGGTCAACTCGCGTCGAATTCTTGGTGGTTACTACAGCCCCGAACGAGAGGATGAGTCGGTAAGCGTCGCACACGCGAGAATTCAGCTCTACATGGCTGATCACTGGCTTGCTGAGATGCTTGCGGACTGTCTATGCTACTCCCGTGAGCGTGAATTTATTGATTCGATTCCTATCGAGTTAAAAGTACCGGACGGTAACGAGGTTTATGATGCCAGCCTGAGAATATTGAAGAATTTCGAGAAGCAGCTTGGTCCCGGTTTTATTTATTTCGAACCCCTGACCGATGAAAAATTAAGGAGCATTATAGATTTTTACGAGCTTCTAATATACTCGACCATTCACGTGTACAGGGCGATACTGAAATCCTATCCCGATCGTAAGCTGGAGGATTTCATTTCAGCGAGTCCAAGGCTGTCGCGACTTGACACTCTTCTCGATAACTCTGTGGAGGCAATCTCACGGATGCTTATGAATCCGGAGAAACCATGGGAACCGGGTCGATGGCTTCCTGACGGGTCGAACAGGTTTGAGCAGTCGGTCTATGAGTACGAACGCATTTGGCGTCCGGGGAGATACAAGTTCGGTCGCAAGACCGGTCTTATGGGCACGCTTTATTACAACCGCATGACCGATCGGATAATTGCCTGGCTGAGGGATTTCGCGAGGACGAGAAATATGTGGCCGCTGATTCGTCTCGGTATGGGAACCGTTTACAATCGTGGAAGAACGCAGTGGCCCATTGCGAGCACTTTTATAAGGACAATGATAAACAGGAGAACCGGGAGTGTTGAGGAGACAATGGGGCATGTCGCAAGGCACTGCAGGCTGAAGAAGTACCGCGAGATTGTACCTGACTGATCCTATTCCTTTCTGTTTGCCTGCCCGCCACCGATAATAAGGCCACTCTCGGATTTAACCATGTGGTCAGGAGTATAGACTTCGGCAATACCCCGGATTCTGATTCCGTCGCCTCGTTCAGGTGCTGCGATTATAAATACCTCGCCCTTGTCGAGTCGTTCGGGTACCTGCGAAGGAGAATCATCCTGTGTACTGAAAAGGACGGTTACTCCGTCTTCCAGGGCTTTCACTATCAGTATAGATTTAATTCCATTGTTCATTTCAGTTTCACCGTTTTTTAAATTATCACAGAACAATTTTCGGTGTCAATTATCCAGACAGGTTCAGTGTTCAAGGGACATCAGATTTTCATCGGTTAGAGTGTGCATCGATATTGCAGTATAATTATATCGATACGCGAAAATCACGGTAAACGGTCAGCGAATGACATATAACTTCGAACAGTCGGGTGGAATGCTAGCGCTTACGTTCTTCGAGTTCGTTATGGTCTGCGTGGGCCTTTTTTACACGATCCTGGAGGCTAACCGCCAGAAAAAAGCCGAGTATTCAGTACTGTCATGGGGCCTTGCGGCCTACTTTACGGCGATAATCATAGAGATTCTTTCAAATCCGGTTATCGCAACGGTTCCCGTACTTGCCGCGCCTTTCTGGAGGGTACTCAGTAATTCCCTTACAACGTTGGGAATTATTGTGATTATTTCGGCACTGGTATCCAACCGGCTGCTGGACAGGAAGCAGTTCAATCTTGTCCTGAGGGTAATGACCGTTATACTTGCGTTCACCTTCATTGTAATCGGGTTCATTTCGCTGTATTTCCCCGGTCCCGTCGAATCCGCATCATGGCCGACACCAGCACCGGACAACGAACTCAGAATCCTTTTCTGGAGCGAGTGGATATTCACCGCCCAGATGACATTCCTCCTTGTATATGCCTTCATTACCGCAATAACTCAGATCAGGGAGAGATTTCTCTATGCACAGGGGTTCTTTATATTCCTTGCACTGGGACGACTTGCCTTTCTTTCGTACCTGATCGGAAGCCTCAATCCAACCTACGAACTTGTCCTGCCTAAACTTCTTGAAGGACTTGTCGATCCACTTGGATTTCTATTCCTTGTGATGGCTCTCAACCAGCTGATTGCGGGTGATCTTCAGAAACTTAACCTCCAGCTGATGAGGCGTACAGACCTTCTCGAAGAGGCAAAACGCTCACTTACCAAGCTGAACCAGTTGTCGACCAACCTCCTGAAAAGTACACATATTCCCGACATCGTCGAGACAGTCCTGGCGGGACTTGCCGACGAGT
>Ga0272441_10001221_pt1 | contig 54999 bp, 59 predicted proteins | sample SSMProp6N_FD_193582 | JGI IMG/M metagenome (GOLD analysis project Ga0272441, IMG submission 193582) | Marine sediment archaeal communities from Little Sippewissett salt marsh, Falmouth, MA, United States - SSM-Prop-6N | ecosystem: Environmental > Aquatic > Marine > Wetlands > Sediment ...
AACCGCGGCATCATCGCCGATGCCAACCACAACCCCTTTTGAGGGACGGACACTTTTTCTTATGATATCGATGAGGCCGAATTCCCCGATATCTTTGAGCTTAAGCGACATGGAATTTCTTTTTAATGTTTGTTTTAAAAGGAGCGCGGATGATGCCATATTCTGTAACAATTGCCGTAATCAATTTGTGATCGCTCACGTCAAATGCAGGATTATAAACTTTTACCCGACGAGGAGCTGTTGGCTTACCCGTAAAGTTTGTGACCTCTTCTTTTTTGCGCTGTTCGATGGGGATCCCTTTTCCGTTTTTAATCCTCCTGTCAAAAGTGGAACGGGGCGCCACAATATAAAAAGGAACCTTGTGGTATTTCGCCAAAACAGCCAAACTGTATGTCCCAATCTTGTTGGCCGCATCCCCATTTTGCGCGATGCGGTCAGCCCCTGTAAAAATGGCATCTATTTTCCCTTGTCCCATCAATGAGGCGGCCATGCCATCACAAATCAACGTCGTATCAATCCCTTCTTGCATCAATTCCCACGCAGTTAGCCTGGCTCCCTGCAAAAGCGGCCGCGTTTCATTCACATAAACTTTAAATTTCTTTCCCTTTTTCCTTGCGCTATACATCGCACCTAAGGCCGTTCCATAATCAACCGTTGCCAAAGCCCCCGCATTGCATATCGTCATAATGGTACTATTTTGTTTGATAAGACTTGCCCCATAATCCCCCATGCGTCGACAAACTCTTCTGTCCTCTTCGTAAATCGAAAAAGCTTTTTTCTTTAACATACTCTTAAGCCGGCTGACCGAGGCCTCGGGATGTTTTTTGATAACCGCTTCCATTTCTTCAAGAGCATTAAACAAATTGACAGCCGTCGGACGCGAGGTCTTGATATAAGCACTCAATTTTTTAACTTGTGAAACAAACTTTTTCCTGTCCCTGCCCTTATAATTTTTGATCCCTAAAAGAACGCCAAAGGCAGCAGCCACACCCAGGGCCGGTGCCCCCCTCACGCTTAAAACTTTAATGGCCTTCCAGAGCCGTTTGACATCGTTACAATAAATGTATGCGAGTTTCCCGGGAAGCTTGGTCTGGTCAATGATCTTGACCTTCCCATTGACCCATTTGATCGTTTCGATGGCCATCAATCACCTTTCTATAAAAAACACAATGTCACAGAGTCACAACGTCACTTGAACTTATTGTTACTGGGGACTGGATTCTGGTATCTAGTAAGTCTCTAGTCTCTAGTCCCCAGCCCCTGTTATAATTCTTTCCTTCTTTTTCTTATGAGGATCTATGTTATTTTGTTTCAATGCGAGGGAAAAGAGCTTCGTGTGCCTTAAGTTTGATGCCACTTTTTAATTCTCCCCACTTTGGTCCTGAATCAACAGCACCCAAGACCTCAAGAACAACGTTAACTTTCCCCGGTATCACAGGCTTAAGAAGGACCGCAGAAAGCCTTAAGGCCTCTGTTGCCGCATAAAGGATAGAACCTGCGCGTCTCAAATCCGTCTTGGCGACTTTCCAGGGCGCTGCTTTTTCCATATACCGGTTGACATGGCGAATCAACTTCATGGTCTCTTCAATGGCATCATTAACATAAAAACCCTTAATCAAATCTTTTGTTTTTTGTTCCAGGCTGCCTGCCATCGCCTGAATTTCTTTTTCCTCGTCGGTCATTTGTCCAGGTTTAGGCACACACCCCTCAAAGTATTTTCCGATCAAACCGCTGACGCGATTCAAAAGATTCCCAAAATCATTGGCCAAATCGCTGTTGTATCTTTTAATAAACTTTTCTAAAGTAAAGTTGGCATCACTGCCGGGGACCATTTCGGCCATCAGATAATACCGCAGCGGGTCCACCCCATATTGGTCGATTAAATCCAGAGGATTGACGATATTGCCTAAAGACTTGCTCATCTTTGTATCGCCGGTAAGCCACCAGCCATGCGCAAAAATGGTCTCCGGCAAAGGAAGATTGAGGGCAAACAGCATCGTCGACCAATAAACGGAGTGTGTAGTCAAAATATCTTTTCCAATCAAATGCACAGAGGCCGGCCACCACTTTTGAAACAGTTTCTCGTCTTCGCCAAAACCCACCCCGGTCACATAATTGAGAAGCGCATCAAACCAAACATACGTGACATAATCCTTATCAAAGGGAAGCTCAACTCCCCAGTCCATGCGTTCTTTGGGGCGGGAAATACAAAGATCCCCCAAAGGGTTGCGCAGGAAACCCAAAATTTCATTCTTTCTGTGTTCGGGTTGGATGAAGGCAGGATGATTCTGAATATGATCAATGAGCCTTTGCTGATATTGGCTCATCTTAAAAAACCAATTCTTTTCTTTAATCTTTTTGACTTCACGGAATTCACCGGACTTTTTTTCCGTATCCGTAATAAATCGTTCTTCGGACACAGAATACCATCCCTCATATTCATCCGAATAAATATCCCCCTTATCAAAAACCATTTGCAATACTTTCTGAACAACCTTGACATGCCGCTCTTCGGTGGTCCTGATGAAATCATCATTCTGGATTTCCAGTTTCTTCCATAACTCAATGAACCGGGGAGCCAGGTCATTGCAATGCTCTATAGCAGAAAGCCCCCGGTTTTCCGCCGCCTGCTTAACTTTCTGCCCATGTTCATCAAGCCCTGTCAAAAAAAACGTTTCGTGGCCTGCGGTTTTGTGATAACGCGACAAAACATCCGCTAAAATTGTTGTGTAGGCATGACCAATATGCGGTTTGTCATTAACGTAATAAATGGGTGTTGTCACATAAAATTTTTCGCTCATAGAGATAATTTCGTTAGTTTTTTTCGTAGACAATCTTAACCGTTTTGCCTTCTTCCATATCCACAACCGCCGTGCGCTTTAAGATATTCACATCACGCACTCGGCCTCTTCCTTCCTGGGTATTTATTTTTTCGCCCACCCGGGGCAGATTTTTAGAACATTCCTTATAAACAAGAAATTCATAAGCCATGCAGCATTTGATTCGCCCACAGGAGCCGGATATGCGTGACGGGTTTAAAGGCAAGGCCTGTTCCTTGGCCATTTTAATCGACAACGGATGAAAAAGTTTCATGTAGGAAGCACAACACAATTGTCGGCCACAAACACCATATCCACCGACGATCTTGGCTTTATCTCTGACCCCGATCTGCTTGAGTTCAATCCGTACCCGAAAAACCTTGGCAAGATCCTTAACAAGTCCGCGAAAATCCACCCGTCCCTCGGCCGTAAAAAAGAAAATGATCTTGCTGCAATCAAAGGCATATTCACTTTTAACAATATGCATATCAATTTTCCGGTCGCTAATCTTGCGAATACACGTATTGATAGCATCCTTCGCTTTGATGCGATTATTCCCGATCTGGTTCATATCTCCTTCCGTTACTTTTCTTAAAACTTTCCCTTCAATATGATCGGGTCCTTCCTTATTTTCTCTGTCCGAAGACACATCAGAGATGACCTGCCCGAATTCCGTCCCGCGGTCCATCTCAAGAATGACATAATCATTGCGGGTGCAGTCCACTCCATTAAGATCACAATAGCAAAAGGAACGGTGTTCTCCTATTTTAACCTGTATCACCTTATCCATATTTTCTCCCTTAATAAAATCAGGGGAATCCTGACATTAAAATTCCCATCCAATAACCTTTTTGTATTAATAATTTCGTTTAAGATATCCTGCAGTTGACCAAAAGAATACTTCTGAATCATTTGTTTAAGATCAGCTGCTCGATCAAGATTCATCAGCTTTTGTTCTTCCACCTCTGTCTTCATCAAAAGCAGATCCCGGAACCAAGAGAAAAGAACATCCAAAGCTTCCTTTGTCTGTTCTTTGTCCAAGAGAAGCTGTTTGATGTAATTCTCGTTTTCCCTATCAAAGACCAAATTATCAATGTACTCATTTTTCTTCTTAAAAAAGCCTTTCTCCCCTAAAAATAAGGCCTTTCCCAGGCAGCCCTCAGAAAAATAAGAAAGGTAATGGCACTCCTCCTTGTTCCTGGAAATACCCTTTCTCAGCTGCGCCTCAATGCTTTCTTGGGGCAAAGGAAAAAACTGGATGGCGTGGCAACGAGACCTGACCGTCGATAAAATCGACTCGGGAGATGAAGTGGTCAAAATGAGGATGCTGCTTTGGCTGGGCTCTTCCAGTGTTTTGAGCAAAGCATTACTTCCTTCCGGGGTAAGCTTATCAACGTTTCTGATAATAAAAATTTTTCTTTGGGCCTCAAAAGGACGCAATTGAGATTTGCCCACAAGTTCGCGAATGGCTGCAATTTTAATGGACTGCGCGCCTTCTTCAATATCCAAAATAGAAAGATCGGGATGATTGCCGGATTCTATCTTGATACAGGAAGGGCAATGACCGCAGGGCTCTTTTTTCTTCCTGTTTTTATTACTATCGCAATTGATCAACTTAGCGACTGCAAGAGCCGTCGTTGTTTTTCCTGAAAAATCCGGCCCGATAAAAAGATAGGCATGCGCCAAACGCTCTGATGCCCAAAGAATAGAAAAGCGATTCAAAATAGACTGATTTATTTCAATTTGTTCAATCATGATAAAGAGTCGTCACAGCCCCAGCAGACCATCGATATATTTACGGACAACCTGATAAATTTCTTCCTTCGTGTTGTCGACTTTAATAATTTTTATGCGATCGGGGTCTTCTTTTGCAAGTTGAAGATATCCCTGCCTGACCCGATTATGATAATCCAAAGATCTGAGTTCTATGCGATCCTTGACTTTTCCTGTCCTTGAGAGCCCTTCTTTTGTATCGATATCAAAAATAAACGTCAGGTCCGGGACAATGCCTTGGGTCGCAAACAAACCGATGGCTTTTATTTCTTCGATGGCAACCCCGTTGCCATAACCTTGGTAAACTATCGTCGAATCAAGAAAGCGGTCACATAAAACGACCTTCCCATCCTTTAAAGCCGGCAATATTTTCTCTTCGACCAACTGGCTTCGGGCTGCCATATAAAGAAGAACCTCACATTCATTGGCCATCTGCGTGTTATGGATATCTAGTAAGATGTTTCGGATGGATTCACTAATCTTGACGCCTCCCGGTTCTCGAATATGAAGAGCAGGAATATTCCTTTTCTTCAAATAATCATAAATCAACTGGGCCTGCGTGCTTTTTCCTGAACCTTCGGAACCCTCGAACGTAATGAATTTGCCTTTCATGCTCTGCTCCAAACCTGGCCTTGAGGCGTATCCTTAACAATGATGCCTAAATTTTTCAATGCATCCCTCAACTCATCTGACTTCTTGAAATTTTTATTTTTTCTTGCCGTCTCCCTGTCTTTCAGCAAAAGTTCTTCTCTTTTATTCAAGGGAGCCTCTTTCATGATCGTTAAACCGAAAATATCCATGATTTCTCCAATAATGTTCATCGCACCACGCAATTTGATCTTCGCCCCACTCATATGATCGTCGATTAATTTGTTGGATAAATTAATCGTATCAAATAAAATAGCCAATGCTTGCGGTGTATTAAAATCATCATCCATCGCCTCAATAAAAGCATTCTTTTTCTCAAGAAACTCACCCGTAACCGCTCCTCCGGTTGCGATATTTTCACTATGCAATCTCTTGACTATTTCGGAAATCTTATTATAGTTTTTCCTTGCCTCATGCATCCTGTCTTCACTAAAATCAATGGGACTCCGATAATGAGAAGACAGAAAGAACATCTTCAGTTCATTGGCGCCATACTTCTGGACCGCATCCTCAATGGTAATAAAATTCCCCAACGATTTGGCCATCTTTTGCCTGTTGATCGTCAAAAGTCCGTGGTGAATCCAGCAATGGGCAAACTTCTTTCCATCATAGGCCTGCGCCTGCGCTATTTCGTTTTCATGATGAGGAAAAATCAAATCCCGTCCGCCGGCATGAATATCCAGGGTATCACATCGAAGATGTTTTCTGCTCATGCAGGAGCATTCGATATGCCAACCAGGCCTTCCCTCTCCCCAGGGGCTTTTCCAGGAAGGTTCTCCCTCTTTGGATTTTTTCCAGAGCGCAAAGTCCAGAGGATCTTTTTTCTTTTCATCCTTTTCTATTCTGACCGCCTCCTCCATTTCGTCGATGCTTTGTCCTGAAAGCTCCCCGTACTTAAACTTCTCGCTGTATTTTCTTACGTTAAAATAAACATCGCCATCTGCCTCATAGGCAAAATCCTGTTTTATCATCGCAGAAATATATTTTTGCATTTCCTTGATATTCTCTTTATCTGTAGCCCTGGGCTCGGCCTTTACCCTGCCAATGCCCAATCTCTTTAAGTCATTCTGATAGGCAGCGATATTTTCAGCGACAACCTCTTTCCAGTCTTTTCCTGTCTCCCGGGCTTTATTAATAATCTTATCGTCAATATCGGTAATGTTTCGGACAAAATTAACATCGTATCCTCTATGCTCCAAATAATTTCTTATGACATCAAAAATATAAAGGCTTCGGGCATGCCCGATATGGCATTTGTCGTAAACCGTAACGCCACAGGTATACATATTAACCTTCTTCCTGTCACCAATGATGTCGTGAATGTCCTGTTTGCTTCTTGTGAGCGTATTATAAATTTTTAAACCCATAAATTATTTTTCCAGTTTCTTTTCCAGAGTTTCAATTCGCTTTCGCATGACTTCACAATTCTGCATCACCGGGTCTAAAATATGAATATGATCCAGCTTGATATCAATCTTCTTTCCTTCCTGTTTGGTAACCCGTCCGGGAACACCCACGACCGTCGCATTTTGCGGCACTTCCTTGATGACAACGGCATTGGCCCCAATATAAGAATTGGAACCAATTTTGATATTTCCCAAAACCTTTGCTCCCGCACCAATCACGATATTATTGCCAAGGGTGGGGTGGCGCTTTCCGGTTTCTTTACCTGTGCCTCCTAAGGTTACGCCTTGAAAAAGAGTAACATCATTTCCGATGATTGTCGTTTCTCCGATGACGACTCCCATGCCGTGGTCGATAAATAATCCTTTTCCGATTTGAGCTCCGGGATGGATTTCGATCCCTGTGCAAAATCGCGAGATTTGAGAAAGAAACCTCGGCAAAAAAGGGATCTTTCTATTCCACAAAAAATGAGCGACTCTATGATTGATGACCGCATGCACTCCCGGATAAAGAAGTAATACTTCCAGATTGCTCTTTGCCGCCGGATCCCTTTCTCTTGTGGCCTTAATCTCTTCGCTAAAAACAATAGACAACAAAAATATAATAACTACAATTAATAATAAAGTGAGGATCATAATAAGACTCCTTTTTACTTTTTATCTTTTCTGGTTATAGAGAGAGTGGCATAAGCCGCAATGCCCTCTTTCCTTCCAATAAAACCCATCCCTTCATTAGTCGTCGCCTTAATGTTAACAACGCTCTCATCTATACCCAAGCTCTCTGCAATAAAAGAGCGCATCTGAACCTTAAAAGGCCTTAAATTGGGGGCCTCTGCAATCACAACAGCATCAATATTATTAACTACATACCCTTCTTTCTTTGCCAAGGCATTGACCCGTTCAAGGAATTTGATGCTTGCCATATCGCGATAAGTTTCATCCGAATCAGGAAAATGCTCCCCGATATCCCCTTTGCCCAAAGCACCCAAAAATGCATCGCAAATAGCATGCAAAAGAACATCCGCATCGGAATGCCCATCCAGGCCCATTTCATAGGGGATCTCAATCCCCCCCAAAAAAAGCTTTCTGCCTCTTACGAAACGGTGAGAATCAAATCCCACACCAACTTTTGGCATGCTTGGCATGCGCTTCCCCCTTAACTTAAAAAAGCTTCTGCGATTTTTAAATCTTCCTGCGTTGTAATCTTAATGTTGTAATAATTGCCTTCTAACACTTTAATCTTTCCTCCCAATTGCTCTACCAAATAAGCATCGTCTGTTGCCTCACTGTCTTCAAATTGTTCATGCGCCTTTACGATAATATTTTTTTTGAAAACCTGCGGGGTTTGGGCCTCCCAGAGGAGATCCCGGTTCAATGTCTGCTCCACAAGCATATTTTCCTTATCAACTCTTTTTATGGTTGGCTTAACGGGAACAGCAACAACGACCGCATCATTTTTTTTACAGAGCTTTATTGCCTCATCAATCATTGGGGTGGATACCAAAGGCCGTGCCCCATCGTGAATCAAAACGAGTTCCGTATCACTATCCAGTGCCTGTAATCCGTTATAGACAGAATCTCTTCGTTTCTTTCCTCCAGCAACAACCTTTTTTACTTTCAAAAATTTATAATCCTGAATAATCTTTTCAAAAGCAACCAAATTTTGCTGACGAGAAACAACAATGATGCTATCTACAAAGACGCTTTGTTCCAAAGCCTCAAGAGCATGGACAAAAAGAGGCTTTCCTTTAAGCAAAACCAAAGGTTTGGGCTCTTGACTATGCAGCCTCGTCCCTATTCCGGCGGCTGGAATGATCGCTTGTGTCTTCATTTATTATTATTTTTTAAATTTCCAAAAATCATTTTTCCTGCCTGCGTCTGCAACACAGAAGAAATGACAATGTTCACGTTCTCTCCTATAAGCTCTTTTGCACCGTTAACAACAATCATTGTCCCATCATTTGTATAAGCAATCGCCTGATCCGGCTCCTTGCCTTCTTTGACAAGCCGCACTTCCAGTTCATCTTCCTGAAAAAAGATCGGCTTAACGGCATTGACCAATTCATTAACATTTAAGACCTCTATTCCTTGAATGGCCGCAATGCGGCTTAAATTATAGTCCGTTGTAAATATCCTCGCATCCATGATCTTGGCAAGCTTGACCAGTTTTGCGTCCACTTCTTCTTCTCTGGGGATATCTTCTTCATGGATCTTTACATCCATCTTCGAATTTTTCTGCATACCTCTTAAGATTTCCATGCCGCGACGTCCTTTTTGGCGCTTAAAAGCCGACTCTGAATCAGAAAGTTTTTGTAACTCTTGTAAGACGAATCGCGGGACAAGGATGGACCCCCCGAAAAAATTTGTTTTATAAAGATCGACGATCCTTCCATCAACGATTGCACTGGTATCTAAAAGAGTCACGCGTTCATCCATTTCTTGCCTTTTGAATTTTACATAAGGAATAATGAGATGAAACTCATTTTTGCCCCGCAGGGCCATGATCGCCCCCAGGTAGGAAAAGACCAGCGTAAAGACCACCCTCGACGTCGAAAGCAAAGTCTCATTCAACGGCAATAAGGACAGGGTGTCGGCAACCAACTTTGCCAGAATGATCCCAAGAAGCAATCCAAAAACCATACTCGATAATCCTCGAACAGAAACCCTGCGAAGGCTCATTTCCAGCAAAATAAGGATAACTCCCGAAACCAAACCAATGGCCAGACCATAAAGGGGATTAATGGAAGACGGTCCTAAGAAGAATCCGACAAATGATGCAATCATCAAAAATAAAACTCTGATAAACAATAAAGTCATAATCTTTCTCCTCTAAGAGATTATTTTGCAAAGCAACCAAATGCTTCTTTTACACAAGTAACGCCCATAATGTCGATCTTGGCTTTTACCAACTGCCCTTTAATGTTCAGATTATTTTGCGGGACAATGCATCTTTTAAAACCCAACTTTTCTGCCTCGTTGATACGAATTCCCAGTTGATTCACGCTTCTGATCTCAGAAGATAATCCTACTTCTCCCAAAACAACCATGTCTGTCGGGATGGGTTTATCCAAAAGGGCCGAGGCAATACTCATGACAACCCCCAAATCACAGGCAGGATCTATCAATCTAACTCCCCCAACAACATTCAAAAAGATATCTTTATCCTGAAGGTTAAGGCCCAGTTTCTTTTCTAAAACGGCCACAAGAAGAGCCAGGCGGTTTGAATCGAAACCTTGTGCTTTTTGACGCACCATCCCAAAGCTTGATCGGCAGACAAGCCCCTGGATTTCCACCAAAAAAGGCCTCGTCCCTTCTAAGATAGGCACAACCACGGAGCCTGCTGCATTCTCAGGCCTCTCCATAAGAAATATTTCTGATGGGTTAGATACTTCCAGAAGTCCATGGGATGTCATCTCAAAAACGCCCAATTCATTGGTTGATCCAAATCTATTTTTGATGGCACGAATCACGCGATGAGAAATATAACGTTCCCCTTCAAAATATAAAACAGTATCTACAATATGTTCCAACACCCTCGGGCCGGCGATCGCCCCATCCTTTGTGACATGCCCAATAATAAAAAGAGCAATCCCATTGGTCTTGGCAATATGCGTTAAAATCGAAGAACAGTCTCTGACCTGAGAGACGCTTCCCGGACTCGAACTTATTTCCGGCTCATAAATAACCTGTATAGAATCGATCACAACGACTTCAGGCTTCATCTTGCGAATGTATTCTTTGATAACGCTTAAATCTACCTGATTGACGATATAAAGTAAATCGTTGCTTCCTGTATTTAATCTGTCTGCGCGCATTTTCGTCTGTTTGATAGATTCCTCACCGCTCACGTAAAGAACCTTATGTCCTGATTGGGCTAATTTGCAAACCACTTGTAAAGTTAACGTAGACTTGCCGATTCCAGGGTCTCCTCCAATTAAAGTAACAGAACCCCGGACAATTCCTCCTCCCAAAACACGGTCAAACTCTTTTATATTCGTCTCAATCCTCTTTTCTCCCTGAGTAACAATCGTGTTCAAAGGAACTGGATCTTCGCGAAAAACGATATCCGTTTTTGAACTTCCTGCTTTGGCAGATAAGGTTTCCTCAACATAGGAATTCCAGCTCTGGCAAGCACTGCATTTGCCAATCCATCGAGGAGATTGGGCCCCGCAATTCTGACATACAAAAAGTGTTTTCGTTTTCATATCTAAAACTCTATCTTCTTTTCCAACCCCAACATGCCCGTTTCTTTATTATAAAGACTGTCCATGGTCTTATCTTTTCTTTTTAAATACTTGAGTTCTGTTTTTCCTCCATCATCAAATTGAACCCTCTTTAATGTCCATTCCATATCCTTACCGACACCATTGACAACCGGCTCTTTGACCAGTTCCTTGATTTGTTTTCTGAAATTCTCTTTATCGCTTAAATCAATCATCCCCACCAGATTAAAAGTAAATCCATCCGGCTGGATAATATTGGTTCCCGTAATATTGATGACGGGATACACCCCCTTTGCATTTAAATGAAACGACCGATACTCAAGCTCACTAACAAACGCATCATAAGAAGCCAACTCCCCTGAAAGCTCAAGCCTTTTTAGACTCCCAGAAACTTGAATATCCCCATCGACTTTTCCATTGGATACGATTTTGCTGGTATCCGCAAAAAACGCAAGAAAATCATTCATATCCATCCCCGACAACTGAAACAAAATATCAGTTTTATAAGGAGAGGAGAACCCCACGGATCCTTTACAAAACATATGATCCGAAGAAAAAGAGTTTATATAAAGAATATCCTTCTGGAATTCCAAAGACGCCGATAAATCTCCCGATGGTTTATAGTTGATCAAGGTATAGCTGCTTGCAAATTTTCCTTTGAGGGATTGAACTTCGCCTTTTTCATCTTGCGTGAATTCAAGGAATCCTTCCAAAACAGTAGATATATCAAAAAGATCCGTATTCAGATGATTAATATCAATAGATGCTTTATAAGCATTCTCATCATTCTTGACTATTTTTAAAGATAATCCCCCCTCTGGGAAGGAATCAACTTTAAGAAAGAGTTCTTTTTTATAAAAATCAAAATCTCCTTTAAAAGAAAACAATGTGTCCGCATAGGACACACCAGAACCTGCGTATCCCAACACAAGCAATAACAAAAAAATTTTTTTAAGCATCTATTCTTATCGCAACCAAAAAGTAATTATTCTATTTAAACACCAGAATATCTTTATCCCGGGTTACCTTTATTTTGCTGCCTGCTTTGCGGCCACCTGAAATGATCTCTTCTGAAAGGGGATCCTCCAAAAGCCGTTGTATGGTTCTTTTAAGAGGCCTAGCCCCAAAAACGGGATCAAACCCTTTCTCAATAAGAAGTTCCGTCGCTGATTTATCCAAAGTGATCTCAATCTCTTTTTCTTTGAGTCTATTGGCAAGTTCGCCGACCTCAATCTCGACAATATGCTCAAGATCATCCTTCGTCAAAGACTTAAAGACAATAATATCGTCTATTCTGTTGAGAAACTCCGGCTTAAAGACCTTTTTCACTTCTTCCAGCAAGCGACTTTTCATATCTTCGTAGTTTGCATCTTCCGTTTGCGCAACAAAACCCAAGGAACCCTTGCTCCTCAGCATATCGGCCCCCACATTGGACGTCATAAGGATAATCGTATTTCGAAAATCGACCTTGCGTCCAAAACTATCCGTTAATCGTCCTTCCTCAAAAACCTGCAAGAGAATATTGAAGACATCGGGATGGGCCTTTTCAATCTCATCTAAAAGCACAACCGAATAAGGCTTGCGCCTAACCTTTTCCGTTAGCTGCCCGCCTTCTTCATATCCTACGTATCCGGGGGGAGCCCCGATAAGACGAGAAACGTTGAATTTATCCATATATTCCGACATGTCAATCTGGATTAAAGCATCTTTATCCCCAAATATAAATTCAGCCAAGGCCTTGGCCAAAAGGGTTTTCCCAACGCCGGTTGGCCCAAGAAAAATAAAAGACCCTATCGGCCTTAAAGGATTCTTGATGCCTGCCCGGGAACGCCTGACAGCACGGGCGATTGCATTAATCGGTTCTTCCTGCCCAACAACAACTTTCTTCATCTGCTCTTCCATTTTGAGCAATTTTTCGGTTTCCCCTTGCTCAAGACGAACCAGAGGAATATGGGTCCACTGAGAGATAACCTTTGCAATCTCTTCTTCCCCCAAAGTGACCGTAATATTATCCCTTTCTTCGCTCCAGGCATTGCGGGTCTTTTCAAGTTTTTCGCGAACCGTTCTTTCTTCATCGCGCATATTGGCTGCCTTTTCAAAGTCCTGGCTCTTGATGAAAGCTTCTTTCTCACTTTTCAGTTGCTCTATTTTTCCTTCCAATTCCTTAATGTTGGAAGGAACAACCATAGCCCTGATACGCGCACGAGAACCCGCTTCATCCATGATATCCACAGCTTTATCCGGCAGTGCCCTGCCTGATATATAGCGGTCCGACAACTTAACAGCCGCCTCGATGGCCTCATCTGAAAATTTAACCCGATGATGAGCCTCATATTTATCCCTCAACCCTTTCAAAATCAAAATAGCTTCTTCGACAGATGGCTGATCAACCATGATCGTTTGAAAACGCCTTTCAAGCGCTGCATCTTTTTCAATGTATTTCCGGTATTCATCCAGTGTGGTTGCCCCGATACACTGGATCTCGCCTCTGGCTAAAGCAGGTTTTAAAATATTAGCGGCATCAATGGCCCCCTCGGCAGCTCCTGCGCCAACCAGCGTATGCAACTCATCGACGAAAAGGATGATATTTTTCGAGCGTTTGATCTCATCCATGATAGCCTTGATTCTTTCCTCAAATTGCCCTCGATATTTTGTTCCTGCAATCATCAATGCCAAATCAAGAACAACAATATTCTTGTCTCTTAAAATCTCAGGAACATCTCCTATTTCGATCAATTGGGCCAATCCTTCGACGATTGCTGTTTTTCCGACACCGGCCTCACCTAAAAGGACGGGATTATTCTTTGTCCTTCGACTTAAAATCTGAACAATCCGCTCGATTTCCTCTTTTCTTCCTATAACAGGATCCAGCTTGTTTTCTTTAGCCAATTTGTTCAAATTTCGTCCATAGGCATCAATGGCAGGAGTTTTTCCTCCCTTGCCCCCTTGTTCCTGAGTTTGTCCAAAGCCGGCAACGCTGGAACCCAAAAGTTCCATGATCTCTGATCTCAATTTCCCCAGGTCCAGCCCAAGATTAAGCAAAACACGATAAGCCATGCCTTCTCCTTCTCGCACCAAACCAAGAAGAAGATGTTCGGTCCCGATATAATTGTGCCCCAAGGCCCGCGCCTCTTCCGCGGATAATTCCAAAGATTTTTTGGATCGTGGCGTAAAGGGAATATCACCCAAAACTTGCGTCTGAGGTCCAGGTTGCACCAGCTTTTCGACTTCAATGCGGATTGTTTCAAGATCCAATCCCAACTTTTGAAGAACAGCGGCGGCAACCCCCTCTCCCTCCCGTATCAAGCCCAAAAGAAGATGCTCTGTCCCGATATAATCATGATTGAATCTTCTGGCCTCCTCTTTGGCCAAAACGATGACTTTTCTTGCTCTTTCTGTAAATCGATTAAACATTATCTTATCCCTCCAATTTTCCCCTGATTAAACTTGCTCGACGAGTATCTCGTGCAGAAGCAGACAATTTCTTGCTTTCAAACTTCTGCAAATGTGCAGGCTGAATGGTAATAAACAATTCATTAATAATCCTTCGATCCACTTCCGTAATGATCCCCAGATCAATGCCCAAACGAACCATAGAGAGAAGCTCAATGGTTTCCTGACTTGTGATAATATGCGCATTCTTGAGTATCCCTAAGGATCGATAAATCTTATCCACCAGCACGGCTTTATTCTGAACAGCCAAAGATTGACGGGCCTGTTCTTCCTGCTCAATCACTTGACGAATTAACCCATTGATATTTTGAATGATATCCTCTTCTGCATGCCCTAAAGAAACCTGATTCGATATCTGATAAAAATTTCCTCTGGCATGTGTGCCTTCCCCATAAAATCCACGGGATGCAAAACTCAATTTTGCAATAGCCGATAAAACCTTATTGATCTGCTTGGTCATCACCAAAGCGGGTAAATGAAGCATCACGGAGCCCCGCATGGCTGTTCCTGTATTGGTCGGACAAGCCGTCAAGTATCCCCAGTTCGGACTATAAGCAAAGTCCAGCTTTGTGGAAAGATTATCATCAATCGTATTGATGATTTTCCACGTTTCTTCCAGATTAAGCCCGGACTGCATGACTTGAATTCTTAAGTGGTCTTCTTCGTTGACCATAACCGATAAGATCTCTTCTTGAGATATAATCAAGCCTTTGCCTTCCGGATTTGTTGCATGTTCATGGCTCATCAAATGCCGTTCAATCAAAAATTCCTTGTCGACGCTATCCAACTCGTTCATGCGAAAAAGGGTCGCCGTCTTGAAATAATCAATTTCCTTAATGGCTGCCTCAACCGTCTCCAAAACTTGGGTGAGCTCCTTTTTTGTCGCCCTATTAGGAAATTTTACTTTTGAGAGATTCCGGGCAAGGCGAATACGCGATGACATGACAATATTCGAATGGGGGCCTGTCCCTCTCAACCATTCTCCGGTATGATGGATTAAATCGTCTAATTTCATGAGTCACTCTTTTCTTTTTTCTCTAATTCCCTAATTTTATCTCTAAACTCTGCAGCTTTTTCATAATCCTCATTGCGAATCGCTTCTTCCAATAAGTTCCTTAAATTACGAAGCTCATCCATGTTCTCTTTGACATAACCGGGAAACTTTGCAGGAGATTTTCCCAGATGATGATTCGATCCATGAATCTTCTTTAAAAGGACCGTTAGGCTATCCCGAAAAGTCGGATAACACTCGCTGCATCCTAAGCGACCAAATTTCTTGAAGTCATCATAACTGATGCCACAATGTCCGCATCGAAGTTTGGCCTTTTCTTCGGTTTTCAATTGCTTACCAAAATCCGATAAGCCAGCCAACAGGTCAGCTAATCCGAACTGCTGTTCCATCTGAACGCTTTTTTCCCGCGCACAATCTTCACAAAGATGCATTTCGGTCATCTGCTCATCAACAATTTCGGTAAGATGAACAGTTGCTTTTTTCTTGCCACAAATGTCACAACGCATAATCACCCACCTTAGTTAGTCACCACGTCACCCGTCACCCAGTCACCTTATGGGTGTCAGGTGTCTGGTGTCACGGTCTCCTCGTTTAATATTTGACTCCATCTTTTTTTGTTGCTTCGCTAAAAAGTTTTCTCAATCTTTTTGTGATCGGACCTGGCTTGCCGCTTCCAATCACCCTTCCGTCTACTTTAACGACAGGGATCAGCTCGGCTGCACTTCCGGTCAGGAAACATTCCTCTGCATTATAAATTTCATGCCGCGTGATATCTCCCTCCCAAATCGGGATTTTTAACTTCTTTGCCAAATCCAAAACAACTTGCCGCGTAATCCCAACAAGCCTTCCTCGAATAGTCGTTATCAACTTCCCATTCTTTACAATAAAAATGTTATCGCCCGTACACTCTGCCACATAACCTGAGGTATCCAGCATAATCGCTTCATTGAATCCGGAATTGTTAGCCTCAATCTTGGCCAGGATATTATTCAGATAATTCAAAGACTTCAACTGAGGATTAAGCGCTTCCGGATGGTTTCTCATCGTGGGAACCGTGATGATCGCCATTCCCTTCTTGTAGAGTTCAGCCGGATACAATGTGATTTTATCGGCAATGATGATAATGCCTGGCTTTCCTTTACACTTCCTGGGATCCAATCCCAAGTCGCCTTCACCGCGAGTTACAATAACGCGAATATAGCCGTCTTTGATATCATTTTCCTTTAAAGTATCCACGATGGCTTTGATCATCTGTTTTTTCGTCAGAGGACACTGGATCATCAAGGTATGCATCGTCTCATAAAGCCGGTCGATATGTTCCTGCAATTTAAAAACCAAGCATTTATAAGTACGAATACCTTCAAATGCCCCATCCCCGTAAAGAAATCCATGGTCAAACACGGAAACCTTTGCATCCTTCTTCTCAACAAATTTTCCATTAAAATAGATATTCATTCTCTCCTCCATGGTGATTGTGTTATTCTCAAACTAAAATTCCATCCCTCATATGGATGACTTTTTTCGAATTCTTGGCAATTTCTTCATCGTGCGTCACAATAACAATTGTCTGTTTATGCTCTTCGTTCAATTCCATCAAAAGGGCAATAATGATCTTTCCGTTCTCTGAATCCAGGTTTCCTGTCGGTTCATCACAAAAAATGACTTTTGGATCATTGATCAAGGCGCGTGCGATGGCAACCCTTTGCTGCTCTCCTCCCGATAATTCGTGGGGTTTATGGTGAATTCTGTTTCCTAAACCAACTCGTTCAAGCAACTGAGAAGCCTTTTGTTTGAGCAACTTCTCTTGTGCCATCCCCTCCTTAACAAATCCAGGCATAACCACATTTTCTAGTGCCGAAAACTCACCTAACAAATGATAAAACTGAAAAATAAAACCGATTTTCTGATTCCTGATCTTTGTCCGCTTATTATCCGTAATCTTGTAGATATCTTGTCCTTCAAAAAAAACCTGTCCATCATTCGGTTTATCCAGCCCGCCCAAAATATGAAGCAAAGTTGACTTTCCCGCTCCCGAAGGGCCGACAATTGAAAGGATATCCTGTTCTTGCAATTCAAGATTAACGCCCTTCAAAACGTGCAAATCGTTTACCGGCTGTTTATAAATCTTGTGGATATTCTGGGCTTTTAACATGTTATTCGTATCTTAATGCCTCAACAGGTTCCATTTTCGCCGCCTTATAAGCTGGATATATCGTTGCCAAAAAGCTAATGAACATGGCGGCTGCAATAATGATCAAGATATCCGAAAGCTGAATATCAACAGGTACGTGCTTGATAGAGTAAATCTGCTCGGGAACTTTTACGTAATGACCCAAAATATAACTAATGCCCAATCCAGCTATCAATCCCCAAAAAACACCCACCATGCCAATGAATACTCCTTGATTCGTAAAAATCCTTCTTATGGCCGCCTGCGAAACACCGAATGATTTGAGAATCCCGATATCATGTGTTTTGCTGGACACCGTTACCACAAGCGTGCTGACAATATTAAAAGCCGCAACGATGACCATCAAAGTGAGGATGATGAATAACCCCCATTTTTCTAAGAACAATGCTTCAAAGAGACTGCGATTAACATCAATCCAGGTCCTTACCAAAAAGCTATAACCAAGTGTTTCATAAATTTTGTTTTTTATGTCCTTTGCCTGATAAGGGTTCTCGATTTTGATACCGATCCCCGACGCTTTCTCCTTTGCATATCCAAACATTTCCTGCGCTTTTTGAATATGAATCAAAACCAAGTTTGTATCAAAATCTACCATTCCAGTATTGAAGATACCTGCTACCGCCAGCTGATAACGCCAACCATGCCCCTTCAATCCCGATCCAGGAGAGATCACGGTGACTGGATCTCCAATTTGCAAACCAAAATAACGCGCCAATTCACTACCAATAATGATGCCGTCTCTGGCGAGATCTTTGATATCCCCTTTTACCAAGTATTCCTTAACTTTGGTAACATTGCTTTCCGTCAAAGGATCTATGCCACGGACAACCTGCCCCAAGGCACTCCCTTTTTCTTCCAGAAAAACATTCCCTTGCACATAAGGTGAGGAACTGACGATTCCTTCGATATCTTTGATCTTCTCCTGGACTTTTTTATAGTCCTGGATGCCGGTTTCTTTTTCAATCACGATATGCGGTGTTGTTCCGATAATTTTCTCACGCAAGTTATTGCCGAAGCCTTCCATGACCCCGATCACAATAATCAATGCCATAACGCCGATGGCTACACCCGCGATAGAAACAAAATTCAAAAACGCAAGGAATCGCCCCTTCTTTGCTTTCAAATAACGATAGCTAATCCAATTTTCGTAATTCATGCTTCCATGTCACAAAGCCACCAGGTCACAATGTCACAAGATAACAGCTATATACTTGTGTCCTTGTGTCTTTGTGTCTTTGTATCCTTGTCTTCTATAGGTTTCATAAGAGGAAATAAAATCACATCTCTAATCGATAGTGCATCCGTAAGCAGCATCACCAAACGGTCAATCCCTATTCCGAGCCCTCCTGCCGGCGGCATTCCATACTCCAAAGCATTCAAAAAATCTTCATCAACCACCCTGTTTTCCGTCTCTACATCATCATGCAAATCTTCTTCCAGGCGCTTTCTTTGCTCCTGGGGATCATTCAACTCTGAATAAGCATTGCCTATTTCCATTCCCGCAACAAAACATTCAAACCTCTGGGAAATCGAAGGTTTTTCCTTAACGACCTTCGCCAAAGGACAAAGGAACGTAAAATAATCTGTAAAGAAAACAGGGTTCATTGTTTTGTCTTCTTCCAAAATATCCTCAACAATTTTCATCACTGCCGAACGCGTTAACTTATCGATCTTAATCTTGCTTCCCTTGGCTTTCTTCACTTTCTTAAGCATTGTCTCGGCATCATCTTCCGGTTCAATATCGAATTTTCCCTTTACGATTTTGGCAAATGAGCGTCTCTCCCAAGGAGTTGAAAAATCGATTTCTCTGCCCTGATAAGGAACTTTATAAGAGCCGCATACTTCTTTGGCTGTTTCACTAACCAGGTCTTCCATCAACTTCATCATATCTTCATAATCCCCATAAGACTGATAAACCTCAAGCATGGTAAATTCCGGATTATGTCGGGTGGAGACCCCTTCATTGCGAAAATTGCGATTAATCTCATAAACGCGTTCCAGGCCACCAACCAACAGCCGCTTTAAATAAAGCTCGGGGGCGATTCGCAAGAAGACTTCCATATCATAGGCATTATGCTTGGACTTAAAGGGCCGACCTCTGGCGCCTCCTGCCATAGGCTGAAGCATGGGCGTCTCCACTTCTAAAAAATTCCGTTCATCCAAAAATTTTCGAATGAAGGAAACAATCTTGCTTCTTTTGACAAAAACCTCTTTGACATTCGGATTGGCGATCAGATCCACATAACGCTGGCGATAACGCACCTCAACATCTTTAAGCCCATGCCATTTTTCAGGTAACGTCATAAGGGACTTCGAAAGAACAGACAAGTCTGAAACTCGAACGCTTTCTTGTCCTGTTTTTGTTTTAAACAAGACTCCTTTAGCGCCAATAATGTCTCCTATATCCAAATCCTGAACAACTTCAAACAATTCTTCGCCCACATTATTCATTTTGACAAATAACTGCATTTTCCCTGTCTGATCCATTAAATCAATAAAATGAACTTTGCCATGTTTGCGATTGGCCATGATACGACCAGCCAATGTCACTTCTTTTTCTTCCTTGAAACTTTTTAAAGTCTCAGCTATGCTTGCTGAAAAAAGATAGCGTCCCCCATAGGGCTCTATTCCTTTTTCAATCAATTTATTCAGCTTATCAATTCTAACTTGTCTAATTTCATCAACTTCCATAATTTATTCCTTTAATATTAATATTATTAGTAGATCGAGTATATAGATTATAATGAAAAAGTGGAAGAGTGTCAAATAATGATAACTTATGAAGAATAAAGAAAAATATTAAGAAGATACAATGCAGATTTGATATTTATTGGCCAGTTTCACGCATTTTTCCCGATCAATGATAAGAGTCTTCCCCGATTCAATGGCCAAACAACTGGCTTTTGCTTTGGCCATTTTTTTAAGAGTTCGAGGCCCAATGACAGGAACATCAAAACGAAAATCTTGTTGAGGTTTGCTCATTTTGACAACCACGGCTCCTTTTTGGGCAATCGTTCCTCCTCTTAAAATGCTCTGATCTGTCCCTTCCATGGCCTCAATGGCCACAATCGCTTTGTCTTTTATAACAACCGTCTGTCCCACATCTAAATCTCCCATGGATTTGGCGATTTGTTTACCAAAATCAATATCCTCAAGTTCTGCAAGGCTAGGGCCCCTTTTTGTCAATGTTCCTCGAGGAGCTAAATAGCCCGTAAGCAACGATGTTGAGTCTAGAAGATCCATATTTTTTTCTTTTAATTTTCTGGCAACAGCAGAAAATATGGTATCCGCTTTCCTGTTCTCCAAAGCCTTAAATAATTCCTGAAATTCCTCATCCAATTCAACCCTAGGATCAAATAGATTCCTTGAGCTAACCTGCCCTGCCATGACAACTTTTGTAATTCCCTGTTCTTGAAAATAGGAAAAAAGTTTTTCAAGGTCCCCTACCTTAAAGAACACCAATTTGTCGACGCAAAGATATAAAAAAAGAGAGGTGTCTCCTTTTATGCCGGCGGCAATAACTTTCAGGCCCTGATCTTTCGCAGCGCGAGCAAATAAAAAAGGAAATTTCCCATTTCCTGCGATGAGACCTATTTTTTGAATAGCAAAGTTCATATCTTGTAGATAAACTGGGAAACGTTAACTGCAAAGACCTCTTTTTGTCGTCTTTGCAAAGAAAATGAGATGTTCCACCTCAGGGGTCGGCTGTATCTCTTTCTCAATTTTTTCTATGGCATGCGTTTTGGAAAGACCGGCACTAAACAATATCTTAAAAGCTTGTTTTAAAAGCAATATCGTTTCTTTGGAAATATTCGCTCTCTTCAACCCTATCAAATTGACATTAAATACTTTGGCCGGATGGCCATCACACATGGAAAAAGGCGGGATATCCTGAACCACTTTGGTGCATCCTCCAATGATCGCCAAGCGTCCCACTCTGACGAACTGATGAACAGCACTTAATCCTCCGACGACAGCATTATCCTCCAAAGTCACATGCCCTCCCAATGTTCCCACGTTAGCCATAACACAATGATTACCCACAACGCAATCATGCGCCACATGGGAATAAGCCATCAAAAGATTATTGTTGCCTATAATCGTTTTTCCGCCACCCTCAAGAGTTCCCAAATGAATTGTCACATACTCTCGAATGATATTGCCCTCACCTATTTCAAGACAAATGCCCTTTCCTCCGCTGAACTTTTTATCCTGAGGGACTTCCCCAATGACCGCCCCCGGAAATATTTGGCAGTCTTTCCCGATTGTGGTCTTGCCTTTAATAATACAATGACTTGCGATTTTGACATTTTTGCCAATGGTCACTTCAGGACCAACAACCGTATAAGGACCAATTTCGACATCATCAGCGATTTTTGCTTTTGAATCAACAATGGCTGTTTTGTGTATTCTTATCTCTTCCATCTTCATTTCTTATTTTACGCCGAATACAAAAAGGATGCATCCACAAACGAAATCACAACATCCGCCTCGGCCACAATTTCTCCATTGACTTTGGTTACCCCATGTAACAAAGCCGTCCTTGCGCGATCTCGAACAGTTTCGACCTCCATAATAAGTTGATCTCCGGGGACCACCATCTTTCGAAATTTCACATTGTCCGTTGCCATGAACAACCCTAACTTACCATGATGCGCATCACTCGTCAAGACCACGATCCCTCCCACCTGCGCCATGGCCTCTACCATCAGCACACCAGGCATGACCGGCTTGTCCGGAAAGTGCCCATTAAAAAAATCCTCGTTGATCGTTACATTTTTTATGCCAACAGCCCGCTTGCCTCTTTGAAGTCCTACAATACGATCCACCAATAAAAACGGATATCGATGAGGCAAAATTTGCATGATCTGATGGACATCCAGCTCTTCCCCGCCCTTCTCTACATAGCCAGGAACAAAATTCCTCGTTTCGTATTTCTCTATCTGTTTGCGTATTCTTTTGACCAGTTCAATATTCAAATCGTGACCACTTCGAATGGCAAAAACGTGCCCCCGAATTGGTTTGCCCAGCAAGTAGAGATCTCCAATAAAATCAAGCACTTTATGTCGAGCAAATTCGTCATGAAATCTCACTTTATTTTTGATAACACCACTACTGCCTACCACCAGCGTATTGTCATACGTTGCCCCCTTGCCCAAACCACTTGCCTGCAACTCTTCTGCCTCATCCTCAAGACAAAAAGTTCGACAAGGGGCAATTTCCTTTTCAAAATTTTTTTGATTGACCACGGTACTAAAAAACTGAGAATGCAAAACAGGATGATCATAATCCAAAGCATACGAAATTTTATACTCGCCATAAGGTACAACGAAAATAGAGGCAAAATCACTGGCAACGCCCACGGACTCTTTAATGTTAATATACTCCTTAAGGGCTTCTTGTTCGACAATGCCAACCTTTTTAACAGCATTAAAATAATCGATTCCGCTTCCATCGAAGCCCGGCATTTCATCGCCATTGACTTCCACTTCTAAATTATCAATCTGAAGGCCACACAATACTCCCAACAAATGTTCTACGGTATTAATGACAACACCATTTTTTCCAATGGAAGTACATCTTGGGATCCCGGCATCTTTTAAAATGTTTTCAGTCGTGGCTTCCACAATAGGACTCTCAGGAAGATCAATTCTTCGAAAGCGAATGCCCGATTTTTTTTGAGCGGGTTTCAGACAAACTGTGACCTTTTTTCCCGTATGCAAACCAATCCCTTCCAGGGATATTTGTTTTTTGATTGTTTTTTGTTTCTCACTCATTGTTTCTTATTTTGCTTATTCAAGGCAAGTTCCAATTCTTCTATTCTTTTCTTTAAATCCTTAATGCTCTTGACATATTCTGGTAAACGTTGGAGGCAAGCATTAACCTTTCTTGCATGATTGTGAGGCTTCGCCGGGTAACCTGAAACGGTTGTGTGAGGATCGACAGAATTAGTAACTCCCGCCTGAGCGGCAACAATCGCTCCTTCCCCTATGGTCAAATGGCCTGCAAGGCCAGCTTGTCCCGCTAAAATGACATTTTTTTCTATGGTATTGCTTCCCGAAATTCCAACTTGTGCGATAATGAGACAATTCTCTCCAATGCGAACATTGTGGGCTATTTGAACCAAGTTGTCGATCTTGGTCCCTTTGCCGATAAATGTTTTATCGAATCGTGCACGGTCAATGGTCACACAAGAACCGATTTCCACATCATCTTCGATCTCAACAATCCCTATCTGAGGAATTTTCTCATGTACTCCCTGGACATTGACAAAACCAAAACCATCAGATCCCACAACCGTACTGCTATGAATGATAACACGATTGCCAATTTTATTTCTTTCCCGAATGCAAACATTCGGATAAATGACACAATCATTGCCCAAAGATGTCTTGTGCCCAATAAAACATCCGCTATAAATAACGCAATTATCCCCGATTCTGGCCCCTTTCTCGATGACAACATAAGGACCGATGCTGATATTCTTCCCCAAAGAAACACCCTCAGCAATAATCGCTGTCGAGTGTATCCCTTGAGGCTGATCAATTTTGTCTTCCACAAAAAGTGACGCTGCCTTTGAGAAGGCCAAAGAAGGATTTTTACAACGGATTATTGTTTTGTCTTTAACTTTTAAATCATAAGGAGTAATAATGGCCGATGCTTTTGTTTTCTCTGCCAAAGAAAAATATTTTGAATTGGCAACAAAGGTAAGATCGCCTTTTTGCGCTTCTTTGATCCCTGACAAGCCGGTTATCACAAGACCAGCATTCCCAACAATTTCCCCATCGATAAATTGAGCAATCTCAGCCAAATTCTTTTTCACGATTTTTCCTTATCTATTGCAAGAAAATTCCTCCCTCTTAAACTTGAATATACGAAAAAGGGAAGAATTCTCTTACCGACAGAAAACAACCACTTTCTGCTTTTTCTAAAATATCCGGATCACTTTTTATTATAACTATCGTTCAAATTTTTTAAAACCTGGTCTGTCACATCCAAAGCATCACTGCCATAAATAAGCACTCTATCGTTAAGAATAATATCATAACCTTGCTTTTTGGCAAAATCGCTGACAACTTTCTCGATCTCAAGCAAAATTTCTCGAATGCGCTCATCTCTTTGCTTGCCCAGATCCGTTCTCTGGGCTTGATCATATTGAAGCAATTCTTGTCTCAACTGATCAAATTCTTTTTGTGTCTTTTCCTTCTCTTCACCTTGCAGTAAAGCCAATTTTCCTTCAACTTCTTTTAGCTTGTCGATTTTGGCATTTCGCTCTTTTTCATATTCTTTTGTTTTCTGTTCAAGAACAGCATCATACTCTTTGGTTTTCTCATAACCATCAAAGGTTTTACTAAGATCCAAAACGCCAATTTTGGTTTCCCCCGCAGCCTGTGCCAAAGACACAAAAATAAATGCGCAAAGGAAAGACAAACATACCATTTTTAAAATTTTCATACCTTTTCCTCCTTTAACTTGAAGTGCAAACAGATATACTCCTACGATTAATGATGATTTTAAAACCCACGGCTCACGCTAAAATAAAACTTTCCTGATCTTTCTTCCTCCCCTTGCTCCTCGCTTAACGGATAGCCGTAATCTAAGTTAACAGGACCGATAGGAGTCTTGACTCTTAACCCTACCCCGGCCCCTGACTTAAGTTCCCCTGATCCAAAATCCTCCACTCTCTCCCAAGCATTCCCTATGTCAAAAAACGCTGCGAATTTGATGAACTCTATAAGAGGGACTGTATATTCAACATTGCCTACCACCGTGCTCTCCCCTCCAATAGGATCTTCTGTGGTTGCATCCAAAGGCCCAACTTTTTTCTCGTTATAACCACGGATCGTATCTCCACCGCCAGCAAAGAATCTTTCAAAGATGGGGACTCTTTCTGAATCACCATAAGCATCAACCATTCCTATTCGGAGTCGCAACTCTAAAACAGAATCAAATTTCAAAGGAATATTGTAACTTGTTCTCGTGCTGATTCGATAAAAATCTTTATCGCCCCCCAAAGCTCCTCCCGCCATTTCTGCCGATCCTTGCAAATACCATCCTCTTGTGGGACTAAAAATGCTGTCCCGGGTATCTCTCACACTTGAGAAAGTAAAGCTGCTCACTTTGTTTTCGCCTTCCTCCGCTAACAGATCAGCAGAGACATCGGCATCAAAATTACCAATATCGACTTTTTCCCATCGATAGGTTACCGACCCGGAAACATACTCCGTAAACTGCTTTCCTAAACGGAGATCACCCCCCACCGTCTTCTGATCGTAAGCAACCCCTGCATCATTATCTTTTTCTCTATCTGACAAATATCCATCAAATCCTCCAGAAATAGGATAATCCATAATCCAAGGTTCCGTAAAGCTTAACCGCATATTGTTGCGGGTGGTCCCTGTTTCCGCATGCAAAACAAGATTTTGTCCTGCTCCCGTAAAGGTTGGCCAATTGGTGATATCAAAGTTCTTCTGCTCAAGTTGGACAAAAGCGATTAACTGATCAACCGTACTATATCCCCCTCCAAAACTGAAAGCCCCTGTTTTTGCCTCTTTGACATGAACAACCAAATCTTTTCTGTTGGGAGAAGACGTGTCCTCAACATCATAGCCGATATCTTCAAAATAACCCAAATTGTGTAATCGCTGCTTGCTTCTTCTTAATTTTGCGCCATCAAAACGATCTCCCGGAAAAAGTCGCAATTCTCGACGGATTACAATATCTTTTGTCCTGTCATTCCCTTGAATTTTTATCTGATTGATATAAGCCAGGCTCCCCTCCATCACTTCTAGTTTTATTGCGACCTTTCCTGTTTGAGCATTGAGAGATGCTGACTCCTTGACATCAGCAAAGATATATCCCTTATCAAAATAAAGCGTACGGATATTGGAAATATCTATGGTTAATTTTGCCCGAGAAAAAATACCTCCCACCTTGATTTCTTTCATAACATCCCTTATTTCTTCATAAGAGACAACTTTATTCCCCACAACGGTTACTTTATCCACAAAATACTGCTTTCCTTCATAAATATTAATATCCACAATTAACTTTCCTTCCCCCATCTCAGAATACTTGAAGTCTGCGGTTGCATCAATAAACCCATTGAGCTCATAGAAAGACTTAATTCGCTCCATATCCTCTTCTAAGACTTCTTCCTTTAAATATCCTGAGGCGAATAACCAATGGGAACGCGTTTTTATAAGACGAATAATTTTCTTGTCTGAATACTCGCTGTTGCCATTAACGCGGATTTTCTCGACTCGGATACGCTTCCCTTCTTTGATAACAAAATGAATGTTTGCTTTATTGGTCAATTCATCGATTTCCTTCTCAACATTCACTTCCGCAAGCGTCATTCCTTTTTTCGCATAAAGATCCTCAATAGTCCGAATATCATCCTGCAAGGTCTTATTATCTAAAAATTTTCCTTTTTTGGTTTTTATCTTCTTCTTTAAAGCTTTGGGATGATATATTTTCGTTTTCGAAAAAGTAACCTTTTCGACTACCGGTTTCTCTGAAACATAAAAAATGACTTTAAAACCCCCTTCATAATCCTCGCGATCCACCCTTGTGTCTGAAGTAAAATAACCGGTGTTATAAAGTCTCTTTAAATCATCGCTGATAATACTTTGCATGTATTCATGGCCGACCTTTGTCTTAATTTTAGAAAGAATCGTTGCAATGCCAATGGTTTTATTTCCTTTCACTTCAATCGCTTTTACGATCTTTCGCGTTTGCGCTTGAGTGGCTTCTTTTTGAGATTCATTTTTTTGATCGAGGTCTTCAGCGAAAAGGAAATGGACGGGAAGGACAAAAATAGTTAACAATAGGATTAAGATGAACTTTTTCATGTACATATGTCCTGATTATAGAGTTAATAAAATTATCTGTCAATCGACATGTGCAAGATTTTCAAAACGCATATACTCTTTTGTAAACTGCAATTTTACTATTCCAACGGGGCCATTTCTTTGTTTGGCGACAATGGCTTCTGCAATACCCCTATTTTCCTCTGTAGGACTGTAATACTCTTCTCTCATTAAAAGAACGACCACATCCGCATCCTGTTCAATGGCTCCGGACTCCCTTAAATCAGAAAGCATCGGTCTATGATCCTGCCTGCTTTCAACAGCACGAGAAAGCTGACTTAAAGCAATGATGGGAATGTTCAGCTCTCTGGCTAATGCTTTAATGGATCTTGAAATATCAGAAATCTCCTGCTGACGACTTTCCGACCGACTCGATCCCCGCATCAGTTGGAGATAATCCACAACGACTAATTGAACATCATGATGCGCTTTTAAGCGGCGTGCTTTGGCCCTCAATTCAAGAGCAGAAATAGCAGGTGAATCATCAATATAGATAAAAGAAGAAGACAGCTTGGCAGCCGCTTTGGTCAAAAGAGGCCAATCCTGGGGAGAAAGAAATCCTGATCTGACTTTATGAGCATCCACACGGGCTTGAGAACAAAGCATCCTCTGAACAAGCTGTTCTTTCGACATTTCCAAACTGAAAAGAGCAACGGCTTTGCCCTCTTCAATGCCAATATGTTCTGCAATAGAAACCGCCAAAGCACTTTTTCCCATGGAAGGACGACCGGCAACAATGATCAAATCGGAATTCTGCAATCCCGATGTCATGCGATCAAAATCAACAAGCCCCGTCGCCAACCCTGTTATGTGTTCTTTTCGCTTAGAAAGGCTATCTATTTTTTCAATGCTTTGTTTAACAATGTCTTTAACATGATGTGAGCTTTGACGATGTTTGAGGTCGGAAATTTCAAAAATTAGCTTTTCGGCATTATCAACGACTTCTGCAATATTCCCGGAAGTTTCATAGCAATCGCTAATAATATGCGTGGCGTTCTTGATCAATTCACGCAAAATGCCTTTTTCCTTGACGATATGGGAATAATGCTCAACATTAGCCGCCGTTGGCACCATATCGATAATCATGGTTAAATAAGGAATGCCTCCCACTGATTCTAAGAGGCCATCGTTTTTTAATTTATCGGACAGAGTAATCAAGTCAACATTTTTGCGCTTATTGTAAAGATCGACAATCGCAGAAAAAATCCTGCGATGGGCTTCCTCATAAAACCAAGAGGAATCCAAAATTTCGATAGCATAGCCTATCGCCTCATCATCGATAAGCATCGCTCCCAATACCGATTTCTCCGCATCCATGTTTTGTGGAGGAACTTTTATTTCTTGGCTACCCATACGCGTAATCTTGTAGTTAGTTCTGGATGGACTTTTACCCCAACTTCATAAATCCCCAATTCCTCTATGGGTTTATCGAGGATAATATCCTTTTTATCAACTGTAAATCCTTCCAGTTCCAAAGCTTTGGCTATCTCCTGATCCGTAACGGATCCATACAACTTTTCTAGATCATTCACCTCAACCGTTACTGTGCAAGAAACATTACTTAACTTTTGGGCTAAACTTTCAGCTTCTTTTTTAGCTTCCTCGTATTCCTTTAAGGCCTTTGCCTTTTGTTGTTCAATCCTTTTTAAATTAGAAGCCGTCGCCAAATAGGCCAATTTTTTGGGCATGAGATAATTGCGGGCGTATCCATCTTTCACTTTTACGACATCGCCAACTTTGCCCAGTTTATGAACATCTTGAGATAAAATAACTTCCATCGGTCACACCTCTTTGATTAATAAATTGTAATTCATGATTCAGGATTAGAGGATTATGGATTAATGGAATAAAGAGCACTGATTAGAAAGCAAGAAAATTAAATATTAAAAGATCCATGCCCCCATTAAAAATGCAATAAAATTAAAAAATATGAACCTATGTCTTCCGTACTCCCTACTATCTTTTTAATTCTATAGTCTTTTAATCCTTAATCCCTCAATCCTATAATCCTTTATCTTACTTTTTCTTTGCTCCACCGACAGGCAATAACCCTAAATAACGTGCCCTTTTGACAGACGCGCACAAATCACGTTGCTGCTGTCCAGAGATCCCTGATATTCGTCGAGAAACCAACTTGCCTCGATCTGTCACGAATTTCTGCAAAAGGGTTAGATTTTTATAATCTATCTTCGTGTCTTTAGGTATGATGTATCTCGCCGACCTTTTTTTGGTCCGAAGACCTGATCGTTTGCGAGTGCCATCCATTTTTTTCTTTTTAAACGTCCTTTTTAGCATCCTTACCTCCTAAAAAGCATAATTTTCCAATCCTTACTCGTCCCAAGCGACATCATCAGGTGTAATGGTTTCATCAAATTGAGTTGACGCCGCCGCTGGCGCGCCATTCATGTTTTGATCCTGTGTGTTCGAAACATCATTTCCCTTCCCAGGAGAAAACTTCCCTAAGAATTGGACTCTTTCTGCACGCACATCAATAGTGCTTCTCTTTTGTCCGTCACTTGTTTCCCATGAACGAGATTGAAGTACTCCTTCAACAAAAATAGGACTTCCCTTTTGTAAATATTGACAACATGCTTCCGCTTGCTTATCCCAAACGGTTACCGTTAGAAAACAAACATCTTCTCTCAACTCACCTGTTTTGTCTCGGAATCTCCTGTTAACCGCAAGCCCTAAGTTCGCAACAGCCACACCCGCTGGAGTATACCTGAGTTCTGGTTCGCGCGTTAAGTTCCCGATTAAAAATACCTTGTTCAAGTTCGCCATTTTAACCTCCCTAGGCAATAATGTTGATAAAACAAAAAACTTACTCTAAACCTTATTCCGTTTTGATAATAAGAGATCGAATCACTTTCTCATTCAACTTCAAGCTTCTCCTCAAAGCTGCTATCGAAGAAGCAGGACTCTCAAAATTAATAAGATAGTATGTCCCTTCTATCTTTTTTTTCATTCGAAAGCTAAACCTTTGTTTATCCAGCCAAATTTGACTATTAATAACCTTTCCCTTATGTTTTGCGATCGCATCACCGGAATTTTTGATGATAGTTTCTTTGGCTTCCTGTGAAAGACTCGCATCAATGATGACAACCAGTTCGTACTTATTCATTTTCCTTCCTTTTGTTAAATTGACTCATAACCTTCTCCATGTCATCTCTAAGCCATGAAAAGCAACAATCAACAGCTTCTTCAATACATGGTTCCAGCTGTTTCTTCTCTTTTGGGGAAAATTCCTCCAGCACATAATCAGCGGAATCTTTATTCCCCAAAGGAGTTCCTATGCCTACTCGTAGTCGAGCAAAATTGGATGTTTGCAACTGATCAATAACAGAGCTCAATCCATTATGCCCGCCATCGCTTCCGGCCCTACGCATTCTCAAAGTTCCCAAATCAAGATTAAAATCGTCGCAAACAATCAAAATATCCGAAAGATCCATATTTTCTTTTTCGACCATTCTTTTAACCACAATCCCTGAATGGTTCATATACGTAAGCGGCAGAAGTAACCAACACTCTTTGCCTGAAATCTTGCCTTTGGCCTCTAAGCCATTACAGGTTGAGCTTGGTTTTATTTTCAAACGGCTCCGTTCTGCAAGTCGATCCACAACAAGAAAACCTAAATTATGTCTGGTCTTTTGGTATTTTTTCCCCGGGTTTCCCAGCCCAACAATCAAACGATGTTCTGACAATTTATAATCCCTAAATGTAACGATCCTTCTTCAAAAATAAAAAAATTACTCTTCTTTTTTCTCTTCCGCTGCTGCCGGAGGCTGTTCTTCTTCTGGCTCACCCTCTTTTTTCTCTTTAATGAGCTCGGGTTCTACTTCCTCCTCCCCTTCAGCCGGTTTCTCTTCTTCTTCTTTCATGGGAGGAACAACAGAAAATATGATCGCTTCCGGATCATGAGGCGTAATAACACCCAGTGGCAATTGCACATCTTTAACATGAATCGTATCCCCAATATTAAGTGCGGAAACATCAATGTCAATATGTTGAGGAATATCCGTTGGCAAACATTCGACATCAAGTTCCCAAAGAATATGGTCCAGAGAGCCCCCATCTTTTGTGACGCCGATAGGATCACCCTTGGCAATAATAGGAACTTTGACTTCAATTTTTTCTGTAAGGGATATCCTTTTAAAATCAATATGAAGGATTTTGTCGGAAACGGAATCATGCTGTTCTTCTACAACCAAGGCAGAATAATCCTTCGGTTTTTTATCGGCCTCCATAACATTGATATGAAAAACTATGCTTTCTCCGGCATGAAGTCGGCGGATGTGCTCAAAGGTTCTTCGATCAAACTTGATTAAAGTCTCCTTTTCCTCGCCACCATAGATAACCCCAGGAATCAGATCATTTTTGCGAACATCCTTAACCTGACGGCCACCTATTTCTTTTCTTACTGTTACATCTAACTTAATCTCTTCCATCTTTTTATTACCTGCTTTCTTTTTCTTATTTAACTTTTAACATCATCAAACAAACAACTTACCGATTGTTCGTTATGAATCCTATAAATAGCCTCTGCCAACAATGGTGCCACAGAAACAATTTTAATCTTGGGACACTTCTTCTTTTTGCTGAAAGGAATTGTGTCAGCAATAACAACCTCTTTGATAATGGAACTCTTGTTGATTCGTTCCAGGGCATTGCCTGAGAGAATTCCGTGCGTGACAGCCGCATAAACTTCGGTAACACCTTTTTTCTTGAGACTTTCGGCTGCCTCCACCAAAGAGCCGGCCGTCGCCACAATATCATCGACCAGGACAGCGACTTTCCCCTTGACAGAACCCAATATATGCATGACCTCGGTTGACTCTGGGCTGGAACGACGTTTATCGACAACCGCCAGAGTTGCATTCATCGTATTCGAATAAGCCCGAGCCATTTTAAGACTTCCAACGTCCGGAGATACAACAACGATTCTTCGATTATCAATACCTTTCTTCATAATATAATCACACAAAACATTTTTCGCATACAAGTGATCCACCGGCATATCGAAAAATCCCTGAATCTGGCTTGCGTGAAGATCCATGGTAAGAACACGATTTGCCCCCGCAGCTAAAATTAAATTAGCAATCAATTTGGCTGTAATGGGAACACGCGGCTGGTCTTTTCTGTCTTGCCTGGCATACCCGTAGTAAGGGATAACCGCTGTAATTCTTTTGGCGGATGCGCGTCTGGCCGCATCGATTAAAATCAACAATTCCATCAAATTATCATTGACCGGTGGGCATGTTGGCTGAACAATAAAAACATCCTTTCCCCGAATGTTGTCTTGAATCTGGACCCTTATTTCTCCCTCGCTAAAACGCCCCACGAGAACATCGGTTAAAGAAACATGCAAACTTTTGGAAATCTTTTTGGCCAACTGAGGATTTGAATTGCCGGTAAAAATCGCCAAATTTTCCATCGAAATCTCCCCCCTCTATATTATTCCTACTTCTTGTTATTTTTAATTCTCCCAGGTACGCCAACGACAACTGCATTATCGCCAACATTTGTCCCTTTGGTTACAACACAACCCGCCCCCGTAAGAGCTTTCCTGCCAATTTTTACAGGAGCTACCAAAATAGAGTCTGAACCAATAAACGCTTTGTCCAAGATATGTGTTTTATTTTTGTTCTTGCCATCATAATTGGCCGTTACAACACCAGCACCCACATTAACGCTCTTGCCGACCTTGGCATCCCCCAAAAATCCGAAGTGTTTCATAATGCTATGCTCACCGATCTCCGTGCGAGATACTTCTGTAAAATTTCCTATTGTTACATTGTCCTTCAATTTTGTTCCTGTCCGCAAACGGGCAAAAGGACCAATCGTACAATTGGATCCAATACAAACGTTATCTTCGATAACAGTAAAAGGATTAATAAGGGTATCTCGGCCGATTCTTACATTCATGCCGATAAAAGTTGTTTGGGGATCTATAATGGTTATGCCCGAAAGCATAAAATCTCTTAAAATGCGCCCGCGCATGACCGCTTCCGCCTGCGCCAAATCCTCTTTTGTATTAATGCCTAAACTTTCACTTGCATCATCTGCTTCAACTACCTCAACCTTATATCCTTTTTCTGATAAAATCTCTATAATATCCGTCAGATAATATTCCTTCTTCCTTTTGTTCAATTTGATCTGCTTAATCACGTCCAGCAAAATTCTGCAGTTAAAACAATAAACCCCCGCATTGATTTCAACAATATTTTTTTCATAGTCGGTAGCATCTTTCTCTTCTCGAATAGCAATAGCCTCTCCACTGCTACCACGGATCACGCGTCCATACCCGTAAGAATCCCGGACAACTGCTGTCAAAAACGTACAAGCCGCCTGTGCCTTTTTGTGTTTTCTAAGAAGAGCCTTTATCGTTTCTTTGCGAAACAGAGGAGCATCTCCGCTTAAGATGAGAACATCCCCATGAAATCCTTTTAAGGAATTTGAAGCCGAAAGAACAGCATCTGCTGTTCCTAAAAGCTTTTCCTGAATGACGACATGAATATTCCCGCTCAAATGATCTTTGATCTTATCACTTTGATGCCCGAGGACAACACAAGTTTTCAAAGACCCAACAGCTCTTGCCAAATCAACGACTAATGAGATGATTGTTTTGCCGCAAACACAATGGAGAACTTTCGGCAACCTGGATTTCATGCGTGTTCCCTTGCCTGCCGCCAAAATAATCGTCCGCAAATCCTTCATAAAAAACGCCACCTTGTTTTTTTATTTTTTCTTATATCCCCTAAATCAAATTTATAAACTGCCCAGCTAGGATTCGAACCTAGAAAACGAGATCCAAATTCTCGTGTGTTACCATTACACCACCGGGCAATTGAAATCTTAATAACGAATTCTGAAAATTTGCTAAAAACTATTCTTCCTCTTCTGCTAAGGAAGAAGAATCTTTTTTGGCTTCTTCTTTGTAGGCTTTTAAGATTTCCCCCTGCAGATATTCTCGAAATTGCTGTGTGACCGGATGGGCAATATCACGATGTTCTGCCTTGGCATCCCGGACAGTACTTTCATCTACCTGCGATGGTAAGCTTGCTCCGCATTGATTGCAAAACTTGCTTCCTACTTCATTCTTAAAATTGCATTTCGGGCACGCTGTCTTTAACTTTCTTGAAGGCATGGCAATAAACAAGCCGCTAGAACCCTGGATAACTTTAATGTTTCTGACGACAAATGCATTATCAAAAGTTACGGTTGTATACGCTTTTAACTTCTTGTCCTGCCCCTCTTTCAAGAATACACGGATTTCTGAGATTTCCATGGCTGATGTCCTCCTGCTTAAAGTGTTCTTACTATAAAGATTCGGCTGTACCGTTTACCCAAAATGGCCTTGATTGCCTGAGCCTCTCTTCTTGAATCAACTAATCCAAACATCGATGGCCCACTCCCGGAAAAAGAAACCCCTTTAATATTATATTTATTTAATATCTTTTTAATATTTATAAGGCTTGGACGTAAGCGTAAAATGCCCTTTTCAAGATCATTAGAAAGCAGACATTCCGCCCTTTTTATATTATCATTTTTTAAAGAACGAATTAGAATATTAACATTATCACATCCTTTTGTCAACTTTAAATTAATTGCTGTAAATACTTCTGATGAATACATTTTTATGCGAGGGACAATCAAAATATGCCATAATTTCACAGAAATCGATAACTTTTTAATATGGTCTCCCCTTTGGGTACCTAGCGCCCAACTGCAGTTGTGGATAAAAAATGGCACGTCAGCACCAATTTTCATAGCAATTTTAAGCAATTTTTTCCTTTTTAGGCCTAAATTCCATATTTTATTAAGCCCCAAGAGAGCTGTTGCCGCATTACTGGAGCCCCCTGCCAAACCAGCTGCAACAGGAATCCTTTTGGTCAATTGGACATCAACCCCTTGTGGGATAGCATATTCTTCTTGCAATAATCGAGCGGCACGATAAATCAGATTTTTGGAACCCCGGGGCACCTGCGGGTTCCTGCATGTGATCTTGATTTTACCGCTTTTATTAGCTACAAAAGTAATCTCATCACAAAGATTTACTCTTTCAAACAAAGTTTTGAGATTATGATAACCATCAGGTCTCTTATTGATAACTTTCAAAGCGAGGTTTATCTTTGCAGGAGCTGGAAGGGTAATTCGATTCATCACGGAAGCAATTTTTTCTCTACTTAAGCTTTTTCAACTTCTCCAAAACATGCTCTTGACCAGGAAGTATTTCCAAAGACAATGTCCAGTACTCTTTGGCATTCTCAAATTTCTCCAACTTATAGTAAACATCTCCCAGATGTTCATAAATCACAGGATCTTTTAAATAACGGTCCGCGCTTTTTAAATATTCAAGCGCTTTATCATAATTGCCCTTTTGATAGTAAACCCATCCCAAACTATCAAAGTAAGCACCATTATCCGGATCGATCTTAAGAGCGCGTTCAATTAGTTTTTGAGCTTCATCAAGGTTTTTCCCCTGTTCTGCATAAACATACCCCAAAGAATTCAGGCAATTGTCATCTTCCGGGTTGTATTGAATGGCTTTTGAAAAAGATTCAATGGCTTTTTCTTTTTTATCTATTTCCAGATACAAAGACCCTAACAAAAACAGAACATTGGTATCCTGAGGCGTGAGTTCATGAATAATCTCAAACTGCCCGATCGCTTTGTCGTATTTCTTCTGAGAATAATAGAGCTGCGCTAAATATCCATAAATTTCAATATTCTCTGGATTGGCCTCAGAAAATGACATCAGGATTTTCTCATATTCTTCTGCAGCTTTATCAAATTCCCTTTGAGTAGAGTAAATAAGGGCTAATAAGTAATGAGCCTGCTCGTTTCCCTGATCATTTTGGGTAACAATTTTCAGCTCCTTGATGGCTTCTTCTAGTCTCCCAAGACGCGCATAATCTGCACCAAGCCTTAGGTGAACAGCGTTACTATCTTCATATTTGGCAGACTTTTCAAATTCCTCAATAGCTTTATCGCTGTTGCCCTTAAGATCATGAATAACCCCCATTGTATAATAAGCCAGGCTCTTGGCCTTTCTTTCTTGGTTCTCAAGACAAAAACCAATATCACAGATGAGAATAAGGCAAATGACGGCAACAATCAGCCCCAAAATCTTTGATTTTAAAAATAATGAATTCATGCTTATTTCCCGCTTAACTCGTAATACTTAGTTGTCAAAAATAAATGTGTTACCACGGAAAGCGTAATGAATGTTTTCGTAGCAACACATCATTCCTTGACCTGACGCATAATTTTACGCCCAGTCACGTTTTTTAAGATGGCGCAAAGATTTTCTTAGCTTTTTCTTCTTATGCGTACTGATTTTTCTTCTTTTTTTCTTTTTCCCACAAGGCATAACTCACACCTTTTGTTTTTATTAATAAATGATTTTGTTCAGGGAGTACTCAATTATTCCTGTTGCTCCTGCCGATTTCAATTTAGGGATGATTGTGCGCACCTTATCTTCGTGGATAACAGTCTCAACAGCCAGCCAATTTTTCTGGCTAAGATTAGAAATGGTTGGATTCTGCAAAGATTCCAAGAGTTTCAAAACCTTTTTCAAATCCTTTTCTTGAACGTTCAATTTCAATCCCACCATTCCGTCAGCTTCAATAGCCCCTTTTAAAAGCATGGCAATCTGATCCATCTTTGCCTTTTTCCAAACATTCTTGACTGTTTTTTTGTTAGCAATAAACTGGGTCGTCGACTCGCATATCGTCGAGACAATACGCAATTTGTGTGCACGCAAGCTGCTTCCCGTCTCGGTCAATTCGACAACAGCATCAACCAGTCCTGCCGCCACCTTTGCCTCCGTTGCCCCCCAGCTAAACTCAACATCCGCCTTCACATTATTTTTCTTCAAATAATTTTTTGTCACATTAACGAGTTCTGTTGCTATGCGTTTGTCCTGCAAACCTTTAACCGTTTTAATAGGAGAACTTTCGGGAACAGCTAAAACCCACCTCACCTTAACAGAGGATTGTTTTGCGTAAACCAAGTCTGCAAGAACAACTATTTTGGATTCATTTTCCAATATCCAGTCCGCTCCTGTAATCCCGCAATCAAGAACACCGTCCTGGACATACTTCGACATCTCCTGGGCTCTTAAAAGGACCGGTTCAATCTCAACATCATCAATGGCAGGAAAATAAGAACGGCCTGAAACATAAATCTTAAAACCGGCGCGTTCAAATACCTTCACGGTTGCTTCCTGCAAACTTCCTTTGGGTAATCCGAGTTTTAATTTTTCCATAATGCAACTTTCCCAAGCTTTTTGATTTTCTAAAATTTTATATGATTATACATTAAATAGGAATATTTTACAAAATAACTATCAGTAAATATGAAATAGGGAAATATTATAACCTCCTCTTAGTCTGTTGTAAAGAAAATTCGTCATTGCAAGATTAATTTCTTGTCAAAAATTCCCATTCTCGCTATAATGTTGCATTTAGAACGATAATTAGAACGATAAGGAGTATTTGACTATTAACGCTTAAATTTATTGGAGAAAAAATGCTAAAATTTTTACGTAAAAAAGGGGTTATGAAAAAATTTTTGTGGGTCGTTGCCATTGGCATTATTGTTATGTTTGGGTTTGGAGGCCAAGCCTATCTCTTGAAAAATAGAGGCCAAAATATTTATGCTGGCAAAATTTTTGGGAAAACCATATCTATTGAGGAATATGAGAAAAATTTCAAGCAAACCCATATTCAAACGATGATCCGTTACGGAGCAGATTATAACAAGATAAGAGGATACCTGAACCTCGATAGTGAGACGTGGGACAGAATCATCCTTCTTCATGAAGCCCGAAAAAGAGGAATTAAAATAACCGATCAGGATGTCATCAAACTTGTTCAATCTTATGGATTTTTTCAAAGAGAAGGTCATTTCGATAGAACCTTATATCAAGATATCCTGCAGTATGGGTTTAAAATCAAATCCAGAGATTTTGAAGAAGGGATCAGAGATTCCCTGAAGCTGGTCAGGCTTTTTGATCAAGTCACCCGAGATGTTACAGTTTCTGACCAAGATATCCTTAATGCCTATAAATTGGAAAATGAAAAAGTTCAAGTCAGCTATGCCCTTTTTGGACCTGAAAAACACAAAGATAAAATTGTCTTTGATGAGATTCAGGCCAAAAATTATTATCTTTCCCATAAAAACGAATTCCTTCTCCCCCCGTCTGTCAATGTCGATTACATTTCGATTGAAGTCCCTGAAGATGCAACCGATGAAGAGAAAGAATCAGCTGAAACAAAAGCCTACGCAATTATTGAGGAGTTAAGTGAAAACCCTGATTTGTCATTAGTAGCAAAAAAATATGGTCTAGAAAAAAAGACCAGTGGTTTTTTTAATATGAATCAACCCAACCTTGAAATTGGTTGGTCATATCCCATCCTGCAGAAAATTTTTTCCATGCAACTCAATGAGATTAGTGACGTCATGGCCTCCCCCAAAGGGTTCCAAATCCTCAAACTAACCGAAAGAAAAGATGCGCATATCCCTGAATACGAAAGCGCAAAAAATAAAGTGAAAGAAGCTTGGATCAAATCCCAGGCAAAAGTTTTTGCCAAAAAAGAAGCCCAACAGCGTCTTGAAGATATCCTGAAAGAAGCCGATAAATATAAACGGCCAGACTTCTCCCAGATCGCCAAAAATCTCAATATCGAGATCCATCAAACTCCTGTCTTCGCCAGAGGACAATACCTCCCTTCCATAGGAATAGCCAAAGACTTTCAAGATGCCGCTTTTTCATTAAATCAGGAGAATAAAATAAGCGGCGTTGTGGAAACATCAAAAGGCTACTGCATTCTTCACTTAGATGAAAGTATCCCTATTGATGGGGATGAGTACAAAAAAATCAAAGAAGATTTCTCTGCAAAAATCCTTATGCAGAAAAAGAATAGTGTTTTTTCTGATTTTGTCTCTCAATTAAAGGCAAGGGCTAATTTGGATAACAATATTGCAAGATTGATGGCAAAAAAATAACCAACAAAATTTAAACTAAGAAAATATTTTTTTACATAGATTGTCCTGCAATCTCCCTATTCTTCGCCACTTCCTTCCTTGAGAAGCATTTCATAATTCGATGGAAGTTCATGCTTAACGGCTCGAACAATGCCGTTTGCATCAATGAAAAAATAAGAAGGAACTCCTAAAATGGAATAGTCTGCTGAGACTTCGCCTTTTTCGTCAAGGAAAACAGGAAAGTCAATATTCGCTCTCTGAAAATAGTTATTTACTGCAGAAGCCGTCTCTTCAATATTTATCAAAATAAACTGTATCCCTTTATCCTGCATTGGGACTCTTTGAGAATAAAGATAAGGCAATTGACTGCGGCAATGTGGGCACCAGGTCGCCCAGAAAAAAAGGATAGCCGCTTTTCCCTCCCTTAGCTGGTCCAAAGTTTTTTCGTTTCCCTGAAGGTCCGACAAGCTAAAACCAGGAGCCTTTTTCCCTTCTAAGGGATGCCCCATGAACAAGAACTGTCCCATCGCATAGGAAGGCGTTAAAAAAACAACAGCAACAAAAACAACGAGTGTGATCACAGCAATCTTATTAACGGACTTCATCAATGGATCTCCTCTTTTACTTGGTCGTGGTTTCCTCTAGCCATTTGAGATATTCATCATTGCCATCAATAATAGGCAATGCGATAATCTCCGGTACTGAATAACTATGCGACGCTTTGACTTGTGCTTTGATCTCCTCAAAAATATCCTCCCTGCTTTTGGCAATCAGCAGAACTTCGTCTGCTTCATCCACCTTGCCCTCCCACCAAAATAAAGACTTCACATCTTTAACGATATTCACACAGGCCGCAAGCTTCTTTTCGATAAGTACACGGCTTATTTTTTGTGCTTCCTGTGTATCTTTGGTTGTTATCAGTACCACAATATGTCGCATGTTTCTCTCTAACCTTTCAATAAATTTGAATTATTATACAGAATATACTCAAGCCTCCAAACTAATTATTACAATAACATCATCAAAGAAAGATGTCGTCCGGCATCCGCCCCCTGCCGCCTGTAAGAAAAAAACTGATCATCGCAACAGGTACAAAGTTCACAATCAAAGATATTGTTCCCTTCAATGCCCCGATCAATCATCTGATGTTTGTTAACCAGGGCCAAATCAAGAAAAAGCCCCTCTTCCTTTTTTTCTATTTCATCTTGAAAAACATCCCCGAATTCCTCTCCTACCTGATAGCAACACGAACGTATGCCCGGACCAAAGGCAATAAGCAAATCCTTAAGGTTACATCCCCAATTTTGGGACATGGCTTCAATGGCCTTGGCCACGATCGCCTTCTGGCTTGACCGCCATCCTGCATGTACCAAACCGATACATTTTTTTACAGGGTCACAAATAAAAATGGGCAGGCAATCTGCTGTTCGAATACAGAGAGCGATTCCCTGCCTGCAGGTGATAAGACCGTCCGCCTCCCGGATCTCGTGGGATCCTTTTGCATAACCCTCATCCATGCAAAGAATGTGGGCCCCATGCACCTGACGAATATTGATAACCTGTTGATTCGAAAAATCTATTTGTGAAGAAAGATAGGATTCCTGATCTCTTGTCAAAGGCAGATTATTTTGCGGGAGCGTAAAATCGACATGCTTAGGTGAAAAACAAATTTTTACTTCTCGGGGGAAAAAATCTTCAAACAGATTCTGCATCCTCTATTTCCTCAGCACTGAGTTCTATCAAACCTCTGTCCTCTTTGATAGAAATCTTTTTCCCTTTTTTGTAATCGTCGATATGCCGAATCTTTGTATCCAAATTCTTAAAACTCTTGTCTCTGACCTCGCAATATTTCTTATCCAGACCATCAATCAACTTTCCGATATCATCAAACCGCCCTTTGAACTTATCATAAATTCTTGCAAACTGATCAATGAGCAGGATAATCTTTTTGATATCCTTTTCATAGCGGAAGTTTTCATGCGCCTGGCGTATAACGCTTAACATGGCATAAAGTGTAAATGGAGAGCAAAGAACTACTTTCTGGCTTAAAGCCATATCCAGCATATCCGGCGTCTTTTCTTGGATCATACCGTAAACCTGTTCATTGGGAATAAAAAGCAATACAAAATCCAATGTATTTTCGGCAGGATTGATATAATCCCTCCCTTGAATTTCCTTAATCCGATCTTTGACGTTTTTGAAAAATTCCTTGGCATACATGTCTCTCTGCATTTCATCTTGTGCGTTGGTCATTTGAATATAATTATCCAAAGGAAATTTGACATCCATATTGATGGTATGATCATCGGGAAGAAGAAATGTATAATCCGGTTTTGTGGTTCCTGTCGAAAGCTTTTTCTGCTTCCTGTAATTGACGCCTTCGATCAAGCCTGCATACTGAATAATGTCCTCAGCCATGCGTTCACCCCATTGACCTCGAAGCTTAACATTACCCAAAATATTATTAAGATGTGTGGTGGTTTCCTGCAGCTTGGAAGTCGCCAGGGAAGCATTCTTCAGTTCATTCTCCAGGTTGCCATATTTGGTAGCCCGGTCTTGTTCAAAATCATGTAACAATTTCTGATACTTTTCCAGCTGCTCTTTTAAGCTGGCCACGGAATCCTGAACCGCTTGTTTCCGGGTTTCTAATTCTGTTGTTGCTTTATTTTGTTCTGCGAGAAACTGTTTTTCAGCCAATTGCAGGAATTGATCCTGGCTCAACTTCATTTCAGATCTGACAACACGTGGAACAAGAAAAATAATGACAAATACGAGAGCAACAACAAAAATAAACCCTACAATAATCAAAACCACAAAATTCATACCTTATAACCTTTCCATGCTGATTTCCGACCCATCCCTGACCTTTTTTAACTCTTTAAGACCGCCATCTATTTTTCCTAACACATTGACCGTACTCGCAGGACGGATTTTTCCCTTTTTACTCATCGGTGTCATGCCAAAAAAGATACAAAAACATTTTCCCTTCGGCCAATAGCCCACGTCTCCCAATTCCACTGTTTCTTTGGCGTATCCATTTTCTACCCCACAAGAAACGGGGATCTCAAAATAAATCTCATCCCCCCATGTATTGACGCAAGATTTGATAGGCAAAGCATCCCATATCTTTCGGGAAGATTGGAAAGCATTAAGTTGCGCAAAAAAAGTCCTCCCTTCGCAACTTATCCTTATTTTTTCCATGTATGGGTTCCCTAAAGAAGACAAACACTCCCAAAAGTGTCTGTCCAAAATTCAATCCCTCAAGACAATCAGATTATTTTTTCTCTTCGAGGGCCTTTGCGATTCTCTCCAAGCGAGAAGTAATCGCAATGGGAACAAAAACAATCCACACCAACAAAAATATTTTTATCCCTACATACCAAATCGAAGCCTCTACAGTCATTGTCTCCTCCTTTAAATAACAGTGTGCCCCATAGGCACAATCGTTACAATCATCTCTCCTTTTAAATTTTTATTATATAGTTGGGGCTCCTATTTGTAAAGGTGCTTTCTTTTAATGTGAAATGACTCGAGAGGGCAGCCTTCACATATAGGTTTCGCCCGACAAAATTCTTTGGCAACACGCACAATTAAGGCGTGATATTCGTTAAACATCGAAACATCGTGTTTTAAATTATCCATAAATATTTTTTGAAGAGAATGATAATCGCTATCATTTCTTACCCAATGATGGCGCAAAAAAACCCTTTTAGTATAAGCATCCACAACAAAAATAGGCTTGTTCAAAGCATAAAGGAGAATGGAATCCGCTGTTTCAGGACCTATCCCGTTAACAGACAAGATCTTTTCTCGTAAGGTGTTCAATGATTCCCGATCCATTTGAGGCAAACGCCCTTGATACTCTTGAAATAAAAAATCCATGAAGCCCTTAAGCCGTTTAGCCTTGACATTGAAAAATCCTGAAGGTTTAACAAGACGTGAAAGTCTGCTTAAAGGCATATGATAAAGCGCTTGAGGAGTAAGCACTCGATTCTTTTTTAAATTTGTGATGGCTTTTTCAACATTTGCCCAGTTTGTATTTTGGGTAAGGATAGCGCCCACTACGATCTCAAATGGCGAATTTCCAGGCCACCAATGTTGTGGGCCAAATCGTGCAAGTAACTTTTGGTAGATTTTTTTTAGAGGTATTGGGGATCGTCTCATAACTTAACGTCTGCGAGGCTTGGAACGAGCGAACTCTTCAAACGACCAATCGTCTTTATCTTTTTTGGCTTTAGAACCTCCACCACTAATAAAGATTCTTTTGGGGTCCATTTTGTTCTTCCGAGGTTTCTTTCCCATAATGAACCTCTCTATTCAAATAGATAAACTTTCTTGACTTTTTTCTCGACTGTCCACGTGCAAGATAATCCTTTGGGAAATATCACAAAATCTCCCGGACCAAGTTCCACTTTTTGATCCTTCGTTCTGACTTTAACCTTCCCTTCATAAAGATAAGCTTTTTCCAAAGAATCATAATGCCAATCAAAAGTTGAAGGCTCACATTCCCATACCGCCCACGGACCTGTTCCGGCGGGTCTATCCGGAATTAACATTTCCTTTTTCTCTTCCTCAGTAAGCTTTTTGACCATAATGCTCTCCATTAGCCGCGACCTCCATAATATTTTGTGGGTGAAACCCAATTTTTAGGATAATAATGTTCCCAATCTTGCAATTGCCCTTCCTCATCAAAATAAAGGTAAATTTTCTCAGCTGCCCTGACCGATCCTGCAAAGCGATACATCCACATATCGTAGACAATGCCATTTCTTGTTTTGGAATGAGCGACAATGGGTTCGCCAAATGCCTCTACAAATTGATCCTTTGTCTGATAGTCCTCAAGACGACCGCTGTTGACAACTTCAAGAAGTTTTTCAAATTGTTTTTTCTGAACTAAGACATAGGCTTCCTGCTCTTCTTTGTTCTTTGCATACGCTTTGAGCGTAAGAAGCTGCGGAAGATGTCTCAGCTTGGCACAACCGCTAAAGACAAAAACAAAAAGGACAATGAATATTACACAAAAAAATTTTTTCATTTTCTATAAAACTTGATCCCGAATTATCGAAATCCAATAAAATATGTTAGCACTCTATATCACCTGGTGCAATCTTATTTCAGCTCTTTATCATCCGTTTTAATTCTACATTCAATTCTTTTATTTTCATGGCAATTTCTCTCTGAAGTTTGGGAATTTCCTTAAGACGCTTGCCATATTCTTTCAAAACTTGGGGATCTTTCCCATAAGAGTTGGAAAGCACACGCGATTTGACATAACTTTCGGTATCCAAATCTTTTATTTCGTCTTTCAACTTCTTAACCTCTTTTTTAATTTGATTCATGCGTTTCTGAGCTTGCTTATGCTTCTTTCGGGCTTCCTGTATTTTAGAGCTTTCCGCTTCTCTGACTTGCCTTTTTTCTTTCTTTTCTTTCTGCTCTTGCTCCTTCCTTTCCTTTTCTTTCCTTGTGCCCAAAGTTTCTCCCTGCTTCTTTTTGTCTAAATAATATTCCAATCCTCCAGGATAAGTTTTGAGTTCCCCGGTTTCGACTTCCACAATACAATCACAAACTTCTTTGACAAAAAAAAGATCATGGCTAATAAAACAAAGCGTTCCTTCATACTGCCCGAATGCCTTTGTCAAAGCCTCTACTCCATCAATATCCAAATGGGTTGTGGGTTCATCCAAAAGAATAAAATTGGGAGGATCAATCAGCAATTTGGCCAGAATCAAACGACTCTTTTCGCCTCCCGAGAGAACCTTCACCATTTTAAAAACATCATCGCCATGAAAATTAAATAACCCCAAAAGGCTGCGCATCTGTTGAGCCGGGTAGCTCCCCTTAACGACAGAGGCTAGCTCATCCAGAACAGTTCTGTTCGGATTTAAGACATCGAGTCTTGTCTGAGAAAAATAACCGCGATCCACCTGATGACCCAATTTGATATTGCCTTCATCGGGCTTGAGGACCCCCGCCAACATCTTAAGCAATGTTGACTTTCCTGCCCCATTGAGCCCAACCAAACAAACCTTCTGCCCGCGAATCAATTCAAAATCCAGATTTTGATATACCTTTTTTTCCCCATAAGCTTTGCTCACTTTAGTGGCCGAGGCAACGACATAACCACTTGATCGCGTCGGAGGAAATTCAAAATCCTTAATGCTCTTTTTATCCCTATCCAAATCAACCGTTTCGTCTTCAAGGCGTTCGATCATTTTTCTTTTATTGCGAACAGCCGCCGCCCTGTTGGGCTGTGCGTGAAAACGCTGCGTGAATCGCTCCAGTTGCTTTTTCTTTTTTTCGACGACTTTTTGCCTTCTCTCCACACCTTTAAGCTCAATCTCTTTTTGAGCTTCATAAGCACTATAGTTCCCTTTGACTTTTGCCATCTGTCCGTTTTCCAAAATAATCGTGTAATTGGTAACATCGTCCAAAAAGACTTTATCATGCGAGATAATGATAAATGTCCCCCGGTAACTAGCCAAGAAATCTTTCAACCAAAGGGTTGCAGACAAGTCCAAGTAATTCGTAGGCTCGTCCAAAAGAAGAATATCGTAAGGATAAACAAGCAATTTGGCCAAAAGTGTCCGCATCTGCCAGCCGCCACTCAATTCTAAAACAGGGCGGTTAAATTCGTATGGGCTGAACCCCAAGCCGGATAAAATCTTTTCTGCCGTATGTTCCAATTCATAAATGCCTAACTGCTCCAGTTCGTGCAAGACATCCCCATAGCGCATGCTATCTGCTTTGCCGGCATCTTCTAACTCCCGCTTTTCCCTATTCAATTTTTTAATACGGGCATCACCCGATGCCACTTCTTCAAGAACCGTCCTTTGAGAGGTGAACGTGGCCTCCTGAGGAAGATAGCCAATGTTCAAATTCTTTTGCTTGCGAATCTCGCCTCCGGTTGGTTCTCTATCCCCGAGAATAATAGAAAAAAGTGTTGTCTTTCCTGCTCCATTAGGGCCGGTCAAACCAATTTTTTCATTAGGAAAGATGCTTAACGTTACGTCCTTAAAAAGCATCTTTTGCATGAAGTTTTGAGATAAATGATTAATGGTGATCATTGCACTTTTTTCATCTTTATCTTTTCTAACTTTTTGATTTCATCTTTAGTGCATCTTCGCCAAGATCCTGTTCTTAGCAATCCAATTTTTAAGGGGCCTTGCGCAATTCTTCGTAAAAAAATAACCCGTGAACCGATTTTTTCAATCATCTTGCGAATCTGCCGATTCCGTCCTTCATGAATGGTAATAAAAAACTCCGTCGTTGCCTTTGACTTTTTGACTTTAAAAATTTCTGCCGGCCAAGTCTCCTTGCCATCAATGACAACCCCTTTCTGAAGTTTGTTTTTTTGAGAAAGTTTTAACTCCCCTTTGATCCTTACCTGGTAGGTTTTGCCCACATCAAATTTAGGATGCATGAGTGCATTCAGAAGCTCTCCATCATTGGTCAAAAGGATCAGGCCTTCCGTATCTTTGTCCAAGCGTCCAGCGGGATTCAAATGTTTTAATCCTTTAGGAACAATATCCGCTATCGTTTTTAAGGCAAACCGATCTTTTTTGGTAGTAACAACACCTTTAGATTTATTTAAAAGAACATATTCATACTTTTTTTCAACAACAGCTTTTTCGTCAACGGCAACTCGATCCTTTTGAGGGTCAATCGCCGTGGAAGGTTCCCTTATGAGCACCCCATTTATCTTAACGTGCCCTTGTTGAATGATCTCAAACGCCTTTCTGCGAGAGCATATCCCGTTTCGAGAAAGAAAAACCTGTAATCGAATCTTTGTCCCCACTTGAGTCCTTATCTTCTTTGGCGCAAAGCCTCATAAATGAGAATAGCCGCGGCATTGGAAACGTTCAAAGAATCCGCTTTTCCCCGCATGGGAATACTTGCCTTTATATCAGAGGCTTTGCTCCAGAATTCACTTAAGCCAGTATCCTCTCGCCCCAAAACAATGGCCAAAGATCCTTTGAGGTCTGCCGTATAGTAAGTTTGTTGTCCCTGAGGACAGGCTGAAAGGATGGTGATGTTATTTTCCTTACAAAAGTTCAGGGCCTGTTGGTTTGTTGCCTGATAAACGGGCACTGAAAAAACAGCTCCAATGCTTGAGCGGATGGTATTGGGATTAAAAATATCAATCTTGCTTTCACAAAGGATTAGTGCATCCACGCCTGCTCCGTCACATGTCCTTAAAATTGCTCCCAAATTTCCTGGTTTCTCAACATTTTCAAGAATCACCAAAAAAGGATTTTCTTTAATACGCAACTGTGAAATTTTATTTGTTTTGGGCTTGCAAATCGCCACAACTCCTTCGAGACGATCTCCAAAAGAAATCTTTGACAAAACCTCTTTGCTGACCTCCGTAACAGGAATCCCCCAAGAAAGAATATTATCAACTGCCGCTTGCCCTGCTTGCCGCATCAAAACCTCAGGAGACATGAATATCTCTTCAATGGATGCCTTTGCTTCTAAAGCACGCGTGACTTCCCGTATCCCATCGATAATAGAGAGTCCACTTAAGTCACGTGCCTTTCGAGTCTTGAGTTTAACGATTTTCTTTATGCGCGGATTGCTAGGACTTGTTATTTTCATCATCTCTTTTTTACAAAAATTTCTTTAAAACGTTGATAAGCGTTTTGTTTTTTCTGAATTCTTCCGTTCTCCAAGACTGAGCCATTTTATGTTTATTTTCTTTCCAGACATCAGCATAATTATCCCACCCCATCTTAAACCCATGGCGAGATACCCAAACAGGATTATCCATATAGCTAAAAATCCCATCAGGAAAAATTCCGTTTTTGACCGCTTTGTATGTCCAGTACGTCCAATGAAAATCCATTTCTTCATAAACACGCAAAGCATCCAAAAGCCACTTGTCTTCCCCGTAAAAACCTTGTCGATCATTCACCCCAAATTCTCCGACAAAAATAGGACGCTTTGTCTTTTCGGAAATTTTTTTATAAGACTGATGACGTTTGCGGATATTTGTTTTATTGAAGTTTCCGTTTCTGGAGCAGATCGGGTATCGAATCTGAGGAATATAATTGAATGTGAACTCCAAAGGCTCGTAGGAATGAACACTCAAGACAAGATTGTCATCCTTAAATGCATCCAGACAGGCTATATCTGTTGACCACATATTCCCTTCGACAAAAAGGATATGGTTTCGATCAATTTTTCGGATATGCTTTATCAAACGATGATAAAACGAATTGAGAAGTTTTGTGTTCCTGACAACCGGTTCATTCAAAACATTGTAGCCGGCAATGATATCTTTGTCTTTATAGCGGTCTGCCAATATCTCCCATATCGCGATCGTCCTTTTTTGATTGTTTTTATTTGTCCACAGGTCTGCCTTCCCACAGCTATCCGAATGCCAATCACAGTTTTGGCATCCCGGAGCAGCATGAAGATCAAGAATGACCTTTAAGCTGACTTTCTCTGCCCATCGGATGGCTCTGTCCAAATATCGAATCCCTTCCTCATTGTATTGATAAGGAGATCCCTCCAACAGACGATAGTTGAATGGAATGCGCAAGCAATTAAAGCCCAATGAGGCAATCCGTTTGAAATCCGACTCCCTTATAAAATTACTTCGAAATAACCTTTCGAATTCTTCTAATACCCTTTTCCCAAGCCTATTTTTAAAAACCTCTTTAAACTGATGTTCGGCTGTATTGAGAGAATGTAAAAGATATCCCTCCATCATAAGCCAACCACCTAAATTAATCCCCTTAAGATGAAAGGATTTCCCATCAAGAGTAATCTTGGTATTTCTCGTCTTAAGAAATTGTTTCATTTGTTGAAAATGATTAAAGAAAATTATGTTCTTTTAAAAATTCCGCAACACCTGAAGAAAAATCTCGCCTTGATTCAAAATATCCATCATTATGATCCCCTCCTATTTCCAAAAAGCTCTTGGGCTCACCGGCAGCTTCAAAGAGTTTTCTCCCAAGCTTATACGGGACGGTTGTATCCTGCTTGCTATGAATAAAAAGTTTGGGGCAATCAATGTCTTTGATTTTTGAAAGGGAATCGAATTTGATATTCAAAAGGAAAGACGGAATAAAAGGCATAATCTTTTTTCCCATGTCTGCGGCAGAGCTGAATGTTGACTCACAAATAAGACCAGCAACTTTTCTTTTTTGGGCCAAGTCGACGGCAACAGCTCCACCCAGAGAAACCCCGTAGGAAATAATCTTTGCTTTATTAATATCATTCCGCGTCATGAGATAATCATAGGCAGCTTGTGCATCCAAATAAACCCCTTCTTCCGAAGGGCTTCCTTTGCTGTTGCCATAGCCACGATAATCAATGATAAAAAGATTGACCCCCAACTGATGAAATAAAGCGATTTTATCAAATCGATCACCAATATTACCAGCATTCCCGTGAAAATAAATAAGGGTTGAGGTCGTGCCTGCGGCATCATCCGCTTTGATAAGCCAACCATTGAGAAAAACATCATCCTTTGTCCTAAAGGTAATATCCTCATAAGGAATCCCCATATCTTCAGGAATACTTTTGACTTGCTGAGAAGGAATAAAAAGGGATGTGCTTTCAACGATCCTGACATAGATCCACAATAACCCCATAATAACAACACCATAAAACAATAATTTGATTGCTATTTGCATTTTATTTCTCCTGGCGCTTTAACTCTTCTTCTGTTTTTCTTTGAGGAATCAAATTTGCCATCAAACGAATGCCTTTAAGAATATCCTCCATCTTGCATGGTTTTGTGAGGTAATGGTCTGCTTCCATTGAAAACCCCTTATGGATATCATCCAATTCTGCTCTACCGGAAACGATAATCACGGGTTGCCATTTTTGTGATGGGGGATTTTCTCTTAGGTTCTTTAAAATCGTCAATCCGTCCATCTTGGGCATTGTCAAATCAAGTAAAATGACATCGGGAGAGTCTTTCTGTATCTTTTGCCAAGACTCCTCTCCATCTCGGGCTGTGATCACATCGTATCCTTCAGCGGAAATCCGTTTTTCCATTTCCTTTAAAATATCGAGATCATCATCCGCTACAAGAACTTTTAACCTTTCCATGCTCCCTCCATTTATTTTCAAGAAAAAAGCAACCGTCAGGGTTGCTTTTTAAAAACAACTTTAATTGCCTAAAAATCGAATCATCATTTGGCAGAGGAATAATTTTTAATATCGTAAACGATTTCTTTGTCAGGCATATCAATCTTATCAATTTTTACGTTTGCTTTCGCAAAAAATTCTGTGGCCAAAGTATCATGATAATCGCTAAAAATGACAACCCGCGTAATGCCGGCGGCTATGAGCGCTTTCGCGCAAGTCGTACATGGCATATTGGTAATATAGGCGGTCGCTCCATTAACCGAGTTGCCTTGCTTGGCCGCCTGCATGAGGGCATTCATTTCCGCGTGATTTGTCCTTACGCAATGATTATCCATCACCAAACAACCAACATCTTCGCAATGATCATCCCCAGGAATAGAGCCATTGTAACCCGTTGCAACGACATTTTTGTTTTTGACCAAAATACACCCACAATGCATCCTTGGACAAGTTGCTCGCTCGGAAGCCAGCATCGCTAACTTTAAAAAATATTGATCCCATTCAGGTCGCTTTCCCAATATAATCCCTCCCGATGAACCAAGCAACGCTCGGTGAATCGCTCCCGAAGTGTTCAAAAGAACACAAAGGGAGTTTCTTTATTTAATAGGGTTAATAATATGTGAGTATAAATAATCGTAATATATTACCAAATATGTAGAATAAAGGCAAGTTTGGTTATGATTGAAGATCTTCTTTTCGAACCATGGGAACAAATCTTACGGGAATCAATTCCGTTATCTTTATCCCGTCTTCCTTCTTAATAATGAGGACTAATTGCTGTGAAAAATCCCCTACCGGAACAATCATACGTCCTCCCACCTTCAATTGCTGAATCAGCTTCTTGGGAATTTCGGGAGGAGCTGCGGTAATAATAATCGCATCAAAGGGAGCATATTCCACCCAACCCTGATAACCATCTCCCCACTTGACATGTATTTGATCATACCCTAATTTTTTTAGCCGCTTTTTGGCACTTTCAGCTAAAGGCTTTACAATTTCTATCGAATAAACGTCTGCTCCCATTTCTGCTAAAATCGCCGCCTGATAGCCTGAGCCCGTTCCAACCTCAAGGACTTTTTCTCCCTTTTTTAATTCAATCGCCTCAGACATATAAGCAACAATAAAAGGCTGAGAAATCGTCTGCCCATGTCCGATAGAAAGAGGATGGTCATCATAAGCCAACCCCTGTTGGCTTTCCGGAACAAAAAGATGCCTCTTCACATTCCGCATGGCCAAGAGTACGCTCTTGTCTTTCACTCCCCTTCTTTCAATTTGGCTCTCTACCATTTGTAGTCGCTTGGCCATATACGAATCACCTTCTTCAGCACAACTATATTGAAAACAGCCACATAAAATTATTACAAAGAAAAAAAATGCCTTGCGCATTTGTAATTTCATAAATCGGTTCTAGTTTATTTTCAAAAAATAGAAATGTTTTAAGATTCCCCTATCTTTAACTTCTCCCCTAAGAATCATTGCCGTGTATTCTTCTGTTAATCGTTTTCCTAATCTCACTCAACAATTTCCGATTATGCAAAGGCTTGGCAAAAACCGTATAAAGCTGCCCATCAATCTCGATCTTCTCATCCCCTTTATCCATTTCCACCCCCATATAGGCCGTCATGAAAATGATAGGAATGTCTTTTGTCGATGCCTCCTGTTTCAATCTCTTGGCAACTTCCACTCCCCCGATATCGGGCAGCATCAAATCAAGAAGAATCAGGTCCGGGGCTTCCATTTTAGCCGCATTCAAGCCTGTTTCTCCCTTATAGGTCTTTACAATATCGCAGCCAAAAACCTTAAGCCATTTGTCCAAGACTTTGGCCATACTTAAATCATCTTCTATCACCAGAATTTTGTGCTTTTTTTTCTCCATTGGCGAACAACCCTTTGAGATCCTAGAGAATACAAAAAAAAAGCCCGGTTATAAACAACCGGGCTTTTGAACGTCCCAATTAGATGCGCGTTACATTGACAGCCGAAGGACCCTTGGGGCCGTCTTCAACTTCAAATTGAACTTCTTGCCCTTCTTCTAAAGATTTATAACCATCACCCTGAATTGCGCTGAAATGAACAAATACATCATCGCCTTCATCGCGGGAAATAAAGCCAAAACCTTTTTGGGCATTAAACCACTTCACTTTACCTGTTGCCATTACTCACTACCTCCTTTCCCAAAAATTTGTAGTAAATAATGGCAGAAAAATACAAACACATGAACTCCTCAACTCCAGTTGGTAAAACTTCCACCTTGCTTATTTACTGCTGGCTATCATTATGGATAAAAGATTTCCTTTTGTCAATTATATTTTGTTCCATGATTTCTTGTGTATTGAAGGCTTTTGGGGGGACCTGATTTGATCAAAAAGTTTTTTAACTTCTTGTTGGACCCCTCCTGCAATTGTCCGATAATCATCATCTGAAGAGCCTGCTTTATCTAAAAATTCCTTATAATGAACTGGCTTTCCAAAAAGTATTTTTACAGGATAAGGTCGCGGATATTTGACCGCACGCGCCCAGGCAGTATGCGTTCCCCAAAGCGCGACCGGCAGTATCCTCATATCCAGTTCCTTGGCTAAAATACCAATTCCCTTCTTAAAACTTATAATATTCCCGTTGAGAGAACGTTGCCCCTCAGGGAATATCGCTAGTACTTTTTTGTTCCTGATGACATAGCTTGCTATCTTCATAGCCTTCATCAATTCGGCCGCCGAATCAATAGGAATGAGGCGCGCCATTCTGATGGTCCACCGGACAGACGGATGCAAAAAAATGTCTTTTGTTCCGATAAAATAAGTTTGCAACGCAACCGAAAAGGGCAATGCCGCAATGACAGCAAACGCATCCAAATAACTGCTGTGGTTGCAGCAGATGATATAGGGCCCCTTCTTAGGAATGTTTTCCTTTCCCTTAATCTGAAGCAAGAAAAAGATCTTGAAGATCAAACAAATAAACACCTTCAACAAGCAACTAATCAAACGCGTAAAAAATTCTTGATTGATTTGCACGTAGTCATGTTTTTCCTCTTGGGAACCCTCATTCAAGATCTCATTCCAAGAAATTTTTTTGGGTGTGTCGATATAATCCTGAATGTCGCTTGAATCCGTCTTGAATTGAATCAGTTTGATCAAATCAGAAACGGTGGCAACTGAAGCTGTTTGCTCGTCCGATATTTTGATACCAAACATCGTCTCAACAGCAGAAACTAATTCCACTCGCGCCAAAGAATCAATGCCAAGGTCCAATTCCAAATGATCCCCTGCCGAAATAGACCTTGTAAGAAACAACTCCTTTTCTAAGAAACCCGCCACTTTTTTCCCAAAGGGAGAAGAAAGGAGCTCTTTGTCCTCATCCTGTTCTTTTCTGGAAAAATGAATCACATTAGTGTCGCTGGGTTTGCTCTCATAAATTTTCGCAAGCTGGTAACGTTTGATTTTTCCCAGCCGCGTTTTGGGCAACTCATCTTTTGAAAAAACGAATCCATAAATCCTCTTGTAGGTGGAGAGATTCTTTGAAATATTTTCTATGTCCCATTGAATTTTTTCCTCTAAATTCACATCGCCCGTCTTTTTAAACGATTCAAAATTCGGGACAATAATCGCTTTCAATTTCTGGTCATCCTCTTGGGACGGCAAAAAAACAGCCACCTCTTTAATAAATTTGCTGCGCGAATAATAATGTTCAATCTCCTCAGGAAAAATATTCTTTCCTGAACCTAAAACGATTACTTCTTTGCTTCTTCCTTTCAAATAAAGATATCCCTCCCTGTCCATAAAACCCAGATCTCCAGAATAGAACCACCCATCCTTGCTACACAAAGCGGTCGCCTCGGGTTTTTGATAATATCCTTTCATAACATTCGGCCCCTTGATCGCAACTTCCCCGACACCTTCCTCATCAGGATTGACAATTTTGACAGAAACGTCTTTGACTGTTTTTCCCACCGAGCCCTTTTTGGGTTTAGCAGAATACTCTAGAGTGACAAGAGGGGATGTTTCGGTTAATCCATACCCACGAAAAATTGTAAAACCAAATGTGTAGAAATCATCAGCGATTTTCGGATTCAAACGCACCCCCCCACTGATCAGATAGCGCAATTGTTCCCCAAAGACATTATGGACACTCCTAAAAACAACTTTAGACAAATTGATTCTTGAGCAATCTCTCAATGCTTGCGCAAAAGCAGAACCTAAACGCAACAAAATTCGTTTGATAAAAGGAAGTTTTTTTATTTTTGTAACTATGGATTTATGGATATTATAAAACAGTTCCGGCACACCGACTAGAATGGTCACTTTCGTTTCACGAATGATACGGGCAAGCTCACTGCTCTTGAGTGTTTTGGGGTAAACAATCTTGCACCCTAAGAAAAAAGGCAAAAGGAAGGTCGCCATAAAAGAATAAACATGAAAAAGCGGAAGGATAGATATAAAGACATCTTCTGTCCGGATAATGCCCAAATCCACAATGCTTTCAAAATTGGAAATAAGATTTCTATGGCTGAGTTCGACTCCTTT
>Ga0272441_10001222_pt1 | contig 54988 bp, 69 predicted proteins | sample SSMProp6N_FD_193582 | JGI IMG/M metagenome (GOLD analysis project Ga0272441, IMG submission 193582) | Marine sediment archaeal communities from Little Sippewissett salt marsh, Falmouth, MA, United States - SSM-Prop-6N | ecosystem: Environmental > Aquatic > Marine > Wetlands > Sediment ...
ACAAGATGAACCACCTCTGTTCTACTAAAACTACCAGGTTTACCGATATCAATAGAACCCTTTGGGAAATACATGTAATCCCGAGGTGGAATCTCATTGAATGATTTGTAAACTTTTTTCTCCTCAGCCATAATCAAGCTCTTTTAATAAAAACGATGTTTATGAATGTTTTGAGAAAAAAACATCTTATAAAGCGGCTCCAAGGCTAAGTATATAAGGTAAGGCTACAAGAGTCCCGATCATACTACCAAGATTCGCTAGAGCAACTACTAGGAGTAATTTTACCACTCGGTTTCTCCAGAAACCCCTGAGACTATCAAGTTTACTAAGCTCCTTGAAATCCTTAACCTTAGGCTTCCTCATTTTAAACTCAACATAACCAGCAACCCAACCTGCTGCAATAGCTGGGTTCAAAGATGTAAGAGGTGCAGCGATAAAAGCAGTACCAATAGAAAAAGGATGACCACCAGCTATTAATGTACCCAAGGCAGAAAGACTACCATTTATTATAAACCACCAGAAAAGAGCATTACCCGCCTGCTCCCAGCCACCAAAAAGAAAAATATAAACCATCAAAGCCACAAAAACTACAGGTATCGTATAACCAACGACTTTCAGAATACTAACACGTTTCTTTGGGACAAAACTCAACTCTTTAAGATCAACATCAATTCTTTTTTTCTCAAGATGTTTTTGGATACCCTGCAGATGCCCCGCACCGATGACCGCAACAACCTTTCCATTCTTGCTTTCATCAAGTATTCTCTTAGCAATATACTTATCACGTTCATCTATAAGTACATCAGTAACACTTGGAGCGATCTCTCTGAACTCCTCCATCATAGCAGAGATAACATCCTGATCCATGAGTTTTTTAAGATCGAGCTCTTCAAGTTCCTCCTCGTCATAACCCATGATGGCTTTAAGGAATTCCCAGGCTAACCTGAATTTCTCTCGGAATCCCATTTTACGCCATGCTCTTTTAAGAGTAACACCTATATCACGATCAACAAGAGATACCTTAAGATCATGTTTTTTTGCTTCATCCATCGCAGCTATCATCTCAGAACCAGGCTCAACACCATACTCCTTACCAAGTCTACGCTGAATAGATGCGAGAAAAGTCTGAGCAAGAAGAAGATAAGCATTATTTGATTTTAAAAGATCACCCGCGGAGGTGTTCTCCCATTCACGTTTCTTAGTAATAGCATTATATCTTTTTTCACAGAGTTCTACTGCAACAATATCAGGTTTATACTCTTCAATAACCTGTTTAACCTCTTCAACACTATCCTTAGAAATATGAGCAGTACCAACTAGAACTATATTATCATTAACCTTGACGTGCAAATCTGATCCCTTTTCGATGATTTAAATTATGAATATAAAAAACCTATTTAAATTTCAGCTTCGAAATCCTCAACAGTTGGTTTGAAGTCTTCGTATTTTTTTATCTTACCCTTTTCCTTGAGTATCTGCCTTGTGAGAATCCAGTAAACAAGAGCCAAAGCTCTACGACCCTTGTTATTAGTTGGAATCACAAGGTCAAGGAATCTTGTCTCATTATTAGTGTCACATAAACCAATCACGGGTATCCCCGTGTTTGTAGCCTCACGTAATGCTTGTTGATCAGCAAGTGGATCAGTGACTATTAGTAGCTCTGGTTCAAGGAAACTCTTAGAGTTAGGATTTGTGAGTGTACCTGGGCGGAAACGCCCATCGAGAACCTGTATGCCAGTATTTTCAGCGAGCATACGAATAGGTTTCTGACCGTATTGACGGACAGATACAATTAAAATCTGCTTGGGATCATATTTTGAAATAAACTTAGCAGCAGTCTTTATCCGCTCATCTGTTTTCTTAACATCGATAATATATAATCCATCGTTTCTAACCTTATAGATGAAATCCTTGATATTAGATGTTTTCTGACGTGTACCAATATGAGCACCAGATGTCATATAGGTCTCCTCTTGTATGCTCATCTGTGGTTCTGGATCCTTCGTCGTGGTTTTTTCATCTTCTTTTTTATCTTCTGCCATACTAATGTTCCTCATAATCTAAAAAAACTGTTATCCATCAGCCCTTTTAACCGTGATAGGTATTGCATCTTGTTTAAACTCAAGCATAGCTATGTCAATAGGTGCTATTGTATCCTTTGGAAGCTTCATAAGCGTAGGAGCCCCCATGGATATCTGTAAAGCACGTGCTCCGATTATCCTTGCTTTTTCAAATCGTGTGTATTCTTTCAAATCTATTCACCATTTCTTATAAACAGTAATCCCACGAAATACTAGAAGCATTTAAAAAGCTTACCCTTAAGAGATATATCACTTTTAAAGTAAAAAAACATAGAATTGTTGATTATTTAACCTCTGGCCCCTCAGTAAACTCTGAGGTTCTATTGGAGAATTCTTCTAATGCTAGTTGCATATCAATCGTGATATCACGTAGTAATTGATCCAGATATTCATTTTTGAATTCTTTTACACCGTCAACATCTGAGAACAATCTACCAAGATACCCACTTTCTTCCTTGTGAATTTCAATATTGTATAAGGTTTCTTCCATTTTAAACCCCCTCTTCTTATCTAAAATAAAAAAAGCGGGATATAAAAACTTTTTGGAATATTCAACGATTTTTATATCATTCTTTCAATAAGTTTATTTATTTCTTTTCCACGGTAACCAAGAGAACCTTTGTTTGTAAACGATCTTTTAACACTTGAGTATCCTTTTTTTGGAGGGTTTAACCTTAAAACTGGTTTTATATTTGGTATTTCTTTGTATCTGAATTTGTTATCAGCTATAGCCTGAGCAAGTTTATCAAGGGTATTGTAGGATGTTGCAGATTTAATGTAATCATCTGTGAGGTTTTTATCACCCTCTATTCGTCCTCTTGTTGTTATCAGTTTTGTTAGAATATCCTTGTTTATTTCACCCCATGTTATATAGTCTTTTGCTATCTGTAGCATACCCTTTGTACTGGGTTTTTCCTCGATTAGTACGCAGTGGTTGGTTCTTGTAAGGTTTAAAAGATTCATTGTTTTTTTGATATCTGGTTTGATGTTTACTATTCCTCTGATTCTTACAGCTGCGTATGTCATTTTATTTTTCAGCCTCCTTTACTACTTGTTCTTTTGGTTTCTCAGTTTCTATGTCAATGCCTCCGGTTACAATTCCAACTTTTTTGTATTCAAGGGGCATTACTCTCATTTCAGCGTTTTTTTCTAATGCATTGAAAACAGCTTTAGCATAATTTACTGTTGTTTTGGTTTTTCCCCTGGTGAAAGCCCAGCAGTCTTTAATTCCTGCTAATGTTAGTATTTTTTTTGCAACGTTTCCTGTTGCAAGACCAATTCCTTGAGGCGCTGGTTTAAGTGTTATTTCTACGGATCCGCTTTTTCCATCTACTGCGAATGGTACTGTGTGTGGTTTACCGCAGCCGCATTCCCAGCTCCCGCATCCTCGTCTTATTTCTATGACGTTTAGTTTCGCGTTTTCTATTGCTTTTCGTATGCTTGTTCCTACCTCTTTTCCTTTGGCTTGTCCGAATCCTACATATCCATCATTGTTTCCAACGGCTACTGTTATTACGAATTTTACACGTCGCCCTGAGTCAGTCATACGTTGCACCATGTTTACATCTATGACTTCATCATTTATTTCTGGTAATAACGTGTCAACAATCCCTGGTTCACAGAGAGGTAAACCTGATTCTAAAGCGTCTTTCATTTTTGTTATGTGTCCTCTTTTTACTAGTTTTCCAAGCTTGGTTTTTGGTTCCCAGTCAATGGTTGTATTTTCTTTTCGACGTCTTCTGTTTCTTACCGCTGGCATTATTTACCCCCTGTGATTTTTGTTTTTATATCGTTCACAGCAGTTGAAATGTTTTTATCTAGATGTTTACCCATGATTCTATCCTCATTAGGTATTTTTTCCTCATTATATGGGCAGGTTATACCTGCGTCTGTTACTCCTTTTAATGATGCGAATATTTTTCCACCTGTCACTGGTGGATATCGTCCTGTGTCAAGGATGCATTCTTTTATTCCTTTATCTTTTGCTCGTTTTCCTGCTATTAATCCTGTTAGATACGCAGCAGGGGTTGTTTTAGTCGAAAATTTCCATTTATATTTATTTATTAGCTCCATTGAGTTAGCTGTTGCTATAATGTTATCACCGGTTTGTTTGTATTCTATAAACTGTATCTGTGTGTTATTCAGTGATTTTCTTACAACCAGTCTGATTTTCCTTGATTTTAGTAATCTAAGTCTTTTTCTGTAATCTGTTCTTCCTTCTCGTCTACGTCTTGGTTTCACTGTGTATCTTGGTCCTCTCATTGTTTTTCCTCCTTTATGATTCCATCTGAGATAAGATGTGTTTCTAGGTGGTGTCTACTTCTGAATTCTCCTCCTTTGGCTTTCATGTAGTATTTACGGTAAATAGTTGGTGTGATTTTTTTCTCATCTTTTAAAGTCCGGAGGTATGTTCTTAATGATCGTATGGTTTTCATCCATCGTTCTTTTTTTGGAAGTCTAGCATATTTGGCTCCTTTTCTGGATCCATGTCCTCTTTGTCTTCCTTTTTCTTTTTGACTTGCTGTGTATTTCTTCCGGCCGCTTGATATCCCATTTTTTTGCCTGCTTTTAATGGCTTTTCCATTTATGAGAACCCTGATGTCTTCTTTGGTGACTGCTTTTGCTATTTCATCAAGCCGATCCTGATCCATCCATACTCTGTTTTCGCCGCATTTAAGAAGAGATGATGCCATTCTCCGTTGATTCCTTAAATCTGTCATAATAATTTCCCCTTACATGTTTAAAATTCTAATATCAAGTTCTTCTGCTTTTTTTTCAATATCCATTCTTTTCTTTGTTCCAACTGAGCTGCCTATACGTGCAGCCTGTGTTTTCGGATCAATGCTCTCTAAGTCGTTTGTGTTGTAAACAAATATCTCTTTGAATCCTGAGGAATGAAGACCTCTGGTGTTTTTTGGCCCTCTGAATCCTACACGGACTTTACTTGGTCGATATTTAAGGTTGATCCGCATTTTAGATGTAATACCATCTGGTCGACGCCAGTTCCTGGGAATACGTTTATAACGGTACCATTCCTCCCGTAGGAACTTCGGGGTTCTTTTTTTGATTTGTTTCCTGATTATGAGTTGTTTTTCAATGTCTTTAGATAATTTTGGTTTCTTTTTCGCTCTGTATTTTTCTTCTTCTTTTTCTTCAACTAATTCCTTTTCTTCTTTTTTCTCTTCAGTTTTTTTAGCAGGCTCTTTTATTTCAGATTTTTCTTTTTTAGCCGTTGTTTCTTTCTTTGTTTTCTTTGGTTTAGCTTTCGGTTTTTCTTCTTTTTTAGCAGATGTTTTCTTTGTCTCTTTTAATTCCTTTTTTGGTGTCTGTTTTTTTGTAGTAGTTTTTTTTGCAGTAACTGGTTTCTTGGTTTTTTCTTCCTCTGTTTTTTTGTTTTTTACTGTTGTTTTCCCCTCAGCCATATTTATCTGCCTCCTTTGGTTATGCGGTATACTCCATCTTGGAACACTCTTATATCTCGTTTTTTTACTTTTGTCGCTCGTTCTATGTTTGCCACTGTTTGACCTACTTTTTCTTTATCATAACCTGTGACTGTTACGTCTTCTCCTTTTGCTTCTACGTTGACTCCTTCTAGAATTAACGCCTTACGTGGCGATCTTTCACCTAGGAAGTTTTGTATGATAAAATAGTTTTCTTCTACTGATGTCTTTATTGGGAAATGAGAAAAAACAGTTTTCATTTTATATTCAAAACCTTCGGATATTCCTTTTATCATGTTTTTTATATGAGATTTAAATGTGCCGATAAATGCTTTTTCTTTACGTCGAACGTTTTTACTGTTAATGTTGATTGTGTTTCCATCTATTTTTATTGTGATCTTAGGATGAGTAAAGGTTCTTGTTAGTTCTCCTTTTTCTCCTTTGATTGTAAGAGTATCATTTTCTAATGTAACATTAACACCGTCAGGGATTGTTATTTTTTCTTTGACCTCGGGTATATTCACCATTGTTCATTCACCTCAGTAAACGTATGCTAAGAGTTTACCTCCGATTCCAGTTTTTTTTGCTTCATCATGTGATACAATTCCATTAGTCGTCGTAAGTATTAAAAGCCCGAAATGTTGAGCTGGTAAATACCTTGATTCCCATTTATCAAGTTCATCTTTTTTAATGGGATACCGTGGTTTTATAACACCGCAGCTGTTAACATTTCCAACCAGTTTAACCTTGAATATCCCTGCTTTTCCATCGTCTAACCTTTCGAATTCTCCAATGTATCCTTTTTCTTTTAAAAGATTTAAAACCCCGCCTATTAGCTTTGAAGAAGGCTGAATCATGCATATGCCTTTTCCTTTTATCTCCGCGTTTTTTATTGATGAAAGCGCGTTTGCAAGTGGATCATTTAACATTTTTTCATCGTCCCCCTTTTATGAGAATTTTTTAAATCCTATTTCTTCTGCTTTTTCCCTGAAACACTGCCTACATATATGTAGTCCATATGCTCGTATTAGTCCTCTTTTCCTTCCGCATCGTTCGCATCCCTTGTTTCTCCCATAGATTTTTTGTTTCTCTTTTATCTTCATTCTATTACCTCCACGTTGAATTTATCTTTGAAAAACTGGATTGTTTCCTCTCGTGTTACTCTATGTCTATGTGGGATGCGTCTTGATGCTATACGTCTTCTTTTTAAACGGTAGCCATGTTTTTTCATGGTGATATTTATATCCATTCCAAAAATTCCAATTTTTGGATCATATTTCTGAGATTTAAAAAGCGTATGATCTGGTATTCCAAAGGAAAGATTTCCTTCATCGTCAAATGAGTATTCAGCCATTTTGTTTTCACGGGTGCTAAGTGCTTCTTTGAGGAAGTCTTCAGCAACTTTTTTACGTAATGTCACTTTGCATCCAATGGGCATTTCTTTTCTTATAGCCCAGTCCTTGTTTGTTGTTTTCGAAAGTGTTTCCACTGGCTTATTACCGGTTATGCTCTGGATGACATTTTCTGCTTTTTTAAGTCGTTCACCAGCTTCACCTACTCCTATGTTCACTGTTATTTTTTCTATGTCTGGTGAAAAAATTACTTTCTTTTTTTCAGAACTTGTTTTCTTTTCTTTTTTCACTGGTGTTTTCTTTTTCGTTGTTTTTGCCGTCATTGTATTTTCACCTCTGGTAGCCCAATAGCTGATTTTGTCTTCCCAATGGGGAACACGTATTCTTGTAATGTTGAAAAATCAGTTTTCCCTTTCATTTTTACAAGATTTGGTTTAGATGACGTGATTATTTCTATGTCTTCTATGTTTGCTACTTCTCCTATATGTGATCCACCAATGATCATTGAAATGTTTCCTTTGTCGAATTTATATGTCTCACTGATTTTTTGATCTTTGAACTCAATTTTTAAAACATCACCTGTTTTATATTCATCTTTTTTGATTATTTTATTCCTACCATCATGTAGGTTAAGTTGGATTTGTTTTCCTTTGACTATTGTTTTGTTTTCTATTCTGCATAGTTTCCAGTTTGCCTCTTTTGAGTCTATTGGTACTAATGTTAGTTTTCCTCTTTGGTTAAATAAAATACGATAATATTTTTTCATCTTAGGTATTGATATTACATCCATTAGTCCACATGAGAATTTATTATTTTTTTGAATTGCTCCATCAATTGTTACTTCACCGTTTGATATTATCCTTTTTACTTCTTTTTGTGTATCTGATAGTTTTAGGTAGTCTCTTATTATTAATCCAAATGGTATAGATTTCTCGATTGGATGTGGCCCTGGTGATGGCCGTATTGTCCATTTTCTCTCTTTTCTATGAAGTTGTATAGCTCTTGGGGCGTTTAATCTTTTAAGATGTTTACTCATCTATTTTTCCTCCTTTTTTGTAGAGGTTGTTTTCTTTTTCATGGTTGTTGTTTTTTTCTTCGCAGGGGTTTTTTTTGTTGTTTCTATTTTTTTCTTTTGTGTTTCTTTTTTTTCTGCTGGTTTTTTTGTTTCAGTTGTTTTTTTAGCAGCCGTTGTTTTAGGCTTTGCAGATTTAACCTCTGGTTTTTCTTCTTTTTCCTCAGATGGTTCTTCCTCGGTGATTTCTTCTTCTGCTTCGGCTAGTTTCTTTTCTTCTTCGATTTTCTTTTGTTCTTCTTCTACTTCTTTTATTTGTTCCTCTGCTTCTTTTTCTATTTCTTTTTTAACTTCTTCTGAAAGTCCTCTTTCAAGTTTCTTTCTTCGCCATTTATCAGTTAGATTTAATTTGGTGATTAGGACATTGCTATGATTTACGGGTTTCGCGATTTTATTTCCATCTGCTTTAGACATTGTTATACCTTCGATTTCAAGTGTTCTTTTTTTAATATTTACATTTGCTACCTTGTCTTCATGTCCTTTGAAGCTTCCACGCATTACTTTTACTGTGTCACCTTTTACTATCGACATTGATCTTTTATCATATTTCAATAGCAGGTTTTCCTCAAGATGAGCTGACATACTTTTTCTTTTCTTGTGTAAAGGAGCATTGTACATGTTTTTTCTTTGTTTACCGGGTTGTATTGATTTCATTTTTTATTCCCTCATCATACAATTATTGAAGCATTTGAAGCAATTTTTGGGTATCTCTCAGCGGCTTCTATAGCAACAGGTCCTTTTATCATTGAACCTTTGGTTTCTCCAGTATCCGTTACTATCACTGCTGCGTTATCCTCAAATTGGACCATTGTACCATCAGAACGACGGAACGGTCGTCTCTGACGTACTATCACAGCTTTCATTAGCTGCCGTCTCATGTCAGCAGCACCCTTTTTAACACTAATGATAACCATATCTCCAATTCCAGCTGTAGGGTAACGTCTGTGGGTACCCTTGATTTTAGGAGTCATTACTATCTGAACTACCTTAGCTCCTGTGTTGTCAATACATTCAAGACGAGCTCCAACAGGAAGTCCTCTCATTGCTCTGCCAGCGATACCTTTCATACTATTTTCACCTTTTTTTTCAGATTTTTTCAACTGCTACAAATGATATTGTTTTGCTAAGTGGCCTACATTCAGCTATTCTCACTTGGTCACCTGTTTTAATTTTTAAACAAGGTGGGCAATGAGCTGCGAATGTAGACGTCCTTTTCTCATATCTTTCATACTTTGGAACATAATTCATATATTCCCTTTTCACAAGGATTGAATCCTGCATTTTAACAGAGGAAACAACACCTGTTATAACCTGTCCTCTAACTGGGAGTGTTCCATGAAATGGACAGTTTTTATCGTCACATTTATCAGATGGAGGTTTAACGTTCAATCCGATATTTCTTGATTCATCTTTTTTTTCTACCATTGGTTTTTTCACCTTACTTTTTTAATCCTGTTTTCAGGTCTATACATGATTTTTGAACCCTCAAGTATTATCTTTTTATTCTCAATAACAAACTCAAATGTCGCTGTTTTTTTGGCGATCATTCTCCTTTGTTCGTTAATATCAATTGTGAAGGTATTTTTTGTTTCATCAATGATGATGCCCTTTTTCCCCGTCCATGTGGGATCAGTACAATCCTTTATTTTCACATGCAGTCCTATGAGTTCTTCTTTTCCAAGTTTTTTCTCATGCATATTATTCCTCTCCTTGAGGATGTATTCGACTGCATAGGATCAAACGGGTTGAAATAATGGTTTTTTATATTACTTCAACTGTGAATCCCATTTTCTCAAGGGTTTCTTTTACTTTGTTTCTGTGGTCTCCTTGAAGTTCAATCTTTCCGTCTTTTATTGTCCCGCCACATGCGCATTTTGATTTCAGTTGTGTTATTAATGCGTCAATGTCTAGGTCATGTGAGTCAACGCCTTCAACGATTGTCATCATTTTCCCATATCGGCGTTTATCTACCGCGATTGTGATTTTTTGTTGCTCACGGGCGATGTCTTCACAGACGCAGATCTCTTTTGGTAGACCACATACTTCACAAATATCGCTCATTTATTTTTCTCCTTCCTCCCGCATGATAGTAAGAATCTTTGCAATGTTCATTCTGAGTTGTCTTATTTTCCCAGGAGATGGAGGTGATCCTCCCATTGCAGCGACTCCTCGTTCATGCATAAGCTCGCTTTTCAATTCATTAAGTTTCTCTAATCTTTCTTCAGGATTGAGTTCTCTAATTTCTCTTGAGTTAAGAACCATTTTTATGCAACCTCTTCAAGTATTTTCCTCAAACTTTTTACAATGTTTTCAGCTGTTTTATCACCGATGCCTTTGATGCCCGCTAGATCTTCAACGTCTAATTCAAAGAGTTCTTCAAGTGATTTGAAACCTGCTTTCTCGAATTTTTTAACAACAGATGGTCCTATTCCTTGTATTTCTGTTAGTTTTTTCAATGGTGTTTTTTTCTCTGGTTTCTTTTCTTCTTTTTTCTCAACTGGTTTTTCCTCTTTGGGTTTTTCAGCTTCAGGTGTATAAATGGATATTTCATCTGGTAGAACTGCATCTGGTTTCATGATTCTGACTTTTACACCAAGTATGCCTGGTTTTAATTTGGCTGCTGCGAATCCTTCGTTCATGACCTCACGTGCGGTTTCACCGCAGTATTTTACGTGTCCTTCTGTGAATTTTTCTGTTCTATGTCGTGCTCCTGTTAGCTTACCAGCAATTATCACCTGACAGCCTTTAGCACCAGCATCCATTATTCTTCTAACTGTTGAATGTCCCGCTCGTCTGAAATGCCATCCACGTTCAAGCGCCTCTGCTAGTTTCTCTGCCATGATTTGTGCGTTAAGAGATGCTCTACCGCCTGCTTCTTCGATTTCTATTTGCGGGTTTTCAACATTAAAGTTTTCTTTGATGGATTCTGTTAGTTCTTTTATCTTCCGACCGCCTTTTCCTATGACCATACCTGGGCGTTCTACGAGGATGTTTATCCTTGTCCCCATAGGGGTTCTTTGTATGTTCATTCCTCCAAAGCCAGCGCCTTCTATTTTTTTAATTAAGAACTCTTTGATTAGTACTCGGTTTGTATTTTCTCTTATGAATGTTCGTTCACTTGTCATTACTCTACCTCTTCAAGTACAATTTCAATATTCGTGGTTTTTGTATTTTTATCACTTGCTCTTCCATGAGCACGGGGCATTACGCCTTTTATTACTCTTCCGCCATATGTAGAAATATGTATTATTTTCATGTTTTCAACATCAAAACCTTTATACTCAGCGTTGTTTTCCGCGTTTTCAAGTGTTTTAAGCATGTATCTTGCTGCTTTCTCAGGGAAACTACCGGGGCCTATCCCTTTTTGATGAGATCTTTTCCCGTTATGATATACGGCAGGTAATGGTCGTTTTTTATCTATTATATCATGAAGATATTTCTTAGCATTCTCTGTTTTCATACCTTTAAGAGCATATGCCAGATTAGTGGAATCCTTTCTGGAGCAATGTAGCTCATAGCCGTATGCCTTTGCGGTTTTATCAGGGTCTATTTTTGTTGAATATTTCATATTTCATCACTACTTTAATGGCATAAATTTAGAAGATCTTGTAGCTCCTACTCCCGGTCCTGTATGTTTTACTTTCTGTCTAGTAAGTGCAAACTCTCCTAAGTAATGCCCTATCATATTAGGTTGAATGTCAACTCTTTGGAATTCTTTACCATTATGGATATAAATTGTATGTTCAACGAAACTTGGTAGAATTATCATGTCTCGGCAATGTGTCCTTATTACATCACCTTTTTGAGCTTTTTCAATGTCGTTTAGTAGTTTTTCTTGTTTAACTGTAAGTCCTCTTTTGAGTGTTCTGCGCATCCTTGATGGCATTAGTGGCAAGAATTCGTCCATTGTAAGTTTTTGTAGTTCTTCAAGACTGAGACCGCAATATGCAAACTCTTTCTTTTTAATCTCAATTTTTTTCCTTCTTGCTTTCCTTCTGCTTTTTGCGGAACTTTTAAATCCTTTTTTTGATGCCATGTTGTTTACTTCCTCCCGGTTCTTTTAGCTGCGATACTTCCAACTTTTCGACCTGGTGGTGCACCTCTTTTGACTGAAGAAGGCTTTCCAACATGCTGATGGCCACCGCCACCATGTGGATGAGAAACAGCACACATGGCAACACCACGGACGGTTGGGTATTGTTTGCCGCGTTTTCTATAAGAATAATGTTTATTTCCAGCTTTAAGGAATGGTTTATCTTTTCTACCACCACCTGCAACTACTCCAATTGTTGCTCGGCAGCTTGAATCAAGTGTTTTAAATTGTCCAGATGGGAGTTGTATAACTGTTTTTTTTCTATCATGGGATACAACAGTAGCATAGGTTCCACCAGATCTGACTAGTTTTCCACCATCTCCTGGTGAAAGCTCTATGTTATACATTGGTGCTCCTTCAGGTATTCTACCAATTTGTAGGATATTCCCTGTGGATACATCGTTTTTATTGTCTGTGAACTTGATTGAATCACCTATTTTAATTCCTTCATGTGCAATTGTGATAACATTACGGTTTTCTTTTGTTCTTACACTTGCAAGGGGAGCTGTTCTACCAGGATCATGTATTATATCCTCTATTGTTCCATCGAGTTTTTCTACATCTCTTGAATATTTTATTTTTCCTTTGTATCTATGTGATGGAGCATTGAATTTATTTCTTGTGCGTCCTCTTCTTTGTTGTATAAGTCTTTTACCCATATTCTTTTACTCCTTAGAATATTCCAATTCTCATTCCAATATCTTCAGCTTTAACATCTGGTGTGAACGTTACAATGGCATGTTTGCCCTTTTTTGTCACTCTCGTGTTAACATTTTTTACGTTTACTTCAAACATTTTTTCTATTGCTTTTTTGATTTGTTTTTTATTTGCAGTTCTTTTCACTACGAACTCTAATGCATTGTTTTTTTCCATGAGGTTCATTGTTTTTTCTGTGACAAACGGGTGAAATATTATATCATAAGGATCCATTATTCTACACCACCTATTTGTTTTAATGCTGATTTTGTTATGATTGTTAGTCGTCCTGCGTCTCCACCTGGGGCAAGATGTTCGATGTTTATATTCTCGGGTTTTACAATGTCTGTACCTGTTAGGTTTTTACTGCCTTTATGTATATTTTCTTTTGTTGAAATTATTAAAACGGATTTTGGTGTTTTGTATTTTCTGCCCCTGTTTTTTCCTTTACCTGCTCTTATATGTTTACCATTTTCTGCGCGTAGTATGTCATCATATATTCCTATTTTGTCGAGTGCGAAGATTATTTCTTTTGTTTTTTTGATGTTTTCAAATTTATCTTCAATTATTATTGGGAGTGTGATTTTATCGTTGAATTTATGCCCTCTTTTTGTTACGATTTCTTTATCTGCTGTTGCTGCTAGTGCTGAATTTTTTGCTAGTTGTTTTTCTTTTTTATTGATTTTTTCTTTCCAGTTTCTCTCTACTTTTGGTGGGTGTGCTCGTCTTCCTCCGACGACACATGGTGCTAGAGCGGCTTGTCTTCCCTGTGCTAATCGTGGTACACGACTCATTCCTCGTCCTTTTCCGACGCTTGCTGTTGAATGTTTACAGCCGGCTAATGGATCTGATCCATAAGGTTGTCTTTTATTTGACTGTAAGGAATTAAATGATTTTCTTATGATGTCTGGTCTGTACTGTGTTTTAAATATTTCTGGTAACTCGATTGTTTCTTTTGAAGAGCCATCTATTGAGTAAATGTTCACCTTTGTCATGTTCATCATACTCCTTGTTTACTTGTTGTACTAATGTAGGTTATCTCTGGTTTTTCGACTTTAACGCCTCTTTGATATCTTACTGCATCTCTAAGGCTTATCAGTCTTTTTGCTGGTCCGGGTATTGAACCATGTATAAGCACATACGAGTTACGCACTGATCCATAATGCGGGAATCCACCAGCTGGTGTTATTTCTTCACCGTTTTCACCGATTTTTAGTACACGTTTGTTGTATTCTGTTCTTTGATGGTATCCCATTTGCCCTGCGTTTGGAACGGTTGATTGCACCCAGTTTGGATGCCATGAACCTTGTGTACCTATCATCCTTCTATGTTTAGAGTTTTTATGAGTAAGAAGTTTTACACCCCATCTTTTTACATGACCTTGGAAACCTTTTCCTTTTGTCACAGCTATTGTGTCAAGCATGTCTCCTTCTTTGACCGTATCATTTATTTTTATCTCTTTACCGAGTATATCTTTTGCGTATTTGATTTGTTCTTCTATTGTTCCACCTGCAACTCTGAACTCTCTGATTTCAGGTGTTTTCTTTGGTATACTTGTTACAAGTTTAGGTTGTGAATAAACGATAACACGTATTTCCTCTGCATCCTTGGTGAAATCCCAGTTTTTCTTTTTTTCTTTCTTAGCAAGTGATAGTCTCTTGGTGATTTCAACATCGAGTTTTTCTGCCCATATCTCCCCAACTGTCTGAAGCCCATTATAATTTTTTTTATAGGCTCTTACAGATGCTACTTTCATAGGTGGTGTTTCAACCACTGACACGGGCATTACTACTTCTTTTCCAGAGGTTGTGGATGTTGGACGGTAGTCGACTACATGGGCATGTGTCATTCCTGCTTTGTAACCTAGGAATCCTTGTATTTTTGGTTTATCAAGTCCTTCCGGCCAGCTTTTTATATGTGGCGTCTCAGCTTTAGCTCTTTTACGTGGCGAATAGCCCATTGATCCTCTTCTTGGATGATGTATATTAGGCATGGTATACCCTCTAAATGTTTATTTTTCTAATGGATTTATCCTTAAATTTATTCCAAACCGTGACATTTCACAAACAACAAAAAATATTATTTTGGCTGTTTGATGTTGGGTTTCAAGTTGTGAATTGCCCTATCTTTGTCTGGTATGGATAAGGAATTACCGCATAACAGATTATCATATATAAGTTTTATTATCTATTATATATCTAAAAGACACCGGGTATCATACGCCAAGGCGTTTTTTTCATGAACTTTTTGTATTCTTCTCCATATTGTCTTATTAGTAGTTTCTCCTCATCGAAGATACTAATTATCATAATAGGTACAGCTATTATTGCTATCGATATTGCTACAGCTGAGAAGAAGAAAAAAGCTAGGCCAAAACCAATTATTAAAAGTGATGTGTAATGTGGATGTCTTATGTGTTTAAATATTCCATTTGTTACTAGCTGCCCATTGTAGTTTTTATGCCAAAAAATCTCCCATTTGAAATATAGAAAGGTTCCGGATAGAAAGATAATTGCTCCTAGAGTTATGCTGAGAATTAGGGGGATTGGGAGTCTCCAAATGTTAAATATGGCGGTTAATGGCCCAATCATAATTAATAGAAGTAATGGTGCATAATGGACGATAAAGAGCGCTCTGAGTTTTTTTGGAGGTTTATAGTCTAAAAACATAATGATTACAACAGTTGTTATACGATTTTTATACCGCCGGTGTTAATCATCATGTCATGTGGTTTCAGTGAATGTTTCGTGTTTCTCATTTTCATAATTGAAATCTTACGACGATCCATGGTAGGGTCAAAAGTTAGTGTTATTACTCCATCAGCTAGGAATTCTGATATTCCATCTCTGGAAAGCAGTGTTGATCCAACTGGTAGTTCTGATGTTACAACCGAGGTAGCATTTGATGACTCTAATGCATTGACTATATAAGATAGATGCAATCGTCTAGTCGGCAGGTTTGCGTTTGATGGATATTCCTCAGGTGTTAAATTACTAGTGTCAACACCTAGGTTTTCTGAATCTCTGATGAACATAGGCATTTCAGAAAGAGGCGTAATGGAGTCAAGAACTACTCTGTTATAATTTCCGGATAATATTTCATTTGTCATTTTTTCGTATACGAATTTTTTATTGATATTTAGATAAAGGAATTTTACCACGTTTTTTTCAATAGCTGGCTGAAAGTCGAAACCTAGTTCTTTTGCTTGTTGTATTAGTCCTTCTGATTTTTTGTCTAGTGTTAGGAATAGACATTTCTCCCCGTTTTTTACTCCTTCATAGAGAAATTGGAAACAAAAAATACTTTTTCCACCCCCTGGCGGTCCTGATATAAGTGTGATTGATTTTTTTGGGAAACCACCTTCAATAAACTGGTCAAGTCCTTCCACGCCTGTTTTTATTCTCTCCATCATTGTTTAATCCCACCTGTTGTTATTGATTTATGATGGTATCTAACTGCTTATATATTATGTTATCTTTGGAGATAATTATAATTGTTCTTTTTATAATTTGTTAATATAGGCTATAATTGTATAGAAATATTTATATAGTTAGCAAGATAAAATTAATATTGGAAATCAAAAATTAGGCGGTCATATGAACGATAAAAACGTCAACATCTGGATATGGCTTCAAAACGGTAGACTAATGAAAGCGATATCAAATCCTGTTGATGGTACAATTCGTATCTACGATGAAAATGACAACCTGGTCCTTAAAAGAACAGGGTTAAACCGTATGCAGGTAAAACAAATAGAAAGCTGTATCATTAAATACGGTGCTAAAAGATTAGATAAACACGCAGAACCATTTAAATTCCTATAAAAAAACAATTATTTTTTTTAACTTATTTTCACACGTTTCTCAGGAGAAACCTTGATGCCTTTATCAGTAATAGCCATTAGAACGATTTTCTTCTGATGTTTGCTGTATCTCATCTTTAGAATTTCAATAGCATTCTCACGTCGATCCTCCTTCTTAACATTATAAAGCACTATTATACCATCTGCAAGGAACTCCTCAATACCTGAATCACTATAACGGGTAGGCATAGGATCTGTCTCAGTAATTAAAAAAGAAGTGGCACCAGTTTCCTCGAAGAAGCTGAATAACTGCTGAAGATAAACACGATAATTCTTATCCTTGGTAACTGAAGCAGCAATTATAGCACTAAGTGAATCAACAACGATTACATCAGGTTGGAAATCTTTAGGTATAATCAATGGTTTAATCTTATAGGATATCTCTGTAGCTGATCCTGATCCACCAATTGACCCAAATTTCATACGTAGGATGTCAAGAGGGTTGATCTTCTGAATTAAAAAATTCCCATTTTCAACATATTTAAGAACATTCCATCCGAAGTTCTCCATACTTTTAACAATACGCTCTTTACTCTCCTCAAAACTAACATACATACATTTCTTACCTTTGGTAACAAGATTAAAACAAATCTGACGGCATAAAGTACTCTTACCAGTACCTGGTCCACCTGCTATTAGAACAGAATTGCCCTTTGGAATGCCTCCTTTTAAAAAAAGTTGATCAAATCCATTAACCATTGTTTTAAGAATAGTATCTTTTTTATCTGTTGAATTTCCGTTTGATTCAACCATTTTTTTCTCTCATATTACATTTTTTTATTTTATGGGGAGGGTCTTTAAATTGTTATATTTTTTCTCATTCTCTATCTGTTTGGCTATATGTTCTAGTCAATAAAAAACTTTCTTATTTTATAGTTTTTATTTATTTTATTATTCAGCTACAAAACCAGGTCCTACTTGAACACCTATCTCTACTATTGTAAGCTCGACATCGATGTTTTTAGTTCCAGGTGTAATCTCAATGCGCGTTGGATCCTGTGGGTCATCAAAATTGACATTTATATAGCCATTATCATATGGTTCATAAAGTATTCCAGAGTCATCTTTTATAAGGGACATATTCCAGGCTTTAAGATAATCCGTGTAAATATGGATAAAAGTGATACTATTATCTGTATGAGTGTAATGTTTCGTGTAATTTGTACGGATATAACAGTGCTTAAGACCTGAAACGTTTTTACCAGGTTTACTGACAAAAAGTGGTATATTCCAATTTATTTTAACTGAGGTAGTTTGATCCTCAACTGTGATAGCAGGTAGAACACGCATGGATTCAGCGGTTCCGTCCCTACTCGGTTGACGTAAAATAACTCCTCCTCCTTCTAAAACGAAGTAATAATCCCCGGGGATATCTAAATAATAGTATGACAAGGTCGCTTTAATCAACGTAAGAGGGATACCATTTGGGAAATCAGTAGATGCGGGTTGAATGTTGATCAAAGATGAACCTGTTGCTTCCTCATCAATTATATTTAATTGACCCATTGATGCCATTGATACGAAATATGGGAGTTTCTCACCCCATAGAGTAATAGGTGATGATGTCGGTGAATAAGCTAATGGTTCACTTGAGCTACTTATCCCCATCATTGATTGAATTTCTATAACTGATTTAATCTGAGAATACTGATTGGCAACAAGATCCATATGCTCGGCTTCTTTTTCTTCCATTATCATGGGTACGTACATAAGCTGAATTGTTGCCAGTATAATTGCTACCAGGGCTACGAGTAATAAAGCCTCAATTACTCCTGCTAACGCATAGTTATGTTTTTTTATCTGTCTGAGTTTCATCTCTCCCTTATTCCACCCTATAAATGTGAATATGTATAAACTATGACTTATAGTTTTCTTATAATTCTGTCAAAAAGGTAAAAAACCATTTTTTTACTGAATAAATTTAAAGAGGGTTAACCAATTCATATTCTTGATTCATACAGTGGAGGTTTATCTTTATGGGCATGACATTTGCTGAGAAAATATTGGCAAAATACGCCAATCAAAAAAAAGTTGTTCCAAGTCAGATTGTTACAGTACATCCTGATCATCTTCTAACTCATGATAACACTGCAGCTATTATTTCTAAAATAAATCCTGAGCTTGAGGAATACGGTGTTTTTTCTAAAAAACTCCCGGTAATCGTTCTCGATCATGTTATACCTGCTGCTTCTGAAAAAACAGCGACTAATCATAAAAACATCCGGGAGTTCGTCAAAAGATTTGGTATTAAAAATTTCTTTGATATTGGTGTTGGTGTTTGTCATCAGGTAGTTGTTGAGAAAGGTTTGGGACTTCCGGGTAAACTTCTACTGGGTAGTGATTCCCATACCTGTTCCTATGGTGCTGTTGGTGCATTTTCATCAGGTATCGATCGAACTGAGGCAGCATCCCTTATGCTTACTGGTGAAACTTGGTTGAAGGTTCCAAATACTATTAAGATTAATCTTAGGGGGAAACTATCGCGGGGTGTTTATGCTAAGGATCTGATTTTACATATCATCGGTGATATCTCTGCGTCGGGTGCTAATTATTGCTCGGTTGAATATTATGGTGATGTAAAGCAGTTTTCTGTGGATGATCGTTTCACAGTTTGTAACATGGGCGTTGAAATGGGTGCTAAAAATAGTGTTTTTTTCGTGGATGATATTACAAGGAGTTATCTTAAATCAATTGGGATAAAACACTCTGACTATGATGCTGTTTATCCTGATAAAGATGCCTCGTATTTTAAAGAGTTGAATTATAAACTCGATGATATCGTCCCTGTTGTTGCATGTCCTCACACGGTTGACAATGTTAAAACTGTTACTGAGATGGAAGGTTTAGATATTCAACAGTGTCTTATTGGTACTTGTACTAATGGTCGTGTTTCTGATCTTAAAATCGCTGCTGATATACTAAAAGATAAAAAGGTTCATCCCAATGTTAGATTACTTATTCTCCCTGCTTCAAAAACAATCTATAAAGATGCATTAAATGAGGGACTGATTGATGTTTTTATAGATGCTGATGCTGTTATACTCCCGCCAGGTTGCGGTCCATGTCTTGGTGCTCATCAGGGGTGTCTTGCTCCTGGTGAAAGATGTTTGAGTACTGCTAATCGTAATTTCAAAGGTCGTATGGGCTGTAAAGATGCAGAGATTTATCTTGCTAGCCCAGCGACTGTTGCAGCAACAGCGTTAACTGGTAAAATCACTGATCCACGGAAGGTGATTAACTAATGAGAATTTGGAGATATGGTGACAATGTTAACACTGATCAGCTTTTCCCTGGTAAATACACTTATACTTGTAGCACTGCTGAGGAGATAAAACCTCATCTACTTGAGGATCTTGATCCAGATTTTGCAAAAAAGGTACAACAAGGTGACATTATCCTTGGTGGTAAGAATTTCGGATGTGGTAGTAGCCGTGAACAACCCGTGGTTGGATTAAAGGCTGTTGGTATTAAAGCTGTTGTTGCTGAGAGTTTCGCACGGATTTTTTACCGATCTGCAATCAATCAAGGACTTATACTTATTGAATGTCCAGAAGCTGCAAAATCTTATTCAGGGGGAGATGAAATCAATCTATATGTTGATAAAGGTGAAATCAAGGTTGGTGACAGGGTTTTTGCTTTTCCAAAACTTCCAGAGGAGATTATTGCTATTCGTGATGCTGGTGGGCTTCTGAATTATACAAGGGAACGGTTAAAAAATAGATAAATATTTATTTAAAAGGAAAGATTTATAAACTAGTATTTATATAAATATACAGTTTATAAAATAAAATGAGGGGCAAAAAAATGAAAACAAAAAATCTATTTGCACTAGGAGTTATAGTGCTTTTTATTGGAGCAAGTTTTTTACCGATATGTTCAAGTATGACAGCAACTGTGAAAGAAAAAATGGAAAATGAAGAATCAGATCCTTTAACTTCTGAAGGATATTGGGTTAAAGGAGTCATAGAAAACAATTATGGTAATTCTCTAACAGGTAGAGTGGTAGTTTCAATCAATAAATTAACACTGCCTCTTTCTGCAAACAGTGGTATCGTTTCTGGATCATATTCTATTCAATTACCAGAAAAATGGTTTCAAAAATTTGGAAGTTTTACTGCTACAGTATCTGCTGCTGTAGGCCATTATTATCCAGACGAGTATCGGCCAACATTTAATCGTGATACACATGTTTATTGGGTTAATTTTTCATTAGACTTTGACAATCATATAAAACCTATTCAAAAATTCCCAGTTTACAACCTTTTGCAAACGCAATTTCCTTTGTTCTCTAAACTATTAAACATTATGGCAGTGTTCCAGTGATAAAAAAAATCTAATCTCTTTTTTTATTATTTTCTAAAATAAGGATAAATCTTCTCTTTATGATTTTTAATAAGTCTCTGATAAGTTTTAGCATTAGCCAGGGCTTTATCCCTAAAAGATTTATCAGTTTTAACAACCTTACCAGGGACACCTAAAACCAGGCTGAAATCAGGGATAACTGTTTCAGAAGTCACCAGGGCATTAGCACCAATAATACAACCCTTACCAATCCTTGCACCATTTAAAACAGTAGCATGTATACCAATAATACAATCATCATCAATCGTTGCCCCATGGATCATTGCACAATGACCTATTGAAACATTTTTACCAATTCTAACATTATGATCCTTATCACAATGAATCACACAACAATCCTGGACATTTGAGCCGTCATCGATCACGATACTGTTTTGATCACCACGGATAACTGCATAGGGGAAAACACCACAGTTTTTACCAATTTTAACATCACCAATAATAACAGATGTTTCGGCTATAAAACTTGAACTATGAATCTCTGGTCTCATAATAACAAACTCCAGGCTTCCAGGTATTCAAGATTTGTTTTTTATAATTTATGTTTTCAAAACCATCTTTTTATAGAAACTAATTATTTAAATTAAAAATAGAAAGATACAAATACAACAACAGGGATATAAATTACAACCTAGTTGTTGGGGGAATAATTACAAGGGAGATAGACTATGCTAAAATATCCTATAAATTACATTAAAAAATTTATCGTAAAATGCATAATTTTCTCGTTGATCTTCAATGTCTTCAATGTTGTTTGCACCGCGGATACAGATAATTTGTATTCTGATCTAATCATCTATGACATTCAAGCTTCTAATACTATGATTGAGGGAGAAAATTATGAGATCGTTGTTCAAATACAGAACATTGGTGATAAAAACGTATCCGCCGGGGAAAACATAAAACTTGGTTTATACCTTGACTACACCGCTCTTATTTCTACTAACAATACAAATATTGGAGTATCAAAAGATAAAACACGCTATATCAATCTAAGCTGGACTCCAGATCTTGGTGATGAAGAATACCACACCCTAAGCGTTATCGTGAATTATGATTACAGCATCACTGAAAGTGATTATAGTAATAACTATTGGGATTTCCCCGTATTTTTCCCGGAGAAAAACACAGATTTAGAAATCATAGATGTAGATTTACCTGATGTTTTAGAGGTAAATCAAACAGTGAATATTCTTACAATCCTTAAAAACTATGGGAAAGCAACTAGCAAACCAATAAAGATTAAATTCAACACAAGCGCTGACGGTGAGGTTGAAACCAGTTGGTACAATGATTCTCTTCTTCGTGAAGGAGAACATGTTCTCTCTTTCAACTGGACTCCCTCAAGTTACGGAAGTCAAAAAATTAGTTTCGATATAATATATGATAATAAAACCCATTATCTCTGGGAGAACACATACATTGTAGGTGTTGAACAACTACAATGGTGGGATGAAAACTGGCATTACAGGCATTTTCTTACAACGACAGATAATGGTATTATCTCTGTATCATTTAATTTTACAGAGATGCTATCCAGTCTTGGTGTTGTTGGTCAGAGTTTTGAAAATGAAACAATCCGTGTTATAAAATATGATAATAACGGTGAGATTGTTTTAGAGATAACCAATTACCGGTTTATCGAAACTAATGATTATGATAATATAACCAATGCCAAAGGAGAGCTTTTATGGATCACTGGTGGAAGCCAACAGGAGTATTATTACTGTGTTTATTTTGATGTTGAAAGCAACCCTGGAACTAGAACTGTGTATGCTGAGAATAATGATTTAGAAGAGTCTGGTGATGCAGTTGTTAACTATCATGGTTTTACCGATGGATGGAAATCAACTATAACAAAACCATCCTTTGGTGGTTACTCACTTCTTAATGAGCCAATTGACATAGACGTAGTTACAGAAGCCAAAGCATGGAATGTTTCCGCTTTTGTATTTATGAAGAATAATGAAAGTTATAACTTCACAGTATACCTGCTGGATGATGGTGAAAAAACCAATTGGAGCTTTGAAGATTTCATATTTGACCGTGAGGGAAACTGGACTATAAATGTTAACAGTAGTGACAAGGCAGGATATTACAGCCCAGAGATAGATCTTGATTTTTATGTTGGAAAACCTGATTTTAAAGTAGTCGATATTAGTTTTACAACAGATAATCCAACATCATCTCCTATTATTTATCAGAATGATACTGTAAACATAACAACACATGTTATCAGTTTTAATGCAACTGTGAACGATGTAGATATAACATTGCTGATAACAGATGTAACTTATAATGAGTTGTTCAATGAGACTGTTACAAAGAATCTAACGAAGGATCAGAGTATAAGTATCAGTTACTCATGGGTGGCTAATCAGGCTGGTTGGTTGGATTTCACTATAATCATAGACTATGATGATATATTTGAGGAGATAAATGAGACAAATAATGAACTCACGAAGGAGAAACGTGTTTATGAATGGCCAGATCTAGAAGTGAGAAAGATTAATCTGACAAAACTAGTTTTTAACGAACTTGACACTGTTCAAGTTGATGTATACGTTTTCAACAATGCCGATAGCGATGCAAATGATTACGAGATTGTTCTATATGTTGAACCATATTCAAATGGTTACATGAAATATCAAAATGAAAAACAAAGACTCATTATTGATGTTGAAGCTAACTCTGGAGGGACTGTTAGCATGTTCTGGGATTCTGCTGATCCTGGAAAATGGCTCATAGGAGTTAAAATACTGGTCAACAACACAAAGAAAGATGCTGACATTAGTAATAACAGGTTTTTGTTCAATGGTTTCCTTGAGGTTAAAGCAATTGAAAGCTCAAAACCTAAAATAACAATAGATTCGATAACTCCTGAGAAACCAGAGCAGGGTGATTATGTAGAGATAACCGCGTTGGTGACAGATGAATCTGGTTTGAAAACTGTTACAATAAACATCACAGATCCATATAAAAATAGTGAAATGGCTAATATGATAAGGTTAAAAAATGACAAGTTTAAATATGTTTATAAAAACACTAAATACACTGGTGACTACTTATATAAGATTGAGGCAGTCGATAACACAATTAAGAACAACAAAGGATTTTTGAAAAAAGAGTTCACAGTTATTAAAGAAAACACCTTCCCTGAGGTTTCTTTCGTTGGTGTTTTCCCATATGTACAACTAATTGATAAACCATTGAATATTACATGTATTGCGACAGATAACCGGGGTGTTGAATCAGTTACTGCTTTTATTATTCCCCCAGGTGGATTTATGATTGAAGCGGAATTGGATGAAACACAAAACAGTAAATATGTATATAAAGATATATACAATGTTTCTGGTAAATACAAATACACAATAAGCATAGTAGATACCTCTGACAACGAAATAATAACAGAAGAAAAATACTTCTGGATAACAACAAACATAGATGACACAGACAACGATGGAATACCAAACCAATGGGAAGAGAAATATGGATTAAACCCTGAAGACCCCTCAGACGCAGAAAAAGACATGGATAACGATAGCATTAGCAATCTAAAAGAATATGAATCCGGAACAAACCCAAGGAAAAACATACCTCTAGAGAACATAGGCTATAGGATAAAAAACAACATATGGTACATACTAGGGATAACAATAATTTTCGTAGTAATATTGGCAACCATAATAATCATAAAATGGAGGAAAAAATATGAACTCGTTTAAAACAATGAAACCTTTCCTAATCATACTGTTAATAGCAATTGCAGGTTTCATACTAACATTAACCGACATCATCTTTAACCTAGAAATAATGATATACATTCTAGTATCTTTTATCATATTACTAATGATATTATTTATACTATTCATTCTCTTATTAAAAAAAGAAAAAATAACCCAAAATTCAATAGAAGAATTCGAAAAAACCCTAAAAGGTGGGTTATATCATTTCAAATGCCCAAGTTGCAATGGCATATTTGCTGTTAAAAAATCAAAAAAGAACAACAAAAAAACTGTAAAAATGACATGCCCTGACTGCGGCATGATAGGATTCATTCCATCCCACCCAGAAAAAATAGAAGAAGAAATACCAGAAAAAAAATCACTCAAGGCAAATTTTAAATGTATATCCTGCGGAGAAAGTATAACAATCTGGGCAGAAGGTACAGAACTACACAAAAAAATCAATGTTTACACATGCCCCTTTTGTGGTATTAAAAAACCATTGAAACGATTCTAAACATGGTGACGAATTTTTACTGCCTCGCCAAACATGTTTTGTTTCATATCTTCACCATTCATCAACGCGACACCCACACCAATTACCTTGTTTTTCTGTAAAATTATAACATCATCCCCGATCCTAATCAAGTTATCAGCGTTTTTAACACCAGGAACAAAAACAGAACCCTTAAGTGTGAAATCATCGGATATTTCAACCCAGTAGCTTCTACTGGTTTGAATGCTCTTTGCACCATTTAATGTAAGCGAGATAAACCCTCTTTTTTCAACCAGCATACCAAGTTGTGTTTTATCAGACATGATCCTATAATTTGGATATTTCCCTTTAATCTGACAATCCTCTAGTAATATTTTAGCTGTTTTCTCACCGAATTGATAACACATAATAGCACGCATGTTTTCTATCAATCTTTTTTGTGTTTCAACTTTTTTAAATTGATTTGTTGCTTTATCCAAGGTTTTAAAAAGTTTATCTAATGATTCATCAGATGTAGGTTTGTCAACACATGTGATCATCGGTTTTTTCAATATTTCTTTTACAAAACTTGTGATTTCTGGGTGTAGATGAACTATGATTTTTTCATACTTGTTATTTTCAAGGTATCTCCTTAGGAGATCTTTTATCATTTTTTTCTCATCTTCAAACCATACCCCAGTCACGGGTATATCATAAGATGAAGCAGGATACACAAGTTCAAGCTCCCTAGGTACAAGACCCATTGGGGATGTTATGATCATCTCATGTACAACATGAGGATTATGTGTTCTTCTTAGTTGTTCTATGAAAAACTTATGAGATTTTGAAAAAGAATAAGGTTTACGTGCGGAACATGGAAGTAGAAGTAATATTTTTGCAGAATTTGGTTTTTTATAACGTGTAATAACTCTCTCCTGGAATCTTCTAATCTCAGGTCTTTTTAATGATTCCTGGGATGTAGCATATATCTTTGTGTTACTTGTCACAGGTGTTTTTTTCTCTAAAAAATTATAATGATTGCTATCTGTTTTTCTAAGTATTTCCATGAGGTTAGGACTTGATGTTACACGTTTTTCAACTAAATCACGTAGACTGTTGTTATTTATCATGTTTCTAACATTTTTGATTTCGTTATTCATAATGTGATAATTATGATCAAGTATCTGCTGGTAACTCATTTCAGATGGTTCAATTTTGATTTTATTACAGATAGGGCAGTTACATGGCAATTCCTTTAATTCATCTTTATGATATTTTCCATCTGGGAATAATAAAATGTTATTTCTTGCGGCTATGATTGCTGATGTTGAATCAAAAAGGTCGACACCAAGATAGGTTAGAAGAGCGAAGCTATTTGGGTCACCTATTACGGGTGTGTATATTGTTTTGTGATTACCTATTTTTTCTCTTAATGTTACAATATAATTTATGAATTCTGTTGTTTTTTGAAAAAGTTGAAACGCGTTTCCAATGATATAAACAACTGCGGAATCCTTTTTTCCTTCGGTTTTAATTTTAGATGGATGTAACTCTTTTGATGCATCTTTTGGATAAAAAAAATTATTTGAAATAATTATCTTATGTTTTAATGATTTAATTTTATCTTTACTGATGGTTATCTCTGCGGAATCTGGTTTTTTAAAACGATCAGTATCTATAAATAAAATATTTGGTGTTTTCACTTTTTTATCATTAATTTTTAGTTCACCAGTTCGTGCAGGGCCATCTGTTTTTTTTATGTTAAAATCCATTGACCGGGGGGATATGGATCATTCTTTAAGAACATTTACCCTGTTTTTTTTAATGACGGAAATATCTTTGACCCGAGAACACCATTGAGATGTTATGTTCATCTGCTGCCTGTATAACTTCTTCATCCCTAATGGATCCTCCTGGTTGAATGATGGCTTTTACTCCTGATTCTGCAGCTAAGTCTATTGTATCTCTGAATGGAAAAAATGCGTCACTTGCCATAGTGCTACCTTTGATGTTTTCTTTTCCTTTATGTGTAGCTATCCATGTTGCATCTACCCTGGCGGTTTGTCCTCCGCCAATACCAACTGTACGTGTGTTTTTTACGAAGACCACTGAGTTTGATTTTATGTGTTTTACGCATTTCACTGCGAATTCCATTGAATTTAGTTCTTCATTTGTTGGTTTTTTCTTTGTGACAACCTTCCAATCACTCCGTGGTGTTAGTTTTACATCTCTTTCTTGGGAGAGAAAACCTCCTACAACGCTACGGATGATTGTTCCAGTTCTATCCGTGGGTTTATCGAGTCCTTTTAGTTCTAGTAGTCTTAGATTTTTCTTTTTACTTAAAACATTTTTTGCTTCTTGATTAAAACGTGGAGCAATAATTACCTCTAGAAATAGATTTGAAAGTTCATTTGCTGCATCTTTTCCAACTTCTCGGTTGAAACATACTATTCCACCAAAGGGTGAATATGTATCTGTCGCGTAGGCGTCCTTCCAGGCTTCTAGAAGATTGTTTGCGCTTGCTATCCCACATGGTGTTGCATGTTTGATTATTACGCATGTTGGCTCGTTGAATTCTTTAATGCATTCAATAGCGCAATCGCTATCTAGTATGTTGTTGTAGGATAATTCTTTTCCTTGTAATTGTACTGCGTTCACAATACATGGTTCAACAACGTCTGGTATCGATCTGTAAAAAGCTCCTTTTAGATGTGGGTTTTCTCCGTATCTCATCTCCTGTTTTTTTCTCATAGTAATAGTGTTATCCATTGGTAATATTTCATCTGTCCAACGTTTCCTAAGGTAGTTTGATATTATTGCATCATACTGTGCAGTATGTGAAAATGCCTCAACTGCTAGTTTTTCTCTTAAATCTAGCTCTAGGTCACCCTTTTTTTTAAGTGAATCAATAACCAGCTGGTATTGATGTTTTTGTGTTACAACGATTACATCCTTGTAGTTTTTCGCAGCAGCACGTATAAGTGTTGGACCGCCGATGTCTATGTTTTCAATGGCTTCATCCATGGTTACTTTAGGTTTTTTAATAGTTTTCTCAAAAGGATACAGGTTACAAACTAGGAGATCAATGGTTTCAATGTCATGTTTTTTAATGGTTTCCATATGATCTTTATTTTCTCTTTTTGCGAGTATACCTGCATGGATCCTTGGATGAAGTGTTTTCACTCGTCCATCTAGCATCTCTGGGAAACCTGTTACATCTGAAATATCAGTAACTTTGATCCCTGTTTTTTTTAAAACCTGTGCTGTTCCACCGGTGGATATAATTTCTACATTAAGATCTGATAATTTTTTTGCAAAATCAGCTATATCTGTTTTATCTGAAACGCTTATAAGTGCTTTTTGTATCTTCATTACTGTTACCCAGAAAGCATATGAGACAGGTTCATAAACATTTGGGTCTCTTACGATTTTTCTCCAATTCAATTGCTTCTTTAAGATCGATATCCCCATTTAAAACCTTTATTGCGGTTTTCTCTGAGATTGAAAACTGTCCATTTGTAAGCTTACGACTGTTTTCTTGTATTCGTCGGATTTCACCCTTAGTAGGCTCCAATGGAAGCTGTTTCTGGACTTTACCACCATGAATTAACGCGATAGCTGCTGCGGCTTCTTTATCCCGTTCATATCGGGGTTTTTCCTGTGATGATGTTGTTTTAGCTTCATCAACGATTTCAATGGGAATACCTAGTGGTATAAGTGAATTAATTATTCTATTACGAATAAGAATTGATCCATGACCAATGCGTATTATTGTTTGATTAGCAGGATATTCTTTTAGAAAACGTTTAACGATGCTTACTACTTTTTCAGGTTTTTCAACAGAGGTTTTCTGCAGTAGCAACTCATCACCTACAATAGCGATTCCTGGGTGTTCCCCAGGGTCGATACCAATGTATACTCTAGAGTAAAGATCTTTTCCAATGAGCATCTGTAAAGCGAGATCAATAGCATGCTCGACACTGTCATATGCATCAGCAGCTATGACTTTAGGTGATTTCACATCATGAATCTCATTATTAGATGTTAAAATTACACCAATTCGACTTGGAACATGATCCAATGAAGAAAGTGAAACATACGGGATTTTCCTCCTTTTCAAAATTTTTAAAAGATCATAGTATAACGAGAAATCTTTTGTATAAACACCAAGAGTTTTCATCCAATCTTAATATTACAAACAAGCTTTATAACTTTTTTATACAAACAACCGCTAAGTTATTGAATATTGGAGATTAAAACTTTATAAATAAAAAAATAATATATGCTAAGCATTAGAGAGATATGAAAAAAGAACCAGATATCATTAAAATACTTCGTGAGGAGGAAAGGCTTAGTCTCCTAAGTAGCAGCAGTATTTCAAGCTATACTGAAAAAACAACTGAAGATAATTTATTAAACACTGAAAAAGAGGAGGGCAATCCTGATCATTCATTAATTAATACAGATGACAACGAGGTAAATATCGAGGTTAAATCAGAAATCGAACGCCTAAAAAAAGAAAACATGGAACTCCAAAAACAGCTAAAACAATCAAAAGACAAGTTTGAATCTTTAGCAGAATATTTTGAAATACTATCTGAACAAACCGTAGCCTTGGGTAAAAAGGACTTATTCAGCGATGTAAGCGACATTATCTTCCAGATAAAACCCGATGGTAAGATTACTTATGTTAACTCTGCTGTTGAAGAAATAGCAGGTTATAATTCTACAGAACTTATTGGGAATGAATTATTCAATATAATACCAAAAGAAGATTGGGAAAGATTGCGAAGTGAGCTTTTTTCAAAACAATACAAAAAAGATATGATAAAAAAAGAAGTAGTAAACTTTGAAACATTTGTGGTTCATAGAAACAAGGGCAATATACCTGTTGAAATCAACTGTAAATTAATCGAAATCGCTGGTGTAGTCATCGGCAGAAAGGATCAAATACGAATTCAGGGTAGTATCAGGGATATTTCTGAACGTAAAAAAGCTGAACAAAAATTAAAATCTATGAATGAGGAACTTCAGGCAATGAATCAGGAACTGAATACTACAAATGAAGAACTAAAAAACACCCAGTACGAGCTTAAGGTTCTAAACGAAAATCTTGAGAAAAAAGTAATGAAACGAACATCCGAAATTGAAAAACTTCTTAAACATAAGGATGAATTTATTGACCAACTTGGTCATGATCTTAAAAGCCCGCTTACACCAATTATTGGTTTACTTCCTACGATATCTGACGAAATTGATGATCCTAAAACCCAGGAGCTTTTAGACGTTATAAGCCGTAATGTTAATTACATGAAAGATATAGTTACAAAAACTCTTAAACTTGAAAGATTAAACTCACCTAAGATTAAGCCAAACCTCGAAGAAGTTAAACTATTTGAAATTATAAATAAAATAACTAACAACAAGATTACTATACTCAGTAACAAAAAGATCAAAATAACAAATAAAATCAAAAAAAGATATGTGTTGAATGCTGATAAATTGCATATAAGGGAGTTATTTGATAATCTAATTTCAAATGCAATTAAATTTACAAATGAAAATGGAAAGATAATAATTAATGCAAAGAAAGAAAACAGGAAAATCAGAGTTACCATCGAGGATACAGGCATAGGTATGACTACTGAAGAGTTAGAACATATTTTTGAAGATTTTTATAAAGCCGATCCCTCACGTCATGACCTTGAATCCAGCGGTCTAGGCCTTTCTATTTGTAAAAAAATAGTTGATATACATAATGGCAATATTTGGGCTGAAAGCCCTGGCCTAAATAAAGGATCGATTTTTTATGTTGAATTCCCATTAAATTTAAGAGATATAATGTAGATACCTAAAGGTGTGCAGATATGAATAAGAAAAAAATAATGATCGTTGATGATGAACCTGATGTTGCGTTTACTGTTGAACATAATCTAAAGAATTTTTCTAATGAATACGAAGTTATAATTTCTGAAAGTGGTAAGAAATGTTTAGATTCATTGAAAAAAGGTATCATACCAGATCTTATACTTCTTGACATTATGATGCCTGATATGAATGGATGGGAGGTTTTTAATAAACTCAAGGAGAATTCTTTATGGGAAAATATTCCAATTATATTCCTAACTGCTCGTGTTGATAGAACTGCTGAAAACGCTGGTAGCTTCCTTGGTGACGATTACATTGAAAAACCTTATGATCCTAAGGATTTAATTAAAAGGATAGAAAAAGTATTAAATAAAAAATGAAAATAATTATCTGTGAAATATCGCAGATGCAGTTGTTTCATTTAAATAAGCAAGATCTTCTCCATTTTTTTTGATTCCTTCTGCAGCTGTATAGATCAATAGGAATGGTTTTTCATTGAAATAATTCTGCATTTTTTCATGTACTTCAAAAACCTTGATTCCTAGATATGCCTGTTGTGCAATGCATGAAACGAAAAAACCAAAATATGGATCATCTATTTTTAACAGTTTGTCAAATGATTTTACTATGTCTAAAGTGTTTAATTTAGCGATATATGCTTTATTTTTTTCTATTGGTCCAATGAATCCTATATAATCCGCCATTATCATCATCATGGGTCTTAGAAAGACTTCATTGTCTTTTTTAAAAGCCAATGGATGTTTATTGACAAAATCTAACCATTTCATGTTTTCAAGTGATTCTTCATCCCAACCCATCAAATTTTGTATCTCTTTGAAAGCTGGTTTATTGTTTATTTCTTTGATAATTTTCCTATCTTTTGTTATCTTTGTGATTTCAAACTCTGGTTCAAGTAATTCAGAGGAGATTGAGTAATTAAGATTGAAAGGTATATCTGTTTCAATTCCTGCGCATACTGCTGACTGAGTTAGTACTTCTTTATTTAAAAATTGGTAATTCGTCATATATGTTGCTGCATTAATTGCTGCGCCGTATATTATATCGAATTTAGGTAGTTTTTTTACTATTTCATATAAGACTTGTTCATTTCTATCGAATCCTTTCTGTAAAATTTTTTGCATGAAGCTTAAAAGCATTGCTATTAAACGTGCGGTTGTATGGGAAGTTGTTAGTACTCCTCCACCTGATTGTTTTTCTGATGTCAACTCACTTCCAGATATTAAACTAAATAAAAGCTTGTTTTTGAATTTATTACTTAGATCTTTTTTTAATGATTTTACGCATTGTTTCGCTGCCTTTTTCGGGCTTCTCTTAGTGTTATGGCCACAACCAATGCTTATATGCATATTAGGACAGGAGATTGCTAATGCCGTTACCCCTTTGATGTAGCAGCCTTTGTTATTTATGAAGCCTGCAACTGTTCCTCCAATGAGGATGACGTCCTGTGGTAAAACATCCCAAACTCCATTGAGTAAATCCTGGAATCCTCCTTCTATTTTTTCATAATGACTTGTGCAAAATAGAAAAACAATATTTGGTTTGGAATCTATTTTTTTTAATAATTTTTCAGCTACTTCTTTCCCAGCGGTTTTTGGTTTTTCAGAAGTAGATGTGCTGATAGAAATTTTTATCTCAGTTTTTTCTTTTGTTGTTTCCTGCATCACACCCTCAAGAGTATATATGTGAAAATACCTTAATATTCTTTGTTCATCTATCCCATGGGTTTTTACCGTCGAGGTATTGTGTCCAAAAAACTCTGAGTTTTTCTGTTAGCAGTTCGTTGTTTTTTTGTATTTCATATTTTTTCGTAAATATCTGGTCTAGGTGTTTACCAAGGCTTAGTTTTGTTATTTCGTTTTTAAGGAATTTTTCTATGTTGGTGTATTGTCTTTTAATATCTACGTATAGTCTGTTGTTTTGTTTGTATGGTCCTTTTTTTACTAGTGGGTTGTTTTCCCATTTTTTTATGAATTCTTGTGTGTTTTTCTTTAGTTTGATTGGTGGGCCTGTGTGTGTTTTTATCTCTGGTAGATTTTTGTTTTCTGTTTTGATTATGATATAGATTGATTTTTGGTTTACATGGAATGTTGCATCTTTTATTTTGAAATCATTTCTTTTACATTCATCATGTATTGATCTTGTGGCTTTCCGTATTTGTGGGTATAGGTTTTCTGGTATGATGTCTGGTTTTTTTGTTTTTATCCCTAGATATTTGTATTCAGTTTTTTGTATTTGTTTTTTTATTTGTTCTTTTGTCCAGGGTTTCACTGGATTTGGGAAGAAGTAGGTGATTTGTGGTTTATTTTGGTAGTTTTTGCATGCTTCTATAAAGAAGTTGAATTTGTTTTTTGTTAATGCTGATGCAACGTTTCTGTTGTTGTCTACTGGGTCGATGAATACTAAGGGTGTGTCGAAATCAGGATGTTTTCCTGTTTTAAGAATGATTTTTTCTCCGTTTTTCCAATTTATTGCATTTTTGATTAGTTGTCGGAATGTGCTGTATTTGATTATTAGTATTTCACATAGGTATCCTGAGAATCCTTCTATTTCTGCTTCTGCTCCGTAGCATCCTATTCCTTTCAGGAATTGTTTAAGAAGTCTGACTTCTGATTTTTGTTTTTCGCTTAGGTTGTTTTTTACATATTTTGTATGTAATGGTGTTCGGTCTACTGCTGAGAGTTTCTGTGATGCTTTTTCGATTTTATAGCATGGTACTATTTCTGTTTTGTATTCTTTGTAGTATCCGCGTAGGTAGGGGTGTTCTGCGTATGATTCCTCGGTTTTAGTGAGTATTTTTTTTCCGATAGATAATGCGTTTTCTGCTATTTTTTCCTTGGAAAAATCAATGGGGAATTTCAGGAAGAAATCTATATCTAGGTTTCCCTGTAGATATGTGTCCTTAGCTGTTGAGCCGACTAGTTCTATTTCAACTGGTAAATCTTTTTTTTGTATTTCTCTTTCAATCTTTTGTTGTAGTTCTTTTATGTTTTGTTCTAGTTTTTTTCTATAATTTTTGGTTGGAGTAACCTTGTTTAGTACACTGTTTTCTATCTGTTTATGGTTCATTTTTCCTTGTCCACCATTGTTTTCTTCAATATGAAGATTACCCCAGCTGATAATATCGCCCCTGTTATTACATCTGTAAGCCAGTGTATTGATAGGTAGATCACTGAGATTATCACAGTTATCATCACAAAATAAGAGAAATATGTGAATTTTTTGTTACCCGTTAGACTAACCGAGTAAGCAACTAGTATTGTCATTGCTGTGTGAAGTGAGGGTAGACAATTATTCATAGTGGTAGTCGAGTAAAAGAATTGTTCTATACCTGGTATCACGTTTTCCAAAGCAGATCCAGCATTGTAAAATGTATAAACATTAGTTATTGGTAGAAACAGATAGAATGGCAAGGCTATCAGGTATATCAAGAGGAGGCCGTATGCTAGTGTTTTCATTGCTTTTTTATGATTATTAAGAAGGAAGTATAATGGTGAAAACCAGAGTGTGAAGGGATAGACAGCTATGTATATTATCACAAAAAAATACACAAGAACCGTGTTCCAATTCTGGGAGAACCAGTATACTGTGTCCCCCTCAAGGCTTTGAAGTGTATTGGCAAAATCATATCCAACCCAGCTGGTGATATGTGGATCTATCAGGTTTACCTCCAGTAGATGGAATCCAACTACACCGGCTATGATTAGGATATATGGAAAGTTAATTTTTATTTTATTCAATAATTGGATGTTTTTTTCTTTGAAAAAATCCTTTGGGAAAAAAATCTTTAAACCTATAATTAGCAATATCAGGTTTATTACTCCTAGTACAACCATCCACATGATGTTTTTTCTCCCAGTCTTTATTATATTTTTATTTCTTTTAATGTTGTATATATTGGTCCCTTGGGTGTTAGCTCGCTTTTTTTAAGTTTGATTGATTCCACCTTGAAATTTATGAATTCTGTATCTGAATACTGATTTAAAACCTGGATTAAGCTGTCTTTATTTTTTGCTGATTTAACCCGTGCGATGGTTAAATGTGGTGAAAATTGTCTTTTATCTCTTTCAAAACCCAGTTTATGGATTTGCTCATCTATTTTATTTGCTATTTCCCCGATTATTCCGTTATCCTGTATACCAATCCAGACAATTTTTATATATCCTGGGTTTGGAAAAACTCCTGTTCCAATGAGTTTTATATCAAAAGAATGGGTTTCTTTTACTGCTTTTTCGATTATTTGTCCTATTTCTTCTATTAGTTTTTCATCTGTGTCACCTAGGAATTTGAGTGTTATATGGATGTTTTGCGGTTCCACAATTTTAAGATTCGATCCTGTTTCCCCTATTTTTTTAATGAAATCCTTTGTTTTTTGATTTGTTTCTATGTCTATTGCTATGAATCCTCTGAATTTTGTCAAATAACTCCACCAGTTTTTTTTAGTGTAATAATTTACTTTATACTTATTTTTTTACTTCTGGTAAGAACTGTCAAACAAGTTTTATAAGTAGATTTTAACAAATCATTACTTAACAGGAGAGAAATAATGACAAAAACTCCAATGAAACAAAGATTCAAGGGATACATCGAGTTAATCCGTCCTTTTACATTACTTGCACCAATTATTGTATCAATTTGTATCATGATCGCAAGTCATGTTTTCAACACTGGAAATCAGGATGTTTTCATAATCAGCTGGTCTATGATTATTCCTGCTAGTTTTGCTCTTGCTATCCTCAATGGTGCTTCTAACGCTCTTAATCAGGTAACTGATCTGAAAACTGATCGTATTTCTAAGCCCTATCGTCCTATACCTCGTGGTGTTGTTTCAAAAAATGAGGCTCTTACAATCTCCTTTGTTATGTATATTGCTGCGTTCTTTTTATCTCTCCTTGTAAACCCAGTTTTCAGTATGTTCATATTGTTCATCTCAATATTCACAGTTACATACTCACTGCCACCAAGACTAAAGGATATGCTTTATTTCAATCAGATATGGGTAGGTGTGCCCCGTGGGCTACTAGGAATACTAGCTTCCTGGAGTGTTTTCGGTAACCCATTGCAACCATTACCCGTAACGATTGGGATAATAGCTATGTGTTTCCTGATAGGTGGATCAATAACTAAGGATATAATTGATGCTGAGGCTGATAAAAAAACAGGGACTAAAACATTAGTTAACACCTTTGGTGTTAAAAAAGCAGCATTAATGGTTCTACCATTCATGTTCTTCCCATTTGCGTTTATACCAATTTTTATCGATGCAGGCCTAATAGGTGCACATTTCTGGATGCTCACATTACTAGCTATTCCAGCTTTTTTCGTGTTCTATCTGATGATAAGAGATGATAAAAAAGGAAAAGTTTTGGAGAACACATCCTGCTGGGCTTTGATGTATATAACCTATTTCTTCCTGGCTATTGGTTTTTCAGCTTTGACGATAATCGGACATGTAGCATTATAAAATAAATTTTTTTTATCCACCACTTATCATATGAATAACAGATATCTTAGAGTCGTCAGGGATCATAGTTTCTGAGTAATCCTTCCGTGGGATTAATTTATCATTTATTTTTACTACAACTAATGGAAACGTGTATTTCATTCTTTTCAACAGTTCCGCTACTGTTTCATTTTCAACATGTTCAACTTGTTTACCATTAACCGTTATCACTTGTTCTCACCTAGTAATATCTCCAGAGCAATATTCGCCTGCCAGTTTGCTATAAGTGTTACACGTGGAGCCATGAGTACATCCTCATCACTTGAACGAGCATGTTCATCATAAACCATGTACAGGTTACCCATACGTTTTGTATTAATCCTATCTGAATTACCGTAACCCGCTACACCAGATGCACCAACAACCGGTTTACCTGGTAGACCCAATAATATCTCCTCGATGAAACCTGTTTTTACCTCAGCGTTATCAAGAGCCTCAATGATTACATCAACATCTTTAAAAGGATCTGACATTGAACCTTTCTCTAGTTTCTTGTTAAAAACCATAACATCCACCGAGGGGTTTATCCGTTCAAGATTTTCCCTAATCGCACTGGTTTTAGGTTTCCCAACCTGGTCAAGGAAATAATACTGACGATCGAGATTACTATGTTCGATATTGTCAAAATCCACAAGAACAAGATGTCCAATACCAGCACGGGCGAGACTAACCGCTGCATTGCTACCTAATCCACCTAGACCTGCAATGCCAACACTTGAATTTTTGAGTTTTTCTCTTATTTTTTCTTTATTTACCATTTTTCCCAATATTTAGGAATAATACTTGGTGGTTTTTCACCTTTGCTGTATTTACCACCCCAGACATTTAGACCTTTTTTCCCATCTTCATCAATGTTTTTCTGAAGCATGTCTAGCATTTTTTCATCTTTGAATCCTAACTGTTTCATTTTCTGAGGTGTTGGAACACCATTGGGCGTCCATCCACGCCGGTGGTATACTGCGTCTGCGAGTTTTTGATATTGGTTCTGCCTGTAATCATATAGTGTTTTGATTTTCTCTGGTGTACTCATTTTTTCAACTTCAGATTTTTTCATCCCTAGTTTTTCAATGAGTTGTTTATCGTATCTTTCTTTCCTGGATTGATATTCCATTTCTGTTACTGGTCCCATTGACCGGTATGGTATCCAATCATCTTTTCTTCGTCCTCGTCCCATCCAGACGTTCATAGCGCGTTGCCAGTTGTAGCATCTTTCACTTTGTAGTATTAGCTCGTTTTTGTCAGCATTCCAACCAGTCATAGCATTCTGATAATCGACATAGTTCTGTACATGCTCGGGTACTTTTGCAGGGTCATCTGTCTCAGCATTGTTTGCTGGTTCTACATCATTCCATGGTAGTTTACATAATCCATTGAGTCCGAACCATGTTCGCCACATTGGGAAATAATGCAATGCCTCGGCTTTATCCTTAAAAGTCGGGATTTGGTTGTTTACCATGTCCATGAAAATAAGCCATGCTTCATCATGCTGCGGGCCCTTAAGTGTCAGTCCGTATCCTCCCTGCATAGCCAGTGATTCCTTGGTCACATACTCAGAGTATTCAAGTCCTTTGCTTTCCATACCACAATCTTCGATGAGCTGAGGGTCACCCCAGCCTTTCTTTTTAAGCCAGTCTTTAACCCTGCGTATTCCTTTCCCAGCGGTCTGAATGAACTCACCCTTGTCACCACGGGCGAGCCTATGTAGTAATTCCATTACTGCTTCAAAGTTTCCGAAACATAGCTCTAAACCATCGCAGCGTTCCTTGTTTAGAATACCGTATTCGTACATTTCCATGTAGAATGCTATACTTGTACCAGTGGATATTGTGTCAAGACCATATGTGTCACAGTAAAAGTTGAACTCTAGGATCCATTCAGGGTTCCAAAGGCTCATATTAGCTCCGCATCCACAGGTTTCATACTCGGGTCCATCAACAGTGACCTTTTGACCCTTATATGGTCCTGTCAGTACCGTGAAACCATCAACGGTTTTGGCACAGGCCATGGTGCATCCATGCCAGCATCCATCAGGTATTATCTTGGTAAAATACTCATAAAATTTTGGTGAATAAATCCGTGGCGATTTCGGGAAGCATCCAAAACGATAATTCTCACATGGTAACAGATCATATTCATCCATTATTTCCACGAGATGAGCAGTACCAACTGCACGCATATTACATTGATAACGATCCAGATCACGTATCTCCCGATGAAGCTTAGTTCCAACCTCTGCGATTTTCACAGGATCAGCAGGGTTATTAGAAACACCAGTGAAACGTTCCACCTTCGTGACGATTGCCTTGATTTTTTTATCACGAAGAACCGTTCCCAGGCCACCGCGCCCTGCTTGTTTCATACGGCAGACCTTCCTTCGGATATCATAGAAACTAAAATTCATGCAACCCCAGTAGCTATGCTCAGCGCCCTTACCAGCTGAAACCACAGAGACAAGTTGACGGGATTTATCAGAATCCTCAGAGGCATACATATGTGTTAGTTGTTCATTTAAAAGATGAGAATTTGTCTCCTCCAAAGGTGCTGTCTCTACTCGTATTTCTCCTTTTTCACCATCGACAATTATTATAACATCATGTTTGGCTTTTCCTTGTATTTCTATTGCATCGAAACCTGCGAATTTGAGATATGGCCCAAAGAATCCTCCAACATTACTATCGCAGATGATATCTGTAGATGGAGAGACTGTTAGACATAGGGATTTACCAGACCCTGGGTACTGTGTAGATCCGCATAATGGACCTGTGGTGATTATCAACTCGTTTTCATCGCTATCCCATCGGGTTGCTGGTTTAACGGCATCCCACATGAGTTTAAGTCCAAAACCACGACCACCCGTGAACAATTTTTTCATATCATCAGAAATCTTTCTTTCTTTGATTTCCCCAGTTTTTAGGTTAACATATAATGTACGGTTAGTGAAACCCTTCTGGATTTCTCCTTTTTTATAAGAATATTTAGAAACAACATGGTGAGCGAGTTTGGATCTTTTAAGATCCCATTTATGCTTTGTGTTCCCGGTTTCGTATTCCTCGACTGGTACCTGTCCTTCAACCATGATTTTATGCCCCCTGTTTATGGTAAACTACTTGTTTTATATCACTTATTTTTACTTCGACAAGTTCCAACGCATTCTCCGGACAGGCTCTTACACATGCTCCACAGGATATACATTTGAATGGTTCAACACGTGTTTTTGATTTTCTCATAGCACCAATGGGACAGAAACCTACGCATGCCTGACATCCGATACAAGTATTTTTATCAAGCCAGACTACACCGTTTTTGCGTCTGGTGAGTGCTCCTACTGGGCACATATCCAGGCAGAGGCCTCTTTGGTCGCAAACATGCATTTTGTATTTGTTGCCATCTTTGATTATTCTAATCGCTGATTTTTCTCCACCTTCATCTGTTTTAAAATGAACCTGGGAGCAGGCTTTTTCACATTCAAGGCATCCTTTGCATTTTTCTGGATGGAATTTTAATATTTTTACCTTCTCAATTTTATCCATAATACTTTCCTATGAAAATATTGCCCATATTCCAAATATTATCAACCAGCAGACTACTGAAATACTGAGTGTTGCAGGATAGTACAAATGATCCTTGATTTTTATATCCGCTTTTTTTATAAGAAATGCAACAGGTAATATTGCTCCACCAAGTATAGCTGGTATTAGGCCTCTTGCTAGTATACTTGGCATGAATACAAGAAGGTTTTCGATGTAAAATGTGGATCCTGCGACTATTGGTGTTAATATTTGTGTTATGATGTATCCGCCGATAAAAATTGTATATGTAGTTATGATTCCTATGCTCACTTGATTAATTGTATTTTTTAACTGTTTGAAATCTGGTGATATCTTGTACCATATCAGTTCAAATATTGCTCCTTCTGCCATTATCGCTAATGCGGAACATAGATGACATCCCATAAATGGGTTAAATAGACGTAAGCCTCCGGCTACAAGACCAATGCCTAGTTGCATCCCTGGTTGTTTAAAGTACATTCTACTGAGTACGAGTATTGTTAAAGCAAAGAAACCTGTCATTATCGTCCCAGTTGGCAGTCCCATGTCACTTAAAGCTGATCCGATTAATATCTCTGAGAAACCCCAGAAGGATCCAAATACTATTATTCCTGCGATAATCTTCCATTTGTTCATTTTTTTATTTCACCTCTATTTCAACAATATCACTAACCCAGAATTTCTTTGGTGTATCTGGGAAAAAAACCCGTCCTTCTTCAGCTAGAATCCCTGTTTTCATTATATCCCAGTCAACGGTTTGTTCGTAGCCATCCTTGGCTTTAATTGTATATTCACTGCAAGATGGACAGATAACACCTGCTTTCATCACCAAATCTTCTAGTGATGCACCAGTTTTTTCTCCATCATTTGTTTGAATGGTTTTATCCTCTGTTATAAAAAATATCTCATCTATGCTGTATTCTTTTCCTTGGATTGCTATTGTCTCTTTGTCTATTTGTGTTGCATAAACATATACGTTTGAAGTAACTGCGATAATCATTATTACAAATGCTAAAATTGGTATTATTTTTTCCTTCCCCATAAACATCGGAGCACGGATAGAGTAATATCTATTTAAAAATTATGACTTTACGTAAGCATTTAAGTTTTATTTGTCTTTGAATTTCCGGCTTACTTCATGTTTTCTGATTACGTTTTCTATAGTCTGAATATCTCCTAAACCTGCGAGACATGTTTCCCCATCTACAAATTTTGCTGCTTCAGGGACCTTCATAACACTTATTCGTGTGATTTTTAAATCATTTATTTCAGCTTGGATTTCTTCCTCATTTGTTAGATACCGGAATGGTTTAATTTTATTTTTTTTATCTTCTTCTTTCAAAGTTTCATTTATTATTCTATCAACTATTTCATCAATTGATTCTTCAAGTGCCATTTCATCCCTCAATATAATAGATACTTATTGTATTTTAATAGTTTATTGTCATAATAAACCATTTTCTCTAATTTTTATGCTTTTCTGCCTTAGAACCTCCTCATCCTGAGGTCTCCATTGGATTTTTTCCAAGAGCGCGTATGCTATTTCATTATTTGCGCTTTTTATACGCCCTGGTGCTAAATCTGCATATGATTCAAGAAATAACTGGCAGAGTTTATTTTTCTCCGGGGTGAACATTGGATCTGTTGTAAGAATTGATGCACATATTCCTGCGATGTCCTCTACCGGTCTACCTGATCTTGATTCTTCAAGGTCTACACCCCATATCCGATCTGTTAAAACAAAGTTCCTTAGCGATGGATCCCCATGTATTAGAAACTCGTCTTCTTTTTTATAAAAATTATGGAAATCATTAAACCAGCCTGCTAATAGAATCATCAGCCTCTGTTTTTCACTGAAGGATGTGTCTTCATCGTTTATTAGATCACAGAGGTTTTCACCCATGATGTAGTTCATTGTAAGCACATTGTTTTCTTCATCTATTTCATAGACTGTTGGAATGTTAAGTTTGGAGGATCCTTTTTTTAGAATGCTGTATTCGTTTTTCATCTGTCTTTTAAAGCCTGGGACAAACCATTTTAGAATTCGTGGTTTACCATCAAGGGTTACGTATGCTACCGTGTTTTTTTTACTTTTAAAAATTTGTTGAATAACTGCTTTTTTGTATTTCTTATTATTTTGAACTAGTTCTTCTATGTTTTTCATATTTGATTATTAAACTTAATAGCTTAGAATGGAAAAAACCTTGTGGTCAGATTAAGATGTTGTTAACGGTTATTTCTAGCTGTTAGATAGATGCCACTTAGGATTATCGCCCCTCCAATTATTGTATATTTTGAGGGTATTTGATTTATCCAGGGTATGATTACTGCGAGGATGGTTGATCCCAAGGGTTCACCAAGTAATACTACTGATGCTAGGCTGGCTCTTACATGTCCTAGAGACCAGTTATAAAGTGTATGACCAAAAATCCCGGAGACAACAGCCATGAGTAAACAGATCTGGTAGACTTCTATTTTTAGATTTATCAGGGGGGTTCTTGCGGATAAACAAATACCTAAAAGCACAATAGTTCCAATGGAATAGACAACAAAAGCATAAGGTATTATGGATACTGTTTTACGTATTTTCCTTCCACCAAGAATGTATAACCCCGCGGCGATTCCTCCGAGAATAGCAAAAATATTGCCCTCAAGAGAATCAAAAGATAATGAGCTAAGGCCATAGTTACCAGCAACTAGAAGAACCACTCCGAATAAGGATATAGTAATCCCAAAAATGTTAACCCTGGAGAGTTTTTCTTTCAGGAAATAATGAGCCACAGGTGCCACAAGCACAGGGTGTGCTGTTACAAGTATAACAGAGCTAGCAACCGATGTATAATTCAGAGATGTTATCCAGAAAGCAAAATGAACCGCGAGAATAACACCAATGACAATCATAATCAACATTGTTTTCCTTGGAAGATTCAAGAGTTCATCTCTTGTCTTTTTATGTATAACAACAACTGGGACTATCAAGAGAGCTGTGAAAAAAAGCCTATAAAAAGCAATAGCCAGAGGATCAGTACCAGGTGCAATTATCAGAATTGTTGTAATGAAGATCGCTGCAAATGAGACTGAGATAATCGAAATGAGAAGCCCAATGTATGGTTTTTTATCCATAATAGATATCAAGCATGGTTATCGCAATATGTTTTTTTGATTTTATGGTATTATTCATAAATTTTAAAGACATCAGATTATTTCTGGTATTATATGAAAAAACCATATGTTCTTGGTTTCTACGGGGAGTCAAACACTGGGAAAACAACTTTAATTGTTGATTTAATAAAAAAATTAACAAAAGAAGGCTATAAAGTTGCGACAATCAAAAAAACTGATAAAAATATGGAGATAGATTCTGAAGGCAAGGATACTTGGAAACATGCTTCTGCAGGTGCAAAAGCTGTTGTTTTATCGTCATTGGAAGAAACTGATTTTATTGTTAAAAAAAATATTACAACCCTTGGGATTATTGATTATATGAGCAAGTTTGACAAGTATGATATTATAATAATTGAAGGAGCCTCTGATAAAAAAATACAAAAAGTGAGAATTGGAGATATAAAAATAAGGCAAAATACAATTATGACTTATGATGGTGATTTTGAAAAATTATATAGAACTGTTAAGGAGAAAATTGTATGAGTGAAATAAATATAAAAGTAAATGGTAAAAACATACCTCTATCTGAGTTTCCATCAGAGTTTATTATAAATTCTATTAGTGGAATGCTTAGAACACTAAAAGATGTAGATGAAATAAGAGATGTAGAAATAAAAATCAAGATTTAACGATCATACCTAGCAGGTCAATCAAGAAGTAAAAATTATCTAATTCCTACATTTTTTTATAAACTATTGTTTCAACGAATATATAATTCTATCCTTATCTTTCCCCTTAGTATCTCTTTTTATCTGTCCAATTTTTGGTATTTCACTAGTGTTTCTAACATGTGTTCCAGCACATGGGCATATGTCCAATCCTTCTATTTCCACGATCCTTAGTTTTGTGATAAACTTTGGTAATAAATCCAGATGTGCTCTTTGTTGATCTACTCTTTTTTCAAGACTGTTTCTTTCTTCCTCATATATTTTTATGGGTATGTTCCTTTGTATTATCTCATTAAACTTGTTTTCTATCATTTTAAGATCTTCATCTGAGAATTTAACAGGATGGAAATCTACCCGGGAGTAGTCTGCATGTATCTGATTTCCAACAGTTCTAGCATTAAAATTATCAAAAACTATCCCTGAGATAATATGCTGAGCAGTATGCATCTTCATATGGCTGTAACGCCGCTCCCAGTTGATTTTTCCATGTATTTTAGTTCCCACAGGTGGTTTCTCACCCTTAATCATATGTTTAATGCTGTCGCCTTTTTTGATTACTTCAACTACTTCTGATTTTTTATCATCCCATTCAAGAAAACCTGTATCAGATGGTTGCCCTCCACCCAGAGGGTAAAAAGCGGTTTGGTCAAGGCATACATAATCTTTCTTATTTTTTACAACAGTTGCATCGAATTCTTTTATGTAATTGCCTTCGATGTTGTTCATGTATAATATTTCAGTCATGTTTTTTTGTAGATGCAAAATGGGTTTAATTATATTTTTTGTTGATTTTTCTGTTTACAAGTACTAATCCTATTATCACCAGTGCCCCGCCTAGGATGAAAATTGTTGTGATTTGTTCATTAAGCCAAACAAAACTTATTATTGTTGATAGAACCGGTATCGCATATAGGTAGACGCTTATTTCTGAGGCTTTTTTTATTTTAAGCGCGATATACCAGATAGCGTATCCTACGACTGTTGAGAATACTGCTAGGAAAATTACTGAGAACCATCCAAGAGGTGACAGGTTTGATACTTGGCTTAAAAATGAGTTATTAATACTAGGATGTAGCAATGGCAGCAGTCCGAGGCTTCCAAACAACATGGCATACGCGGTGAGCGATAACCCAGTGTATCGTGTCAGTAGTTTTTTCCCAACAATGGTATAGAATGTTCCCATCAATGCTGCAATGAGTACGGCTAAAGCGGCTGTTAAATATTTGATCTCCAATGTTGCATTTTTTGTTCCCCAAATAGAAATAAGGGCAACACCGGTCAATGCTAATAATATTCCAATTATTGCTTTCCTATTGATTTTCTCATTCAGAAATATCGAAGCAAATATTACTACAAATATTGGTATCGTTGCTATTATTAAACTTGCTGCTCCAGGTGAAATATATTGTTCACCATAGTTTAAACCTAGATGGTAGATTGCTACTCCTAAAAATCCAAGTAGGAATATAGGGATGATGTCTTTTTTGTGTATTTTTGAAAATTTTTTTGATTGTAACATTATGATTACGATGAAAATTATGCTGACTGTGAAGAGTCTCATTACTGTCAGGTTTATGAATGAGAGTTCTTCGAGTCCTATTTTTATAAAAGGAAATGCAAATGCCCAGCATATTACTGCAATGGTCATCATCAGTATGAATTTCCATTGGGGCATGTTTTGTTTTTTTGTATTATTATCCATTTACCAGTTGGCAATACTGGTTATGTTTAAAAATGAATCTATAAAAAATTATATGTTTTGTATGGATGTTTGTTGTTTTATAGTGCTTCCCATTGTTTTATTATTGCTCTGATTTTTGCCATCTTTCTTTGGTCGAGCATCCGACGTATCTCCTCTATGATATACTTTGTAGTTTCTAGTATTTAAATATTTCTACATGTTGTTTTTTTCAAAATAAAACACTTAATTAAAAATTTTGTAGGTATTAGTCTTATATACCTATTATATAATACCAACTTTGGAAGCCCAATGAAAACCCTTGTTCTAAATATTGATCGGGATGATGATTTTGGAAGAAAGGCAGAAGTAAAAAGCCCGATTATTGGACTTGATAAAAATATAGACGCAGCTAATAAACTCGGGCAGGCTGACCCAGAAGATTCCGATCTTAATGCGATATTCTCAGCGATCTCAACTTATAAAAAACTAAAAGAAGAAAAAAAAGAAGCTGAAATAGCCACCATTTGTGGTCATATAAACGTAGGAATCAAATCAGATGAAATAATAGCAGAACAACTTGAGCAAGTAATCAAAGAAACACAAGTAGATAATGTAATACTAGTAACTGATGGTGCAGAAGATGAATACGTACTACCAATCATTCAATCACGAATAAAAGTAACAGCAATACGAAGAGTGTCAGTTAAACAAAGCAGAGAGCTAGAAGACACATATTATCGTATTCTGAAAATACTTGACGATCAAAAAGTACAAAAACAGTTCATATTGCCCATAGCCCTAGTTTTAATCGTCTGGGCATTTTTTGTCTTACTCGGAATGGCTGCAAGCGGGTTCGGAGCCATACTGCTCACACTAGGTTTATATCTGCTAATTAGAGTATTCAGATGGGAGAAACTCATAGCAGTAATGTGGCAAGAAGTAAAAACTGGATTTATTACAGGAAGACTTTCAGTTTATACATCAATCATTGCAGCAGTAATAATAATCGCAAATGCAATAATGGCATACTACGAAGTCATTAATTCAACATTCAGTTCAGATGCAGAGTTATTGCCCGTTATATTATTTGTTAAAAACATGATCTGGGGAATAGTAATCGCAGGATTGATTATGGTCTCTGGTAGAAGCGTTGATATATATTTAAGAGAGAAAAAAGCACCATGGAACTATTGGATAGTGCCATTCTCACTAGTCGCATTTGGACTTGTTTCATATGTAATCTTTAACGCATTTAACGAAGCACTTAAAAGCTGGCCAGAACAATTCTCCATTGAACCATTTCAGACATTTACCTTCATATTTTACATAATCGCAGGGATTTTAATAGCACTCATAGGGGCTGTCACATATCATTACATCAAGGAAATATATTCAACTGAAGAGAAAGAACTTGAAATTGAAAGACAAACAGAAAAACTAATTGAGAAAAACTAGACGCTCATGTTTTATAATGATTGGAAACCAGTTTATAAAAAAATTTTAAAAGATTTCAACTTCAAAGAACAAGAGGATACTAAATCCACTAAGGTTCTCGATGATATTATAAAAAAGAAAAAAAATTTTTCAATTAAAAAACTAGAAACATTAATCCAAGGCAAAGAAGTTTTTATCTTTGGGGCAGGACCATCATTAAAAAACATGATAATAAAACATGAAAACAAGTTTCTAAATAAAATAAAAATTACAGCTGATGGAGCAACCACAGCTTTATTAGAAAAAAATATTTTCCCGGATATCATCGTCACAGATCTCGATGGTAAAATCAGTGATCAAATAAGAACAAACTTACAAGGAAGCATAACAATTGTTCATGCGCATGGGGATAACATACAAACGATTAAAAAATATGTTCCAAAATTCACTGGAAATATTGTTGGAACTACTCAAACAAACCCCTCATCTTTTGAAAGAATACATAACTTCGGCGGGTTCACTGATGGTGACAGAGCTGTTTTTCTAGCAGATCATTTTGGGGCAGAGAAAATAAACCTTATAGGTTTCGATTACAACAACGAAATAGGAGAATATTCATATCCTGAGAAAAAGAATAAAAAAATAAAATTACAGAAACTTAAATGGTGTAAAAAACTGATAGATATCTTACAAAAAGAAAATCAAAATATCAAATATTTGTAGGTCTATTTTTCTCAGGAAATTTATTAAACAACAAATTGTTCCCATGCTCTGAATATGACACTCATGGAAGGATTATTAATTTTTTTTACGATAATTTTTCTCTATTTTATAATAGTCATCTTTCTTCATAAAAAAGGGATACTTGAAAAATTAAACATCTCACTTTATGGTCCTGCTCTGCTTCTTAGAACAACAAAGGGTAGGAATTTTTTAAAGAAATTAGCAAGTAAAGAAAGATTCTGGAAAGGTTTCGGAAACTTTGGCATAGCTTTGTGTTTCATTTTAATGGTTTTAATGGTAATAGTATTAATCTGGCAGGCCTGGGCTGTATTAGGTTTTACACCTGCCCAAAAAGCAGCTATTCCTGGTCCTGAAATAGCACTAGTTTTACCAGGTATCAATCCTATTCTTCCTCTTGAATACATAGGATACATAATGCTTGCATTGGTCGTAGCAATAATAACACATGAATTTTCACATGGTATCCTAACCTTCGCAGGTAAATTAAAAGTTAAATCCTTAGGAATACTTTATTTGATAGTACCAATAGGTGCCTTTGTTGAACCAGATGAAGAACAATTGAAAAAAACAAAGACAATTAAACGAATGAGGGTTTTCGCAGCAGGCCCCCTAGCTAATTTTGTAGTAGTTGTAATCAGCCTTTTTGTGCTTTCGTTTGTCTTTATGTCTGCTGTTCAACCTGCTGCAGAGGGCATAGGTGTCCTTGAGGTTCATGAGGGAACACCTGCTGATTTAATAGGGATAGAAACAGGGTCGATAATAACCGGACTTAATGGAACAAGTTTCTCAGAACTTAGCACCTTCCGGGATCGTTATAACAAGTATATAGAAGTTATAAATAGTACAAGCGCAAATGATACAATAACTATCTCTTATGTACAAGATCGGGCATCCTATAAAAAGAACATAACCCTATTTGATAGATATGATTATTTTAAATCTGATTTCAATAAAGGAAAAGGTTACACAGGTATTTACTCAATGATAGGAATTAATGAACATTTAGAAATACTTAAAAACCCAGTTTCTACAGATTTTCCAAATGGTTTCCTGTTTTTCTATGTAATCCCATTATTAGGATATTTCGAGGGTTATAATCCAATAGTTGCACCTTTTACAAACTCTTATCAGATAACAGGACTTCTTGGTGCTCTTCCCTCAAATGTTTTCTGGGGTATAGTAAATTCCTTGTATTGGATCTTCTGGCTAAACCTTGCTGTGGGATTATTCAATGTCCTCCCAATGGTACCATTAGATGGAGGTTTCCTTTTTAATGATGGTCTTGGATCTATTATAAAAAAAGTAAAAAAGAGCATCTCTGAAGAGAAAAAAGAAAAAATCGTAAAAAATATTTCAATTGTGATATCTCTTCTTATATTATTATCAATTATCTTTCCTTTTATTGTAAAATATATTTAAAATCTTTTAGGCGCCATTATTCACATTGATTTTGCATGGCGTAGGTATTTTTATACCTGCTTTTCTAAGAGCTTTTTTAGCCTGTTGGATGAATTGTTCATTTGTTTCAATAGTCATAATTATTTGATTTGGTTGGACTTCTGCGGCTGTTCCAACGTTTTTACCATATGCTGATCTCATACCCTGTGAAACACGGTCTGCCCCTGCACCTGTTGCTTGTTTGTTTTCTCTTAAAACAACATGTGGATAGACTCTTATTTGTATTCTATAATTATTTATCCCTACTTCTTTTTCCATTTCACGATTACTGGTTATACGTGCTGATTCTAGAGCATTGTGTCTCACGTGACATCTTTCATTTGCATGAAGTGAGATTTTAACTGGGAATTTTGCTGTTCTATTTCCTAGTACAAACTGTGTGATACGTGGATTTGGAACTCCGCCCATGTATTCTCTACGTGTCGAGGGCTTTCCTCTTACATATCGGTACATGCTGCTAGGTTTACGCGCCATCTTTTACACCAGATAATGATTGTTGGTAGGAAATTCGAAATAAGGTTGGTATTTATATAGGTTATCCTAGTTAGAAATAAAGAAGAAGGATTATTTTTTTAAACTATTCCTTAGTAGTATAATATCTGGCAGAATATTTGTTTTAGAAGTGGAAATTGATGTAATAGTTTTATTATCGGATATTCAGATAAAGCAAGTTTTGGTTTGACTTTTTGAGCTCTAACCGTGACGTCTAATTCACAGTAATCATTGTCAGGATCCATCATGTTTATAATTTTGATTTTACCTGTGTATACACCTTTTTTATCTGGTATCCCAATTGGATTTATCGTAATCGTTAGTTCACCATCTTCTGGTTTTAGATTGACTCCTTCAGACGGATGGAATTCTGTTTTATCCCATGTTCCCCAGTCGGGCCATTCTGTAATTCTCCAATGTAGTTTTGAACCAGGGTCACCGATGTTTTTTAGTTTGATTTCTCCTCCAGATACCACGCTCCCAGGTTTTAGCTTGCTCCATATAAGTTCTCCTTCGCAGCTGAGATCAGGTATTAGTTGTATACCGTTCACTATTGCTGTATCAGTATGAGTTACTATTGTCCCATCTCCATTTGCTGTTACCTTGGCTTCGTTTTCGTTTTCACCTGTAGAGGTAACACGGGCGTCAAAGGTTATGTAGATATGGTTGCAAGGTTTCAATGGCCCTCCACTAGTCCAATAAAGTATATTCCCATCAATCATTGGTTCAACCGGTGTTGCACTGTTTATTACATATTCAAGGCAATCCGGTAATGTATCTTTGATTAATATATCTGTTAGATCAACCTCACCGCAGTTATGAATATCAAGTTTGAATTTCACGTTTTCATATATTTCCATATCTACTTCTTCCATCCATGTTGTTCCACCATCAACACTTACAGTTTTATCTATATCGACACAGGGTTTCCCACCACCGGTTATAACAAATGCAAGATCCAAAGATCTGAGACAATCATGGGTTATTATACCCTTTAGAATGTTAAAATTATAGCCAATCACATCCACAGAAACCCATTCAGGGTTATATTCACGAATCCAAGACGTAAAATCGTAATGTCCTTCATCAAAATTTTTGCCTTCAAAAATTACATCCCGTTCAATATACAATTCCTCGTTTTCAATCGGTGGAACCGGTGGAGGACTGTCTGCAGGCCAGTTTTCATTAGCCCAGTTTATAGCAATTTTTACATAGGCATCTTGTTCTGGGAACATTTTATAGAGATCAAAAGAGATATCAATTCTTTTACCGCGGTTTTGATCAAATGGATGATCATAAAACCAGATATTCCACCATTCTGTTTCTGGATAGTAATACCAGCCATTAAATGACTTCCCATTGTCATAGTAATCTGTCCCCCCTACATCATATATTTGTCCACCAGGACCGAATTGAGCGAAGAAAGTATTGGTCACAGGATCAACTATTGGTGGTTCAAATATGTCTACCCAGTCTGACTGACTGTATGGCGTCCAGTAGTTCCATACAGCATCATCTCTATAATGTTTACCCATGTAGGGTTCTGGATAAAGGGATACATCAGAGGTTTTCCAACCCCAAAGCGGCTGAGGTAAACCAGGATTAGCCTGCTTCACATATGCAGTGATGAATAGCCAATAAAAAGTTCCTTCTTCTTGATAAAACCAGTCTTCCTCATCAAGAAATACGTTATACTGGAAATAGTTAGAATGATCAAACTCATTCCAGTAATCATTATGGGGTTCATACCAACCCTGTATATCTGATGTGTCAACCGGCGATTCTGCCCAATCATGAATCTCCCATTTTATTAAAGTCTCGCCGGGTCTACTGTAAGGAATTTCCTGAGAGTCTGTGGCTAGATCTTCAGCAACACCTATAACAAAATAATCAATTTCTCCAACAATACATAGTTTCCAGGAACCCCAGAAATGTATGTCTTTAATATATCCAGTTTCACTACATTCAAAATCATCAGCTAAAACGATGTTATGAGTATTTGGAAGTTGTGGCAAAAAAGATGTTGCGTAAATATCCCAGCCATATGGATCTGGAAGTTGTGGGAAATGCATTTTATGTTCATCCTCAGGATCCCAATCAGCGACAGATGTTCCTACCATTGTCAAACTAAATGTTATCATTAGCGTACAAACAAAAATTCCTATTATTTTCTTACGCATATGTTTTCTTTCCTCCCCAAAATTATATAATTAGAATAAATTTTTATAATTTAAATGTTTGTAAATGGCAAACATTCTCTCTGTAACAAATGTAACAAAAATACTAATCAACTAAATAATTTAAGTTACTTCAAGTTCCATTTTCCAGGAATTTTTTTTACCAAAAATATCTTTTCTAATAATCTTTAAACACCTGGTGAATAAAGGACAATTTAGGACAAAAGATTCGAACTCGCCACCTTCCCCAGCAGGATTGATCTTATATTTTTCATATAGGTCAATGGCCTCTTGAATAAAACTCTCATCGATTTTTCTACCAAGCCAGGTTTTATCCAAAGGATAAGCAAAAACACCAATAATTACAACACTAAAATTATTTATAACTAGATCCTTCAGCAACTCAACTTGATCCAACTTCCATAATGGATTAAAACATTCCAAGTTAAGCTCATCACAAACTTTTTCAATTCTGGACTTTTGATAAACAGATTCAACAGCACCAGTTACAACAGCTTTAATGTTATATATGTCTTTAGCCATCTGCACTGCTTTTTTAAGATCTTTTAATTCAAGTTCTTTCTCCCCCTTTGTCTTTTGAGTTATCAAAGGAATTTTCATGATCTCTGCTTGTTTTTCAACCTTTGAGATTGAGGGAGTATGAAACATGTAGCTTTCAGGATTTTCAGAAAATATTGAGATTAAACAAGAAAGATTATGGCCATGTTGTTTAGCTTTTAAAGCTGCCAAAGTAGAATCTTTACCACCAGAGAATAAAACCCCACAGTTCATAACACATGGAAACACAAAAGGTTCTTTAAAATTTAGGTATAAGATTTTATAAAAAGATCAGTCATCGTTTTGATACTGTTTTAAACTACCGTCATCCATCTCTTCAAACAAAGGAATCTGCTTTGGTCTAGTGAATACAAATTTGTTCTCCTCTCCCATCTCAGGGCATCCTCAAAAAAACTGTAACAAAAACTACTTTAAAAAATATACGAAAAAATCCAAAAAATATCGTTAAAGAGAAGATTTCATCATGAACTTACTTATCTCAATGATGCTCTCTTTAAGTTTTTTCTCAGCTTCATCTTTAGAAATGGTCTCAAAAAGCTCATTTTCACCTGTTGAGTCAATACCTGATACAACATATTTACCATGTTTCTCATAAACAGATGCCTGTTTTTTCCAGGCTTTGTCATAATGTAAAATAACACCTAAAAATTTCCAACCTTTCTCTTGCATTTTTTTATCAAGTTTTTCGTTATCAATTTTATCAGTCATTTTATATTACAACTTTTTAAATGGTTTCTAAATCTTCTTCAGTGTAAAACTTTAGCTCTGTACCGTCTGGGAGTATAGCAACTTTAATTTTCTGACCAGTTTTTTCATCTATTTCATTCCTGAATTTGGTGCCTTCTGGAAAATTCATATTTTTCCCCTCGAATCATTATCTATAATGTGAAATTATTTAATAAATTATGGGGAAAATTATAACAATTATATGTAGGGATTAATACTTCTAAATATGTATCTGCATATATAGATGAATATCTACATGAATAAATTTTAATGGAATTAATGTGCAGGTACATATGTATATTCATATGCAGGTTATTATGCAGATGATTATCCGTTGAAGAATAATTTTATAAACCATGACATACATCCATATTTGGACGGGATGCTGGAAGATAATACATTAGAGCCATCTATCGAAATAAGGAAACCATTGGTGATTAGGGCTCTAAGACGAAGTAATGTCAGGAAGAAAATTGCTGAATATCTTTTTGAAATTAGTCCTAGTAGTAGTTATACTTCTGAAATAGCTTATAATATTAAAACAACACCAACAAATGTTATTGGTGCGATTCGTGGGATGGAATCGAGATACCGTGAGGAGGAATCTCTTCTTGCGTTGAACCTCGTGGAAGAGAAAAATAGCGGTAAAAACATTAAGCTTTATGGGTTAACCTCATTTGGTAGAGAGATAATGGAATCTTTTAAAAATTGGAGGTAATTTTTTTTAATTAAAAATGCCTTTGAATATATGATGATAGACCGTTTAAGCCGATTATCCTCACGAGAATCATTCAAAAATCATTAACATAAGTTTTAGTGAAATTGTTTTAAAAATATCTTAAAATTCTTCGAATTCATCGGGGTTAAATTCTGTTTTACATTTGGGGCAAATAACAGTTTTTTCATCTGATCCTCTTATCCATCGGTGTCCACAAAAAGGGCAATTCTGTTTTTTCATGGTAATCCCCCGTGTTTGTAAAATATATTGGTGGTATGGTTTAAAAATTTATCCTAATAATTTTTGTTTTTTAACTGACTCTTTTTTTTGTTGGTATTCTGTCAAAATGACAAAATAAAACGTTATGTTTATATATAATAAATAACTAATTATTGTTTTTCCATTTAAATTCAGTTTTTTTATAATGTGGCGGAACCTTTTTACCATCCTTAGTCTTATAACCATCTACAGGGTCCCATTTTATACCATACTCACCGATTTTACTATGTTTATGTTTCATATCTCATAAACCTCCTTTCATCTTTACCATACTATAGCAAAGTTAATTTTTGGAGTTAATGTTATTTAAAACTAATCTGTAAAAATGTCAAAATGAAAAGCTATCGGTATCTATCGTTTTTAGCCAAAAAACACAAGGATTCCGATGCTGTATGAAAACAAAACACCTGAGAGTATTCCTTGCATGATGATCTCTGTTTGTCTTGCCTTAATCATTTGATCCATTTTTTCTATCTCCTCATGTTATACTTTGTTGTTTTTATTTAAAACGTGTTGTTGTACAACTGTTACCCTGGTTCTTTACAGATGTTATCAAAAAGTTATTTTTTCTTAGATTCCACCTGGATATCCTCTTTGATATCTGCAAGTCTTTTAGCTAGATCCATGTAATGATTCAGATCAGTTTTAACATTGATCACTATTTTTGCGCCATCAGGTGAACCGCCGCCATGCATACATCCTGGTACACCAGAGCCAATGGTGAGCCATTCTATTAGACGAGCGATTTTCGCGCGTGTCTCCCCAGAAC